>Ga0180222_1000700_pt1 | contig 44512 bp, 43 predicted proteins | sample eDN5th37CKraftOP_FD_151336 | JGI IMG/M metagenome (GOLD analysis project Ga0180222, IMG submission 151336) | Enriched Organic Plus compost microbial communities from Emeryville, California, USA - eDNA 5th pass 37_C Kraft OP (version 2) (version 2) ...
CGAAGAACATCGGTGGACGTGACATCAAAGCCCAGGCGAGCTTCATCGCCACGCTGTTCGAGATCGCTGCCTGACGCCTCGTGCGATCACGCCCGCTGCGGCTGAGCGCCAACTTTGCAACAAAACCCTATGCGGGTGCAGCCTAATGACGCTGATAATCCGTTACAGCCATGCCCCGCGCGCTACGCACCACGGCTTTGACGCGCGGCCAGCGCTCGGTATCGCGGAAGCTGAGATCGAGATGATCTCCCCGGAGGTTCTGGCCAAGCGCGCGGAACATGCTGCGACTCCTCTCGCATCGTTCGCTTCGCGTCGCGTGCGGACGATTGCTTTTGCCGAACGGTCGGTCAAACTGATGCCCTTGGCAAGTCTTGGCGCGGGCGAGCGCCGCATGCCCGACACCTGACACTGCGAACAATCGGAGAGGAACATCATGCGGTCCAAGGTGAAGCTCTTGATCGTCCGCCGGCCGGGCGTGCCCGACGCCACGCTCGAGGCGCGGCTGGCCGAGGAGGAAGCCGCGATGCGCGCCCGCTCAACGCAACCGCTTGCGGTGATGCGGGCCTATGCGGTGGGGGACCCCGAACTCTACCGCGTCGCGGCCGGCGAGTTCGACGGCGCCGAGCGGCCGTTCGACGCCCAGATGGACGTGGCCGCCGACGGGCCCTCGCTGGACGCGCTGCTGCCGCTGTTCGATGGGCTGGGCCGGCGCTTGGACGACGTGATCGATCCGCAGCGCTCCGCGTCGCTTGCGGGGACCGAACACCCGATCCTGCCCGGTGCCGGGCCCTTGCTCGTCACTATCGCAAATCGCCGCCTGCCCAGCTTCGATCATGCCGGCTTCGTGCAATATTGGCTCGACTATCACGGGCCTTTCGCGCGCAAGAACACCCCGCCCGAGGTCGGGCTGGGCTATCGCCAGTTCCATACCGACGAAGCGGCCACGGCCGATCTCATGCGCAGGACAGGCTTCGCGATCGGTGACTTCGACGGCGCCGCCGAATGCCACTACCGCGATGCCGATGCGATCCGCATGCTGATGGGCAACGAGGCGGTGGTCGACGAGGCGACCGTCGACGAGCGCGAGTTCGTCGATCACCCTCGCTGCGTCACGGCGGTGTTGCGGATCACGCCCGGCAGCGAAGGCCATCTGCTGCGGGCGTGATCCCGGCTGGATCGTTCACGCGGCGGTAGGCATCGGGCCGAACGTCGCCTCTGTGACGCGCAGGTCGAGATACTCGCGCACGGCGGTCACGCGTCCATCGCGCAGTTCGAAAAGATGGTGATAGCTGTTCCGGTAGGCGCGTCCATCCTCGAACTCGAAGTTGCCGCGCGATTCCACCGCCACGCGATCGCCTTCAGCGGTCGTCCCGGTGATCGTCGTCTCGGCCACGCGCGCGATGCCGAGCAGCGCCTTCGTCTGCGCGATCAAAGTGTCGAGGTCGAGCGTCCCGACGCCGAGCACCCACCAGCCGGCATCGGGCGCGACGATCTCCCGGATCGCCGCCTCGTCGCAGCCGTCGAGCGCCTTCATCAGGCGGATGACTGTCGCACGATTGCGTTCGGCCTGTTCGAACATGGTCCGCTCCTCTGTCCAGCGGCGGAGCCGCACTTGGATGATGGCCCATGCAGCGCGCGCCGATCTCCGGGCGCGCCTATCCTTGTGGAGGTCTTGCGGCACAAGCTGCTTCTACTCTGGCGAAAATCACGTTCGAGGCGGTGGACGAACACCGCACAAGCTGCGCTCGCTGCCGGCGAGCGCGTCCGGGCAGCAAGGGGAGAACGCGGTGGCGCATGAGATCGAAGCCGCGCTGACAGGATGGTTCGGTGATCGACTGGGGCTCGACCCCGATAGCGTCGTGCTCGCGATCGAGAAACCGAGAACGGGATTTTCCGCGGACACCTTGCTCGTCACGGTCGACGGACGCCGGCGAGCGAGCAGCTTCGGCGGCGAATATGTGGTGCGTATGGAGCGGCCGGGGCGGCATACCTTCCTCGGATCCAGCATCGTCAAGCAGGCGCGGATGATACGGCAGCTGCGGGAGAACGGCGTTGCGGCGCCGGCGGTGATCGGAGTCGAGCCGGATGCGGGACTGGCGGGGGGCAGCTTCCTGGCGATGGAGCGCGTGCGGGGCCACGCGCTTCCGCAGCACCCAAGCTATCATGTGGCGGGTTTCCTCCAAGGGCTGAGCGAGGACGCGCGCAGACGCTGCTGGCTCGACGCGCTTTCCGCGATCGCATCGATCAACAGCCTGCCCTGGCGCGAGCAGTTCGCATTCCTCCATGACGATATGTTCGGCGCTCCCGGGCTCGACAGCTATCTGGCGTGGCTCGCCGCGTGGCGCGACGAGGCGTGCGGTGGACGCGCGCACCCGGTCGTCGACGCGGCGATCGCCCGGCTCCGCCGCGAACGGCCGGAGCATGCGGCATGCGAGTTGCTCTGGGGGGACTCCAACCCCGGCAATGTCCTGTTCAACGACGACGGCGCGGTCGCGGCCGTGCTCGACTTCGAGGCGGCGGCGATCGGGCCTGCCGAGATCGACCTGAGCTGGTGGTTCTTCATCGATAGCATGCTTGCCGCCGGCCAGTCCGCGCCGCCGGGCATCCCCAGCCGGAGCGAACAGATCGCCGCGTTCGAGGCGGCACTCGGCCGCCCCGTCCGGGATCTCGCCTATTACGATCTCCTTTCCTCGGTGCGCATGGCGCTCGTCATGGCGCGGCTTGGGCTCCTGCTTGTCCAGGACGGCGTTCTGCCGCCCCGGAACAACGCGTGGCGCGCCAACCCGGCCGCGCTCCGCGTGGCAGAACTGACGGGAAGCCCGGCGGACCAGGATCTCGACGACTATTGGGAACTCGTGCGCCTGATGAACGAGCGGTAGATGCGATACCGGTCGCAGCCGGCATCGCATCTCGGAGCAACCGCCCGCTATCGAACAGCGGTCGCCGCGTCCCGCACCTCAAGGGCCGCCGTCACTCCGGCGCGTAGCAATAGGCGCAGAACTTGTTGCCCTGCGGATCGCGGACGTAGGCGCCATAGGCGTTCGGCGCGAAGGCGCGCAGGCCGGGAGGGCCTTCGCAGGTGCCGCCGTTGGCGAGGGCTTCGGCGTGGAAGTTGTTGACGGCCTCGCGCGTCGGCGCCGCGAAACCGATCGTACCGCCATTGGAGTGCGTCGCGGGCTCGCCGTTGATCGGCTTGGTCACCATCACGGCCGGCGCGTCCTTGCCCCAGGCCGACGCGGTCTCGCCATCAAACAGGCGCTTCATGCCCAGCGCGCCGAGGACCTTGTCGTAGAAGCTTCGCGACTTCTCCAGATCGTTGGTGCCCACGGCAACATGCGTGAATACGCTCATTGATGCTCTCCTTGTCTTGTTGTGGTCGACTCTTGCGCCCGTGCGCGCCGGGATCATCCTTCCCGGCGCGCACCGGCGCGCCACCTATCGCACGACAGTCAAGGGGAGGAGAGATCAGAACGAGCGCGGCAGCCCGAGACTCTCCGCAATGCCGTTGCGGACCATTTCGTTGGTGATCGGCCCGATCCGCCACAGGCGGCTGTCGCGCCAGTAGCGCTGCATGTCGGTCTCCGCCGAATAACCCATTCCGCCGAGGATCTGGATGCCGAGGTCGGCCGCCTGGTTGGCATTCTCAGATGCCATCAGCTTGAGCATATTGGCCTCGACGCCCACATTCTCGCCCCTGCTCTGCTTGTCGGCGCAGAAGTGGAGCATGAGTTCGGTGGTGCGTTGCATCGTCGCGATGTCGGCGACATAATGTTGCAGGCTCTGGAAACGGCCAATGATGCCGCCGAACGCCTTGCGCTGCTTCATATAGTCGACGGCATCCTCGAGCACGCCGTCGATCACGCCGAGGCAGAATGCGCCGACCATGATGCGCTCGTTGTTGAGCGTTGGCAGCAGCATGTACCATGCCTTGTGCGGCTCGCCGAGAACGAGCTCGTCGGGCACGAACACGTTGTCGAAATAGACCGAGCAGCTGCCCATCGAGCGCATGCCGAGCTTCGCGAGCGGGGTGATCTTCACGCCCTCGCTCTTGGTCGGCACCCAGAACAGGGTCAGCCCCTGATGCTTCTTCTCGGCATTCTTGTCGCTGCGCGCGATGACGAGGAGATAGTCGGCGACGTGCGCCGACGAACTCCAGATCTTCTCGCCGTTGATGATCCACCCGCCATCGCCGCGCTCCGCCGTGGTGGCCATGGCGCCGAGCAGGTCGGTGCCGCCCGCAGGCTCGGTGAAAGCGATCGCCGCCTTCAGCTGCCCGGTCGCGATCAGCGGGAGGAACTTCTTCTTCTGCTCAGGTGAACCGTAGAGGCCGATCGACTTCGAACCGGCGAACGAGGTGATGCCCCAGATCCAGGCAAGGCCGCCGAGCGAACGGGCGAGTTCACGCGCGAGCAGCATCTGCATGACGACATCGCCGCCCTGGCCGTCATACTCCTCGGAGATACCGACGCCGTGGAAGCCCGCTTCGGTGAACTTGTCCCAGAGCGCGTACGGATAATTATGCTCGTCCTTCTCGAGCTCGCGCGCCCATTCCTTCGGCACTTCATTGTCAACCCAGCGCCGAACCATGTCGCGGAAGGCACGATATTCTTCGGGAAGTTCGAAATCCATGTTCAGTCTCTTCTTGATTTGGCGTGATGATCAGCGAACGGAAACTTCAGCTTCGGCAGTCAGTTCGAGCAGGCGCGCGGCCATGCGATCGAGTTTCTCGAGCGCCTCGGCATGCTGGCGGCGACGGAGCGCCTGCAGGATCCCCTCGTGCCCGCGTAGTCCGCTGCGCGATACGGTGGCCCTGCCGTGCAGGAGAACGAAGCGCGCGATGAGCGAACGGCGATCGAGCGTAGAGCGCAGCAACTCGCGATTTCCGGAGGCGGTGATGACCGCCGCGTGGAAATCATGCCCTGCGCGGATCGCGTCGAGCGGATCGTCGGCGTCGAGCGCGGCACGGTAGCGCGCCACCGACGCCTCGACGGCCGCAAGCTCCGTGGCGCCAACATGCGGCATCCCCCAGACATAGCCGAGCCGCCAGAGCTCGGTTTGGACGCGCAGGAGATCGCGCATCGCCTTGAAATCCATCGGCGTGACGCGCTTGAGCCGATGCGCTTCGACCTCGATCAGGCCTTCGGAGGCGAGTTCGCCGATCGCTTCGCGGACAGGAGTCGCACTCACGCCAAGGCTCTTGGCGAGCGCGACTTCACGGAGGAGCATGCCGGGCTCGAGCGTCCCTGCCACAATCGCATCGCGCAGCTGCGCGACGACGGCGTGACGGCGCGTCGGCGGCGAGGCGAGCGGCGCGCAGGGAACCGTGCTGGACATGGATTCGGCAATCGGCACGTGCGTCCCTCTCCTTGCCTGTGCCCTCTATCATCTGAGGCGTTCAGGTCAACATTCTATAGAATGTCTCAGCCCACTCTCTCCGGAGCGGTTCGGACACATCCTTCTGATCTTGTGATAATCGGAGCGCGCGCGCTTGGCAAAAAAAGGGGGAGCCGAAGCTCCCCCCAGATTGTGAGATCAGAAGCGGTAAGCCGCCGTGACACCCCAGGTGCGGGGATCGCCCACCGAGACCGAACTCACCGGGAAGCTCTTCAGGAGCACGTCGGGCGCGGCGAAATAGCGCTCCTTGGTGAGGTTGCGGACAAACAGGGCGAGGTCTAGCCCGGTCCCGCCGACACCCTTCCAGTCGAGGCGCGCGTTGACGAGCTGATAGCCCGGCAGCTTCTCGCCATATTGCCCGCCGAAGTCGTCCGTCATGAAGACGTCACCGTTGAGGATGAGGTCTCCGTCGAGCGGCCGGAACGGCAAGGTCCAGCTCGCGCTGACCGTGCCCGAGAAGGTCGGCGTGTAGGTGTTCACGTCGTCCTTGGTGAACGAGATGCCGGCGACTGGAGGCAGCGTGACCTTGTCGACCTTCACCTTGGTGACGGCGCCGTTGAAGGAGACCGTCAGGTTCCGGCTCGGGCTGACCGACGCCTCGATCTCGGCACCGTAGATGCTGAGGTCGGCGGCGTTGACGCCGAAGGACGCGTTGGTTGGGTTGTCCGGCGCAGTCGAGGGGATGATCGCCTGGGCGTTCAGGAACTGCAGCGCATTCTTGTACTTGCTGTAGAAGAACGCCGTATTGATCCGGCCCCGGCCGCCGCCGACGCGGAAATCATACTTCTGTCCGAACTCGATGTCGGTCAGCTTCTCCTCGGCGGTCTTCTGGAAAGGCCGGAGATCGACGCACTGGCCGCTTCCGAAGCCGCAGGCCGGATCGGTGCCGCCGGTGGTGAACCGGGTCTCGAACAGCGGCGTATTGACGTTGACGCCGCGATAGCCGCGCCGGCTGGTGATGTAGACGAGCAGGTCGGAGGTCGGCTTCCAGTCGAGGCCCAGCGTCCAGCTCGGCTCTTCGCCCTTGTTCTCGACGATCCCGACGCCGTCGGTCGCGCCGCCGGTCGCGGCGACGTCACGGCAGGTCTCGTCGGTCTGGTAGGCGGTGCCGATCGCGCCGCCGCACGCCGAGACCTTGTCCCAGCTGTAGCGGACACCCGCGGTCGCGCTCAGCGTGTCGGTGAGCTTGTAGCTGAGCTGGCCGAAGAGCGCATAGTTCTTGTTGCGGACGTGTGCGGTAACCACCGACGCCGGCTGGCCAGGCACAGTGAACGCCGAGAAGGTAGATCCCGAGACGCCGTCCGGCTTGTCGTTGTTGTAGAACGCACCGACGATGAAGTTGAAGCGGTCGAAGCTGCCGAGGAACTGGAACTCGTTGGTGATGTACTGGCGCTGCAGCAGCGAGCTGGCGTGGAAGATCGTGAACGGAATTTCTCCGGGCAGGAAGATCGGGCCGGTGGCAGCCGTGTTGATGAGCTGATCGCTCTTGCTCTTGCGATAGCCGAAGATGTTGCGGACCGTGAACGGCCCGAATTCCGCCGAGGTGTCGTTGATCAGCGTCTTCGAGCGCCGCTTGGCGAAGCCGTTGCCCGAGCTGTCGCGGAACGCGCCGTAAAAGTTGTCGCGCTGCTGCCCGAGATAGTCTCCGATCTGCGCATCGACATAGCCGCCGACGGCGGGGCCGAAGATGTTGGCGAAGCTGAAGTTCTGCCGCAGCAGATAATAGCCCGACGAGGATTCGTCCGCCTCGAACGATTCGTAGATGGTGGTGTTCTTCAGCCAGTCGGTCGGCGTCAGCAGCAGCGACAGGCGGTAGCTGTCCTGATGGATGTCGCTGAAGCCCTCGCCGCCATTGATCGACTTGATCATCGGGTCGCGGCGGCGGATCTGGCCGGCGGCGCGGAACGCGACCTTGTCGTCGATGATCGGAACGTTGATCGCGCCCTGGATCTCACGATAGTCGTAGCTGCCGTAGGTGGCCGAGACATAGCCGCCGAGCTTGAAGTTGGGCGCCTCAGGCCCGACCAGCACCGCGCCGCCGAGCGTGTTGCGCCCGAACAGCGTGCCCTGCGGACCCTTCAGCACCTGGATGCTGCCGATATCGAAGGTCGGCACGTTCGAGCCGATCGACGGCATCGGCACGTTGGCGAAATAGGTGACGACGCCGGGCGTAACCTCGCCCGTGGGGATCTGGCCGATGCCGCGCAGCGTGAGCGCGACATTGTCCTTGCCGCCTTCGGAGCTGAAGGTCAGGCCAGGAGCGATCGTGCGGATGTCGCTGAGCGTCTGGACCGTGCTGCGCTCAAGCGCCGCCGCGGAAAAGGCGGCCACGGCGACGGGGACATCCTGCAACCGCTCGTCGCGGCGGCGTGCGGTGACGACGATATCGCCGCTCGGCTCGCCGGGCCCGGCCGTGGCGGCATTGTCGACCTGCGGCTGTTCATCGGTCACCGACGATGGCGCAGCGTTGGGCGAAGGCTGCGGCGCGGTTGCAACGCTCGATTCGACCTGGCCGGACGTTTGCTCCGCGCTGCTGTCCTGCGCCCAGACGGGCGTGGCCGCGGCGAGCGCGGTGCTGGCGAGCGCCAGCAGGCGGAAGTGGTTCATATGACGCATGCGATCTCCCAAAACATCGAACGCAGGAGGGCGCGCAGGCGCCGCTCCTTCGTGCGGGCCGGGTGCAAGCGTAATCACGGCCCGCTACCTATCGATAGGAAGGGTCCGGGCATTCCGTCGCCGGCTGTTGCCAATAGGCAACATTCTACAGAATGGCGATTCTAGATCATATGTTGATCAGCTGTCGGGGGCGGCGAGCTTCTCCTGGCCTCCGCGGTGGATGCGATCGCCCATGTGCAAGCGGGCGCGCTCCTCCGCCGCGAGCGCCGCCGCGGTGGTATGCGCGACGTCGTCCTCGGTGATCCGCGCGGTCAGCGGCTCCCAATGGCTGATCAGCACGCTCGCCGCGTCTACTATGCCGGGGTCGAGCGGCGCGCTTTCGCGCCAGGCTTGCACCGCCTCGGGACCGTCGATGCGGTAGACCGCGACGAACGTATGGCTCGCCGGGGTGGGCATCAGCTGCCCCTGCGGGCGGAACGCCATGAACGCGCCGGAGCGGACGCCCGGCCGCGCCATGGCCGCCGGGAAGACCGTATCGGCATAGTAGCGCTCGAGTTCGGCCGCGTCCGCACCGGCCGCGTTCATCCGCTCCAGGATGACGCCGCCTTCGTGGGGAACGCCGGGATTCCTGTCGCGGAAAGCCACAGGATAGTAATGATAATCCTCCAGCACGCTGTCGTCGAAGGCGTCGGTGATCATCATCCGCGGCGTGTTCGCGCTTTCCCAATGCTCGCGGCTGAAGCGCGCGGCGTCGTAGACGTCATACAGCGCAAGATACTGCCAGTCGAAGCTCGCCGGAAGATCATGGCTCTGCAGCGCGCTGCGGCGAAACCGCTGCGCCGCGATCGACCCGCGGAAACGCAGAGCGTCGCGCAGGTGAATATTGGTGTACCAGTCGTTGAAATCATCGTCGCGCCCGGGAAGCGCCTTGCTGAGGACGACGAGAACCGCTTCGATCATGACCTCTCCTCCGACCGTCCGTCTACCGGCCCCGAACCGACCTGGAGTTCGTGTGCGCCGGCATCGCCGATCTTTCGCTGCTATCTCGCAGGCGCTGCAAGCCTCCTTCTCCTGCCGGGCGGCGGGTCGGGATGGGCGACGGCATAGCGACTTGGCTGTCAGCGCATCGCTTCCGCGGTCTCGCCCGGAAGCGCTCTCGACGCCCTCCAGTAATTGTACACCGCGACCAGCAGCACGACGCCTACCGCCATCATCGCCTGCTGGAGCCCCGTAGCCGAGGCAGCCAGGCAGGACGCCGTGGGCGGCCCGCGTTCGGAGAGGCATGCCGCCGCATAGTCGCCGGGATAGGCCGCCGCGGCGAGCCTGTCGCTGAGGTAGCCGAGGATCACCGAGCCCAGCCCAAGGCCCGCGACGGTCTGTCCGAACGAGTGCAGCGCGGCCGCCGAGGCGCGCATCCGCGGTTCCACGAGGCTCTGCGTGAGCGTCATCACCGCCGGCAGAAACGCGTAGAGGCAAACCGTCGCACAGAAGAGCAGGCCGATCAGCACGCGCCAGTCGGATTGATAGATGGCCGCGAGGTAGAGCGGCAACGCCAGCGTGATCGCGGCGGCCGGAGCCCGCCCGCCCCAGCGGACATCGCGGCGGGCCAGCAGGCTCATCAGATAGCCCCCCGCAGTCGTGCCGACCGCGGTCGCCAGGCTGAACGACAGCGCGAAGATCAGCCCTGCCTGCGGCAGCGTCAGCCCGTGAACGCGGACAAGGAAGGGGATCAGGAAGAGATTGAGGCCGAAGCCGACGAGCCCGACAAGGCCGCTGCCGCAGGTCAGATGCAAAAATGCGGGCGATCGGCCCAGCCGGCGGAGCACGGCGCCGAACGAGGGTGTCTGGCTGCTGTCGCCGGCATCGGCCCGTTCGGGTTCGCGAATGGTCGCGAACAGCAGCGCGGCCAGGATGATCCCGGGGAAGCCGACCACGACGAAGGCGAGCCGCCAGCCGAAGGCCTGCGCGACCATCCCGCCGACGACCGCTGCGATCGCGCCGCCGATCGGCACCCCGAGCGCTATAAGCGAGAAGGCGACCGCGCGGCGCGAGGCGGGGAAACGGTCCGAGATCATCGACACGAGCGCGGGCGTGAAGCCTGCCTCGCCGATGCCGACACCGATGCGGCACAGCAGCAGCTGGATGAAGTTCGCCGCCGCACCGGACAGCATCGTCATTACCGACCAGAGCGCGGTCACAACCGCGATCAGCCGGACGCGGCTATGGCGCTCGGCGAGGCGCGCGAGCGGAATGCCGAGTGCGGCGTAGAAGAAGGAAAAGGCGAGCCCGCCCATCAGGCCAAGCTGGAGGTCACTCAGCGCAAGATCGCGGCGGATCGCCTCACCGACGACGGCGATGATCGTCCGGTCGATGAAGTTGAACATGTAGATCGTGCCGAGCAGGACAAGGAACCAGCGGTCCTGTCCGGAAAACCTCACGCGTTCCCCCACGCATCCTCTCCCAGATGTGATGTTCGCGCGTGCGCCCGGCTGGCGAACAGTTGCGAACCGTCTATAGCTTCGCATGATGATGTCCATAAGTTCCGCCGCGCGCGGCCGGCGCGGAAGGCGCCCGCAGTCCGAAGGGCCCGCGCTCGACCGCACCCGTCTCGTCCAGGTTCTGCTCGACATGGCACGCGCAGGCGGGGTCGAGGCGCTCAACATCCGTGCGGTGGCGCACGCGCTCGGCGTGTCGCCGCGGCTGATCTACCATCATGTCAGCGGCAAGGAGGAAATGCTCGGCCTGCTCACGGACGAGCTGCTGCGCGGTCGCATGCCCGACCTTTCCTCGAGCGACTGGGAGACGCGGCTGCGCAACATCGCCGAAGCGGTGCACCTCGCCTATCGCGATCATCCCGGATCGGCGGCCTTCATCCTTGCGCGCAGCGCCAATCGGCTCGAGCATCCCAACGCGCTCAAGATCCGCCAGGCGGTGTTCGACGCGCTCGCCCAGGCGGGTCTCGACCAGGACCAGCGCGAGGAGATGCTCGTCCTTTTCTCGGTCGTCGTGCTCGGCAACGTCATGGTGGCGGAAAGCCTGCCCTCGCAGGAAGGGGACCTCGCCATGGCGCGCGCCAAGGTCGAAGCCGCGTTTGCCCGGAGCACCGACATGCTCGTTCACGCGATCCGCAAAGCGGTCGCCGCGGAAGTGCCCGCCAGTCAGGCGTAGGCGGCGAGCGTGTCCATGCCGCGTACCGGCTCGGTCTTGCCGTCCCACTGCAGGTGCGCCGCGTGCATCCGCCGCAGCGACTCCTCCATGGCCGGCGAGATCTCCATCAGCTCGATATAGCTGCCGTCGGCCGAACGCGTGTCGAAGAGGCAGAAGCGCTCGCCGCCGGGCATCTGCCCGCTGAACGCGATCTCATGCCCCTGCCCGCTCAGCCGCGCGACGCCTTCGTCATAGGGAACACGCAGCATGATGTGGTGATAGCCGTCGCCGCGCGCATCGAGCATCTCGGTGAACACCGACGGTGCATCGTTCGTCTGCTGGAGCAGCTCGATCAGCAGTCCGCCCGAAAACCCGAAGGCGACGCGCATCGATACTTCTGTGGGAGCGCCGCGATACTTCTGCCCGGGCAGCACGGGCACGTCGAAGACGAAGAAGGGCCCTGCCCCGACCGTCTTGGTCCAATGTTCGAGCGCAGCGTCGATGTCACGGACGACCTGACAAAGTTCGAGGACCGTACCTTTGGCCTGCATTGTCACTCTCCTACCCGCCATGCTGGCGATCCTGTGCGAAGCGCGTGCGTCCGCGCGCGTTCGGCAAGCTGCCGACGGCGATACGCGATGTCGGCGCGCGGCACCGACGGGGGCACCTCCGCGTCGAGCGCATCGAGCCGCACCAGCCGCGTCTCGCGGATGAAGGTAGCGGGGTCGGCACCCTGCGGAACCCCCTGCCAGCGCAGCATCATCCAGCCTTCCTTGAGGCCGGTCGTATCGATCCAGTTCGCGAGCCCCGTATCGACGGCGGAGACCGCGAAGCTGAGCGTCCCGTCCGGGTTCGGCGTCGCCTGCGCGCCGTTCAGGCTGACCAGCCGCGCCATGGGATCGGGCGAGATCGTCCAGGGATCGGAGATCTGGAAGCCCGTATAATAGCTCCCCGCGGGATCGATCGTGATGATCAGCGCTTCGTCGTCGGCGAGCCGGAAGCGGCCGCCCGCCAGATAGCCCCATCCGCCCTCGCGTCCGTTCGGCCCCATCAGCTGGTTGAACGCGGGCGTGCCGAGAAAATCATCCTTGAAGCCGCTCCAGAACTTCACCCAGGCCGGCATGTCCGCGATCACCGTCGCGGCGATCTCGTCCTCGCTGCGCGGGCGATGCGCCGTCGGCGGATCGAGCCGGCGCACGCTCACCTGCGCCGGCACCTGTCGCCAGTCGCGCTGGCTGTCGCGGGTGTAGACCTGGATGCGCGCGCCCGGTTCGGAGCGGAGGTGATTACGCCCGCCCTCGCCCGGCCCGACGGTGACGATCACCGGTGCACCGGGCTCGGCACCTTCTGCCAGCTGCTGCAGCGTGAAGGCGCCGAGATTGCGGCCGAGCCCGGCATGATGTTCGGGCTCGACCTCGGCGACGATGCTGAACTGCGGGGGATCGTCAGAGAAGCGAACCGTGATCTCGTAATTGCCGTCGCCGTCGATCGGGATCTCGCGGTTGAAATTGTCCGGGTTGTCGATCGCGACGGCTGCGCCGAGGTAGACATGGCCGAACCAGTCGCGCGGCGCGTTGCTGATGTTCCACACGACCTTGGGATCGGCGGTGTCGCCGTTCGCCTCGCGCATCGCAAGGCCGAGCACCCACTGGTCGAGCGCGCGATCGAGGCCGGCGCGTCCGTCGAGCGTCGCGGCAAGCGGGTCGCTCAGCATGATCCGGCGCGCGGCTTCCCGCGCGGCGCGCACGTCGTCACGCTCAATCAGCCGCAGCGCGAGCTTCTCAGCGGCTTCCTGATCCTCGGTCCACAGCGGATTGGCGGTCACGAAACGGTCCCGACGCGGCCGCCTTCGACGAACACGGTGCTCCCGGTCGTGTAGCTCGACGCCTCGCTTGCGAGCAGGATCGCGGCGCCGACCGCCTCGTCCGCCGCGCCGAAGCGCTTGATCGCGTTGCGCTCGGCGAGGCCCAGCCCCTTGTGGATGTCGGCCTCCTGCCCATCCGGGCTCATCGAGCCGACGCAGAGCGCGTTGACGCGCGTGTGCGGTGCCAGCGCCTTGGCGAGCGAGCGGGTGAGGAAGGCAAGCGCCGCCTTGCTCACGCCATAGGCGACGGCGGGCGGGATCGGGGTGAAGCCGCCGCAGCTCTGCACCGAGATGATCACGCCCTTGCCGTGCGCCTGCATCTCCTCGGTCGTCAGTTCGGCCAGGCGCCAGGTGGCGAGCACGTTGACGTCGATCGCGGTCTTCCAGACTTCGTCGGTGTTCGCCCACAGCCCGCCGTCCTTGGCGTAGACCACGCCGGCGGCGGCGTTGTTGAAGACGATGTGGATCGGGCCGAAATGCGCGTGGGCGGTATCGACCAGCTTCTGCAGGTCCGCGCGCTCGCCGGCGTCGACGGCGACGGCGACCGCGCGGCCGCCATCCTTGGCGTTGATCTCGGCGGCGATGCGGTCGAGCCGATCCTGGCTGCGCGCTGAAATCACGACGTTCGCGCCGAGCTCGGCATAGGCCTTGGCGACATGCTCGCCCACACCCGGGCCGACGCCGGTCAAGATCGCGGTCCGGCCATCAAGACGAAACCGATCGAGTACGCTCATCTCTCTCAATCCTTCCTGGCGGGCACGAGGAACTCGTCGAACCGCTCGTAATATTCGCGCAGGCGCTCGTGCACCTCATCCGGATCGATGCCGAACTGATCGGGCGAATGCTTGTGCTTTCCGAGGCGCTTCGCCGCCGCGTTCTCACTGAGGAAGCGGCCGATACGATGCTCGTGCTCCTCGGAGAATGGCAGGCCAAAGCGATCGTAGATGCGCCGGACGGTACCGAGCGGATCGGCAACGACCTCGCTATGACCGAGATCGATGATCCGCGCTTCGATGTCAGGACGCTCGTCGCGTGCGCGCAAGCCGCGCTTGAGCCCCTCGCTCCACGTCTCGAACACGCCGCGCCCGACGGCCTTGAGGTCCTTGTCGGCGCCGACGGCGGCGAGGAAGGCCGCGATCATGCTCGACAGCGACGAGAAGGTCAGCACGGGATCGCGATGCGTCCACACCAGCATCGCGCCGGGATAGGTTTCGACAAGCCCCGGCAAATCGAACAGGTGCTGCGGTGATTTGAGCGTCCAGCGACCCTTCGGCCCCTTCCACTGGAACTGCTGCAGCAGCCGCTTGTGGGTGGTGTACTGCCCTTCCGCCACCGTATCCAGCAACCAGCGGTTGAAGTCGGGTACGCCAAGTTCGGCCGGGAAGTTGGTGCTGGCGAAGTGCATCATCATCCCGTGGTTGCACTCGCCCGGCTGGGTACAATCCATCCGCTGGATGTCGTTGAGCTGCGGCGCGTGCGCGAGCCAGTTCTCGTAGATCGACTGGACCTGCGCGATGCGCGGATCGGTGTGGAAGGTCTCGATCTCGGGCGCGGGCCAGGGGACGTACCATTCCCACTCGGTCGGGGCGCGCGCCGCGGGGTCGAGGCAGAGCAGGTCGTAGACGATCGTCGTACCTGTGCGCGGCAGTCCGCACACCACCAGCGGCGCGCCCACGTCCTGCTGCGCGATCTCGGGATGAAGCTTGTCGTCCTGGACCAGCCGCAGCCGCGTGCTCAGCACGCCGACGATGCGATGATGCGCGGTCGCCCGCAGCTGCGGGGGCGGGTCCATCGCCTCCACCGCTGCCACGAGCTTGCGGAAGCCTGTCATGAAGCTCAGGTCGGCGCCAAAGTCGTCGAGCCCCGTCTGCTGCTTGGCTTCTTCGAGCAGAGCATCGGCGTCCAGCGGTGCGACCGGCTCCGCCGTTTCGACAACGGCCATTGCGGCATCCTCCCCCTCTTGTCCGTCACGGCAGCGGACATATTTCCACGCTGTTTTATTTGTGGCGGGAGGAAGGTTGTCAAGCGCCGTCTTGGGAGAAGGCGCTCCGGCGCGCACGGCGCCGGAGCAGGCCGAACGCGTTCTACAGGCCCTTGCCGGCCAGCGCGCGCTTGAGCTCGGCGGTAAGCGGTCCCATATCCTTCGGCGCGGAGCCATGCAGCAGGATCTCGTCCGCACCCGCGTCCAGATAGGCCATCAGCTGGTCGGCGCACTGCGCAGCCGTTCCCACGGCCGCGCCCTCGTCGATCCACTGCTGCGGGAGGATGCGGCCGACCTCGACCAGCTCCTGGCGGGTGAACGCCTGGTCGGCGGGCTTGCCGTTGAGCGCGGCGATCTGCGGATGCGCGCGGATCTGGTCGAGCACCGACTTGTCCCAGCCGTTGATGTCGACGATCAGGTCGCCAAAGCCCGGCAGTTCGAAATAGGTGATCGCGCGGCCGCGGACGACCGCGTCTTCCTCGTCCTTGGGCAGGTCGGGTGCGACGATGATGTTGTGATAGATCCGCACCGACATCGGATCGCGACCCGCCTTCTCGGCCGCGTCGCGGACGATCTTGGTGCTGTTGCGCACGCCGTGGGGCGAGACGAACGGGTGGAGCAGCACGCCGTCGCAGTGCGTGCCCGCGAACTCGAGCGACTTGGGTCCGATCGCGGTGAAGATGATCGGCGGGGGCGGCCCGTCATGCTTGTCGGTCAGCTTGATCGCCGGGAAGTTGCCGAGGATGCCTTCATAGTTGACCGTCTCGCCCGCCCACAGCCGGCGCATGATCGAGATCGCGTCCGCAAGCCGGTCCATCGTCACCGGCGGCGAGCCGAGCATCTTCATATAGGCGGGCACCGCACGCGCGAACATCAGCCGGAAGCGGTCGCCGCTCATCGCCTGCATCATGTTAGCGACGCTCGCGGTGACGAGCGGGTGGCGCATCGTCGCGTAGAAGGTGCCGGTGATGCGGATGCGCGAGGTTGCCTCGCTCACCGCGCCCGCGAGCACGGCCGGCTCCTTCAGCGCGTAGCGTTCGGAAATCCAGACACAGCCCAGGCCGATGCGCTCGGCCTCCTTCGCCTCCTCGATCCCGCGCCGGGGGTCGTTGACGCGGCCGGGCAGGATGTAGGTCCCGAACTTGTCGAACAGGGCCTTAGCGCCCGGCTCATCGAACGTCGTCATCGCTCTCGTCTCCTCATCGTCAGCGCGATGCGGAAGCTGCGGCCATCTTCCGCCTATCCCGCGGCAGGTTCCGGATGCATGTCGACATGGAGCCGCGTGAGCTTCAGGTGCGCGATCTTCCAGACGCCGGCCTCGCGCACATAGCGCTCGCGATAGTGACCGAAGCCGGTAATCGACGCGATGCCCGGCAGCGGCGACTTGCCCGGCGCCCAGACGACGCGATCCTGCATCGGCGTGATCACCTGCGCTTCGTCGCCATTCAGCTCGATCTCTGAAAAGTGGATCTGGTGCGCCGTCTTCGCGTCCTGGACCGACCAGCGGATCGTCGCCAGTGCGGCTTCGCGACCTTCGAACGGCGGTTGGCCGGTATCCTCCTGGACGTCGAGCACCATGTCCTCCGTGAAGATGCTCGCGAGCCCCTCCCAGTCCTTGGTGTCGAGATAGCGGCAGTAGCGCGCCTTCACCGTGCGGATCGCCTCATGGGCTTCGAGCTTCGCGAGCATGTCCATATACCTCTCCGTGCCTTACCAGAGCGTCCGCATGTGCCCGTCGATGCGGCGCTTGCGGACCATGCGATCGCGTTCCTCCGGGTCCACGCGCCGCGTGTCGGCGGGCAGATGATCGAGCACCTCGGCGATCTTCACCTTCTTGATCGTCGGGGTGGGTCGATCGTCGGTGTCGAACCAGCGCCCCTGGATCGCCCCGCGCGGATAGCCCGCCGTGTCGAGCCAATTGTGCACGCCCGGATCGCGCGCCGAGATCACCGCACGGAAGACGCGGTCCGCATCGACGACCGCCTGCGCGTCGTTGAGGCTGGACTGGTTGTTGTACCAGTCGGTGGTCTCGTACAGCTCGTTGGTGAGGATCAGCGACCAGTAGCCGACCTGATCGGGGATCTTGACCTCGGTGATCAACGCCTCGTCTTCGGCAAGATCATAGGCGCCTTCATAATAGGACTGGCGCTGGAGCCCCGTCATCTGGGTGAAATCGACGACGTTGAGCGTGTTGAGCAACCCGCTCTCGCGCATCTTGTCGACCTTGTCGGGGAAGGCGAGTGCGCAGGTCTGCGTCGTGAACGGGATCTCGCGGAAGCGGAGGGCGAGTTCCTCCAGCGTCGGACGGCCCTTCGCTGCCGGGGCGTCGAGCCGGTCGATGCCGAAACGCGGTTCGCGCTCGTCGCCCCAGGCGCAGCCGACGATCCGCAGCATGAACTTCTCGCACTCCGGGTGCAGCGCCCACCAGGCGCCCTCCCAGCCCGCGGGCCGCTCCGGCGAGATCACGACGTCGAAGCGGCCGTCGGCGTCGAGCGGCAGCGCCTTGAAGTCGTTGGTGTCGAGCGCGGGATGGTGCCGGCCGGTGCGCAGCGTGTCCGGCCCGAGTTGTGCCATCACCATCATCCGCACGTCGCCGCGCTCACCGCGCATGCGGTAGGTGCCGCCCTTGCCGATCAGCGCCGCCTTGTAGATCGTGTCGGCATTGGGCTGGAAGATGTTCTGGACGAGGTTGAGCTCGGGCACGAACATCGGATGCGCGCGGTCGTGCGCGATCGCGTCGTTCACGGTCCGCAGCAAACCCGCGAGCAGCAGCCTTACCGACTCCTGCCGGACTTGGGGATCGGCGCGCAGCCGCTCCGGCAGACGCTGTCGCATCCGCTCGCCCAGCGGCCGGAGATCATCCAGCAACTGTTCCCACTCGTAGACGCCCTGATCGTCGCTCATCGCCAGCCTCCGGTCTCTCCCGCATCGCTCCCTATGCCGGCCTGCCGCGTCTCCCAACCAGGAATGCCCCGCGGGAGGTGCCAGCAGTGTCGCCTTCGCGCCATCGGACCAGCGGCATCAAGGCATGCGTGCGAGCAGCGTCTGGATGCGCCACGCTCCGTCCAGGCGGCGGAGCACGATCTCATAATCGGTGAAGCTCACTGGCTTGCCGCCCTCGCGCCAGTCGGTGACGAGTCCATAGGCGCGCACCGACGCCTGATCCGCGCCCGTGCCGGGTTCGATCACGAGGTTGGTGACCTGGTGCCGCCACTTGCCACCGCCCTGCTCGGTGACAACACCCGGCATGCCGCGCAGTTGATCCGTGCCTTCAAGGCGCATGATTCCGGCGACCTCGAAGCTGCCGTCCGGGGCAAACAACGCCGCCCAGGCATCCGCCTCGCCATGGTCGACGAAGTGACAGTAACGCGCGAAGAGCTCGACGATTTCAACCCGCGAAGCCGTGTCGATCGATGGTGTCATTCCGGACTCTCCCGAAGGTGCATAGTAGCGCGTGAGGGATTGCAGTGTCTCATTCGGTGAGAGGCTGATACGGCACACCCGGCTCCGCCTCCTGTCCGAAGGCAGGTGGGGCAGCGTGTGCGTCGCGTAGCGTGCAGGCTGAGAAATGCCCGGCTGAGACGCTGGCTGTCATCGTGGAGGGGCTGGATGAGCACGGAATGGGACGCGATCGTGGTGGGCTCCGGCGCCGCCGGATTGACGGCTGCGGTCACGGCCGCGCGCAAGGGGCTGAAGGTGCTCGTCGTCGAGAAGACGAACGTCTTCGGCGGCACCACCGCGATCTCGGGCGGCGGCATCTGGATCCCGGGCAACCACCACCAGCGCGCCGCCGGCATTCCCGAGCCGGAAGGCGCCGCGCGTAAATATATCCAGGGTGTGGTCGGCGAGGACCTGCGCCTCGAGGTGCTGGACGGCTACCTCCAGGCCGGACCCGAGATGGTGAAGTTCCTCGAGGAACAGACCGAGGTGAAGTTCGCGCTGGCCGAGCACTCGCCCGACTGGCACCCGGAGGTGGAAGGCTTCAGCAAGGAAGGGCGCCTGCTCCGCCCTCTGGAATATCGCACCCAGAAGCTCAACGGCTATCTCGACAAGCTCCGCGCCCCACGCAGCGAGTTCAACGCGCCGCTCGGCTTCATGGTCGACCTGCCCGATCTGCCGCATCTCGATCAGATGAAGTCGTCGCCGAAGTCGATGGCCTACATGATGAAGATCATCGGCCAATATGGCGTGGACAAGCTGCTCCGTCGCCGCCGCGGTTCGCGGATCACCATGGGCAACGCGCTTGCCGCGCGGCTGCTGCGCTCCGCGCTCGATGCGGGCGTGACGCTGTGGAACAACACGCCGGTGAAGGATCTTGTCAAAGGTCCGGAAGGCGTCACCGGCATCCGCGTCGAACGCGATGGCAAGACCGAGACGCTGACCGCGCGTAAAGGCATCGTGCTCGCCACCGGCGGCTTCTCCGCCAACGAGCAGCTCCGCCGCGCCTACATGCCCTATCCGGACCAGCACATCTCGATCATGGCCGGGTGCAACACCGGCGACGGCATGAACATGGGCCTCGAGGCCGGCGGCATCGTCGATGGCGAGAACGTCGCCAACGGCGTCTGGTCGGTCGTGTCAACGATGAAGAAGCCCGATGGCAGCGACGCGATCTATGCGCATCTGATCGACATGGCGAAGCCCGGCTGCATCGCGGTCAACAGCAAGGGCGAGCGCTTCGGCAACGAGGCGTCGAACACCTTCGTCGAATATATGCACAAGACCGGCTCGGTGCCCGCCTGGCTCGTCGCCGACGCCAACTTCGTCAAGAAGTACGGGCTGGGTCTGTGCCTTCCGGGTGCGATGGGGCTCAAGAAGCTCGTCGAGGCCGGCTACCTGGTCGAAGCGCCGACAATTCCCGAACTGGCCGCCAAGATCGGCGTCGATGCCGCCGGCCTGCAGGCGACCGTCGCCAAGATGAACGGCTATGCGAAGACCGGAAAGGACCCCGAGTTCCAGAAGGGCGACACCTTCCTCGATCGCGATCTCGGCGATTATCGCCACGCGCCCAACCCTTGCCTCGGTCCGATCGAGACGGGGCCCTTCTATTCCGTCAAGATCTTCCCCGGCGACGGCTCGACCACCGTCGGACTCAAGATCGACGGACAGGCGCGCGTTCTCGACGGCGAAGGACGGGTGGTTCGCGGGCTTTACGCCGCGGGTCTGGACGCCAATTCGATCTGGCGCGGCAAGGCGCCCGCCCACGGCTGCAACGTCGGCCCGGCGATGACGCTCGGCTATATCGCGGCGCGCAGCCTGGCCGCCTGAAGCAGCGGGAGAGCGCCCGCGAAGCGCGCTCTCCCCGTTCTGCTACGCCCTCAGCCGGCGCCCTCCATGAAGGCCATGAGGTCGGCATAATGCGGTTGGTGGATCAGCCCGCCGCCTGAAATGGAGATGTTCTCGCCCGTGATGTAGCGGGATTCGTCGGACGCGAGGAACGCCACCAGCGCCGCGATATCGTCCGGCGTGCCGAACTCCGGCGTCAATATGTGGCGCTTGATGATCTCCTTGAGCCCCGGGACCGTCTTGTCGAGCGCCTCGGTCAGCACCACGCCGGGCGCGATGCTGTTGCAGCGGATATTCTGCTTGCCGTGCTGGGTCGCGACATAGCGCGTCAGCGTGATGATCGCGCCCTTCGACGAACCATAGGCGATCCGCGCGAGATCGCCCGCCGTCCCCGAGTTCGACGCCGTGTTGACGATCGACCCGCCGCCGCCCGCGATCATGTGCGGGATCGCGTATTTGCAGCCGAGCATGTAGCCGGTGAGATTGATGTCGAGGATCTCGCGCCAGATGCCGAGCGGAATGTCGACGGCGGTCGTGTCCTGGGGCGCCTTTTGCGGATCGGTCATCGCAGCATTGTTGTGGAGGATGTCGAGCCGGCCGAAACGCGCGACAGTCGCCTCGACCATCGCCTTCACCGATTCAGGATCGGCAGCGTCGAACGCGATCGGCAAGGCATTGTCGCCGAGCGGATCGGCAGCGCGCTTCGCCGCCTCCTGGAAGATGTCTGCGACCGCAACCTTGGCCCCCTCGGACACGAGCCGCCGCGCAACCGCGGAGCCGATGCCGCCCCCGCCGCCCGTAACGATCGCGACCTTGCCTTCCAACCTCATCATCCATGACTCCTGCTCGTCAATCCAGGCGCGCGCCTGCCGGGATTCACTCCGGCATGGCGTCGGCATAGTCCGGGTAGAGCAGCTTCGCCCCCGCGCCCCCATCCACCGGTATGCTCGCGCCGGTGATGAAGGAACTCGCCGGCGACAACAGGAACCGGGCCGCATCCGCAACTTCCGAATAGCGGCCCAGGCGGCCGGCCATCGTCGTCCGCGCCACGGCGGCATCGATCGCGCTGGTGTCGAAACCTTCGGGCAGCGTCGAAATATCACCCGACTCCGGGCGGATAGTGCCGACGAGAAGCGTGTTCGAGCGGATGTTCGACGCGCCATAGTCCTCCGCAATCTGCCGGCTCAGCGTATCCAGCATCGACTTGGACAAGGCGTAGCCACCGAGGTGACGGACAGCGCGCATGGCCGTGACGGCCGAGATGGTGACGATCGCACCGCCACCGGCCGCGGTCATGTGCGGCAATGCATATTTGCAGCACCAGAACGGCCCGAACGAACCGATCCGCACCGCCCGTTCGAACGCATCGCTCGGCAGTTGGTGGACCGGCCCGACGATGAAGTCGTCACCGTTCGGCCCCGCATTGTTGACGAGTGCGTCGATCCGCCCGAACCGCGCCACGGTCCGCTCCATCAGCGCCGCGACATCGCTTTCCTGCCCGACATCGCAGCGCACGAACTGCACTTCGGCGCCGGCGGCCTGTAGCGCCTGCTCGGCCGCGGCACCCCTCGTGTCGCTTCGCGAGGTGATCACCAGCCGCATTCCGTCGCGCGCGAGCGCCTGTGCGATCGCAAAGCCGATGCCGGATGCGGCACCGGTAATCACGGCGACTTCGTGGTCACGCCGATCCATGCGCTCCCTCCGCCACGGCCCCGCGATAGCGATGGCGCCGAGTTACCGCCACCGCACTGGCGAGGGCAGATCCTCAAGCGGGAACGCTGGTGTCCATCATCTTGCGCATCTCTTCGCCGGAGATGCCGATCTGGCCGGCAATGTCGAGCATGTCCCAATATTCGCGCCAGAAGGTGATCTTGTCCTGGTCATCCAGGTCGAAGACGCCGACGACGCGGGTCAAGACCGTCCGATCGTCGTGCAGCATGCGAACGCTGTCGACGCGCTCGGTGAACACCGTATTGCCTGCGCTCGCGATGTGCAGCAGCTGGCAGTCACAATCGGCATACAGCTTGTACTGACGCTCCGCCTCGCGGCACACGGCATCGGCACCATGCACAGTCTCCGCCAGAGGCACGATGGGCTGCCATCGCGCATCATCCGCCAGCGCCGCGCGGATCGCGCCGATGTCCAGCTCGGTCGCGTGGAACAGGGCCAGGAACTGCTTGACTGCGGCTTCCTTGCTGTTGGTCATCGTGCCTCTCCTTGATCTTGCCCGATGATCGCCCGTCAGGGCACCGCCACACCTTCCCTCGGGCAGGTCTTGCCTCGCGCAGCACCGGCGATGAGCATTCGAGCTCGCTTCGCGATCGAGGCTGAGAGGAGAGGTTCGTTATTTCGGGTGGCGCCCTCCGATGCTGGCTTCGCGCGGCATCAGGCGCGCCGCTGTGGGTTGAGAACACAAGCAAGGAGAACATCAGTGGCAGAAGCAGACGCGCGCGTAGACCAGAATCCCGTCCCCAGGCCCTATCCGAGCCGCACCGGACAGCTGCCCACGGGCCGGTTTACGCCGACGGCCGAATGGCTGGGCAACCTCCTGGCGAACAAATATCCGGGCGTGGTCGCCGAGAACATGGAAGTCGTGCAGCTCTTCGATAGCCACACTACCAAGCTGCGGGTCGCCGTCGATTGGAACGAAGCGGGGCGTGCAGCCGGCCTCCCCCGCAATCTCTGCATCAAATCGAACTGGTCGGGCCAGTTCGAGAATGTCGACATCCACGCGCTTGAGGCACGCTTCTATCATTTCCTCACCGACAAGATGAGCGCGACGACCGCGACCTGCTATTATGCCGATTGGGACGATGACGGCACCGGCCGTGGCGTGGTCGTCCTGGAAGACCTGATCGATCGTGGCGGCAAGTTCGGGCACAGCACGCAGCACGCCGGCATCGACGGCGTCGCCAGCGCGCTCGCGGACCTTGCGAAGCTCCACGCCGGGCTCTGGGACAGCCCGTTGATCACCCCCGAGGCCGCGCCCTGGCTCCCGACATCGATGGCAGTGCCGGTCGACTACGATCAGGTTCGCATCATGTGGCACTGGATCGGCGAGAACCTCAAGGACCCCAATTTCCGCGCGATCGCCCCCCAGCATTATCTCGACGATCCGCGTCGCGTCGAGCAGGCCTATGATCGCCTGGTGGACTATGAGCGCGCGTTCAAGGCGCCCTATTGCGTCATTCTCGGCGATTGCCACCAGGGCAACACCTACATCCTGCCCAATGGCGAGCGGATGTGGCTCGACTGGCAGCTCGGCCGCCGCGGGCGCCCGTGGCGCGACCTGACCTACTTCACGGTAGGCTCGCTCACCATCGAGGAGCGCCGCCAGAACCACCGCGATCTGATCGCCCATTATCGCGACTGCCTGATCAAGGAAGGCGCAACCAACGTCATCAGCATCGAAGAGATCTGGGAGCAGGTGCCGCGCTGGGTGATGTACGGCATCCAGGCTTGGGTCGCGAACATGGACTATTGGGGCCAGAACGGCCTGCCGATGAACGAGCGCTTCTTCGCCGCCGGCGAGGATCTGGGCACGTGGAAGCTGCTGCTGGGCGAATGACGCCATCGCCCGCCGCCGGCCTCACATGAGGCTGGCGGCGGCTCCTGCCGGCAGAAAAAGAAAGGGGGCGCCCCCGTCGGGAGCGCCCCCTTTCCTGTTTCGGCGCCGTGGGGAAGCGACCGCTCCCCCAGGGCTTACTTGTAGGGATCGACCGGCTGCGGAACCTGGATCACTTCCAGGTCCTTGAGCATCGTCAGCACGTCCGAGATCGAGTAGATGTGATCGATCTTGCCGTCGCGGAAGCGCAGCCACGAGAACCAGACCACGTTCAGCTCGTTGCCCGTCGGCTGGACACCCATGTAGGGGCCGCCGGTGTGCTTGCCGTGGTGATGGCAAAGCACGCAGATCTCGTCCTCGCCGCGGCCCCAGGCCTTCAGCGTGCGATAGATCGAAGGCGGGAAGGTCTTGTACAGGCCCTGCGGCGAAGTCTTCCAGACATGGTAGGTGCCGAGGTCCGGACGGTTCGGATTGTCATAGGTCATGGTGTCGGTGTTGAAGAACCGGTCCATGCCGTCCCAATCGCCGCGATTGATGACCTCGTGAAGGTCCATCCAATGCTCGACCATCTTCTTCTGCGCGGGGGTCAGCCCGGCGGTGATCTCGTCGCGCTTCTCCTGCGAGAGGACGAAGTCTTCTTCCGTGAATGGCGCAAGGCCCATGACAATCTCCTTCATGTGCCGCATTGTCTTACGGCGTAGTGAATTTGCGGCGGCTGTAAGCAGCAGGCTCCGACGCTTTGACCGTCCCCACCGGCGCGGCAACCTACCGCAAGAGAGGCCCTTGAGTGGCCCCCCGCATGGAATCAGCGAACGATAAAGGTTCAGGCGGAGGGATGCCGTGGCGCTCAGCATACAGGAAATGTCGGACCGGTTCGAGATCCAGGACCTGCTCGTCGGCTATTGCTACGCGGTCGATGCGCGCGATTTTGATGCGCTGGACGCCTTCTTCACCCCCGACGCAGTGATCGATTATTCCGAGATGGTCGGCGTCAAGGGCAGCCTGCCCGAGATCAAGGCCTTCCTGCGCGAGAGCTTCAAGGGCGTCCTCGCCGCGCAACATGTGGTCTCGACGACGCGCTACGAGTTCGACGGCGATCGCGCGACGACCAAGACCGTCTGCTACAATCCCATGACGGTCACCAACGGCACCGACGAGGCAACGGTGGTGTTCGGCCTCTGGTACATTCACGATTATGTCCGCACGCCCGAGGGATGGCGCATCTCGCGCCTGTACGAGGAGAAGTGCTACAATCTCCACGTGCCGGATTGGCTTCGCGCACAGGTCGCCTGACCGCTTCTTCCCTCGCTTCCATCCAGGGCTTCCATGGCGCGCATCCTGAACACGTTGTTCCTGCTCATCCTCGTTGCGAGCGGGATTGCGCTCCTATGGCTGGGCACCAGGCTTACGCTGATCGGCGGCTCGCCCTGGTACCTGCTGACCGGCGTCGTCATGGTTGTTACGGCCGTTCTCGGCTTCCGGCGCAAGGCCGTGTCGGTGCCGCTGTTCTGGGCGTTCCTCGCCGCCAATCTGGTCTGGGCGCTGTGGGAGGTCGGGCTCGACGGCTGGGCGCTCGCGCCGCGGCTGGCGATGCCGTTCGCGCTCGGCCTGTGGATGCTCACGCGCTGGTACCGCCGCCACGTCGGGGTGGCGCGGCCGCTTCCAGGCGGGCGGCTGCTCTGGCCGGGCCTTGCCGCGGCGTTCGCGATCTGGGCTGGCGCGCTGTTCTGGATCGACCGCCATCCTCCCGCGTCGAGCCCCGGATTCGGCCCGGCGCCCGCCTCCGCGGCGGAAGGAGACTGGATCGCGTTCGGCAATGATCGCGGCGGCTCACGCTGGTCTCCGCTCGCGCAGATTACCCCGGCGAACGTCGGCAATCTCGAAGTGGCATGGCGCTATCGCACCGGCCCGGTCCCCAAGGGTGCGCGCGCCTCGTTCCAGGCGAACCCCGTCAAGGTTGGCGACCGGGTCTTCATCTGCACGGGCTATAACGACGTCATCGCGCTCGATGCGGAGACCGGTCGCGAGCTCTGGCGGTTCCGCCCGCGCGTCGATCATCGCGGTGTGTACGGCCTCTCCTGTCGGGGCGTCACCTATTACGCCGTTCCCGGCGCATCGGGCTTCTGCGCGGAGCGGATCTACACCGCCACCATCGACGCCCGGCTGCTCGCGGTCGACGCGGCGACGGGGCGCGCCTGCCCCGGTTTCGGGCGGAACGGCCAGGTCAACCTGCTCGAGGGCATGGGACAGGTCGAGAAGGGCTATTATCTCATCACGTCACCGCCCGCAATTGCGCTCGGCAAGCTGGTGCTCGGCGGATGGGTCACCGACGGCCAGCATGTCGGCGAGCCCGGCGGCGTCATCCGAGCCTTCGACGCGGTCACGGGGGCGTTCGCCTGGGCGTTCGACCCCGGCCGTCCCGACGACCATGCGATGCCGGGCCCGGGCAAGGAATTCACCCGCGGCACCCCCAACAGCTGGGCGCCGATGAGCTCGGACGACGCGCTCGGCCTCGTCTACCTCCCCACCGGCAACGCCACGCCCGACTATTTCGGGGCGCATCGCACGCCGAACGACGAGCGCTTCACGAGCGCCGTCGTGGCGCTGGATGCAGGCACCGGCGCCGTACGCTGGGTGTTCCAGACCACGCATCACGATCTGTGGGACTATGACGTGCCGGCGCAGCCGTCGCTCGTCGATCTGCCCAACGGCGTCCCCGCGCTGATCCAGCCCACCAAGCGCGGCGAGATCTTCGTGCTCGACCGCCGCACCGGGCGCCCGGCGTTCCCGGTGCAGGAACGGCCGGTGCCGCAGGGCGCCGTGCCGGAAGAGCGCCCCTCGCCCACCCAGCCCTATTCGGTAGGCCTGCCCTCCTTCGGCGGCCCGCGGCCAACCGAGAAGGGTATGTGGGGCCTCACGCCGATCGACCAGGCGATGTGCCGCATCCGCTTCCGCGAAGCGCGCTTCGAGGGCGACATGACGCCGCTCGGCACCGACCGGCCGACGCTCACCTGGCCGGGCTATCTCGGCGGGATCGATTGGGGCGGCATCTCGATCGACAAGCGCCGCGGGCTGATGATCGTCAACAACAACCAGGTCGCCAACTACAACCGGCTGATCCCGCGCGCCGAGGCGGACAAGCTCGGCATCAAGCCGATGACGGCGGCGCATATGAGCGACGTCGGCGGGCCGGTCGCGCAGAAGGGCGTGCCCTATGCGGCCCACATCACCCCCTTCCTCTCGCCGCTGGCGATCCCGTGCCAGCAGCCGCCTTATGGCCGCATCAACGCGGTCGACCTGCGCACCGGCAAGATGGTCTGGAGCAAGCGCTTCGGCACCTCGCGCGATAGCGGGCCGCTGGCGCTGCCGACCTTCCTGCCGATCCCGATGGGGGTTCCCAACATCGGCGGATCGGTCGTGACGGCGAGCGGCCTCGCCTTCATCGGCGCCACGCAGGAACATGCGTTCCGCGCCTATGACGTGACGAGCGGGCGCGAGCTGTGGAAAACGCGGCTGCCGGCGGGCGGCAACGCCAATCCCTCGACCTACTGGTCCGCGAAGAGCGGGCGCCAGTTCGTCATCATCCCCGCGGGCGGCCACGGCGCGATGCTCTCCGGATCGAGCGACGAGATCGTCGCCTTCGCGCTGCCGAAGCGGTAGGCGGGGCTCAGTCGGCGAGGATCATGTCGGCGCCCTTTTCGGCGATCATCATCGTCGCCGCATAGGTGTTCGCCGACGCGATCACCGGCATGATCGAGGCGTCGACGACGCGGAGCGCCGCGATGCCGTGCACCCGCAGCCGCGCATCGACCACCGCCAGCGGATCGGACGCCGGCCCCATCTTGCAGGTGCCGACGAGATGGTAGCTCGAATTGCCATACTGGCGCGCGAAGCCGAGCCATTCGTCGTCGCTCTGCACGTCGGCGCCCGGGAAGAGCTCGCGGTCGAAATAGGGCGCCAGTTCGGGCGACGACAGGATCGCGCGCGCCTCCCGCAGCGCCGCCACCAGCACGCGCCGATCGGTCTCCGCCGCGAGATAGTTCGGATCGAGCAGCGGTGCGTCGTCGGGATCGGCGCTGCGGATGCGGACGCTGCCACGGCTCTCGGGCCGCATCTGCCACGCGCCGCACGTCATGCCCGGAAAGTCGTCGAGCCGGCCGATGAAGCCCTGCTTGTAGCTGCCGGGCGTGAACACCAGCGAGTAATCGGGATTGTCCAGCGCGGCATGGCTCCTGCCGAACACATGGACGAGCGCCGGGCTCAGCGCGAGGACGCTCGGCCGCCCCAGCAGCCACCGCGCGACCTGCCGCGCGAGCGCAAGCCCGGTGACGTGCGCGTTGAGGCTGTCGACGCCGTCCTTCAGCCGCGCGACCAGGCGCGGGCTGTAATGATCGTGGAAGTTCTCGCCGACCCCTGGAAGCGCGTGGGCGACGGGGATGCCGTGCTGGCGGAGCAGATCGGCCGGGCCGATCCCCGAAAGCTGGAGCAGCTTGGGTGAATGCGGCGTGCCCGCAGCGACGATCACTTCGCAGCGCGCATGCACCTCCCGCTCCACGCCACCCTGGCGATATGCCACGCCGGTTGCGCGCAGACCGTCGAGCAGGATGCGCGTGACCAGCGCCTCGGTGCGCACATCGACGCCGTTGCGGCGCGAAGGATGGAGAAAGGCGGTCGCGGTGCTGACCCTTCGGCCCCGCGCGATCGCGCTCTGATATTTGCCGACGCCCTCCTGCCGCGCGCCGTTGCTGTCGGGGTTGAGCGGATGTCCGCGGGCGACGGCGCCCGCGACGAACGCATCGACCACCGCGCTGGGCCACGGCGCGGTCGAGACCGTCAGCCGCCCCTCGCGGCCGCGATAGCGATCGTCGCCTTCGCCGATGCGCCGCTCGGTGCGCCGGAAATAGGGCAGCACGTCGGCATAGCCCCAGCCCGGATTGCCGAGCTGCGCCCAATGGTCGAAATCCGGCGCCTGGCCGCGATTATAGACCATGCCGTTGACGCTCGACGATCCGCCGAGCGTCTTGCCCTGCGTGTACTGGATCGGCCGGCCGCCGCTGTTCGGGTTCGGCTCTGAGGCATATTGCCATGTCACCCGCGGATCGAAGAGCGTTTTGATGAAGCCGGCGGGGATGCGATGGTAGGGGTTGCGGTCGGGCGGCCCGGCCTCGAGCACGCAGACGCTACGCCCCGCTTCGCTCAGCCGCCACGCGAGGATGCCCGCCGCCGTCCCGCCGCCGACGATCACATAATCGAAGCTGTCGGTCACAGGCCCAGGCTGGCGCGGATCGTGTCGGCGATGGCGGTCAGCGGATGATCGTCGGGCGTTTTCGGGCGCATCATGCGGTTGTGGCAAAAGGCGACCGCGAGCCCGCTGTCCGGGTCCGCCCAGCCGAGCGATCCGCCAGCGCCGGGCACGCAGATCGTCCGCGCACCCTTCGCCGGATAGACGAGCGGTGTCGTCTCCGAGTGCATCCAGAAGCCGCCCTGCGACAGCGGCATCGGCGCGTTGAAGTAAACCGGATCGGGATCGTTGCCGGGCCGCGGCAGGCACGCCGCGTCGATACGCTCCCGGGATAGCAGACGGACGCCGTCCAGTTCGCCGCCATTGGCGAGCATCGCCCAGAAGCGCGCCTCCGAACGCGCGTTGAAGATGCCCCCCACCCCCGCGATGCACGCGCGGCGCACCGCCGGCCGCTCGAACACCTCGGGGATCAGCCGCACATTGTTCGGCAGCGCCCGCGCGAAGAAGGTCTCGTCAGGGAAGGCCGCGGAGGAATTCTCGTCGTACAGCGTCGCGATGCGCGGCGCGACGGCGTCGTCGATCCCCACCCAGAGGTCGTCGATCCCGAGCGGTTCCGAGATCTCCTCGCGGATGAAATCGCGGAAGTCGCGATGCGCGGGATCGGTGCGGCGGACGATCTCGCCGAGCACCCAGCCGAACGACATCGCCTGATAAGCCGGCTTGTCGCGCGGCAGGATCGGCGTCAGCGCGGCAATGCCGGAGGCGATGAAGTCCCAGTCGCAGATCGTTTCGGGCGTGGTCCCGGGCGGCATCTGCGGCGTGCCGGTATGGTGGTTCAGCGCGTCGCGGACGGTGATGCCCTGCTTGCCGTTCTGCGCGAACTCGGGCCAGTAGTCCGCGATTGGACGATCATAGTCGAGCAGCCCCTTCTCCGTCTGGATGTGCACCGCGGTCGATGCCACCGCCTTCGTCACCGAGAAGACGTTGAACAGCGTGTCGCCATCGACAGGCCGGCCGGTTTCGCGGTCGGCGACACCGGCCCAGCAATCGATCACGAGGTCGCCGCGCAGATACGCCGCGACCTGGATGCCGATCTCGCCCTTGTCAGCGATCGCCGCGTCGACCGCTGCCTGCACCGCGCGGTTCGCCGCGCTGTCGAGCGTCACGCAGCCGGCCGCTTGTACGTGAACGGCGCCAGATCGCCCTTGCGCGCGGTCGAGGCGACGAGCTTGCCGCACGCAGGCAGGTCGGCGATGAAGCCGCGGAGCGCATCCCCGCCCGCGTGGCCCATGAACGCTTCCTCGCTCTCCCACAGCTCGACGAGGTGGAAGCGGAGCGGGTCGTCGAGGTCGGCGGCAAAGCGGTAGACGAGGCACCCGGGCTCGGCCTGCGACGCCTTCATCGTCCGCCGCAGCAGATCGAGCATCGCGGGCCGCTGCTCCTGGCTGGTCTCGAGCGTTACGTCGAACAGGATCATCTCACTCATATGCCAGCTTAACCCCCGGCACGTCCCAATCCAAGGTCACCACCTGCCCGCTGCTGCCGAGCGTCACATAAGCGGTTCGCCGATCCGGTCCGCCGAAGCAGATGTTGGTGGTCAGGAAATCCCCGGTCGGGATCGCCTCGGGCGCGCCGCCCTCCGGCGGAAAGACGAGCACCGCGCCCATGCCAGGCGAAGCGCAGCAGATCCGCCCCGCGCTGTCCACGGCAAGACTGTCGAGATATTGCCCGGGGCCAGCGCGGCCGACGATGCTGCCGCCGTTCGGCATATGCCCGCCGCGGGGATCGATCACGCCGGGGGCGGACAGCCGGAACTGCAGCAGATGCGCCTCATAGGTCGCGGCGACATAGAGCGTGCTGCCGTCCGGCGAGAGGCCGATACCGTTCGCGCCGTCCACCGGGTGCACCACCTCGCGGATCTCGCTGCCGTCAGCCTTCGCATAGTAGATCGAGCCGCGGGTACGCACGCGCCCCCGGTCGCGCCCGAAGTCGGTAAACCAGAAGCCGCCGTCTCCGTCGAAGACGATGTCATTTGGTCCCCAGAACGGGGTTGCCTCGCTATGCGCATACAGTGTCTCGAAGCTGCCGTCGGCGAGATCGACCACTTGGATCGACCCCGGTCGCGTGTCGAGCGGCGCCTCCAGCGGCATCAGCCCGCCACCGGGCAGATCGGCTTGGGCGAAGCCGCCATTGTTGCACACATAACAGCGCCCGTCCGGGCCGATGGCGGCGCCATTCGGGCCGCCGCCAAGCTCCGCCACGGTCGAGACGCAGCCGTCCGGCGCGACCCGGCTGAGCCTCCCGCCGAGCACCTCGACCACGAGCAGGCTGCCATCGGCGAGCGCGATCGGTCCTTCGGGCATCTTCAGCCCGGTCGCGAACGTCTTCATCGAACCGCTCCCGCCTCGACGCGATCGAGCAGCTCGTGCAGCCGCACCGCATCGGCAAAGTCGGGGCTTGCCCTGCCCCCGCTCTCGATCGCCTTCTTCAGGTGGAGATAGGCCTCGCCGACATTCTGCGGCGGATTGGTGCGCAGCGTGGCGGGCGTAAGGAAATAGCGCGCCGGAACCTCGACCGGCTCGAGCACGGCGAGCTCGACGGACCTGTGCAGCGTCAGATCGGACATCTGGATGCCGCGCCCGCCGGCGCCGCCCGTGACGACGAGGTCACCGGCGTCGCCGTGGATTTCCAGGCGGACGCCGATCCCGGGCGAAGACGCGCCGGTCAGCCGCACCGAGCCGACGGCGCCGCTGTCGAGCACGCCCGCCACGACGATCTCGTCGGCCGAGGTGCGCGCCACGGGCGCACCGGTCCCGAAGGCTTTCAGCTCCGGCCGCGTGGTATGAACGATCGAAGTCAAGCTCTTGAACTCGCCCAGTATCCAGGTCAGCGCGTCGATGCTGTGCCCGCCCGGAATACTGAGGAAGTGCGCGCCGCTCGTGCGATCCTGCAGATATTCGGTACCCGGATATACGGCGGAGATCCAGTCGGTGGAATGCACCAGCCCCGCGCTCCGCACGGTCCCGATCTCGCCCGCCGCGATCAGATCCTTGACATAGGCCAGCACCGGCGAGCTGCGCGCCTGCAGCCCGACCATGTGAACGATCCCCGCCTTCTCGGCGGCTTCGAGCAGCGTCCGCGCCTCGGCGGTGTCGCGCGCGAGCGGCCATTCGCAATAGACATGCTTGCCCGCCGCGATCGCGCGAAGCACGAGATCGCGATGCGCTGGCACGCGGACGCAGATCGCCACCACGTCAACGTCCGGATGATCGATCAGCGCGTTCGGATCGCCGAACGCGTTCGGCACCCCGAACTGCTGCGCCGTGGCGTCGGCGGTTTCCTGACGTGACGTCGCGACCGCGACCGCCTCGACATCGTCGAGTGCGGCGAGCGCGGGCAGATGCGCCCACACGCCCCAGCTGCCCTGGAGGTTGGCGCCGATCACGCCAACGCGAAGCTTCGATCCCATGATGTCTCTCTCTTCCTACCAGCGGCGGCGCAGCTGGACGCCCGTGCGCCGCGTGCGCAGCCGTCTGTCTCGTTCTTCGGCGGATATGGCCGGCGTGTCCGGGGGCAGATGGTCGCGCAGCGTCGCCAGGGGAACCTGCCGAAGGCTGGGTTCGGGCCCGCTCGACGCCTCGGTCCACCGCAGCATGATCGCGCCTTCGGTCCACCCGCCCGGATCGAGCCAGTTCGGCACTCCGGGATCTTCGAGCGCGATCACCGCGCGGAAGCGGCCGTCGCTGTCGATCTCCGCCTGGCCGCCGTTGAGGCTCGACTGCCGGTTCATCCAGTCGATCGTGTTCCACACCATGTCGCCGAGCTGGACGTTCCAGTAGCGCACGCGTTCGGGAAGCTCGGTTTCCAGCAGCAGCGCATGACCGGGTTCGATCCGGAACAGCCCCTGATAATAATGCTGGCCGGCCACGCCGCCGCGCCCCGCCCAGTCGTCATGCTCGAAGCGGTTCCACAGGTCCTTGGCTGCCTGGTCCTTGATCACGTTGATCCACAGCCCGGCATAGCGCTTGGGGTAGCCGGCGAGTGCGGTCAGCCGCTCGGCGACCTCCTCGGGCGTGCGGCGGCGCGGGGCGATCGGCCGGTCGACCCGCTCGATCGCGAACCGCCCGTCGCGCCCCTCGCCCCAATGATAGCTCGCCTGCCGCAGCGTCAGCGTGCGCGCGCGCGGATCGAGCGCGCGCCAGTTGCCCGTCCACCCCGCCGGCCGCTCGGCGCTGAGCAGCAGCTCGAACGACCCATTTGGCGCGATCTCCAGCGAATCGATGTCGATCGTCCCGCACGACGGCCCGAGCTTGTCCATCACGCCGAGCCCGCCGGCCGCCGTGTCGAGCAGCACGAACAGGCCCTCGCCGCGATCGCCGCTCAGCCGGTAGGTGCCGGTGCCGTCGATCGTGGCGGCGCTGTAGACGAAATCCGGATTCGTCATGCTGCCGTTGAGCACGGTGTTCACCGCAGGGACGAAATCCGGCAGGTCCGGATCGGCGAACGCGGTGAAGAAGCCCCCGGACAGCGCCAGGAAGAACAGCCGCAACGCCTCCTGCGAAAGCGCCGGATCATCCGGGTTCTGGAGCAGCGCGAGCACTTCGCGCGCGCCCTCCATCTCGGCCAGATAGTCGCCCCAGCTCGGCAGGGTCATCAAATATAGTCCCGATAGGCTTCGATATAATCGGCGTAGACTTCGCGCACCTGGCCCTCGGTCAGTCCGTAATCGTCCAGCGAATAGACGTGCTTGCCGTGCTTGCCCGCAGGGTTGTCTGCCAGCCAGCCGCGCACGCCGGCTTCGGTCTGCGGTGTGAAGTCGATCCCCGCGAAGGCGTAGACACCCTTCACCGCGGCGACAGGATCGGCCGCCAAGTCCTTGTAACGCATGTCGTGGATCGGAATGCCGGGGTTGGCCTTGCGATACGCCATCATCCGCACCTGACCGTCGTGCCACAGGTGCAGCAGCTCCTGGCCGAGCGCGTTACGGTCCTGATGTTCCAGCGCTGTGCTGCGGAGCACCTCGATCAGCCGGCAGATCGACGCCTGCACCGTCACCGGATCGCGGTGCGGCTGCACGAGCATCGCATCCGGATAGACGGTGAACAGCTCCGGCAGGTGATAGGCATGTTCCTGCACCTTGAGCACCCAGCGCTTGCGCGGATTGCGCCACGCGAGCTGCTGCAGGAACATCTTGTGCACCTTGTAGGCGAAGGTCGTATCCGCCTGCAGATACCAGGGATAATAGTTGGGAATCCGGAACATGGTGAGCGGATTGATGCTCTGGAACGAAGTCTCCAGGATCATCCCGCATTCCTGCGGGATCCAGGCGCCGATCGGGTGCGCCTTGAGCATGTCGGCCCATTTGCCGGTGAACGTCGCGGCGACATAGTCGTCGAAGGCCTGCGCGCGCGGGTCGCTGTCGTAGGTCGCCGCTTCCGGCGGCGGCGAAGGCTGTGCCACCTCCCACGACATCGGCGTGCGCACGTCCGGGTCGGCCCCGATCAGCGCGTGGAGAAGGCTGGTGCCGCAACGCGGCAGCCCCAGGATGAACACCGGGCGTTCGATCTGCACGTCGGCGATCTCGGGATAGCGGCGGCGATCCGCCTCGACGGCCGCCAACCGGCGGAGATTGTCCTGGAACAGCGCCAGCGCCTGCTGACGCCCTTCACAGGTCAATCCCTGCTCCGCATCCAGCGCCGCGAGCATGACCTCGAGCCCGGGGCGCACACCCTCGCGAAGCTCTTCGGAAAGCTCGAACTGATCGAGCAGGCTGTTGGGATCGGTCTCCGCAGTCGTCGTTTCCGGCACGTCTCTCTCCTTTATCCACATCGTGGAGGAAGGCGGCACCAACGTTACCCGTCTTCGGACAGGTGAGCGGTCGAACGCCTGTCGGCCTGCTGCGCGAAACAAATTGGAGGATGTTGATGGCGCTCGATCTTCAGGCACTTTTCGGTCTCCCCGGGCGCGTCGCACTGGTTACGGGCGCCGCGCAGGGGATGGGCGAGCGGATCGCGCACTATCTGTCGGGGGCCGGCGCCGCGGTGGCGCTGGCGGACCTCAAGCCCACCGTCGAGCAGACCGCCAAGTCGCTGGCGGAGGGTGGCGCCGATGCGCGCAGCTATGTCGTCGACATGGCCGACGACGAAGCGGTTGCCGCGCTGGTGCACAAGGTGCGCGCCGATTTCGGCAAGCTCGACATCGTCGTAAACTGCGCCGGCCTGCAGGATCGCAACTTCATCGAGAACACGACGACGGCGTTCTGGGATCGCATGATCGACGTCAACCTGCGCGGCCCGTTCGTCGCCAGCCGCGAGGCGGTGAAGATCATGCGCGCGGACGGAACCAAGGGGCGGATCATCAACATCGCCTCGAACAGCGCCTTCCACGCCACCGCACCCAGCCTGCTCGCCTACTCGACCTCGAAGGCGGGCGTCGCGGGCCTCACGCGCGCCACCGCCATGGAAGTCGCCAAGGACGGGATCAACGTCAACGCCGTCTGCCCTGGCAACACCGCGACGCCGGGCCAGCTCACATCGACCGGCCCGTCCTTCCCGCCCGAGCAGATCGCCGCGTTCATGCCGCCGATCGGCCGCGTCGGCACCCCGGATGACATCGCCGGAGCAGTCCTCTACCTGGCCTCCGACGCCGCCAGCTACATCACCGGCCAGACGCTGGTGCTCGACGGCGGACAACTTACCTGCTGAGCAGCGGTACGGCGCGGAGGCTGTCACACCACCGTCGCGCCGCCCGCGTTAGGATCGCCTCCCGAACGAGGATTACGAAATGACCGAAGCACTTTCCCGCCTCAATTTCCGCGACATCGGGGGGCTACCGACCGAGGACGGCGGCGTGCTCCGCCCCGGGGTGATCTATCGCTCGGAGGGCCCCGCCAGCTTCGAGCCCGTTCATCGCGAGGAGCTGCTGGCGCTCGGTATTCGGCTCGTCTGCGACCTGCGAGCCGACGCGGAGCGCGAGAAGGCGCCGAACGACTGGGCCGGCGCCGCCCGGTTGCTCAACCTCGACATCACCGCGGATCTGCGCGTCGAGACCAACCAGGGCTGGCAGACGCTGAAGCACGATCCGTCCGAAGAGGCGGGCAAGCGTGCGCTGATCGCCAACTACACGGCCATTCCCGGCGCGATCAGGCCGCACCTGCGTGGGCTGATCGAGGCGATCGCCGACGGTGAGACGCCGGTGCTGGTGCACTGCACCGCGGGCAAGGACCGCACTGGCGTGCTTATGGCGTTGCTGCTGAAGGCGCTGCGCGTCCCCGACGACCTCGTCACCGCCGATTATCTGCGCTCCGACGTGTTCGCGAAGAACCTGCGGCTCCGCGGCGGCATTCACGAGCAGTTCGAGGAAACCTTCGGCTTCAGGCCCACCGAGGCGCTGATCGACGCGATGATCGGGGTGGATCTCGAGTTCCTCAACGCGGCGCTCGACACCGCGGAACAGGAATGGGGATCGGTCGAAGGCTATTTCGAAGCGGCGGGCGTGGATGCCGCGCTCCTGCAGCGATACCGCGATGCACTGACCATTCGCCTCGACGCGCACACGGACGCCTGAACGCCTGCGTCCCCGCCCTTTCCGGGCGGGGACTCGACGACCGCAGCGTCAGCGCCCGACGGGATAGAAGATCGACTTCTCGTTCTGATATTCGCGCAGCCAGTCGGGACCATATTCCCGGCCGATGCCCGAGCGCTTGTACCCGCCGATCGGGGCGTAGGTCATCTTGCCCGTTCCGCCGTTGATCGCGACCGAGCCCGAGCGGATCTGGAGCGCCATCTCATAGGCCTTTGCGGCATCGGCGGTCAGGATGCCGCCGTTGAGGCCGTAGCGCGAATCGTTGGTGATCGCGATCGCCTCCTCGTCGGTGTCGAACCCGATCACCGCGCCGACCGGACCGAATATCTCCTCCTGCGCGATCGTCATGTCGTTGCGGACGTCGTCGAACAGCGTCAGCTCGGTGAAGAAGCCCCTGTCGAGCCCGGCCGGGCGCCCGCCGCCATGGACGAGCCTGGCGCCCTCGTCGCGGCCGATCTGGATGAAGCGCTCGACCTTGGCGCGCTGGGCCTCGCGGATCAACGGGCCCATCATCACCGACGGATCGGCCGGATCGCCGATCTTCCACTGCGCCGCTACCGCCGTCGCCGTCTCGACGAAGGCCTTGCGCACCGAATTGTGGACAAGCAGCCGCGTGAGCAAGGCGCAGCCCTGCCCGCAATTGACGGACAGGATGGCGACCGCGCTCATCGCCGCCTGCTGGATATCCGCGTCCGCGCGGACGATCAGCGCCGACTTTCCGCCGAGCTCGAGATGGACGCGCTTCAGCGTCGGCGCCGCCTGCGCCATGATCGCGGCGCCGACTTGCTCCGATCCGGTGAAGCTCACCAGATCGACGCGCGGATCGGTGGTCAGCAGCGTGCCGACGTCGGCGCCGCCGGTTACGACGTTGAGCACACCGGCGGGCAGCCCGATCTCCTCGGCGATCTCGCCGAACAGCAGCGCGGAATAGGGCGTGAACGGCGACGGCTTGAGCACCAGCGTGTTGCCCGCGAGCAGCGCCGGGACGATCTTCGCGAGGTTGAGCAGGAACGGGAAATTATACCCGGTGATGCCCGAGACGACGCCGACCGGCTCGCGCACGACGGTGGTGCCTCCCAGGATCTTGGGGCCCTCGGGGTTCATCGGGTTGGGAACGGCCTCGATCGGCAGCCGGACGCTATCGTCACGCAGAGCGTGACCAATCGCCGACTTCAGGTGTTCGATCGGGGCATCCACCTGCATCGCCTGGGTGATGTGCTGCGCGCAGCCGACCTCGGAGATGATCAGCGCGGCGATGCGTTCGCGGCGCGCCAGCAACGCGGCGTGCATCCTGCCCATCGCCTCCGCGCGCTCGGCCATCGTCATGCGCGGCCAGGGGCCGTGATCGAAGGCGCGCCGCGCTGCGCCGATCGCGGCGGCGGCAGCGGTGGCATCGCCGACCGGTGCCTCGCCGATCACGGCTTCTGTCGCCGGGTTGATCACGGGCTCGCGTTCGCCATGGGCGGGCGTCCATGCACCATCGATGTACAGACGGTCGATGTCGGTAAAGGGTACGTCCATCGTCACTATCCTTGCAGCTAGCGCCCGTAGCGGATGAAGTCGGCGGCGCGCAGAGCGATCGCCATGGCGGGTGCGTTGGTGTTTCCCGAAACGATCGTCGGCATGATCGACGTGTCGACGACGCGCAGCCCGGCGACGCCGCGCACCCGCAGCTGTGGATCGAGCACCGCGTCGGGATCGTCGTCACGCCCCATCTTCGCGGTTCCACAGATGTGGAAGGAGGTGCCACCGAGGCCTACCGCGTTGGCCAGGATATCCTCGTCGGTCTCGATGCGTTTGCCCGGCACCGTTTCCTCGACGATCCAGCGCGCCAACGACGGCGCGCTGCCCAGCCTCCGGAGGAACCGGAACAGCGAGACCGCCGAGATACGGTCGATTTCGGCGGCGAAGTGGTTGGCATCGATGAAAGGCGCGGCGAGCGGATCGGGCGACTGGATGCGCAGTTCCCCCTGGCTCTCCGGTCGGGTGAAGTAGCCGAGGATGGTGAGCCCCGGAAAGCGGTCGACCGCGATGCCCTTCGGCCCTGCGCTCATCGAATAAAGCCCCATGCCGATCTGCGCATCGGCATGGTCGAGCCCCGGCCGCGTCTTCACGAACCCGCCGACCTCGTGCGCGCTGTGCGTGAGCGGCCCGGTCGAGCGCAGCAGATATTGCAGCGCGGAGCGAAAGAGGCCGAGCCCCTGGAAGCTCATGTTGAGGCTGCCGCCCTTCACCCGATATTGGGTCGAGAGGTAGCGATGCTCGCGCAGGTTGCGGCCGACGCCGGGCCGGTCCGCCACCACCTCGATGCCATGCGCCTGCAGCAGCGCGCCCGGTCCGATGCCGGACAGCTGGAGCAGCTTCGGCGACTGGATCGCGCCGGCCGACAGGATCACCTCGCGCTCGGCGCCGACGCTGCGCGTGCCGGCCTTGTTGCGGATCGTCACCCCGGTCGCGCGCCGGTCGGTGATCTCCACCTTGAGCGCGTCGGTGTCGGGCAGCACGTCGAGATTGGCGCGCCCCCGCACCGGCGTCAGGAAGGCGCGCGCCGCGCTGAACCTCTTGCCCTTGAAGGTGGTCGTCGGCTGGTAGCTGAAGCCGCCGTCGCGCACCGTGTCGACATCGTTCATGTCGGCGCTGCGCGGCACGCCGATCTCCTCGCCCGCCGCGAGCACCGCCTCGCACAGCGGGTTGCCTGTCGGGTGCATCGTGATCTTGAGCGGGCCACCGACGCCGCGCCATTCGCCGGCGCCGAGCGGATGATCTTCAAGTTCGACGAAACGCCGGCCGATCTCGTCCCAACCCCAGCCGGTGCAGCCGAGCGACGCCCAATGGTCATAATCGAGCGGCGCACCGCGGACATAGACCATGCCGTTGATCGAGCTCGACCCGCCGACTGCCCTGCCCTTCAGCCACACCTCCGGCGGGCGATTGCCGCCGGGCGAGACCTGATAATCCCAGACATGCGGGTTGCCGGGCGCGAGCAGCTTGCCGATACCACGCGGCATGTGGACGAGCGGGCTGGTGTCGTCGGGGCCGCTTTCGACCAGCAGCACCGTGGTCTGCGGATCTTCGGACAGCCGGTTCGCCAGCACGCAGCCCGAAGACCCCGCACCCACGATGATATAGTCGTAGCGGTCGCGCACGATAATCCTTTTCCCCCAAGGCATTTATAAGATTGCCTGAAGACCGGTCTCTCACCCGTCCGGCGACAGGCAAGAAGATCAGACCAGAGCCGCACCCTGCGGTTCACGCGCGCTGCCGCTCTTCGAGACAAGCCAGCCGACGAGGAATGTCGCCGGCACCGTGACGAGCGCCGGATAGTCGGTAGGGATCAGCGCTTCCGCGTTGCCGAGCGCCTTCACCCAGAAGGCGGGGCTCGCGACGATGCCGAGCACGCTCGTCACCAGCCCGAACAGCCCCATCGCGATCGCGCCCGTCGCGGTCAGCCCGCGCCAGTAGATGGCGAGGATGAGCAGCGGGAAGGTCGTGCTCGCCGCCACCGTCTGCCCCATCACGATCAGGAAGGTGATGTTCTCCTTCTGGAACAGGATCGCCAGCACGATTCCGACCGCCGAGGTGACGAACGCCGCCGTCCGGAAGAGCGCAACCTCCGACCGCTCGTTCAGCGAACGACCGCCGCGAAAGCCGAGCACGAGATCGTGCGACGTGGCCGACGAGATCGCGATCGTCAGCCCCGCGACCACCGCGAGGATCGTCGAGAAGGCGACCGCGCTCATCAGCCCGAACAGCAGGTCGCCGCCGAGCAGCCGCGCGAGGTGCATCGTGATCATGTTGCTGCCGCCAATGATCCCGCCCGCCGGATCACGCAGCGACTCCTCCGCACCGACGAAGGCGATCGCCGCCGGGCCGATCACCAGCAGCACCGTCGCCATGGCAAGGCCGATGATCGTGGTGCCGATCACCAGCGATTGCCGCGCCGCGCGCTCGTCCGGCACGGTGAAGAAGCGGATCAGCAGATGCGGCATGCCCATCATGCCCGCCACCTGCGTCAGGGCGAGGCTGATCGCGCCGAACATGCCGAGCTGCAGCCCGCCGAACTGCAGCATATCGCGGCTGCGCGCGCTGATTTCGGCGAGATCGAACAGCGGCGCATAGCCGCCCGCGCGGCCGAGACAGAGCGCCGCGAGAACGCCGACCATCGCGATCAGGATCACCGCCTTGATGATCTGCACCCACGTCGCCGCGAGCATCCCGCCGAACGCCACATAGACCGTCATCAGCGTCGCGACGATCACGACCGCGATGTTGAACGGGATCCCGAACACGATCGCGATCAACGCGCCCGCGCCGACCAGTTGCGCGACGAGGTTGATCAGCGAGATCACGATCGTGCACAGCCCGATCACGATCCGCATCTTCGGCGCCTGGAGCCGGTGGGTGATGACGTCGCCCAGCGTGAAACGTCCAAGCCGGCGCAGCGGCCCGACGATCAGCGTCAGCATCAGGAACAGCCCGGCGAGCGGCGTGATCAGATAGGGCGCCGCGTCCATGCCCACCGAGAAGAAGAGCCCGACGATACCGAGCACGGTGCCCGCCGACAGGAAATCGCCGGCGATGGCGAGGCCGTTCTGCGGCGCCGAGATCTTCCCCTCGGCCGCGTAGAACGACGCCCGGCCGCTGTTGCGCCGCGCCGCCCAGAAGGTGATCGCGATCGTGACCGCGACCGTGGCGAGGAAATAATGGATCTGGCTCATGCCGGATTGTCCTCGCCGAGCGGCACCCAGGAGGCGGCGACGAGCAGCGCGAACCAGCCGATCGCCAGCCAGACGACGACCGGTACGCCCGCCAGTTCGTCGCCGAACCAGCGGGGCGTGAGCTCGGGTGCACCTTGCAGCAGCACCATCGGCGCGATGGCAGCGGCGGCGAACGCGATCCTCAGCCCGGCGCGCATGGCTATGCGCCGCCCCAGGCGGCGATGGCGTCGCTAATCGCGCGCTCGCCATTCTCGGTCACCGAGGGCGGCGTCCCGCTCATCTGCGGCGCGGGTGCCGGCTGCGCGATGCCGCCGCGCCGGATGAAGCTACCGCGCGCCTGGTTGTGCGGGTGGAGCGGCGCCTCGGCCATCGACAATACCGGCGAGACGCAGGCGTCGGTCTCGGCAAACAGCGCCGCCCATTCGTCGCGCGTGCGAGCGGCAAAGGCAGCGGCGAAATCGGCCTGCATGCGCGGCCAATCGGCGCGGTCGTTCTGGCGGTAGCCGCGATCCTCGAGGCCGAGCCCCTTGATCATCTGCGCGAAGAACTGCGGCTCGAGGCAGCCCACCGCAACGTCGCGCCCGTCCGCGCAGCGGTAGCAGCGGTAGAAGGGCGCGGCGCCGTCGAGCAGGTTGGACGCCGGCGCGTCCTGCCACAGCCCCTTCGGTTCCCACGCGTAGAACAGGCTCATCAGCGCGGGCACGCCGTCGGTGATGCACGCGTCCACCACCTGCCCCTGCCCGGTGCGCTGCGCCGAAAGTATCGCCGCCAGCAGCCCGGCCACCAGGAACATCGCCCCGCCGCCATAATCGCCGACGAGGTTGAGCGGCACCGGCGGTGGCCCCTCCCCGTCGCCCATCGCATGCAGCGCGCCGGTGATCGCCAGATAGTTGATGTCGTGTCCGGCACGCAGCGCGAGCGGTCCCGACTGGCCCCAGCCGGTCATGCGGCCGAAGACGAGCCTGGGATTGCGCGCGAGACAGACCTCGGGGCCGAGGCCGAGCCGCTCCATCACCCCCGGCCGATAGCCTTCGATCAGCGCATCGGCGCGGTCGATCAGCCGCAGCAGCGCGTCGCGGTCGCCCTCGTCCTTCAGGTTGAGATAGGCGACGTCGCGGCTGCGGTGGAGCACGTCCCCGCCGACATCGTCCCACGCGCCTGCGCCCGCGCTCGACGGGCGCGCGATCCGGACGATGTCCGCGCCCATGTCGGCGAGCAGCATCGCCGCGAGCGGCACCGGACCGATCGCGTCGATCTCGACGATACGGATGCCCGCGAGCGGGCCCTGTCGTTCACCCATCAGATATTGGTCCGGTCGCCGCCCTTGAGCGACAGGATCTCGCGCGCCTCGTCGGGGGTGGCGACCTGGAGGCCGATGCCCTCGATGATCTCGCGCGCGATGCGGACCTGCTGCGCGTTGGTCTCGGCGAGCTTGCCGCGGCCGGCCCACAGCGAATCCTCGAGCCCGACGCGGACGTTGCCGCCCATCGACGCCGCCATCGCGACGATCCCCATCTGCCGCGCGCCGGCGCCGAGCACCGACCATTCATAGGCGTCGCCGAACAGCCGGTCGGCGGTGCGCTTCATGTGCATGATGTCGTCGGGATGGCTGCCGATGCCGCCGAGGATGCCGAAGCAGGTCTGGATGAACAGCGGCGCCTTCACCAGCCCGCGGTCGAAGAAATACTTCAGGTTGTAGAGGTGGCTGGTGTCGTAGCACTCAAACTCGAACCGCGTGCCGAGCGGCGACAGCGTCGCCAGCAGATGCTCGATGTCGGCATAGGTGTTCTTGAACACCAGGTCGCGCGACGCCTCGAGCGCCTTGGGCTCCCAGTCGTGCTTCCAGTCCTTGTAGCGATCGAGCATCGGGAACAGCCCGAACCCCATCGTCCCCATGTTGAGCGAGGCGACCTCGGGCGCGAAGCGCTCCGCAGGGCGGATGCGCTCGGCGACGCTCATCGAGGGGTGCCCGCCGGTGGTCAGGTTGAGCACCGCGTCGGAGCGCTGCTTGATCACCTTGAGGAACGGCTCGAAAAGGTCGGGATTCTGGTCCGGACGCCCGTCCACCGGGTTGCGCGCATGGAGGTGGATGATCGCCGCCCCCGCCTCGGCCGCGCCCACCGCGGACTCGGCGATCTCGTCCGCGCTCACCGGCAGATAGGGCGACATCGACGGCGTGTGGATCGCGCCCGTGATCGCGCAACTGATGATGACTTTGCCCTTTGCCATTGGTCCCTCTTATGTGCCTGCGCCGTCAATCGCGGGTCGCCCGGAAGCGCCAGATCGTCTCCGATAGGCGCGAGCCATGCGGGCCCGTGTCGAAGAGCCCCCTATGTCAGCGGAGTGTCAGCTGAGCAATCCGAACTGACGGGCGCGCAGCACCGCCTGGGGCCGTCGGCGCACGCCCAACTTGTCGTAGATCTGCTGCATATACCATTTGACCGTGCCTTCGGTGAGCCCGAGGCGCTCGCCGATCTCGCGATTCCGCAGGCCGCCGCTCACCATCGCCAATATGTCCAGCTCGCGACTGGTGAGACGCGACGTAAGGCCCGAGCTTTCGTCGTCCTCCTCGTCCATGTCGACGGCCGTGGCGCCGTTCATCATGGCGACGAGGCGCGCTGCGAACTGATCGGCCGCTGTCTCGAGCACCGGGCCGCTCGCATAGGCCTCGGTCATCAGCGAGCAGATCACCTCGCCTTCGTCGAGGAAGACGCGCGTCCAGCCCGACGGCTCGGCCAGTTCCACGGCGGCGCGCACCGCGCGACGGGCTTTCGAGCGGTTGCCCTGCAGCACGGATATTTCGGCAAGCAGCAGCTCGAACAATACGGTCGACCGGACCGCGCCACTGCGTCGCACGAATTCGAGCCAGCGGGTTGCCACCTTGCGCGCGCGGACGAGCCGATGGCGTTGCATCTCGATCCGCAGCCATGCGACCGCGATGCTCTCGGATGATGTCCCGGGGCGTGGTGTAGCAGGATAGCGGCGGTCACCAGTGTTTTTCCGGTAGGGTCGGGTTGTTCAAGCTCAACCTGATGGAAAGTCCACCGATGACCGACGATATGATGAACCTGCGCTCGCTCGTTGAGAAGAGTGCTGACGCCGATTTGCTGCGCGA
>Ga0180222_1000701_pt1 | contig 44428 bp, 40 predicted proteins | sample eDN5th37CKraftOP_FD_151336 | JGI IMG/M metagenome (GOLD analysis project Ga0180222, IMG submission 151336) | Enriched Organic Plus compost microbial communities from Emeryville, California, USA - eDNA 5th pass 37_C Kraft OP (version 2) (version 2) ...
AATCGTCTTCTAGCCACAGAACTACTATTGCGGCTCCTAGTGCCAACCCAGCCAACGCAAATATCGCCCCGTTCGTGTCATGGCTACATTCAAGCATGGCGGGTCCTAAGGTGATGTGGCGCGGTAAGTGAAAATCTTACGTGTCGGCTTATAGGGGGCTTTTGTTATCGGCGATGTTGTGCGGGAGCCGTAGCGGATCGATGCCTCCACCGTCCGTTTTCGCGTCCACCGTTCTCTCTCCTCATCTGCAAATCGAGACGGATCGCGTTGGCGGATGATAGGGAACATGTATAGGACGGCAGGAATCCAAAAATCCCTGCATTCTCGGTCGATTCCTTGATGAGTCGCTGCATTTTCCCTGCTCTGATGTTTAGGGAATTTTTCCGAAAGCTCGCGTGGGGCAGAGGTCTTTCGCATGCTGATCCGACTTCTGATACCCAAAAATCGGAAAATTCCCTGTTCATATCGCTGTTAGCAGGGATTAAGGGCAAGCGATCGCGCGCAGTCTCAAGCCCTGCCGTGTTGTCGATTGAGCGTTCGAGATTAAGTGCGTTCGTCCGCGATCGCCTTGCCATCATTGGGCAGCGATCCGCTGGCGACCAGTTCCACCTGGCCGCCCAGCTTGGTGATCGCGCGCAAGGTTGCGGCGAGAGCCTCGGCCAGCGCTGAGGAGTGGCTCGAGGCTTCGGCCTTGAGGGTCATGACGTCGGCCTCCCCCTCGCGGGTCACCACGAGGCGCAGCCGCCCGAGTTCGGGATGGCGCTTTCCGATTTCGGCCACCTGCTCCGGGCGCACGAACATGCCCTTGACCTTGGTGGTCTGGTCGGCGCGGCCCATCCAGCCCTTGATGCGCAGATTGGTGTGGCCGGAGGCGCTGGGGCCGGGCAGGGCGGCGGTGAGGTCGCCCAGCGCAAGGCGGATCCAGGGGTGGTGGGAATTGAGCGTGGTGACGACGATCTCGCCGACGTCGCCCTCCGGCACCGGCTCGCCGGTTCCGGGCCGCACGATCTCGAAGATCACGTTCTCGGTCACCACCATGCCGTCGCGGGCCGAGGTCTCGAAGGCGACGAGGCCGAGATCGGCGGTGCCGAACGCCTGATAGGCATCGACGCCGCGACCTTTGATCTCGGTCTGCAGCGAGGGTGGGAAGGCTGCGCCGGACACGATCGCGCGCCGGATCGATGACGCATCCCGGCCATGGGCCGCGGCGTGGTCGAGCAGGATTTTCAGGAAATCCGGGGTGCCGGCATAGGCCACCGGCCGGTAAGCCTCGATCAGCTCGAACTGCTGCTCGGTGTTGCCGGGGCCGGCGGGAATCACGGCGCAGCCCAGCGCGCGGGCGGCGGAGTCGAAGATGAAGCCGCCGGGCGTCAGATGATAGCTGAAGGTATTGAGCACCACATCGCCCGGCCGCAGGCCCGCGGCGAACAGCGCCCGCGCACCGCCCCAGGAATCCGTTTCCGCGGCCTGGGGCTCGAAGATCGGGCCGGGGGAGGTGAACAGCCGGCCGAAGGCGCCAAGCGGGGCCGCCACAAGCCTGCCGAAGGGCGGCGCGGCCTTGTGCATTGCCGGCAGGTCCGATTTGCGCAGCACCGGCAGGGCGGCCAGCGCGGCGCGGCCGGTAATGGCCGCGGGATCGATGCCGCGCAGACGCTCGGCATAAGCCGGCGCCTGCATTGCCGCCCGCAGGGCGCCTGGCAGGCGGGCGAACAGGTCGGCCTCTCGCTGGTCGGGATTGCGGGTTTCGAGGGCGTCGTAATGGTCGGTCATGGGCGAAGTCCTGTGGTCCGTGCCGGCACCCTGAGGTGGCCTGGCGAAGCGAGGCCCTCGAAGGTGACGGCCCCAGGTCAGTGTCGATGGGAGCATCCTCGGAGGCTTGCTGCGCTCGCTTCTCAGAATGACGCTTCCATTCGGATTGCAATTACAGCCAGCGCTTGCGGCGCTTGAAGCTTTTCAAGTTCTTGAAGCTCTTGCGCTGATGCTCGCCGCCGCCGAGGTAGAATTCCTTGACGTCCTCGTTGTCACGCAGCTCGTCGGCGGTACCGTCCAGCACCACCTTGCCCTGTTCCATGATATAGCCGTGGCTGGCCACCGAGAGCGCGGCGCGAGCGTTCTGCTCGACCAGCAGGATGGTGACGCCGAGATCGCGGTTGATGCGCTGGATGATGGTGAACACCTCCTTCACCAGCAGCGGCGAGAGCCCCATCGAAGGCTCGTCCATCAGGATCATCTTCGGGCGCGCCATCAGGGCGCGGCCGATCGCCAGCATTTGCTGCTCGCCGCCGGACAGGTAGCCCGCAAGTCCGGTCCGCTCCTTCAGCCGCGGGAAATAGTTGAATACCATGTCGATGTCGGCGGCGATCTCGCCGTCGCTGCGGGTGAAGGCGCCGAGCCGCAGATTCTCCAGCGTCGTCATGTCGGCGATGATGCGACGCCCCTCCATCACCTGGAAAATGCCCCTGCGCACGATGTGATCCGGATCGATGCCGTTGATCCGTTCCCCGTTGAACTCGATCTCGCCGCGGGTGATCTCGCCTTCCTCGGTCTTCAGCAGGCCCGAGATCGCTTTCAGCGTCGTCGACTTTCCTGCTCCATTTGCACCTAGCAGCGCCACGATCGCGCCTTTCGGCACGTCAAGCGAAAGGCCACGGAGCACAAGGATGACCTTGTCGTAGACCACCTCGATATTGCGCACCGAGAGCAGGGAAGAGGCAACAGCGGAGGCGGATGTGGCGCTGGCGGTTGCGGTTTCGATCATGGGGTTCACGCGAGGTTGACGTAATTCTCCGGGCCGCCCTTGCCGGGCTTGACGCAGCAATCCATCTCGAAGCGAGTCCTGCGAAGCGAGACGGATGCGCGGGTCAAGCCCGCGCATGACGCTTTTGGAATATCGCGTCCGTCATGCTCCGTCGTCATGAAGCATGACGGACGCGTTTGAGCTTACCAGCCCAGCCACTCGGGCTTGCGCGGCAGCTCGATGGTCTTCACCTTTTCGAGCTTGATGGCGCCGCTCTTCATGAGTGCGCTGAGATCGCCGTCGGTTGAGCCTGAGACCCGCGAGCGGTAGAGATCGACGGTCAGCGTGCCGCGATGATCCTTGTCGGTCCAGGTCGACGGATTGCAGACGCCTTCCATGCCGGTCGGGACCCAGCCTTTCTTCTGATAGAAGGCCTTCCGGACGTTCTCGCCGGTGACACCGCCGTTCTTGGCGGCCCATTCCAGCGCCTCCTTCATGTACATCGCGCTGCAAACGCCTGCGATGTAGTGCACCGGACGGTAGGCATTGCCGCTGGGGTCGGAAATCTTGGAAATGTCCACCACCGTCTTCATGCCGGGGACGTCGGCGCCCCAGACCACCGGCGTGCGCAGCGGGAACACGACGCCGTCGGCGGCCGTGCCTGCAGTCTTGGCGGCATTTTCGTCCATGCCCCAGACGTTGCCGAGGAACTGGACATCGACGCCGGCGGTCTTGCAGGCCTTGATCACCGAGATGTTCGAGGCCGCGGTATTGCCGAGATAAGCGTAGTTGGCGCCGGAGCTCTTCAGGCTCAGGCATTGCGCGCTGTAATCGCCGGGGGTGAGTGCGAACACCAGCGGCGGCAGCACTTCGAAGCCCAGCTCCTTGGCGATGGCCTCGCCGGCGGCCTTCGGAGAATTGGGATAGGGGTGGTTGGCGCCCATATGGACAAACTTCGGCGCGCCGGATTTGCCCTTGGCCTTCCAGTCCTCCGCCGCCCAGGTCAGCTCGGCGCGCAGCGCATCCGAGTAGCTCGGGCCATAGAAGAAGTTGTAGGGCGCGGCCTTGGACTTGCCGGCCTCGCCAGTCGGGTCGGTGAGTTGCCCGGCATAGGAGCCCGACAGGAACGGGATCTTGTCCTGTGCGACGAAGCCGGTCAGCGCCTCGGTATCGGCAGTGCCCCAGCCCATGATGGCGGCGACCTTGTCGGAGCCGGTCCACTTTTTGTATTGCGCGACCGCGCGCGGCACCTGATAGCCGTAGTCCACCGTCTCGATATCGACCTTGGTGCCGTTGATGCCGCCATTCTTGTTGATCCAGGCGAAGGTATCGGCAACGGCCTGGCCGAATGGGGTGCCGACGTCGGACGTACCGCCCGAATAGTCGGCAAGGTGCCCGATCCGGATCGCCGACTGCGCCAATGCGCTGCCGGCGCCGAGCAGGAGCGCCAGGGCGGCGCTGCCGAGCAGGGTGGTGGTTTTCATGGGGCTTCCTCCTGTTGCCTCTTGAGGTCGATGGTTTGCTTGCGACCCGTTCCGACCTCAGTGCGAGAACGGGTAAAGTTTCCAGTAGGCCTTGATCTGGTGCCAGCGGTGCGCGAGGCCGTCCGGCTCGAACACCAGGAAGATGATGATGATGACGCCGATCGCGATCTCGCGCAGGAATGTGATATTGTTCTTCAGCCCCAGCGCCTGATCGATCACGCCGCCGCGCAGAAGGGCGCTCAGCCATTCCATGGCCTCCGGCAGCAGAACGACGAAGGCTGTGCCCATCAGCGTGCCCATGATCGAGCCGAGACCGCCAATGATCACCATGGCGAGGAACAGGATCGAGCGCTCGATGCCAAAACCTTCATAGGACACCACGAGCTGGTAATGGGCATAGAGCGCGCCGCCAATTCCGGCGAAGAACGCCGCAATTCCGAAGGACAGCGTGCGGTACTTGGTCAGGTTGATGCCCATGATCTCGGCAGAGAGATAATGGTCGCGCACGGCGATCAGCGCGCGGCCGTCGCGCGTGCGCATCAGGTTGGTGACCAGCAGGAACGAGATCACAACATAGGCCAGCACTACATAGAAATATTGATGATCCCCCGTGAGGGTATATCCGAAGATCGAGAACGGCTCCGCGCTCGCTGGCACCGAGCCGCCTGAAAACCACTCGGCGCGGGCGAAGAAGTCGAGCAGGATGTATTGCGCCGCCAGCGTGGCGATGGCGAGGTAAAGTCCCTTCAGCCGCGCCGCGGGCAGGCCGAACACCAGCCCCACCATCGCGGTGACGACGCCGGCCAGCGGAATCGCAAAGAACGTCGGTACCGCCATTTTGCTGGAGAGATAGGCCGAGGTGAACGCGCCGAACAGGAAGAATGCGGCATGGCCGATCGATATCTGTCCGGTGAAGCCGAGAAGCACGTTGAGGCCGAGCGCGGCAATGCCGTAGATGCCGATGGCGATCAGCAGGCTCATCCAGTAATCGCTCAGGATGAGCGGCGCGCAGGCGGCGAGCACGATGCCGGCGATGGCGAAGTTGCGGCTCGTCACCGTCGGAAAGATGGTGGTGTCCGCGGCATAGGAGGTGCGGAAATCGCCGGCGGGGATTAGCGAGGTTGTGCCTGCCATGGTCCTAGGCCCTGCCTTGTGTGATTTGAATCAGTCCCATGACCGTTCCCTCGGGAGCAGGGCCGCTGCCGGACGTCGGATGATGGTGTGCGGCGATCATGCTCATATCCGTTCGATATCCCGGGTGCCGAACAGCCCGTAGGGCTTGATCATCAGGATGATGATCAGCACGTAGAACGGCGCCACCTCGTACAGATTGCCCCAATGCAGATACTGGCCGTCGATGAACTGTGCGAAGTTTTCCAGCAGGCCGATGATGATGCCGCCGATCACGGCCCCTGCAATCGAATCGAGGCCGCCGAGGATGACGGCCGGAAATACCTTGATGCCGTAGATCGACAGGCCGGACGAGACGCCATTGACCACCGCGACCACGACGCCGGCGACCGCCGAGACCGTGGCCGAGATCGCCCACGACATCGCGAATACGCTTTTCACCGAGATGCCGAGCGATTGCGCCACCTGCTGATCGAAGGCGGTGGCGCGCATCGCGAGGCCGTGCTTGGACGCCTGGAAGAACCAGGCCATCGCCGCCATCATCGCCAGAGAGACGACCAGGCTCATCACGTAGACGGTCTGGATCGACAGGCCCAGAATGTCGACCGACTGGCTGGTGAAGATCGGCGGGAAGGGCTGCGGGTTGACGCCGAAAATCCATTTCATCGCCGCCTGCAGCACCGTGGAGAGCGCGATCGTCACCATGATGACGGAGATGATCGGCTCGCCGATCATCGGCCGCAGGAATACCATCTGGATCAGGATGCCGAATATGAACATGAACACCATGGTGATCGGCATCGCCGCATAGAACGGCACCTGGTACTTGACCATCAGTGCCCAGCAGACCCAGGCGCCGACCAGCAGCAGTTCGCCCTGCGCGAAGTTGACCACCTGGGTCGCCTTGTAGATCAGCACGAATGACATCGCGACCACACCATACAGGGTGCCGACCACAAGCCCGTTGACGAGAAGCTGGATCAGGAGCTGGGTGTTCATGGCGTCACCGTGGATGCAAGGCGCTTCCCTCTCCCCTCGTGGGAGAGGGCGCAGTCATGTGCGCCCATTGCGCTGATGCGATCCGGCTGAGGAGGGATAGGAATTATCATCACTCCGCCGCCTCCCTCATCGTGCCGTCCGTCAGCTCCACCACCTTCAGCGTAGTCCGGATGCGCTGGGTGGTGCCGTCCTGGAAGCGGATCACGGTATCGACCTTGATATTGCTGTCACCGCTATACATTCCCTCGATGATGTCCGCATACTTCTCGTTGATGACGCTGCGGCGCACCTTGCGGGTGCGGGTCAGTTCGCCGTCGTCGGCATCGAGCTCCTTGTAGAGCAGCAGGAATTTGGTGATGCGCTGCGCCGGCGGCAGCGTGGCGTTGACGGCCTCGACCTCCTGGTGCAGCAGCCGGTAGACCTCCGGCCGGGACGACAGGTCGGTATAGGTGGTGAAGGCAATGCGATTCTTCTCCGCCCATTTCGAAACGATCGAATAGCGGATACAGATCATCGCCGCGAGATGATCGCGGCCGTCGCCGAGCACCACGGCCTCGGCCACATAAGGTGAGAACTTCAGCTTGTTCTCGATGTATTGCGGCGAAAAGCGATCGCCCTTCGCAGTCTGCGCCAGGTCCTTGATGCGGTCGATGACGACGAGCTCGCGCCTGGCGTTGAAGTAGCCGGCATCGCCCGAGCGCATCCAGCCGTCGTCCATGTCGGCGACGGAAGCTTCCGGGTTCTTGTAATAGCCGAGGAACATGTTGGGATGGCGCACCAGGATTTCACCAACTCCGTTGGCATCCGGATTGTCGATGCGCAGCTCGATATCCTCGGACATCGGTACGCCGGTGGTGTCGGGATCGACGCTGTGCTCGTGATGCAGGGTGTAGGCGCCGAGGGTCTCGGTCTGGCCGTAGAGCGTGCGCAGCGGCACGCCCATGGCGCGGAAGAACTTGAAGGTGTCCGGACCCAGCGCCGCGCCGCCGGTGGCGGCCGAGCGCAGGCGGGTGAAGCCGAGGCGGTCCCGTAGCGCACGGAACAGGAGGGCGTCGGCGAATGCGGACGGCTTGCCCTGCGCGAGGGCGGCAAGGCCCGCCTTCATGCCCGTATCGTAGAGCTTCTGCTTCAGCGGGGAGGCATCCATCACCCGCGCGCGCACATCCGCGGCCAGCGATTCCCAGACCCGCGGGGCGAACAGCACGAAGGTCGGTGCGATCTCGCGGAAGTCGTTCATCATCGTCTCGGGTTCTTCGACGAAATTGATCTTCATCCGCGACAACAGGCCCATGCCCATCGCATAGATTTGTTCCATGATCCAGGGCAGCGGCAGCACCGAGACATATTCGTCATCGGGCCCCTTCGGATCGAAGGTGAGATAGGTCGCGCAGTGGCGCAGCACCGACCCGCCCGAAAGCATCGCCAGTTTCGGATTTGCGGTGGTGCCCGAGGTGGTGCAGAGCACCGCGACGCCGTCGGCATCGGTGGCGTCGACAAGGCGGTCGTAGAGGTCCGGCTCGCGTGCGGCACGGGTACGGCCCATCTCGGCGAGCTGGTCGGCAGTCATCAGCCGAGGGTCGTTGTATTTACGCATACCGCGCGGATCGGAATAGACGATGTGCCGGACGCTGGGGATGCGGTCGCCGAGATTGAGCAGCTTGTCGACCTGCTCCTCATCCTCGGCGAAGATCAGCTTCGCCTCGCCATAGCTGATCAGATAGGCGACCTCGTCCTCGAGCACGTCGCGATAGAGCCCGAGGCTCAGGCCGCCGACGGCGTGGGTGGCGATCTCCGCTGCGACCCAGTCCGGCCGATTGTCGCCGATGATGCCGATGACGTCGTCGCGCCCGAGGCCAAGCTCGATGAGGCCAAGCGCAAAGTCGCGGGTGCGGGCCTGGTAATCGTTCCAGGTGAACGGCTTCCACAGCCCGAAATCCTTCTCGCGCAGCGCCACCTCGCTGCCGTGCTCGCGGGCATTGAGCCGCAGCATCTTGGGGAAGGTCGGCGCTGCTGCAGCGCGGGCATGGTAATCGAAGGCCGGCTGCCGGGTCATGCGCTGACCTCCAGCCGCTGCGGCACGTCGTCAGGATCGGTGAGCGCCTCGTCCTCCTCGCCGAGATAGGCGCTGCGCACGTGGGGATCGGCCAGGACGGCTGCCGGATCGCCTTCTGCGATCTTTTTGCCGAAATCCAGCACGACAACCCGGTGCGAGATGTCCATCACCACGCCCATGTCGTGCTCGATCATCACCACCGTCATCCCGTATTCCTCGTTGAGGTCGACGATGTAGCGGGCCATGTCCTCCTTCTCCTCGAAGTTCATGCCGGCCATCGGCTCATCGAGCAGGATCAGCTTCGGCTCCAGCGCCATGGCGCGGGCGAGCTCGACGCGCTTGCGCAGGCCGTAGGAGAGGGTGCCGGCGGTGGCCTTGCGGACCGACTGCAGATCGAGGAAGTCGATAATCTCCTCCACCTTGCGGCGGTGCTCCAGCTCTTCGCGGCGGGCGCCGGTGAGCCAGTAAAGCGACCCGGTGATGAAATTGTTCTTCAGGAGGTGGTGGCGGCCGACCATGATATTGTCGAGCACGCTCATATGGTGGAACAGGGCGAGATTCTGGAAGGTGCGGCCGATGCCGAGCGCAGGGCGGGCATTGGTGTTGAGGCCCGTGATGTCCCGGCCCCGATAGAACAGCTTGCCTTCAGTGGGGCGGTAGCGGCCGGAAATGCAATTGACGATGGAAGTCTTGCCGGCGCCGTTGGGGCCGATGATGGAGAACAGTTCGCCCTCGCGCACCCCGAAGCTGACGTCGGTGAGCGCCCGCACGCCGCCGAAGCGCAGCGACACTCCACGCACCTCCAACGTATAGTCCGCCATTGCCCCTCCCAGTGTTGGCGTCTTCGACGCTCTTGTGGGTCATGCCCAGTCCTGATCCGCAGTCGGGCGGTGGCGACGACCGCCCAAGCCACGGATTTTGCCTGTAATTTCCGAGGACGCCAAGCGGGCGGCGGTGCAGCGCGGGAATTTGCACATTGTCCCGGCGCCACCGGCGCACTACTCTACGGCCTTGGTCCGGCAGGCTTTTTCTGCTCCGCCGACCGATCGCCTGGCCGTCGGAATGATCGTCTTATGCTTATGACAAAGCTGGTCCCGGAAATGTCTTGTCCCCGACATTTCGCTACGCAATTTCCGGTTCTGCCCTACTGCTTTTGGCGGGGAAGGCGGCGGAAGGCTCGAACCGAACCGGCAAAGCCATGATTTCTGCCGATCATCTCAGGCGGATTGCGATATGGGCTTCCGCGCTGGGCGACTCGGAGATCGAGGTCGCGCGCACGGGGATAACCGAAAAGGCGTTCGCGCCCAACGAATTCATCTGCATGCGCGGCGATCGGTTCGAATACTGGACCGGCGTGGTGGCGGGGCTCGTGCGCGTCGGCACGGTGTCGAGCGCGGGGAAGGCGGTGACCTTCACCGGCCTGACCGCCGGCGCCTGGTTCGGCGAGGGCTCGATGCTGAAGGACGAGACGCGGCGCTACGATGCGGTGGCGCTGCGCGACAGCCGGATCGCGCTGATGGACCGGACCACGTTCAACTGGCTGGTCGAGAACAGCGTCGGCTTCAACCGCTTTCTGGTGGCACAGCTCAACGAACGGGTGGGCCATTTCATGGGCCTGCTCGAATACGGCCGGATGCTTGATCCGACCGCCCGGCTGGCGCGCTGCATCGCCTCGCTGTTCAACCCGATCCTTTATCCGGATGGCACGCGCCAGCTCGAAATCACCCAGGAGGAGATCGGCGCGCTGTCAGGCATGTCCCGGCAGAATGCCAATCGCTGCCTCAAGACTCTTGAGAAGCAGGGAGTGCTGCGGCTGGAATATGGCGGCCTGACCATCCTCGATCTCGAGGGCCTTCGCCGCTACGGCGAATAGCGGCGACGGCCCGGCTGTTCAGTGCTCGCACGATGCGGGAGAGTCGCCGAAAACGGCGGCGCTAGACCTCCAGCCACTCCTTCCGCACGGCCTGGTTGGTCTTGAGATCTTCCGGCGTGCCCTCGAACACGATGCGGCCGTGCCCCATGATGTAGACCCGGTGCGAGATCTTCAGGGCGATGGACAGCTTCTGCTCGACCAGCAGGATCGCCACGCCGGCTTCGGCAATGCGCTGGATCAGCTCGCCGACCTGCTGCACGATCAGCGGCGCCAGCCCCTCGGTCGGCTCGTCGATCATGATGAGATCGGGATCCCCCATCAGCGTGCGGCAGGTGGTGAGCATCTGCTTCTCACCGCCGGAGAGCACGCCCGCGGCGGTGTCGGCGCGCGCCTTGAGGTTGGGGAACATCTCCAGCATTTCCTCGAGCTTCCAGCGGCCCGGCTTGCGGGTGTCCTTGATTCCCAGCAGCAGGTTCTGCCGGACCGTGAGCCCTGGAAAGATATCGCGGTTCTCCGGCACGTAGCCGAGACCGAGGCGGGCGATGCGGTAGCTCGGCAGCCCGGCGATGTCCTGGTTCTTGAAGCGGATGGTGCCGTGCGGGGGCACCTCTCCCATGATCGCCTTCACGGTGGTGGAGCGGCCTACGCCGTTCCGGCCGAGCAGGCTCACCACCTCGCCGGCGGCGATATGCATATTGACGCCTTGCAGGATGTGGCTCTTGCCGTAATAGGCGTGCAGATCCTCGACCTCCAGCATCAATGCGCCTCCTCGCCGAGATAGGCTTCCTTGACCTTGGGATTGCCGCGGATCTCCTCCGGCGTGCCGGAGGCGATGATCTGGCCATAGACCAGCACCGAGATGCGGTCGGCCAGACCAAACACCACGCTCATGTCATGTTCGACGATCAGCAGCGTGCGGCCTTCGCTGAGCCGGCGGATCAGGTCGACGGCGCGCTCGGTTTCGGCGCGGCTCATGCCGGCGGTGGGCTCGTCCAGCAGGATGACGTCCGCGCCGCCGGCGATGGTGATGCCGATTTCCAGCGCGCGCTGCTCGGCATAGGTCAAGAGGCTCGCCGGCACGTCGCGACGTGCGGTCAGATGGACATCTTCGAGAATCGCGGCGGTGCGGTCGCGCACCTCCGGCAGCTTGTCGACATTCTTCCAGAATGCGTAACGGTGGCCGGTGGCCCAGAGCACGGCACAGCGGATGTTCTCCCACACCGACATGCGGCCGAACACGTTGGTGACCTGGAACGAGCGGGAGAGCCCGCGCCGGTTGATCTCATAGGGCGGCAGACCCGAGATGACCTGGCCGTTCAGCCGGACCTCGCCGGATGTCGGCGCCAGATAGCCGCTGATGAGATTGAAGGTGGTCGACTTGCCGGCGCCGTTCGGGCCGATCACGGCATGGCGCTCGCCTTTCTCCACCCGCAGGTTGAGATCGCGGATGATGGAGATGTTGCCGAAGCTCTTGTTGACGGCGTTGATCTCGATGGCGGCGGTCATGCGGCATACCCCTTGTCGCGGGCGGCCGTCGCAGCCCGGTCCCAGGCCGCGGCGATGCCGCGCCAGGTCATGCGGGCGACATAGAAGCCACCGATCAGCAGCACCGCAGTGATGGCCCAGGTGAGCGGCTGACTGGTATCGAACGGGATGCCGAGCAGGTGCAGCGTGGTGTCGTCCCCTGCATGCACCAGGTAGCGCGAGACGGTCTCGATCAGCAGGATCACACCGCAGGCCAATGCCAGCGTCGGCAGCAGGGCGACGAGGTAGGCCGGCATGATCATGCTCAGCGTTCCGGCGCGATAGAGCGGACGGTGCATCATGATCAGGCCTGCGATGCCGCCCGGTGCGAACATCACGATGCCGATGAAGATGACCCCGAAATAGAGCTGCCAGACCGCGGTGAGATCGGTCAGGCCGAGCTGCAGGTAGGTGACGAAGATGGCACCGAGGATCGGGCCGAAGAAATAGGCGACGCCGCCGATGAAGGTGGCAAACAGCACCACGCCCGACTGCACGATGCCGAGATAGGCGGAATTCGCGATCTCGAAATTGATCGCGGCGAGGGAGCCGGCGATTCCGGCAAAGAAGCCGGCGAAGCAGAACGCCAGGTAGCGTACGACGTGCGGGCTGTAGCCGATGAACTCGACCCGCTCCGGATTGTCGCGGACCGCGTTGCAGATGCGGCCGAGCGGCGTCCGTGTCAACGCATACATCGCGATGGTGCAGACCAGCACCCAGAAGGCGATCAGGTAGTAGATCTGGATCTGCGGGCCGAACGTGTAGCCGAAGAACGGCGGCAGGTCGGTGCGGTTGGTGGTGATGCCGGCCTCGCCGCCGAAGAAGGAGCGCAGGATCAGCGCCGAGGAGGCCACCAGTTCGCCGACGCCGAGCGAGATCATGGCGAACACCGTGCCGGCCCGCTTCGTCGAGACCCAGCCGAGGATCATGGCGAAGATGAGCCCGAAGAGGCCGCCGATCAGCGGCACGAACGGCAGCGGGATCGGCCATTCCCGGCTGATGATAAGGTTCATGCCGTGCAGCGCCAGGAATCCGCCGAGGCCGTAATACACGGCATGGCCGAACGAGAGCAGACCGGTCTGGCCGAGCAGGATATTGTAGGACAGCGCGAAGATGATCGAGATTCCGATCAGGCTGAAGGTGGTGAGCGAGCCGCCGGAGGAGAAGATCATCGGCAGCACGACGAGCGCTACCGCGGCGGCGATCCAGATGCCATAGAAGCGGAGCTTGTCGGCGAATGGCGCGGGGCCGGCCTGACGTGTTGTGCTGGAGGCGAGTTCGGTCATGTCTCGCGAGTCCCCATCAGGCCCATCGGGCGGACAATCAAGATCAGCACCAGCAGCACGTAGGGCAGGATCGGCGCGATCTGGGCGATCGTGACGTTCCAGACGTCGGTCAGCAGCGAGGGGCCGATGCCGGGATCGAGCGGGCCGAACAGGCTCGCCAGCGAGCCGTTCATCGACACCGCGAAGGTCTGCACCAGACCGATCAGCAGCGAGGCGAAGAAGGCGCCGGGAAGCGAGCCGAGCCCACCGACCACGACCACCACGAACAGGATGGGGCCGAGCAGCAGTGCCATGTCGGACTGCGTCACCAGCGCCGGCCCTGCGATCACGCCGGCGACGGCGGCGAGGGCCGAGCCGACGCCGAATACCAGCATGAAGATCTGGCCGACGTTGTGGCCGAGATGTCCGACCATATGCGGATGGGTCAGCGCCGCCTGCACGATCAGGCCGATGCGCGTGCGCTTCAGCACGACCAGAAGAACGATGAAGATTGCCACCGAGACCAGTAGCATGAACATCTTGTAAGCGGGGTAATTGGTCGAGAAGATCGTGAACGCTGGAAAGTCCAGCGCCGCGGGGACGCGGAAGTCCATCGGACCCTTGCCCCAGACCAGCTGCACCATCTCCTCGATCACATAGGCGAGGCCGAAGGTGAGCAGCAGCTCGGCAACGTGGCCGTGCTTATGGGTATTGCGCAGGCCGTAGCGCTCCACCGCCATGCCGATGGCGCCAACCAGCAGCGGCGCGATGATCAGCGCCGGCCAGAAGCCGATCCATTTGGTGATCTGGAAGCCGAAGAAAGCGCCCAGCATGTAGAAGCTGGCATGCGCGAAATTGAGTACGCCCAGCATGCTGAAGATGATGGTGAGGCCGCTCGACAGCAGGAACAGCAGCATGCCGAACAGCACGCCGTTCAGTGTCGAGATGACAATCAGTTCGAGCACGTGATCACCGCACTTGCGCTGGATGGCGTCGTCGGACAGCACGGCCAGCAGGGCCTGTGCCGGGTTGGTCTGGGCGGAAAGGCGTCACGCAGCCAGGCTGCGTGAGCTTCTTGCGTCGCCGGAGCTCTCCCCGCACTGCGGAGAGAGCCGGTGTATATTGGAAGCGAGGCGTCAGGGCCGCTTCATCTTGCAGGTGGTGTCCACCATGGTCTGCGGCGTATCGATCTTGGCGTCAACCTTCCAGCCCCAGCCGGTGTGCTCCTCCTCGAACATCGACTTGTCGGTGAGGCTGCCGAACGAGGAAATGTAGATCGGCTGGAAGAACTGATGGTCCTCCTTGCGCATGACTCCCTTGCCGCCGTTGAGCACCTCGAACTCCAAGCCCTCCAGCGCAGCCGCGACCTTCGCCGGCTCGGTCGACTTGGCCTTGTCGGCGGCAGCGGCGAGCATGCGAATCTCGTTGAAGGCACGCGGATAGAAGTTTGAGACGTCGTACTTGGCGCGCAGCGCCTTTTCGACCTCCACCGCAGCCGGAGCGCCGCCGTTGGCCACGCCTTCGCTGACCTGGAACACCTGATGGTCGAGGCCGGCCTGCTTCACGGCGGTCGGGCCGCCGGTTCCGCCGGCATAATAGGTGTACCAGTTGACCTTGAGGCCGGCATCAGCCGCGGCCTTCAGCAGCAGCGCGAAGTCCTGGCCCCAGTTGCCGGTGATCACGGTGTCGGCGCCCGACGCCTTGATCTTGGCGATATAGGGAGCGAAGTCGGTGACCTTCAGCAGCGGGTGCAACTCGTCCCCGACGATCTCGATGTCGGGCCGCTTGGCGCCCAGCATCTTGCGGGCCTCGGTGCGGACCGACTGGCCGAACGAGTAATCCTGATTGATCAGGTAGACCTTCTTGATGTCCTTCTTGTCTTTCATGTAGTTGGTGAGCGCCTGCATCTTGATGTCGGAGTTGGCGTCCCACCGGAAATGCCAGTAGCTGCACTTCTCGTTGGTCAGGATCGGATCGACGGCGGCATAGTTGAAGTAGAGAACTTCCTTGCCGGGATTGCGCGAATTGTACTTGGTGACGAAATCCGACAGCGCGGCGGCCACCGCGGAGCCGTTGCCCTGGGTGATGTAGCGAACGCCGGCGTCGATGGCCTTCTGCGCCTGGATCAGGCTTTCCTGCGGATTGGTCTTGTTGTCGAGAGGAACGATCTCGACCTTCTTGCCCTGGATGCCGCCCTTGGCATTCAGTTCATCGGCCAGAAACTGAAATGTCTTGAGGCCGATTTCACCCACGCTGGCACCGCCGCCGGACAGCGGATCGATGTAGCCGATCTTCAGGGTGTCCTGTGCTGCGGCGGGCGCGGCGGCAAGAGGCAACGTCAACGCGGCCGCCAGCATTAATTTACGCATAAATCATCCTCCCTCGGTGATTTTGAACGACGATGAAGACCAACTTCATCGTCGCGTCAACAGAGCAGTGTGAATGATGTTCTCGACGGATCGCGGAGCGCAACCGGGCCGCCGCATCCGAAGGTCATCGGTTGCAGCAATAGTGATCTATCGTTTTCGCAGTTGCAAGCATGATTGTGTTGGAATGCAGCAAAACGCGGATTGCGATGTGCGATGCACCAGCGACCTCGGGAAGAAGGGGTTCGGAATAGTCAGATCTCGCTTTCACGATGCGGTGAAACGATCCTCTGCGACATTCGTCGTTATCGAATTTCCGCGGCATGCAATTCGCTACTTTTGGCTTGCGACGATCAACCGCAGAGGCGATCGCCGTCATGGAAAAGGCTGCGCAGCCGCGGCGGATGAAGGCTGTCCGTCCGCGGCGTCAACTGGCGACGGTGAGGGTGTCGTTGCGGCCTCGTCCGTAGCCAGCCGTCGCGGCATCCCGGCCGAGGTGCCCCTTCGCGGCGCCCTGCGCAGACGGGCCTGTCGGTCGCCGTTATCCGGGACAGCCGGACGGGATTGGCGCAATCGGCGTGCGATGATAGAGCAGGGCCTCGCCGGTTTCCGGTCTTTCTCTCAGCAAGTCCGTCTCAATGTCCGAGCCCCAGTTCGTCCTCACCCTGTCGTGTCCCGACCGTCCCGGCATCGTCTCGGCGGTGTCGACATTTCTCGCTCACAACGGCCAGAACATCGTCGATGCCCAGCAGTTCGACGATCTCGAAACCGGCCGGTTTTTCATGCGCGTGGTTTTCAACCCGGCCGATCTGACCGTGACACTGGCCGCGCTGCAGACCGGTTTCGCCGCCATCGCCGATCGGTTTGCGATGCGCTGGCAGATGCGGGACCGTGCCACGCTGCGGCGGGTGATGCTGCTGGTCTCGGGCTCCGACCACTGCCTGGTCGATATTCTGTATCGCTGGCGCACCGGCGAACTGGCGATGACGCCCACCGCCATCGTCTCCAACCATCCGCGCGAGACATTCAACGGCATCGACCTCGGCGATATCCCGTTCCATTACCTGCCGGTGACCAGGGACAGCAAACCGGACCAGGAGGCGGCGATCTGGGACCTCGTGGTCAGGACCGAAACCGACCTGGTTGTGCTGGCGCGCTACATGCAGATCCTGTCGGACGATCTGTCGGCCAAGTTCGCGGGGCGCTGCATCAACATCCACCATTCCTTCCTGCCGGGCTTCAAGGGCGCGCGGCCCTATCACCAGGCGCACGCCCGCGGCGTGAAGCTGATCGGCGCCACTGCGCATTACGTCACCAGCGATCTCGACGAGGGCCCGATCATCGACCAGGACGTCGAACGCATCAGCCATCGCGATACGCCGCAGGACCTCGCCCGCAAGGGACGGGACATCGAGCGGCGGGTGCTGGCCCGTGCGGTGCGCTATCATCTCGAGGATCGGGTCATCCTCAACGGTAGCAAAACCGTGGTGTTCATGGATTGAGAGCGGCTATTTCGCGGGAAGGGCTTCGGCGATCTGGCGCAGAACGCTTTGCGGCAGATTGATTCCGGCCAGCTTCCAGCTCAGGCTGCTCCGGTGCAGGATCACCTCGGTGGCTTCGGCTCCCGTGGCTTTGCTGACACGGATCGCGATCTTGACCGGATTGATGAAGTGCGTGCGGCCGAGCTGCTGCAGCAGATGGGTGTGAAGCAGATCCGTCAGCGGCGGCAAGGTCGAGGCGGCGAACCGCGCATCGGCGAAGCGGCCGGAGACCAGAAGCTGCGTGAGGTTCTCTGGCGTCAGCATTTTGTCCACCAGCGCATCGGCTACCGTGGAGCCATAGCTGCCCACCAGCATTCGCTCCATCGGACCGATCCGCCGGGTCGCGCCGATCCGGTCCAGATAGGCCGCGACGATCTGCTCGCTCAGGGAATGGCTCAGCCGCCGCAGATCTGTTCGCGCGACCACCTCCGCGCCATCGCCCTGCCGGACCGCCGCCACGAGGCCGGACAGGCTGTGGATGGCCGATCCGTAATACAGGCCGATAACGGCCACTGCCGCGACAAGGGTGCCGATAAGCCAGCGCATCTTTGGTTGGGTTCGCTCCATCTGATCCGGCTGTTGGCCTAACCCGATCCCGGCCCTCAAGAAAGGTTAATCTCCCGCGAGGGTATTGGTTGCCGTCTGACGTTCCAATTGTCCAATTTTTCCCATCGAAAATCCTGTTGATCGTTGCTGATTTTTATGAGTTGTAATGGCGATATGGTACTTTGAGAGGGGCGGTGCCGATCTCACCATAAGGTTTCAATTGTGCAGAGGCGGACCGGGATTCGGTGCGCGACGCTCGCTGCGCAGGGAGGAGTCCAGATGTTCAGGAAGGGATTGTTGCAGGCTGCCGCCGGCGGCGTGCTGCTGCTGGCCTGTGCCGCCGCTGCGCGGGCCCAGGATACCGTGAAGATTGGCCTGATCGTGCCGATGACCGGCGGTCAGGCCTCCACCGGCAAGCAGATCGACAACGCCGTCAAGCTCTACATCCAGCAGCATGGTGACACGGTCGCGGGCAAGAAGATCGAGGTCATCCTCAAGGACGACGGTGCGGTCCCCGACAATACCAAGCGCCTGGCGCAGGAACTGATCGTCAACGACAAGGTCAATATCATCGCCGGCTTCGGCGTGACGCCTGCCGCTTTCGCCGCCGCGCCGCTGGCGACCCAGGCCAAAGTGCCTGAAATCGTCATGGCCGCCGGCACCTCGGTCATCACCGAGCGCTCGCCCTACATCACCCGCACCAGCTTCACCCTGGCGCAGTCCTCGACCATCATCGGCGACTGGGCGGTGAAGAACGGCATCAAGAAAGTGGCGACGCTGACCTCGGACTATGCGCCCGGCCATGATGCGTTGAATTTCTTCAAGGAGCGCTTCACCGCCGGCGGCGGCCAGATCGTCGAGGAAGTCAAAGTGCCGCTGGCCAATCCGGATTTTGCGCCGTTCCTGCAGCGCATGAAGGACGCCAAGCCGGATGCGATGTTCGTGTTCGTGCCGGCCGGGCAGGGCGGCAACTTCATGAAGCAGTATACCGAGCGCGGCCTCGACAAGAGCGGCATCAAGGTGATCGGGCCGGGCGACGTGATGGACGACGATCTGCTCAACGGCATGGGCGATTCCGCGCTGGGGGCGGTCACCGCGCACATCTATTCGGCGGCGCATCCTTCGCAGCTGAACCAGGAGTTCGTCGCGGCTTACAAGAAAGCTTATAACCAGCGGCCCGGCTTCATGGCGGTCGGGGGTTATGACGGCATCCATCTGGTCTATGAGGCGCTGAAGAAGACCGGCGGCAAGGCCGATGGCGATTCGCTGATCGCCGCGATGAAGGGAATGGCGTGGGAAAGTCCGCGCGGGCCGATCTCGATCGATCCGGAGACGCGCGATATCATCCAGAACGTCTATATCCGCAAGGTCGAGAAGAAGGACGGCGAACTCTGGAATATCGAGTTCGAGACCTTCAAGGACGTCAAGGACCCCGGCAAGACGAAGAAGTGATCGTGCTGCAGTTCAGCCGTCATCCTGAGGAGCGCGCCGCGCTTGCGGGGCGCGTCGAAGGGGGGCGGCTTCTGCAGCGGGGCGTCGCCTTTCGAGGGCCGTGCGGCTGCGGCCAGTTCGAAGCGACGATATTCGTCTTGGGCACACACTCATGACCACGCTTCTCACCATCCTGTTCGATGGCGTCGCCTATGGCATGCTGCTGTTCGTGCTGTCGTGCGGACTGGCGGTAACGCTGGGACTGATGAACTTCGTCAATCTCGCCCACGGCGCCTTTGCCATGGCGGGCGGTTATGTCTGCGCCGTGCTGGTCAACCGGTCGGGCTGGCCGTTCCTCGCCGCGCTGCCGATGGCCTTCGTGGCCAGCGCGCTGATCGGCCTGGTGCTGGAGCGGACGCTTTATCGGCACCTTTATCGGCGTAGTCCGCTCGATCAGGTGCTGTTCACCATCGGGCTGGTGTTCATGGCGGTGACGGCGGTCGACTACCTGATGGGGTCGTCGCAGATCTTCATCCACCTGCCGGATTTCATGCAGGGGCAGTTCAACGTGTTCGGCATCGGCGTCGGACGGTACCGGCTGATGATTATCCTGATCTGCGGCCTGCTCACCGTCGGCATCCAGTTGATGCTGGTGCGGACGCGGTTCGGCAGCCGGCTGCGCGCCGCGGTGGACGATCCGCGCGTTGCCGGCGGCCTCGGCATCAATGTGCCGCAGGTGTTCGCGCTCACTTTCGCCTTCGGCTCGGGGCTCGCCGGGCTTGGCGGCGCGCTGGGGGCCGAGATTCTCGGGCTCGATCCCTATTTCCCGCTCAAGTTCATGATCTATTTCCTGATCGTGGTGACTGTGGGCGGTACTTCCACCATAACAGGACCTTTCCTTGCCTCGCTGCTGCTCGGCGTCGCCGACGTCGCCGGCAAGTACTATGTGCCGAAGCTCGGCGCATTCGTGATCTATACGGTGATGATCGTCATTCTGATCTGGCGCCCGAACGGCTTGTTCGGCCGCACGGCGCAGCGGTGAGGGCGGTATGAGCAGCGATCAGGGCGTCGGTGCCATCTCTTTGCGAGGAGCGCGCTGGGGCCATGGCGAAACCGCGTTCTGGCTGGTCGCGGCGGCCAGCATCTTCCTGCTGTCCGACCGCTACCTGATCCTCACCGAGATGGCCTGGCTCGGCCTGTTTGCGCTGTCGCTGGACCTGATCCTTGGCTATGCTGGCATCGTCTCGCTTGGCCATGCCGCTTTCTTCGGTATCGGCGCCTATACGGCGGGGCTGCTGGCGGTGCACGGCCTTATCAGGGAGCCGGTGCTGGCGCTGCTGGTCGCCGGGCTGGCGGCCATGGTGCTCGGCTTCGTCACCAGCTTCCTGGTGATCCGCGGCTCCGAGCTCAGCCAGTTGATGGTGACACTGGGCATCGCACTGCTGCTGCGCGAACTTGCCAACAAGTTCTCCGACATCACCGGCGGCTTCGACGGATTGCAGGGCATCGTCATCGATCCGATCCTGGGCCTGTTCGCCTTTGACATATTCGGCAAGGTCGGCTTCATCTACTCGCTCGTGGTGCTGTTCGTGCTGTTCCTGCTTGCCCGGCTGATCGTCAATTCGCCGTTCGGGCTGTCGCTGCGCGCAATCCGCAACAACCCGCTGCGGGCTGCCGCGATCGGCATTCCGGTCAAGCGGCGGCTGGTGGCGATCTACACTGTTTCGGCCTTCTACGCCGGGGTAGCCGGCGCGCTCTACACCCAGACCACCGCGCTTGCGTCGCTCGACGTGTTTTCCTTCGAGCGCTCCGCTGATCTTCTGCTGGTGGTGGTGATCGGCGGTGCCGGCTATCTCTACGGCGGTCTGATCGGGGCGGTGGTATTCCGCATCCTGCAGGACGTGTTCTCCTCCTGGACGCCGCAGTTCTGGCAGTTCTGGATCGGACTGGTGCTGGTGCTCATTGTGCTGCTCGGCCGTGACCGGGTGCAGCGCGGCGTGCTCTGGCTGCCGCGGCAGGTGCTGCGGCACTGGTCCGCCCGCGCCTCCGGCACTGCGGCGGGTGGGAGCTCATCATGACCCTGGCGCTGGAGACCATCGGTCTCGAGAAGAAGTTCGGTGGCTTCCATGTCACCCGCGATCTGTCGCTGAAGGTGCCGGCCGGCGCGCGTCACGCGCTGATCGGCCCCAACGGTGCGGGAAAGACCACCGTCATCAACCTGCTGACCGGCGTGCTGAAGCCGGACGGCGGCCGCATTCTGCTTGAAAGCAGCGACATCGCCAGCCTGTCGGTACAGGCGCGGGTGCATCGCGGGTTATCGCGAACGTTCCAGATCAATCAGCTCTATGCCGACCTCACGCCGCTCGAGACCATCGGTCTTGCGGTTTCGGAACGGCTCGGCCACGGCGGCGAATGGTGGCGCCGGCTCGGCACCCGGGCAGACGTCAATGCCGAGATCGCCGCGCAACTGGAACGGTTTCATCTGCTCGATGTGATGAACGAGCCGACCGCGACGCTGCCCTACGGCAAGCAGCGGCTGCTCGAGATCGCGGTGGCGATCGCAACCCGGCCGCGGGTGCTGCTGCTGGACGAGCCCGCGGCCGGCGTGCCGCAAAGCGAGCGTCACGACATTCTCGCCGCCGTCGCGGCGCTGCCACGCGACGTGACGGTGCTGCTGATCGAGCACGACATGGATCTGGTGTTCAGCTTCGCGGACCGGATTTCGGTGCTGGTCAACGGCGCGCTGCTGGCCGAGGGCACGCCGGACGAGGTGGCGCGGGACCAGCGGGTGAAGGCGGTCTATCTCGGCGAGGGAGCCGATGCGTGAGCTTTTGACCATCGCGAATCTGCGCGCCGGCTATGGCGAGGCGGTGGTGCTGCCGGACCTTTCGCTGCGGCTGGCGGACGGCGAGGTGCTGGCGCTGCTCGGCCGCAACGGCACCGGCAAGACCACGCTGATCAATTCCATCGTGGGCGTCACCCGGCATTTCGGCGGCACCATCCGGCTCGGCGACAAGGACCTGACGTCGCTGCGCCCCGACCAGCGCGCCCGCGCCGGCATCGGCTGGGTGCCGCAGGAACGCAACGTTTTCGCCTCGCTCACGGTCGAGGAGAACATGACCGCAGTGGCGCAGCCGGGGCCGTGGGATGTCGAACGGGTCTACGCGATGTTTCCGCGGCTGCGCGAGCGGCGCCGGAATTTCGGCAACCAGCTCTCAGGGGGCGAACAGCAGATGCTGGCCATCGGCCGCGCCCTGACGCTCAACCCGAAGGTCCTGCTGCTCGATGAGCCGACCGAGGGACTGGCGCCGATCATCGTCGACGAACTGCTGGCGGCGCTTGGCGAGATCGCTCGGGCCGGCGGCATCTGCTCCATCATCGTCGAGCAGAACGCGCACAAGATTCTCCGCCTCGCCGACCGTGTCGTGATTCTCGATCGCGGCGCCGTCGTCCATGAGGCCGCGAGTGCCGAGCTGCAGGCCGAAGCCGCGCCGCTCGAACGCTTTCTCGGGGTCGGGGGATCGGCGTGAGGGCATTGCGCCGGTCATGCGCCCGCGCGGAGGCGGGGCTTTCCGAATCCGTCTTGTTGCGGGCAAAGGGCTTCGCTACCTTCGCCGCGCCGGCTGAAGCCAGATAACGCCTTTAGGAGTTCAGGAATGCAAAGAACAAAACCGCCGTTCAGCGCCGATCAGGTGGGCAGCCTGCTGCGTCCCCAGCGTATCAAGGAGGCACGTGCCAAGCTCGAGAAGGGTGAAATCTCGGCAGACGACCTGCGCCGCATCGAGGACAGTGAGATCGAAAAGGCGGTGCACAAGCAGGCTTCGCTTGGCTTCAAGCTGGCGACCGACGGCGAATTCCGTCGCTCCTGGTGGCATTTCGATTTCCTGAAGGACCTGGTGGGCTGCGAGCTGTTCCATCCGGAACTCGGCATCCAGTTCGCTGGCGTGCAGACGCGCCACGATGCGGTGCGGGTGATCGGCAAGGTGGACTTCTCCGACGATCATCCGATGCTCGATCATTTCCGCTTCCTGAAGAAGCATGCCGACGCCGCGGGTGTTGTCGCCAAGATGACGATCCCTTCGCCGGCGGTGCTGCACTTCCGGGGCGGCCGCAACCTGATCTCAAAGGAGGTCTATCCCAGCCTCGATACGTTCTTCGAGGATCTCGGCAAGGCCTACCGCAAGGCGGTGAAGGCCTTCTACGACGCCGGCTGCCGTTATCTGCAGTTCGACGACACGGTATGGGCTTATCTGTGTTCGGAAGACGAATTGCGGAAGTCGCGCGAGCGTGGCGACGATCCCGACGGGCTGCAGGACGTCTATGCGCGCGTCATCAACTATGCGATCGCCGACCGGCCGGCCGACATGACCATCACCACGCACGTCTGCCGTGGCAATTTCCGCTCTACCTGGATTTCCTCCGGCGGCTATGAGCCGGTGGCGGAAACGCTGCTCGGCAAGATCAATTACGACGGCTATTTCCTCGAATATGATTCCGACCGTGCCGGCGGGTTCGAGCCGCTGCGCTTCCTGCCCAAGGGCAACAAGGTGGTCGTGGTCGGGGTCATCACTTCGAAGACCGGCGCGCTGGAGAGCAAGGACGAGATCAAGCGCCGCATCGCGGAAGCAGCCAAGTTCGCGCCGCTGGAGCAGCTTGCGCTTTCACCGCAATGCGGTTTCGCCTCGACGGAGGAAGGCAACATCCTCACCGAGGACGAGCAGTGGGCGAAGCTCAAGCTTGTCGTCGATATCGCCAAGGAAGTCTGGGGCTGAGCTGAGCATAACCGGGCGCGGGTTGCGTCCCGGCAAAAGTTCGAACCCGGAAGGATCGGGGCGCGACAAGACCCGCGCCCGTCGTTTGTGTGTGCCCTTTTCATGTGTGGCCGATCAGGCGGCGCCGTCGAGCGCGGCCTCGCTCGCCTATAGGACCCGGCAATCCAGCTCCTTTGCCGAAAGATGGAGGCTCGGATCACACCCGGGGCATGACGACAGCCGCGGACGCCCATTGGCGGACGGTGGCAGTCTTCTCCGGAGAGCCGGGGATCCGTAGCGCCTGTGACGACCCCGCCCAGGCTCCCTTTGCTCCTCCAGTGGGAGGCGGGGCTTTTTTCCACCGACCCATGCTAAGAGAGAATGGTCTCCCATAGAGCCAACCAGGAGAGATTCCAAATTATATGGCCTGTGGACGGTAGGCCGGCGGTTTCCCTTTTTGGGAAATCTGATGTAGAAAGGTAGAATAAGTTCCTTCTGCCCACGCATCCAGCCCACCCACTCGCCATGAAACACGACCAGCTCCTGGGTCAGATCACCGCCTTCTGCCGGCAGGCCGACATGGCGGAATCCACCTTCGGCCGGCACGCCGTCAACGATGGCAAGCTGGTGGCGCGGCTGCGCGAGGGCAAGCGCATCACCATCGAGACGCTGGACCGCATCCATGCCTTCATCGCGGCGAACACGCCGGGCGGCGTGGTGCCGCCGCGCGAACTGGATGCGCCGATCGAGCGGCGCGACCCGCGCGCCAATTTCCGCTTCTTCGAGAACCGCCAGAAATATCTGCTGTTCGTTCATACCTGCAGCGAGAAGCGGGTGATTGCCGACCGGGTGATCCTGGAGCTCGGCAGCATCCATCCGCGGCCGCCGGCGCTGCGGTTGTTCGATGCCGGCTGCGGCGACGGCACCGTGCTGGTGCGGGTGCTGAGGGCGATGCATGGCCGCTTCCCGCATATGCCCTTTTACGTTGCCGGCAAGGAGTTGAGCCTCGAGGACGCCAAGCTGACGCTCAACAAGCTGCCTGACCGGCTGTTCGAGCATCCGGCGACGGTGTTCGTGCTGACCAACATGCACTATGCTGAAGCGCCCTGGCTGGCGCCCCGTGCCGCAGCCGCCGCTGCGGGCATGGTGTGGCGCGAGGTGCCGTTACGCGGCAATTCAGCCGGAGACTTCGAGGCGCAGATCAACGATCTGCAGCCGTTCCTGCAGGAGAACTGGCGGGCCAACATCAGCGAGCGCTCGGGCATGCCAGTCTATGAGCGGCCGGTGGCGCTGGTGATCTATCGCGAGGACCACCAATTCCTGTTGGATGCGGTGATCCCCCGGGCGGGCCGCGTTGAGGCCAATTTCGATCTCATCATTGCCTCGCAGCCTTACCGCGCGCGATCGTCCGAGGCATTCCGGGCCAAGCGGATCATCGCGCCGCTGGCGCGGGCGCTTCGTTCCGGCGGGCGCTTGATAGGAATCCATTCTCATGGCCGCGATCCGGGAATGGAAATCATCCAGGCGGTGTGGCCGGGAGAAAATCCGTTCTCGGTGAGCCGCCATGAACTGCTGCGCGCCGTCAAATACGAGTTGGGATCGACCGCGCGCGACCTCAATTTTAACGCCTATTCTGATAGCCGTTCGATCTTCCGATATGATATGGAGGCGCTGCCGCACGAGGTCACCGGGCCGATCGGGACCTCGACGGCATTCGCAGCCTGGAATGCGGCGGTCTATGTCGCCCAGATCGAAGATGACCGCCTGACCGAAATCACTCAAAGCGGCGGTTATCTCGATGCCACACGGGACGTTCTGCGCAAGCATAACGGGCTGTGGTTCTACGATGAATCCTACGTCATTTCGCGCCGTCGCGACTGACACTTCAGGAAAACAGGTCAAAGAGGACCGCCGGAGAGGGCGGATAGAACGAGAGGTTGTTTGATGCGCGCGTCTTATCTGTTCACCAGTGAATCGGTTTCCGAGGGTCACCCGGACAAGGTCTGCGACCGGATTTCCGATGAGATCGTCGATCTGTTCTATCGCGAGGGACCGAAGGCGGGCATCGACCCCTGGGCGATCCGCGCGGCCTGCGAGACCTTGACCACGACCAACAAGGTGGTCGTCGCCGGCGAGACCCGCGGCCCGGCCAGCGTCACCAACGAGCAGATCGAGCAGGTGATCCGCGCTGCCATCAAGGATATCGGCTACGAGCAGGATGGCTTCCATTGGGAGAAGGCGGACATCGAGATTCTGCTGCATCCGCAGTCCGCCGATATCGCGCAGGGAGTCGATGCGCTGCAGCCCGGCACCAACAAGGAAGAGGGTGCCGGCGATCAGGGCATCATGTTCGGTTACGCCACCAATGAGACGCCGGAACTGATGCCGGCGCCGATCTTCTACGCTCATCGGATCCTTCGGCTGATCTCGGAAGCCCGCCACAGCGGCACCGAAAAAGTGCTCGGACCGGACTCCAAGAGCCAGGTGACGGTGCAGTATGAAAACGGCAGACCGGTCGGCGTGCGCGAGATCGTCGTGTCGCATCAGCACCTCATCGAGGACATGAGCTCGAACCAGGTGCGCGAGCGTGTGGAGCCTTATGTGCGCAAGGCGCTGCCGGAGGGCTGGATCACCGACAAGACCATCTGGCACATCAACCCGACCGGGAAGTTCTACATCGGCGGTCCGGACGGCGACAGCGGCCTCACCGGGCGCAAGATCATCGTCGACACCTATGGCGGCGCGGCTCCGCATGGCGGAGGCGCCTTCTCCGGAAAGGACCCCACCAAGGTCGATCGGTCGGCGGCCTATGCCGCGCGCTATCTTGCCAAGAACATCGTCGCCGCCGGCCTTGCTGACAAAGCGACGCTGCAGCTCTCCTACGCCATCGGCGTTGCACGGCCGCTGTCGATCTATATCGACACCCACGGCACCGGAAAGGTGCCGGAGGACAAACTGGAGCAGGTCGTCTCCGAGGTGATGGATCTCACGCCGCGCGGCATCCGCAAGCATCTCGAACTCAACAAGCCGATCTATGCGCGCACCTCCGCCTACGGCCATTTCGGCCGGACGCCGGACGCCGATGGCGGTTTCTCCTGGGAGAAGACCGATCTCGCCGAGAAGTTGAAGAACGCGATGTGATCGCTTTTCCCCTCCTTTGGTGGGAGAGGGCTGTGAGCTACGTCGTAGCGAAGCGGGTGAGGGGCCTCGTGACTGATGTCTCCCTCACTCGACTGAACATTGAGAAGCGCCGCCATGCCCTCCTATGAGGGAAGAGGGCGCAGTAACTGACGCTCGAATGAAACTCTGATTTAGGATACCGCCAAATGACCACCGCCACCGCGAAAGCCGCCAGCGGCAACACCGACTACATCGTCAAGGACATCGGGCTCGCCGATTTCGGCCGCAAGGAGATTTCGCTCGCCGAGACCGAGATGCCCGGCCTGATGGCGACGCGCGAGGAATACGGGCCGAAGCAGCCGCTGAAGGGCGCGCGCATCGCGGGCTCGCTCCACATGACGATCCAGACCGCGGTGCTGATCGAGACGCTGAAAGCGCTCGGCGCCGACGTCCGCTGGGTTTCCTGCAACATCTATTCGACCCAGGATCACGCGGCGGCGGCGATCGCGGCCGCGGGCATTCCGGTGTTCGCGGTGAAGGGGGAGACGCTGGAGGAATATTGGGACTACACCTCGCGGCTGTTCGACTGGCACGGTGGCGGCTATCCCAACATGATCCTCGATGACGGTGGCGACGCAACGCTGCTGATTCATCTCGGCGTGCGGGCCGAGAAGGGCGACACGGCGTTTCTCGATAAGCCCGGCGCCGAGGAGGAAGAGGTGCTGTTCGCGCTGATCAAGCGTCTCCTGAAGGAGAAGCCGAAGGGCTGGTTCGGCGAGGTGGCGGCCAGCATCAAGGGGGTTTCGGAGGAGACGACCACCGGTGTGCATCGCCTTTACGAGATGCAGAAGAACGGCACGCTGCTGTGGCCGGCGATCAACGTCAATGACTCGGTGACCAAATCGAAATTCGACAACCTCTATGGCTGCCGGGAATCGCTGGTCGACGGCATCCGCCGTGGCACCGACGTGATGATGAGCGGCAAGGTGGCGATGGTGGCGGGCTTCGGCGACGTCGGCAAGGGCTCGGCGGCCTCGCTGCGTCAGGCCGGCTGCCGCGTGATGGTCTCCGAGATCGATCCGATCTGCGCGCTGCAGGCGGCGATGGAAGGCTATGAGGTGGTGACGATGGAGGATGCCGCGCCGCGCGCCGACATCTTCGTCACCGCTACAGGCAACAAGGACATCATCACCATCGACCACATGCGCGCGATGAAGGATCGTGCCATCGTTTGCAACATCGGCCACTTCGACAACGAGATTCAGGTCGGCGCGCTGAAGAACCTGAAGTGGGACAACATCAAGCCGCAGGTGGACGAGATTACGTTCCCCGACGGCAAGCGCATCGTCCTTCTGTCCGAGGGACGTCTCGTCAACCTCGGCAATGCGATGGGTCATCCGAGCTTCGTGATGTCGGCCTCGTTCACCAACCAGACGCTGGCGCAGATCGAACTGTTCGCCAACAACAAGGACGGCAAGTACAAGAAGGAAGTCTACGTGCTGCCGAAGACCCTCGATGAAAAGGTTGCGCGGCTGCATCTCGCCAAGATCGGCGTCAAGCTCACGGAACTGAAGAAGGATCAGGCCGATTATATCGGTGTCAAGGTGGACGGTCCCTACAAGGCGGACCACTACCGCTACTGATCACACAAGGGCGTGCGGAAAAGCAAAAGGCGGCGCTGGATCATCCGACGCCGCCTTTTGCGTATCTCTGCGCCGTGGGCCGGATCAGGCTCTGACGTCGCTGGCGACTTTTTTCTTCGCCTTTCGCTTCACCGGTTGTGGTGCCGCGTCCTGTTCGGCTTCCCTGCTCAATCGCAAGGCGCGCAGCCGTTCCATGTTCTTGCGGACCGCGACGCTCTGGGCCTGATATTCTGCAAGCGCCTTGGCACCTTCGACGGCGGCGATGCGCATCCGTTCGGACCGCGCCAGTTGTGATGGGCTCTGCTGCTTTGTCATGGCTATTATATAGGTCATAATCCCAACGATGCCAGAGGCTTCCGCTGAGGTTCGGGGCGTCGCAATTTAACCTTGATCTGCGCGGTTGCTATTCGCGCCCAAGGTGCTATATTCAACCCATTCGATTGCTGGCATTGGTTTTGTTAAAGCGCCGCCAGGCTCCTTTCCAAAGACATCGCTGAGATTGGATGTATCGCGCAATGGTGCGCGAAAGCGCGTCATGCGCATTGGAACTTAAGGAGAATGATGATGGCGACAGGTACAGTGAAGTGGTTCAATGGCCAGAAGGGTTTCGGGTTTATTGAGCCGAACGATGGCAGCAAGGATGTGTTCGTCCATATCAGCGCTGTTGAGCGTGCCGGTCTGACCGGTCTCGCCGAAGGCCAGCATGTCAGCTTCGAGCTGAAGACGGACAAGATGCGCGGCAAGGTCAGCGCCGAAAATCTTGCTCTGGCGTAAAGCCGAGCCGCTTTAGCCCGCTAAGCCTGAATAAATCAGCTTCTTCAACACAATGTTGTTGAATGCGGGCGCAACGGACAAGTCAGCTATCACCGCGGATGTACCGGGACGGCTGATAGTTCGCTCTCGCGATATCTTTATTGCTTCACGGATGTACTGAAGCGATGCGAGGAACGCGGGAGCGGGTTCGTTGCTGATCATCGTCGCCCGGACTGGCCTGCTCCAGGTCCGGGCCGCGATGTGATTTCCATTGTAGCGATCCCACGCGACACTGCATATGCCGGCATGACCTGATCGGTCGTGCCAGGCTTCTTCCAGCTTCCTCCCCCGAGAATTGCCCGTCTCTTGCGGGGACCCGATCTGGGCCTCATGGGAATGGCCGGTTGTTTCACCCAACCCGGGCAAACGCCGGAACTTTGGCCGGGCATATAGGCGCTGGTCTGAGAACGCCCCCGATATTGCACGTGCGTTCCGTCCGGCATCCTCGCGTGCCGTCTACAAAGTGCGAAAATCGTTGGATGCGATGCGGCGGCGGCGCTGAAACTTGCGTTTAGATGCTGCACGCATGTCCGCCTGCGCCTTGCTGTCGCGGGACGCTGGCAAAATCGGCGATGGCATAGTTAGATGACGGCCTTCTTATAAAAAAGCCTACAAGGGAGAAATGCCTATGACCAGGTTACCGTCCAGGCTGGCCGCCTTTTCGGCTGCGGCGCTGCTGCTCTCCGCCGGAACCGCATTGGCGCAGAAAAAATACGACACCGGCGCCAGCGACACCGAGATCAGAATTGGCAACACCAATGCCTATAGCGGGCCGGCTTCGGCCTATGGCGCCATCGCCAAGACCCAGCAGGCCTATTTCAAGATGGTCAACGACAACGGGGGAATCCGGGGACGCAAGATCAACTTCATCAGTTATGATGACGCATACAGCCCGCCGAAGACCGTGGAGCAGACGCGGAAGCTGGTCGAGAATGACGAGGTGCTGTTCGTTTTCAACGGTCTCGGCACGCCGACCCAGACCGCGGTGCAGAAATATATGAATGCGAAGAAGGTGCCGCAGCTTTTCCTCGCGACCGGGTCCAGCAAGTGGGACGACGCCAAGAATTTCCCGTGGACCATGGGCTTCCAGCCGAGCTACCGCAGCGAGGCGCGGATCTTCGCAAAATACATTCTCGCCAACAATCCGAACCCGAAGATCGGCATCCTCTATGCCAATGACGATTTCGGGAAGGACTATCTGCTCGGCCTGAAGGATATCTTTGGCGACAAGGCATCCAAGCTGATCATCGCCGAGGAAAGCTATGAGAACAGTGAGCCGACCATCGACTCTCATATCGTCAAGCTGAAGAATTCGGGTGCTGATGTCTTCGTCAATATCACGACGCCGAAATTTGCAGCGCAGGCGATCAAGAAGGCCTATGAGATTCAGTGGAAGCCGATGCATCTTCTGACCGACGTCAGCCTGTCCATCGGCGCGGTGATGAAGCCGGCCGGCTTCGACGCTTCCGAAGGCGTGCTGTCGGCCGCCTATCTGAAGGACGCGTCCGATCCCCAATGGAAGGACGATGAGGGAATGAAGAAGTTCATGACCTTCGTCGACAAATATATGCCAGGCGCCAACGTGTCCGATGCCAACATCGTCTATGGCTACACCTCGGCCCAGACGTTGGTGCATGTGCTGGAGAAGTGCGGCGACGATCTTACCCGCGCCAACGTCATGAAGCAGGCCGCCAGCATCGACGGCTTCGTGGCCGACACGCTGATCCCCGGCATTCGCATCAAGACAAGTGCCGCCGACTTCGCACCGATCGAGCAGCTGAAGATGGTGAAGTTCAGCAACGGCAAGTGGGACCTGTTCGGCGATGTGCTGAGCGCAGAGACCGAGCGCTAGCTCAAACCGCGATGGATCGCCTCCCGATCCATCGCGAGGACGATCAGGGGCGGCGTCAGTGATGGCGCCGCCTGTTTCGTGGCACTGTGCCGGCCTCGCGCTGGTGGAGCCGCCGGCGTCGGACCGTGAATCGCGCTAGGCTGCGTCGGCGATCATCTTGAGGAAGCCGTCGATCTCCGCCTGCAGGTTGCTGGTGGAATCCGAGAGCTGCTGGGCCGACGCCAGCAGCTGAGTCGACGCCGCGCCGGTCTGGTCGGCGCCCTGGCCGACCTCGGCGATGGTGCCGGCGACCTGGAAGGTGCCTGTCGCGGTGCGCTGGATATTGGAGGAGATTTCCTGTGTCGCCGCGCCCTGTTCTTCGATCGCCGCCGAGATGGCGGTGGTGATCTCGGAAATCTGGCCGATGGTGGCGCTGATCATGCGGATCGAGTTCACCGCCTCCTGCGTCGCGGTCTGCATGCCTGCGATCTGGGTGCCGATTTCGTCGGTGGCCTTCGCCGTCTGCGCTGCCAGCGCCTTCACCTCCTGCGCCACGACGGCGAAACCGCGTCCGGCTTCGCCGGCGCGCGCGGCCTCGATGGTGGCATTGAGCGCCAGAAGGTTGGTCTGCTCGGCGACCGAGGTGATCAGCTTGATGACATCGCCGATCCGGGTCGCGGCCTGCGACAGCGCATTGATCCGGCCGTCGGTCTCATCCGCCTGCCGCACCGCATTGGCGGCGATGCGGTTGGATTCCTGCACCTGCTTCGAGATTTCCTGCACCGAACCGGCGAGTTGCTCGGTGGCGGAAGCGACCGACTGAACGTTGTTGGAGGCGTCCTCGGACGCGTCGGTCACCACGCGGGCGAGGCGGGTGGTGGTCTCGGCATTGTCGCTGAGCGAGCGCGCCGTGCTTTCGAGCTGGGTCGAGGCGGCCGAGAGCGTGGCGATGATAGCGTGAAAGCGTTCGCTCGCCGTTGCGATCGCGTCCTTGCGGATCTTGCGGTTGGCGCCGAAATACACCGCGACGGTGGTCTCGGTGTCGAGCCGCATCGCCTTGGCGATGGCCCGCAGCATCGCGGCCTTCCGGTCGCGGGCGGCGGCAATGGCGCGTTTGCCGAAGCGGGGGATGGCGACGCTGGCCTCGATCTCCTTGGTGAGGTGATCGGCGGTGAACATCTGGCGGCAGCCGACATACCATTGCGGCGCAACGCCGGCGTCCTGGTTGAACTTGCAGATGCGTTCGGCCGAGTTGCGGTAGGTCTCGCCGAAGTCGCCGGCGGTGATCAGGTCCCAATGCGCGACCTGCATCGCGATGGCGTCCTGAACTAGCTGTGGGATTTTGAAGATGCCGCATTCGGGATCGTAGCGCCGCACCATGTCGTAGAAATGGGTCATGATGCCGGGCAGGCATTTGGCCAGCAGCGGTCGGAGGTCCCGAAGTGTCGCCTTGGTGGCGTCATCGATCTGGATCAAGTCGAGACGAATCTGATTCCAATCGGGGGTCATTCTGAACTCCGGGATATCGACGCTGAAATCGGCGCCATTAAACGGAACCGGAGTTAATGGAGTGCGAATTTACCGCAGAATAAAGGTGCGAAGATCGGAAAATTCACCTCATGCGCGAATATGTGCTGCTATTGCAGTGCAATAATACAGTCGGAAGACGACGGTAGCCGCAGCCGGATCAGGCTGGCGGCCCGATGGTGACCGCGAGTGTGCCGACGCCGTCGATGCCGCACCTGACACGATCGCCCGCCGCCAGGGGGCCGACGCCAGCCGGCGTCCCTGTGAAGATGACATCGCCGGCGGCGAGGGTCACCTGTTCGGACAGCTTGGTGATGATCTCCGGCACGCTCCAGATCAACTCGGCGAGATCGCCGGACTGCCTGTCGGTGTCGTTGATGGAGAGCCAGATGCGGCCCTCCGCGGGATGACCGATCTTTGTTGCGGGCTGCAGCGCTCCGCAGGGCGCCGAGTGGTCGAATGACTTGCCGATTTCCCAGGGGCGCTCCTTCTTGCGCGCAGCCTGCTGCAGGTCGCGGCGGGTGAGGTCGATGCCGACGGCGTAGCCGTAGACATGGTCGAGCGCTGTCTCGGTGGTGATGTTCCGGCCGCCGCTTTTCATCGCCACGACCAACTCGACCTCATGATGGAAATCCTTGGTCAGCGGCGGATAAGGCACAGTGGCGCCGTCGGCGACCAGCATGTCGGCATGCTTGGCGAAGAAGAACGGCGGATCGCGCTCGTCATTGCCCATCTCCCGAATGTGCTCGACATAATTGCGGCCCACGCACCAAATGCGGCGGACGGGAAACATCTTGCTTTCACCAGCTACGGCGATGGCGGGCGGGGCGGGGGCGGGAATGATGAAAGATGCGGGAGAGCTCATGACGGTCTCGGTGGGATAGAGAATGGAGGGTGCGCGCGCAGTCTAAAGTCCTTCAGGTTCGCACAGAAGTAGGCTTGCTGCATCGCGGTCCTGCGGCTTGTCGCCAGCATTTCTCGATATGGATTCAGTCCGGCAGCAGAAGCTCGGGGACCAGATTCTGCAAATCTTTCCGTTGTGGCCGGCGCGGCAAGGGCCGTCACGAGGCGCTGACGGCGCTGCTGCCGGAATTCCATCTTGACAGAAGAGGAGGCATTATGAATAAACCGGATGAACGTCTTATTTATTTGGCGCGAATTGCAGTCTTCCGGCAAGGATCGGGCATCGCGCAGGAGGCGGGATGGCCAAAAACAGCTCCAACGCGGCGATCATTGTCGGCGGCGGCCAAGCGGGCGCGCAATGCGCGATCAGTCTTCGACAATACGGCTGGCCAGGCGAGGTCCTGATCATCGCTGCGGAGGACATGTTGCCTTATCAGCGTCCACCCTTGTCGAAAGCTTATCTGGCAGGCGAGATGACCGCCGACCGTCTCCTGCTTCGCGAGCAGAGCTTCTATGATGCGCAGAATATTTGGGTGAGGCTTGCCGAGTCTGTCACCCTGATCGACCGGCGTGACAATGTGGCAGTAACGAGCGAGGGAGAAGTCGTTCCTTTCGCAAAGCTGTTCATCGCCACAGGAACCCGCCCTCGCAAGCTCACTGTCCCAGGTATCCATCTCGATGGTGTTGGCTATATTCGTGCCATCGACGATGTGCGCCGCCTCCAGCCGGCATTCCAGGCCGCGTCAAATCTGGTCGTCATCGGCGGTGGCTATATCGGTCTCGAGGTCGCCGCGGTGGCCCGCAAGCGTGGAATCCGCGTGACTGTCGTCGAAGCGGGCGAGCGGCTGCTTGGCCGTGTCACAGGCGAAGTTGTTTCCAGTTTCTATGAAGACATGCATCGTGCGAAAGGCGTCGATATCCGTCTGCGTGAGACGGTGGCCGCCTTTGAGGGGACTCGGAGGGTGAGCGCCGTGCGGCTGTCCGGCGGCGAGATATTGCCTTGCGATCTGGCCGTCATCGCCGTCGGTGTTATCGCCAACGACGAACTGGCGATGTATTCCGGGATCGAGGTCGAGCCCGGAGAAGGCATCCTCGTCGATGCGTCGATGCAGACCAGCGATCCCTGCATCTATGCCATTGGTGACTGCGCTTTCGCTTGGAACGATTTCGCAGGGCGACGGCAGTGTGTGGAATCCGTTGCAAATGCTATCGAGCAGGGCCGCATCGCCTCCGCACATGCCTGCGGAGCGTCCTTGCCGGCGCGAGCGGTTCCCTGGTTCTGGTCGGACCAATATGACGTGAAGCTGCAAACAGCAGGGATTCTCGGCAAGGGATATGACCGGACCGTCGTGCGGGGCGATCCTGCTGCCGCGAAGTTTGCGGTGTTCTACCTGCAAGGGAGGACGCTGGTGGCGCTGGACGCCATCAATGCCGCGGCCGAGTTCAATATCGCCAAGCGGATTATCGGCCAGCAAGACCTTGCGCTGGAAGCGGGCTGGATCGCCGATCCGGATTATGACCTGCGGCAACTGATATCGGCCTAAAGGCCGAGAAAGGCAGTTCTTCAGCCTAAATTATAAACCGGACGGACGTTTAAATATTGAGGCTGGGCGCCGGATGCGATACTGTCGCTCAACACATCCGTGGGAGGATTGAGGTATGAACGTAGAGGTTCCGTATCGCCAATGGGCGAGCCTCATTGAGCCGGGCCGGGTGCATGGCTCTCTCTACAGCGATCCCGGGATATTCAACCTCGAGTTGGAGAAGATCTGGTATCGGACCTGGGTCTATGTCGGCCACACGAGCGAGGTGCCGAATAACAATGACTACGTGACCAAATCGATCGGCCCGATGCCGGTGCTGATGGTGCGGGACAGGCAGGGCGAAATCCGGCTGTTGCTTAACCGGTGCCCGCATCGTGGAAATCCGGTCTGCGTGATCGAGAAGGGCAACCGGTCTTCGTTCACGTGCCCCTATCATTCATGGACCTTCGCCAACGACGGTCGGCTGATGGGCTATGCTTTTCCGGACGGTTATGAGGGGGTGAACAAGTCCGAGCTAGGCCTCAGCTCGGTGCCTCGCGTCGCGATCTACAGAGGATTTGTCTTCGCCAGCATGGCCGCTGAAGGGCCGACGCTCGAGGAGCATCTGGGCGGCGCGCGGCGCGCCATTGATCAGCTTTGCGATAACTCGCCGGAAGGCGAAATCGAGCTGACGGCGGGCTTCCTGCGTCACCGGACCAAAGCCAACTGGAAATTCATTCTTGAGAACGAATGTGACGGCTACCATCCTGGATTTGTGCATGCCTCGATCTTCTCAATCGCCGACAGCAAGATCGGCGAGCTCTACGGTGCGGAGTCCACTGCGCTGACGCGCGATTTCGGCAACGGTCACACCGAGGTCGATCTTCGTCCCGAGTTTCGTCGCCGCGACGTCCCGCTGAGCTGGTTCGGCACAACCGTCGAGCGACTGCCGGCCTATGCGGCTGCAATGGAGAAGGCTTACGGTCCCGATCGCGCCAGGAAGATCATGATCGACGGCACGCCGCATGTGATGATCTTTCCGAACCTGTTCATCGCGGAGATCCAGCTCTTCGTCATTCAACCCATCTGCGTCGACGAATCGATCCAGCACGTCACGGCGCTGCAGTTCAAGGGCGCGCCCGATCTGAACCGGCGGATGCGTCAGCAGACGATGGGCTCCGTCGGGCCCGCCGGCTTCCTGCTGGCGGACGACAGCGAAATGTACGAGCGAAATCAGCGCGGACTAGCCGTACGCGATCCCGAATGGCTGTTTCTCGAGCGCGGCGCGCATCGCGAGCGGCGGGACGAAAATGGTTTTCTGGTCGGTCATGCTACCGACGACCTGCCGTCGCGTGGAATCTGGCGCCACTACAAGTCTCTGATGGAGACGGCGTGATGGCGATCGATAATGGCCTGCTGCAGGAGGTCAGTCAGTTTCTCTATCAGGAAGCCCGCCTTCAGGATACACACGCCTATGACGAGTGGGAGGCATTGTGGGACGATGATGCGGTGTACTGGGTGCCTGCTAATGGCGAAGACTCCGATCCCGAGAAGGAGATGTCCTTCATCTATGACAACCGCTCGCGCATTGCCTTGCGGATCAAGCAGTTGAAGACTGGGAAGCGCCATTCCCAGACGCCGCCGTCTCGGCTGGCGCGGATCATTTCCAACATCGAGTTGCTGAGTGCGGCCGATGACGGGATCCACGTCGCCGCCAATGCACTGATCTTTGAATCCAATATGCGTGGCGAGACAGTCTGGGCCTCGCGCAACGAATACACTTTGCGGCGGATCGACGACACATTGAAGATGACGCGCAAGAAGGTCGCGCTCGTCAACAACGACAAGCCGATCTACACCCTGTCGTTTCTTGTCTGAACACATCGGATGACGTCATCATGCAAGGGATGAAACACTCATGAGCGATGCCGCGATAGAACATCTGATCGAGTCAGGGCCGGTTCTGCTTTCGCTCGAGGGAGGCGTCGCCCAGCTGCGGCTGAACCGGCCGCAGCAATCGAACGGCATCAGTATCGCGCTGCTTGAGGCGCTGCATCACGCAGTGATGGCCTGCCATGGGGATCCACGCGTTCGCGCCGTCCTTCTCACCGGGGAGGGGCCGAACTTCTGTGCCGGCGGCGATGTCAAGGAATTCGCCGGGAAAGGCGAGGGGCTCCCCGATTTCCTGCGCAAGGCGACCTCCTATCTGCAGATCTCCGCCGCCGGGCTGGTGCATCTCGATGCGCCTGTGGTGGTGGCAGTGCAAGGATATGCGGCCGGCGGCGGCGGCCTCGGGCTGGTCTGTGCCAGCGATATTGCGATCGCGGGTCGTTCGTCGAAGTTCATGGCTGGAATGACGCGCGTGGGCATGGCGCCTGACGCCGGAATTTCGGTGACGCTACCTCGGATGATCGGGTTTCGCCGCGCGATGGATCTCATTCTGAGCAATCGTGTTGTTGACGCGCAGGAGGCCCTTGAAATCGGGCTGGTCAGCCGTGTGGTGCCGGACGACCAGCTCGAACCGGCGGCTTTGGATCTTGCGCGCCAACTGGCGGCCGGGGCGCCGAAGGCGTCGGCGGCGGCGAAACGGCTGCTGTGGAGCGGCCTCGGCCTTGGCTTCGATGCGTGTCTTCCGGAGGAGTCGCGGACAGTTTCCGAACTCTCCGGAACGGTGGATTCGCGCGAGGGACTCGCAGCCGTCATCGAGCGGCGCGCTCCCCGTTTCGCAGGACGCTGAGCTTATGGGCGACGTCGGGCCAAACAACCGGTTGAGTGAGTGCCGCGCGGTCGTCACCGGTGGTGCGAACGGCATCGGTGCAGCGATCACGCGGCGCCTGACGGCTGAGGGTGCTGCGGTGATGGTCTGCGATCGTGATGCCCAGGCTGGCGCGGCGCTTGCTGCAGCGTGTGGCTGCGAGCTTGCTTGTCTTGATCTTGTCGACCATGCGGCGGCGGCCCGCGCGATCGCCGATCGCGGTCCGTTCGATATCCTCGTCAGCAATGCCGGCGTGGATCAGCATGCCTTCTTCACCGCCACAACGCCCGACGAATGGCGGCGGCTGATTGCGATCAATCTGGAGGCGGCCTTCGCCGTCACCCAAGCGGTGCTGCCAGCCATGCAGGCTGCGCGCTACGGCCGCATCGTTTTCATCTCCTCGGAGGCAGGACGTCTCGGTTCCAAGGGAGGCGCGGTCTATGCGGCGGCCAAGGGCGGGCTGATCGCATTTGCCAAGTCGATTGCACGCGAGAATGCGCGCTACGGCATCATGGTCAACGTCGTGCTTCCCGGGCCGATTCGTACCCCGCTGCTTGAGGCCGCAGTGGCCGCTGGCGGCGAGAAGCTACAAGCCGCGATGGAGCAAGCGACCTTGCTTGGACGTCTCGGTCGTCCTGAGGAAGTCGCAGCAGCGGTCGCCTTCTTTGCCTCGCGGGAGGCGTCCTACGTGACCGGCGAGGTTCTCGGGGTGTCGGGCGGGATGGCGCTCGGATAGTCGCGGGCGATGCCGCCGTGGTGCCAACGCCAAAACAGAGAGATAGTATGAAAATCTTGATCGTTTGCGCCCCGATGAGCGAGCATTCGTTCAACGCAGCCATGCTCACCACGGCGATCAAAACCCTGCACTCCGTCGGTCATGAGGTCAGGCTCTCCAATCTGCAGGCCATGAACTTCAACCCGGTCACGCGTCCGGAGGATTTCGTTGAGCCGGAAGATCCCGATCACATCCGTTATGATCTCGAACAGCGTCATGCGGTGGAGCGGGGCGGCTTCTCCCAGGATATCGCCGCCGAGCTGGACAAGCTGTTGTGGTGTGACGGCCTGATCCTGCAGTTTCCGCTCTATTGGTTTTCGCTCCCCGCGATCGTGAAGGGATGGATTGATCGTGTCTTCGTCAATGGAGTCGTCTATGGGGGCGGCAAATGGTACGATCGCGGCGGATTGAAGGGACGCCGTGCCATGCTGGCATTTTCCACCCGGTGTTACCCCTCGATGTGCGGCCCGGACGCATCAACGGTGATATGGATATCATCCTGTGGCCGATCCAGAATGGCATCTTGCACTTCTCTGGCATGGATGTTCTGCCGCCGTTCATCGCCTGGTCGGTGGCTTATTCGAGCGAAGAGGGCCGCCGGGAGATGCTCGCGGCCTATGCCGAGCGGCTGAGGCAGATCGAGACCACGGCCCCGCTGGATTTCCACCCCCGGGATGACTTCACCAGGGAATGGCGGCTGAAGGACGGCGTTATGCCCCGGGCGACGGGACAGATGGGAGCACGGCCGGTCAGGTCGTCGTAAAACCCTTGATGAACAGGTCGGCGGTGATGTCCGCATATTCCTGCGGCCCTACCGGTCCTTTCGGGTCATACCAAGTGAAGGTGTAGTTGATGATGCCGAACAGCATCATCGTGTAGATCTTCTTGGTGCGCATCGTTATCCGGTGCTGCTGATCGATCCGGATCAGGATGTCTGATGCGAGCTCTGTGATCTTGCGCTGCTTGGCGATAATGCCGCGTTGCTGCTTCGGATTGAGTTGATTGAGGTGATTGAGGAGAACAACTTGTTCGTGGACGGATTCCGCATTCCTCACCACCATTTCTGAAATCAACGCCCGGCACTGCTCGAGCGGATCGCCGATGTCGGCGAGGGTCCGCTCGATGGAGTTGAAGAGGAACTCAACGTGCTCATCGAGAATATGGAAGAGGATCTCCTCCTTGGATTCGAAATAATGGTAGAGCGCGCCGCGGGACGAGGCGCAGGCCGTCGCCAGATCGATGATCGTTGTTCCCGAGTATCCCTTCTCAGCAAACAGCGCGGCGGCTTTTTTGAGGATGTTGCGGCGGACTTCGGGATAGTTTTGCGACTGCGTGCGCGCCAAGAGCCTTCTCCGAACGGGTTGAGTCAGACATACTCTAAAACCAGCCGTCTGCTCAACTTATTAAACTCTAAATGCAGATGCCTGCACCTGGCTGAATACTGAAACGGCTCGTTGCGTACATTGTCCAAAACCCTATGAAAACTGTCATCGCTGTCCATCACGGCGGACGCTGCACTGCAAATCGCTTCATTTCCCCTCATTCCAGTTCAAAAATTAATTGAACGGATATCCGGGTTATATTAGGATCGCTCCCGTTCCGATCGCCGTCCCGCAGACGGATGGCAGCCGGACGACGGGAGGAAGGCTTGAATACGAACAAGGACTACGATGCCATTGTCATCGGAGCCGGGGCGGGTGGCTGTTGCGCTGCGGCGCGCCTCGCTCATGGCGGGTTTCGCACGCTGCTGGTCGATGATCACGATCGGCTCGGCGGGCGGGCATCGACTGAGATCATCGACGGGCATCTGGTGAATATCGGCGCGATCGCGCTCGAGTTCGGGGGAGTTTTCCAGGAGACGTTCGAACTTGTCGGGGCGGACTTCCCGGTCCGAATGCCGAATCCCGCGAACGCCTTCTACCTCGACCGCAAGGTGGTAGATGTCGGCAGGGGCGGTTGGTCCATGCTGCTCGGCGGATTGACCAAGCAGGCGGCCCGCATTCTGGAGCAGTTCGCGAACGCCAAGTCCGGCAGCCTTCCGGATGGCCGGATGTCGACCAAGGACTGGCTGTCTGGCTACACCAGGAATGAGACAGTCCATGCCATTTTCCGTAATCTGTGTGCGGCGATCTTCGCTGCCAATGCGGATGAACTGCCTGCGCGTGCTTTTCTCACTTATTTCACCTCCAAGGGCGCCTTCAAGAAATTCGGCTTCCATCCGCAAGGCACCATCGGCGCATGGAAGGCCTTGGCGGCTGCCATTGAACGGAATGGCGATGTCTGGCTTGCGACACGGGCCGAGACGATTGAGGTCGAGAGCGGTGCGGCAAGAGCCGTCGTCGTCAGCCGCAATGGCGAGCGGATCCGGCTTCGCTCCGATATCATCATCAGCAATGCCGGCCCGAAGGCCACCGTGGGGCTTGCAGGTGCCGATCACTTCCCCGCCGATTATGTCGCCCGCATGGAGCGTGATCTGAAGCCGGCGGCGAATATCGTCTTCAACTTTGCGTCGCGAGAGCCGCTGCTCAGCGCGCCGGGGATCGTGACCTTCGGCAAGACACGCCGTCTGTGCAATCTCGCCAACCTGACTGCAAGCTGTCCCGAACTCGCGCCGCCAGGGTGGCATCAGTATGTCGCCTATGCCGTTCCCGTGCCCGCGCTCGGAGACTTCGATGAAGCGGGGGAGATCGCACTCGCTCACGACGATCTTCGTGAGCAGTTTCCCGGCTTCGATGATAAGGTGAAAATGCTGTCGATCCGGGTCATGCGAGGCGACTGGCCGGCACAGCGCTCGTGTGCCGGTTACGATCTCCCGCGGGACACCGGCATCGCGGGTCTGTGGTGCGTCGGCGATGCGGTGAAGGAATACGGCAACGGCGGCACCCAGGCCTGCGCCGAAACCGCAAAGCTCGTGGTCGACGATATTCTGGCGCGCGCGGGCCGCCAGCCCATCGCCAAATGATGAGGGTATCCGAAACCTTGAGCGCTGCGGTCCGGCCCACGCCGGACCGGCCGCTGCTTGAGATCAACAACCTGAAAATCGTTTACGACGAGGCGATCGAAGCTGTGCGCGATGTGTCCTTGACCGTGCGGCAAGGAAGCATTGTCGCTCTGCTCGGTTCGAACGGCGCCGGCAAATCGACGATCCTCAAAACGGTGTCCGGAGTTCTGGCGATCGAGGAGGGCAAGGTCGAGAAGGGATCCGTTACATTCGAGAACGAGATCCTCTCGAGCCGGAGCGCCGAGCAGATCGTGCGCAGGGGACTGGTGCAGGTGCCGGAGGGACGGCGGCTGTTCGCGAACATGACCGTCGAAGAGAATCTCCTGATGGGTGGCTATCTGCAGCCGCCCTCGCGCCTGCGCGAACTGCGCGAGGTGGTGTTCGATCTGTTCCCTCGGGTCGCCGAGCGGCGCAGCCAGATCGCCGGCTATCTTTCCGGTGGCGAACAGCAGATGGTGGCAATCGGCAGGGCCATGATGGCGTCTCCGAAGCTGTTGGCGTTGGACGAGCCGTCGCTCGGGCTCGCACCGCTGATCATCGACACGATCTACGACATCATCGAACGGTTGCGTCGTGAAATGGGTATGACCATTCTTCTGGTCGAGCAGAGCGCAGCGCATGCGCTCGCCGTGGCCGACTATGCCTACATTCTGGAGAATGGCCGCATCGTGCTTGATGGCGATGCCGCCAGGCTATCACGAAATGCCGAAGTCCAAGAATACTACCTGGGTTACGGCGGAAGCGGGGAGCGCAAGAGCTTCCGCAACGTCAAGCACTACAAGCGACGAAAGCGATGGCTGTCGTGACCGCTCCGTTGCTCAAGCTTGAATCGGTTTCCCGCACTTTCGGTGGGCTAGCGGCCGTAAGCGATGTTTCGCTTGAGGTCATGCCCGGCCGGATTTTCTCTATCATCGGCCCGAACGGCGCCGGAAAGACCACGCTGTTCAATATGATTTCCGGCGTTCTGCGAACCTCATCGGGCCGCATCACCATGGAGGGGCGCGACCTCGCCACGGTGCGGCCGTGCGACTTCGTGGCGCTCGGCATCGGCCGCACGTTCCAGAACCTCGCGTTGTTCAAGCACGGCACCGTGGTCGAGAATATTCTGGTGGGCCGCCACCGCCACATGAAGACCACCGTGATCGATTCGATCCTCCATTACGGCCGCTGCCGGCGCGAGGAAATCGCCGCGCGCCAGCGCATCGAGGAGATCATCGAGTTTCTGGAGATCGAGGCGATCCGCGACAAGATCGTCGGCAACCTGTCCTACGGCCAGCAGAAGCGCGTCGAGCTGGGGCGCGCGCTGGCGGCGGAGCCCAAGATCCTGCTGCTCGACGAGATCGTCGCCGGGATGAATCAGGAGGAAACCGAGGACGTCGCGCGCTTCATCCTCGATATCCGCGACGAGCTCGGCATCGCCATCGTCCTGATCGAGCACGACATGCGCCTCGTGATGGATATCTCCGACCGCGTTCACGTCCTCAACTTCGGGCGCACCGTCACGGAGGGCGCGCCCGACGAGGTGCAGAACCATGCCGGCGTGAAGGAAGCCTATCTCGGCACGGCGCGGGAGCGGGCAGCGTCATGACCGCCGTTCACGCGCGCGAACCCGATCCCGTGGCGATGCTTCTTTCGCAAACGCGCACGCCGCTGCCGCCGGATCACGATCCGCTTGCCGCGGCCAATCTGGCCGCCGGCAACACCACCCTGCCGCGGCTGTTGCGCGCGCAGGCGGCGCGGCAGGGCTCGGCGCTGGCGCTGCGCGAGAAGGAGCATGGCGTCTGGAAGCGCTATGACTGGGCGCATTATCACCGCCAGGCGCGCCGCTTCGCGCTGGCGCTGATGTCGCTCGGCTTCCGGCGCGGCGACCGCATCACCGTCGCCAGCGAGAACACGCCGCAGTGGTATTACGCCGACCTCGGCGCGGAGATGCTGGGCGTGGTCCCGGTCGGCATCTATCCGACCAATCCGTGGCCGGAACTGCAATACATCGTGCGGCACTGCGGGGCCCGGCTCGCCGTCTGCGGCGATCAGGAGCAGACCGACAAGGTGCTCGACGCGCGCGCCAACAGCGGCGGGCTACCCGATCTGGAGATGGTGGTCTGCGTCGATATGAAGGGGATGCGGAGCTACGTGCGGGCCGGCCTCGTCTCGTTCGAGGATTTCCTCGCGCGCGGCGACGCCTATCTCGCGGCGAACCCGGACGCCGGTGACCGCCTCGACCGCATCACCGACGCCATCGATCCCGACGACGTGGCGCTGATGGTCTACACCTCGGGCACCACCGGGCCGCCGAAAGGCGCGATGCTCAGCCATCGCAACATCGTCTATTCCACTTACAACTATGCCGCCGCGATCGGGATGCACGGCCGCCGCTACGAGGCGGTGGGCTACCTGCCGCTGTGCCACGCCGCTGAGCGTTGCTACTCGATGGCGATGCAACTGGTGCTGGGCGGCGTCGTCAACTTCGCGGAAAGCATCGATACGGTTGCAGCCAATGTCCGCGAAATCGGTCCGACGTTTTTCATCGGCGTTCCGCGCATCTGGGAAAAGCTCAAGGAGAACTTCGAATTCCGGATGACGGAGAGCGGGAGACTGCAACGCTGGATCGCGGCCGCCGTGATGGACATCGGAAAGCGTATTGACGACCGGCGCAATGCGGCGGACGGCAAGCTGTCGTTTCTCGACCGGCTTTGTGCCCTGTTCTGCCATGTGGTGTTGTTCCGCAATATCCAGCGCCATCTCGGGCTGAACCGCACCGTACATCGGCTGTGCGCCGGCGCATCGATTTCTCCGGAAATGTTGCGGTTCTTTTCGGTGATTGGCCTGCCGGTCA
>Ga0180222_1000702_pt1 | contig 44425 bp, 34 predicted proteins | sample eDN5th37CKraftOP_FD_151336 | JGI IMG/M metagenome (GOLD analysis project Ga0180222, IMG submission 151336) | Enriched Organic Plus compost microbial communities from Emeryville, California, USA - eDNA 5th pass 37_C Kraft OP (version 2) (version 2) ...
GTTGACGTCGGCGGCTGCCCATTTGACGACGCCGAGCGCGTGGATGATCGGCAGCGGCATGCGCTCGCGGCCGATCTGGAAGTTGCGGCGCGAGCGCTCGGTCTGCGCGCCCCAGTGGCGATCGGCGGCGATCTCGAGCGGACCGAAGGCGTCGCTCTCGGTGCGGGTGGCTGCGGAGGTGCGGGTCGGTCTCGCCATCGTCTGCTCGCTTTTATGGGATGCGCGTTGCGCCGCTATTTCTTGCGGAACCGATCGAGCCGCACCACCTGGCCGCCGCCGTCAGGCTTGCCGGGGCCGTCAGGTTTGCCTGGGCCATCGTCTGGCGGGCCCTCGGTCCGGGCTGGTGCGCCGGCGGGGCGGCCGGGCCCGTCCGGCAGCTTCTCAGGGCGTATCTCGGGCAGGCGGGCGGGTTCCGGCTTGGCCGGCCGCGGCGCCTCCGATTTGGGCGGCTCGGCGCGCGGGGCGGCCGCATCGTCGTCCTCGGCATGGTCCTCGAACTGCAGGCCGAACTGCACCGAAGGGTCGAAAAAGCCCTTGATCGCCGTGAACGGGATCGCCAGCCGTTCCGGAATGCCGTTGAACGACAGGCCGACCTCGAAGCGGTCATCGAACACCGTGAGGTCCCAGAACTGGTGCTGCAGCACGATGGTCATCTCGCGCGGATATTGCGCGCGCATGCGTTGCGACAGTTTCACGCCATCGGCCAGCGTGTCGAAGGTGATGAAGAAATGGTGTTCGCCCGGCAGCCCCCTCTTGGCGACATCGGCGAGCAGGTCGCGCACCATGCCGCGCAGCGCGTGCTGGGTCAGGAGATCGTAGCGAATCTGATCGGAAGCCATGCCGGAACCGTGCCGTGCTGCGTGAGACTCAAAGGTCCCGAATGCTAGCGTGCGCCGCGCCGAAAGCCACCTGCCGCATTTCAGGATGATGAAAAGCGGGTCAAGCGCATTCCGGGCACGGCCGGATTCTCAACAAAGTCGAACCTCGGACACTGGCGGAAAGTGGAGGCTTCTGTTGCCAGGTGCCTCCGGACCCCGCCTGACGGAGCTTAACCCGTCAGGACTTTGGTTCGGTATGTTTCAAACCGCTTAAGCGGCCTGAGCAACCGGAGCATAGTTGTCGTTGGCAACTATGATTTGGCCCGATAACGGCGGAACCATGCCGAGCGAAAGTCCGCCTTTTACGCCCTCGTCGATCCTATTTCGCCCCCGCCGAAGCCCAGCCGGCTGCTGGGTTTTGGTGGAGGCGCCGGGTACTGCCCCCGGGTCCGATGGGTTTATTGCGACGGCCGTTTATCGCCATAGCCGGATTGCTCCGGCAGGTTGAATATAAGCGCGAGGGCTCGCGGAAAAAAGACCCCGCTGCGCTGCGTATCGGTGGATGATCGGCGCGCAATCGGTTGCGCGCGGCGCCCTCTTGCGCTTACTGCGCAGGGGCGGGGGGTGCGGGGCACCGCGTGCTGTTGAGGCCGCAGGCGGGAAGCGGAGGCCGGGCGCGTTGGCTTCCCTGCGGCAATCCGCCTATGATAAGGGCAACGAGGGGCGCGGCCAAAAGAAGTGGAGGGAACGCAGATGTCCGAGGGGGTCAAAACCTCCCCGAACGTGATGCATGCACGTTCAGCCAGCAGGGATCACGCGATTTTTGCCGGCAGCATCATTCTCGGCTTTGCCGTTATTACGCTGGCCGTCTCGATCTATCACAGCGGCGGCGCGTTCTTTGGCCCGGCGCTGGAATCGCGCGTCGTGTCGGTCGTGCTTGGCGCTCTCGCCGTCGCGGTGATGCTGCGCAAGGTGACGATCCGCAACGAGCAGGATTTCTACGGCGGCATCGCGCTGGTCGGGCTGGCCATCGTGGCCTTGCTCGCTACTGCGGATCTGCAAGGCATGCGTGGCTTCGCGTTCGGACCGGCCACTGCGCCGCGGCTGTTCGCGGGCCTGTTGGCCGCGCTCGGCGCCGTGGTCGCCGTGACCGGGCTCCTGACCGAAGCGCCGCCGCTCGAACGCTACGATCTGCGCGCGCCGACCTTGTGGTCACTTGCCTACTTTATCTTCCATTATTCGGCGGCCCTGGCCTGGCAGATCGTCGCCGTCGTCATGGTTGTCCTCGGCGTCGTCCTCGCCGTCATCGGATTGCGCGATCCGGAGCGGCGCCGGACCACGCGCGGGCCGATCTTCCTGGTCCTGTCGGTGCTGGTGTTCGCCGAGACCATCCGACCGATGGGCCTCGTCGTATCGACCTTCCTCACCATCGTCATTGCCGCGGCGGCGACGCCGGAGGTGCGCTGGCGCGAGACCGTCATCTGGGCGGCGGCGCTGACCGCATTCTGCTCGCTGCTGTTTCCCTATGCGCTGGCGCTGCCGTTCATGCTCTGGCCGAAGTTCTGGTACTGACCCATGCAGGAACTGATCGCAAACCTGTCGCTGGGCTTCGGCGTCGCCGCGCAGCCCTACAACATCATGCTGTGCCTGATCGGTGCGCTGGTCGGCACGCTGATCGGCGTGCTGCCGGGCATCGGCTCGCTCGCCACCATCGCCATGCTGCTGCCGATCACCTTCGGCCTGCCGCCGGTCGGCGCGCTGATCATGCTGGCCGGCATCTATTACGGCGCCCAGTATGGCGGCTCGACCACCTCGATCCTGGTCAACATCCCGGGCGAATCGTCGTCGGTGGTGACCACGCTCGACGGCCACCAGATGGCAAAGCAGGGCCGCGCCGGCCCGGCGCTGGCGATCGCGGCGATCGGCTCGTTCATCGCCGGTTGCGTCGCCACTGTGCTGGTCGCCGCGCTCGGTGCGCCGCTCACCAGCATCGCGTTGATGTTCGGCCCCGCCGAATATTTCTCGCTGATGGTGCTCGGCCTGATCTTCGCGGTGGTGCTCGCCTCAGGCTCGGTGCTCAAGGCGCTGACCATGATCCTGGTCGGCCTGCTGCTGTCGATGGTCGGCTCCGACCTCGAGACCGGCGTGTCGCGCATGGCCTTCGACATCCCCGAGCTTTCCGACGGCATCGGCTTCGTGCAGGTGGCGATGGGCGTGTTCGGGTTCGGCGAAATCCTGCGCAATCTCGACAATCCGGGCAGCCGCGACATCGTGCAGAGCAAGGTGACCGGCCTGATGCCGACGCTGGCCGATCTCAAGGCCTCCTCGGGCGCGATCGCGCGCGGCACCGTGCTCGGCTCGATTCTCGGCATCCTGCCCGGCGGCGGCACCATCATCGCCGCGTTCGCCGCCTATACCTTCGAGAAGAAGATGTCGAAGACGCCGCAGCGGTTCGGCCGCGGCGCCATCGAGGGCGTCGCGGCGCCGGAGAGCGCCAACAACGCCGCCTCGCAGACCTCGTTCATCCCGCTACTCACGCTCGGTATTCCGCCGAACGCGGTGATGGCGCTGATGGTCGGCGCCATGACCATTCACGGCATCGTGCCGGGGCCGCAGGTGATGACCAAGCAGCCCGAGCTGTTCTGGGGCATGATCGCCTCCATGTGGCTCGGCAACCTGATGCTGGTGGTGATCAACCTGCCGCTGGTCGGGGTGTGGGTGCGGCTGCTGCGGGTGCCATACCGCATGCTGTTCCCGATGATCGTCATCTTCTGCGTGATCGGCACCTATTCGCTCAACAACTCGCCGTTCGACGTGGCGATGACGGCGCTGTTCGGCGTGATCGGATATTGGCTGATCAAGCACGATTTCGAGCCGGCGCCGATGCTGCTCGGCTTCGTGCTGGGGCCGCTGATGGAGGAGAATCTGCGCCGCGCCATGCTGATCGCGCGCGGCGACGCCTCCGTGTTCGTGACCCGGCCGCTGTCGGCGAGCCTGCTGGCCCTGGCGGCGATCCTGCTGGTGCTGGCGGTGTTGCCCGCGATCCGCAAGCGCCGCGACGAGGTGTTCGTCGAGGAATAGGCCGGCCGACGCCGGCGAGATCAGGGGCGGCCGCAACGGACCTTGCGGCCGCCCGTTTTCGTCCACAGCTTGCGGCTTATGCACAGGCCGCCGCCGTATGGCGGCCTTCGCCGCGCCGGCCGCTGGCGGTAACCTTGGCCGAATCGCAATCCGGGCTGTTCCGATGCGCCAATATCACGAGCTGATGGAGCGGGTGCTCGCCGACGGCGTGGAGAAGCGCGACCGCACCGGCACCGGCACGCTGTCGGTGTTCGGCCATCAGATGCGCTTCGATCTCGCCGCCGGCTTTCCGCTGGTGACGACCAAGAAGCTGCATCTCAAGTCGATCATCCACGAACTGCTGTGGTTCCTGGCCGGCGACACCAACATCAAATATCTCAACGACCACGGCGTCCATATCTGGGACGAATGGGCCGATGCGCGCGGCGATCTCGGCCCGGTCTATGGCCGGCAATGGCGCTCCTGGCCGATGCCGGATGGCGGCACCATCGACCAGATCGCCAATGTCGTCGCCATAATCCGGCGCAATCCGGATTCGCGCCGGCTGATCGTCACCGCCTGGAACCCGGCGCAGGTCGATGCCATGGCGCTGCCGCCGTGCCATTGCCTGTTCCAGTTCTATGTCGCGCGCGGCCGGCTGTCGTGCCAGCTCTATCAGCGCTCCGCCGACGTGTTCCTGGGCGTGCCGTTCAACATCGCCTCCTATGCGCTGCTGACCATGATGGTCGCACAGGTGACCGGGCTCAAGCCCGGCGAGTTCATCCACAGCTTCGGCGACGCGCATCTCTATCTCAATCATATCGAGCAGGCGCGTCTGCAGCTGTCGCGCGCGCCGCGGCCGCTGCCGACGATGCGGCTCAACCCGGCGGTGACCGACCTGTTCGCGTTCCGCTACGAGGACTTCACGCTCGAAGGCTATGACGCGCATCCCCACATCAAGGCGGACGTGGCGGTATGAGCCCGCCGGCCACAGCGGGACCGCCGGCCGCGCCGATCCTGGTCCTGGTCGCCGCGATCGGGGAGAACAATGTGATCGGCCGCGACAACCGGCTGCCGTGGCGGCTGCGCTCCGATCTCAAGCATTTCCGCGCGCTGACGCTCCACAAGCCGGTGGTGATGGGCCGCAAGACCTTCGAGTCGATCGGCAAAGTGCTCCCCGACCGCACCAATATCGTGGTCACCCGCGATCTCGGCCTGCGCGCGCCCGGCGCGGTGCTGGCGACCAGCCTCGAAGCCGCGCTGCTGATGGCGCGCGATGACGCGAGGAAGCGCGGCATCGGCGAGATCATGGTGATCGGCGGCAGCGACATTTTCGCGGCGACCATGCCGCTCGCCGCGCGGCTCGAGATCACCCACGTCCACGCCGCGCCGGAAGGCGACGTGTTCTTTCCTCCGATCGATCCCGCGGTGTGGCGCCGCACCGCGTGGATCGAGCATCCGGCCGGTCCGGACGACAGCGCGAGCTTCGCCGTTGCCACTTACGAGCGGCGCTGAGCGGCAGCCACCGCGCCGATTGTGGCGAAACGCTGCATGCGGCTTACGTTGTCACTCCGCGCCTGCTCCCCTATAACCGCAGCGACAGTCCGGTTTCAGCCGGGCACCGGAGATGTTTCAATGCCTTGGAGCAGTCAGGGTGGAGGTCCGTGGGGGACCGGTCCGAAGGGACCTTGGGGATCCGGCCCGCAATCGCCGGGCGGCGCGCCGCCCGATCTTGAGGAGATCTTGCGCCGTGGCCAGGACCGCCTGCGCCGCGCCTTTCCGGGCGGCAATCTCGGCGGCAAGGGCGTCGCCTTGATCGCGCTCGGCGCGCTGGTGCTGTGGGGCGTTTCCGGCTTCTTCCGCGTCGAGCCGGACGAACTCGGCGTGGTGCTGCGGTTCGGCAAAGAAGTGCGCGAGGTGCAGCCCGGCCTCAACTACCACCTGCCATATCCGATCGAGACGGTGCTGACGCCGAAGGCGCTGCGCGTCAACAAGATCGATATCGGCATGCGGGTGGTCGATGACGTGCGGCGCGGCTCTACGGTGCGCGACGTACCCGAGGAAAGCCTGATGCTGACCGGCGACGAGAATATCGTCGACGTCGATTTCTCGGTGCTGTGGAAGGTGAAGCCGACGGGCGTCGGCGAATACCTGTTCAACATCCAGAACCCGGAAGGCACCGTGAAGGCAGTGGCGGAAAGCGCGATGCGCGAGGTGATCGGCCGCTCCGAGATCCAGCCGATCCTTACCGGCGCCCGGCAGACCATCGAAGCTGCGGTGCAGGATCTGATGCAGAAGACGCTCGACCATTACGGCGCCGGCATTTTCGTGCAGCAGGTCCAGCTCCAGAAGGTCGATCCGCCCTCGCAGGTGATCGACGCGTTCCGCGACGTGCAGGCGGCGCGCGCCGACCTTGAGCGCGCGCAGAACGAGGCGCAGACCTATGCCAACCGCGTGGTGCCGGAAGCGCGCGGCCGCGTCGCCCAGATCATCCAGGCCGCGGAAGCCTACCGGCAGCAGACCGTGGCGGAGGCGACCGGCCAGACCGCGCGCTTCCTCGCGATCTACGAGCAGTACAGGCAGGCACCGGACGTCACCCGCCAGCGCATGTATCTTGAGACCATGGAACGCGTGCTCGGCGGCATCGACAAGGTCATCATCGATTCCAACACCGGCTCAGGCGGAGTGGTGCCCTATCTGCCGCTGAGCGAGCTGTCGAGGTCGCCGGCGCCGCAACCGCAGCAGCAACAGCAGCGCCAGGGAGCACGGCCATGAAACTCGGCGTGACCGGCGGCGTCCTCGCCGTCCTGCTGTTTGCCGCGGCGATCGTGGTCTACAGCTCGCTGTTCTCGGTGTACCAGACCCAGCAGGCGCTGGTGGTGCGGCTCGGCCAGCCGGTGCGCGTCATCAGCGAGCCCGGCCTCAACGTCAAGGCGCCGTTCATCGACAACGTGATCGCGATCGACAAGCGCATCCTCGACCTCGAGGCGCCGGCGCAGGAAGTGATCGCGTCCGACCAGAAGCGGCTCGTGGTCGATGCCTTCGCGCGCTATCGCATCAAGGAGCCGCTGCGTTTCTACCAGACCGTCGGCTCGATTCCCGGCGCCAATTCGCAGCTCGCGATCCTGCTCAATTCGGCGCTGCGCCGGGTGCTGGGCGAGGTCACATTCACCCACGTGGTGCGCGACCAGCGCGCCGAGCTGATGGCACGCATCCGGGAATCGGTCGACCGCGAGGCCGACAATTACGGCATCTCGGTCGTCGACGTGCGCATCCGCCGCGCCGACCTGCCGGAGCAGAACAGCCAGGCGGTCTACCAGCGCATGCAGACCGAGCGCCAGCGCGAAGCGGCCGAGTTCCGCGCTCAGGGCACCCAGCGCGCCCAGGAGATCCGTTCGCGCGCCGACCGTGACGTCACCGTGCTGGTCGCCAACGCGCAGTCGCAGTCAGAGCAGATCCGCGGCGAGGGTGACGCCCAGCGCAACAAGATCTTCGCCGATGCCTTCAACAAGGATCCGGACTTCTTCGCCTTCTACCGCTCGATGCAGGCCTATGAAACCGGATTGCGGCAGAACGACACCCGCATGCTGCTCAAGCCCGACACCAGCTTCTTCCGCTATTTCAACGATCCGAGCGGCAAGGAAAAGGCCGGTACCACCGAACCTTCCGCCGGCGCCGCGCCGGCGCCCACCCCCCGCTGACCCCAGGTTTCCGGCGAGCGCCCATGACAGATTTTCTTGTGGCGCTCGGCCTGGTTTTCGTCATCGAAGGGCTTATGTTCGCCGCATTCCCGGCCTCGGCCAAGCGGGCGATGATGAGCGTGATCGAAACCGCAGAACCGACCCTGCGGTTGATCGGCGTCGGCAGCGCCCTGATCGGGCTGATCCTGGTCTGGCTGATGCGCGGGTGAGCGCCGGACGCCCGGCATGACGGATACCTGACGGATAACCTGGCGGATAACGCCAAGTTGTCTGCCGGACATCCTCGATCTGCTTGAAACGACAGCGCGATATGGCAGTGTCGCGCCGAGGCGCGGGCCGTGGCCTCGCGCATGACCGCCTCAGGAGGCTTGACGCCGATGCGTGGCTCTTTCGGGTTTCCATCTCTCCGGCTGCTCCGCCGCGGCCTGGCGCCGACGGCCGTGTTGGCCGCGGCCTTGCTCGGCGCCGCCGTGGTGGCGACGCCGGCCGCGGCGCGCGGACCGGAAAACATCGCGGACGCCGCCGAGCAGGTGATCGACGCCGTGGTCAATATCTCGACCTCGCAGTCGGTCGATCTGCGCGGCAGTGGCGCCATGCCGCAGCTTCCGCCGGGCTCGCCGTTCGAAGAGTTCTTCGAGGAATTCTTCAAGAACCGGCGCGGGCCGCAGCAAGGTCCCAACAACCGCCAGGGCGAGAACGGCCGCAACGGTCCGGGCGGCGGTCCGAACAGTCAGGAGCGGGCGCTGCGGCGGGTCAACTCGCTCGGCTCCGGCTTCATCATCGATCCCTCCGGCGTCGTCGTCACCAACAACCATGTCATCTCCGATGCCGACGAGGTCACGGTGATCCTCAATGACGGCACCCGGCTCAAGGCCGAGGTGGTCGGCCGCGACAAGAAGACCGACCTCGCGTTGCTGCGCGTCAAGCCGACCAAGCCGCTCAAGGCGGTGAAATTCGGCGACAGCGACAAGGTGCGGCTCGGCGAGTGGGTGATCGCGATCGGCAATCCGTTCAGCCTCGGCGGCACGGTGACCGCGGGCATCGTCTCGGCGCGCAACCGCGACATCAATTCCGGGCCTTACGACAACTACATCCAGACCGACGCCGCCATCAATCGCGGTAATTCCGGCGGACCGCTGTTCAACCTCGATGGCGAGGTGATCGGCGTCAACACCGCGATCATCTCGCCGTCCGGCGGCTCGATCGGCATCGGCTTCGCCGTGCCCTCGAAGATTGCGGTGGCGGTGATCGACCAGCTGCAGAAATACGGCGAGACCCGGCGCGGCTGGCTCGGCGTGCGCATCCAGCAGGTCACCGACGAGATCGCGGAGAGCCTCGGCATCAAGCCGGCGCGCGGCGCGCTGATCGCCGGCGTCGACGACAAGGGCCCGGCCAAGCCGGCCGGCATCGAGCCGGGCGACGTGATCGTGCGGTTCGACGGCCAGGACATCAAGGAGATGCGCGACCTGCCGCGCATCGTCGCCGACACCCCTGTCGGCAAGGACGTCGAGGTCGTGCTCATCCGCAAGGGCAAGGAAGAGCAGAAGACGGTGAAGCTCGGCCGGCTCGAGGACGGCGAGAAGCAGGCGTCGCTGGCGCCGAAGAAGGATGAGGTCCAGCCGGAAAAGACCGTGACGCAGAAGGCGCTCGGCTTGAGCCTCGCCAACCTGTCCGACGAGCTGCGCCGCCGCTACAAGATCAAGGACGGCATCAAGGGCGTGGTCATCACCGACGTGGACGCCAACTCGCCGGCGGCCGAGAAGCGGCTCGCGGCAGGCCATGTCATCGTCGAGCTGCAGCAGCAGGCGGTGACCAGCGTCGCCGACTTCCAGAACCGGATCGACCGGCTCAAGAAGGATGGCAAGAAGACCGCGGTGCTCCTGGTGACGACGGCGGACGGCGACACCCAGTTCGTGGCGCTCGGGCTGCAATAGCGCGCCGTCGGTGAGACGCGCACGCGTCGGTCCGGCCCGTCTCTTTTCGGGTCGGACGGACCGTTCGGCTACGTCGTCACGAATTCGTCCTGCCGATAGCCCTGCACATACAGGAGCGCGGTCAGGTCGCCATGGTCGATGCGCGCCGGCGCCGCTTCCGCCACTTTCGGCTTGGCGTGGAATGCGACACCGAGCCCGGCGGCGGTGATCATGGCGAGATCGTTGGCGCCGTCGCCGGTGGCCATGGTCTCTTCCGGCGCGAGGCCGAGCCGCGCGGTGAGCTCGCGCAATGCCGTGAGCTTGGCGTCGCTGCCGAGGATCGGCTCCTCGACCAGGCCGGCGAACCGGCCATCCTCGTCGATCACCAGCACGTTGGCGCGATGCTCGCGAAAGCCGATCATCGCCGCGATGCGGTCCGTGAACAGCGTGAAGCCGCCGGAGACGAGGCAGGTATGGACACCGTGCGCATGCATGGTCGCGATCAGCGTGCGGCCGCCGGGCGTAAGCGCAATGCGGCCGGCGATCACTTCCTCGACCACCCCGGCGTGCAGACCCTTGAGCAGCGCCACGCGCTCGCGCAGCGCCGGCTCGAACGCGATCTCGCCGCGCATCGCGCGCTCGGTGATCGCCGCGACATGGTCTCTCAGACCGACGAATTCGGCGAGCTCGTCGATGCATTCCTGCCGGATCATGGTGGAATCCATGTCGGCGAGGAACAGCCGCTTGCGGCGGCGTGACGCCGGCTGCACCACGATGTCGAGCGGCACCGCGACCGCTTCGCGCAGCCGCGCGGCGGTGCGCCGTTGGTCCTCGCCGGATTCCGCGTTAAACGGGATATCGGCCGCCGTGCCGGGCGCGAGCCATTGCGCCGGCGCGGCGCCGGGCAGTTCAGCGCGCGCACGCGCGAGCGCTGCGTCATCGAGCGCGCCGGCTGCGCCGATCAGGGTGGCAACGAAAGTCATGCGAAGCTCTTGCCCGGACAGCGGCATCCGACAAACGACGCCGGGAATGATGATGTGAACGGCACGGTGCTTATTGCAGGGCCGACCGCGAGCGGCAAGTCGGCGCTGGCGCTCGCGCTGGCGCGGCGCCATGACGGCATCGTCATCAATGCCGACTCGATGCAGGTCTACCGCGATCTGCGCATCCTGACCGCGCGGCCGACGCCGGAGGAGGAGGCGCAGGCGCCGCACCGGCTCTACGGTCATGTCGATGCCGCGGAAACCTATTCGGTCGGGCGCTGGTGCCGCGACGTCGCCGCGGCGCTGGCCGAGGCCCGCGGCGCCGGCCGGCTCGCCATCGTGGTCGGCGGCACCGGACTCTATTTCAGCGCGCTGACCAAGGGACTGACCGAGATTCCGCCGGTGCCGGACGAGATCCGCGCCGCGGTGCGGGCGCGGCTCGCCGCCGACGGCATTGCGGCGCTGCATGCCGAACTGGCCCGCCGCGATCCGGCGACCGCAGCGCGGCTGATGCCGCGCGACCGCGCCCGCATCGGCCGCGCGCTCGAAGTGCTGGAGGCGACCGGCCGCACGCTCGCCGACTGGCACCGCGACGGCATGCCGGCGCTACTCGATGCCGCGCGTCTGCCCAGGGTGTTCCTGACGTGTCCGCGCGCCGAACTGGTCGGGCGCATCTCCCGGCGGTTCGACGCCATGCTTGCCGCCGGGGCGCTCGACGAGGTGGCGGCGCTCGCGGCGCGCGGGCTCGATCCGCTGCTGCCGGCGATGAAGGCCCACGGCGTGCCCTGGCTGATCCGCCACCTGCGCGGCGAGATCGGGCTCGCCGAGGCCGCAGACGGCGGCAAGCGCGACACCCGCCGCTACGCCAAACGCCAGCACACCTGGTTCCGCAATCAGCTTCCCGACTGGCCGGTGATGACGCCGGATGCAGCGCGGGCGACGCTCGAGCGGCAGCTCGATCGTGCGGATTCCGCTTGACCCCGGCCCGGCACGCTCCTATGTTGCCGCGCAACGATCGTTCTGGAGAATGCAATGTTGCGCAATATTCTTATCGTAGCGGGGCGGGCGCTTCACGGGGGATCCTGAGCGGGATCCGGCCCAAGGAAGCGTCCACATGGCCCATTGGGGCCTTTTTTATTGGGCTTTTGTTGCGCAGCGGACCACGCGAGGAAGGAAGACAGTCATGTCAGCAGAAATGACCGGCGCCGAAATGGTGATCCAGGCGCTCGCCGATCAGGGGGTCGAGCATCTGTTCGGATATCCCGGCGGCGCCGTGCTGCCGATCTATGACGCGATCTTCCAGCAGGAGCAGGTCAAGCACATCCTGGTCCGCCACGAGCAGGGCGCGGTGCATGCCGCCGAAGGCTATGCGCGCTCGACCGGCAAGGTCGGCTGCGTGCTGGTGACCTCGGGCCCCGGCGCCACCAATGCGGTGACCGGGCTGACCGACGCGCTGTGCGATTCGATCCCGCTCGTCGTCATCACCGGGCAGGTGCCGACGCATCTGATCGGCAACGACGCGTTCCAGGAGTGCGACACCGTCGGCATCACCCGGCCGTGCACCAAGTACAATTACCTGGTGAAGTCGGTCGCCGATCTGCCGCGCATCCTGCACGAGGCATTCCATATCGCGGCGAGCGGCCGGCCCGGCCCGGTGGTGATCGACGTCCCCAAGGACGTCCAATTCGCGCGCGGCATCTATTCGCGGCCGACCGAGTTCGCGCACAAGGGCTACCGGCCGCGGGTTGAGGGCGATCCGGCGCGGATCACGGCGGCGATCGAGCTGATGATGAACGCGCGGCGGCCAGTGTTCTACACCGGCGGCGGCGTCATCAATTCCGGAAAGGCGGCGACCGAGGCGCTGCGCGAACTGGTCGGGCTCACCAAATTCCCCATCACCTCGACGCTGATGGGACTCGGCGCCTATCCGGCGAGCGGGCCGCACTGGCTCGGCATGCTCGGCATGCACGGCACCTACGAAGCCAACATGGCGATGCATGACTGTGACGTGATGGTGTGCGTCGGCGCCCGTTTCGACGACCGCATCACCGGGCGGCTCGACGCCTTTGCGCCGCATGCCCGCAAGATCCACATCGACATCGATGCGTCCTCGATCAACAAGAACGTCAAGGTCGATATCCCGATCGTCGGCGACTGCGGTCACGTCCTGCGCGAGATGGTGCGGCAGTGGCGCGCCAATGCCGGCAAGCCCGACGACAAGGCATTGAAGGAGTGGAACGCCAAGATCGAGCGCTGGCGCGCACGCAAGTCGCTCGCCTATCGCGCGTCGAACGAGGTCATCAAGCCGCAATATGCGATCCAGCGGCTCTATGAACTGACCAAGGACCGCGACACCTACATCACCACCGAGGTCGGCCAGCACCAGATGTGGGCGGCGCAGTTCTATGGCTTCGAGGAGCCGAACCGGTGGATGACCTCGGGTGGGCTCGGCACCATGGGCTACGGCCTGCCGGCCGCGGTCGGTGTCCAGCTCGCGCATCCCAAGTCGTTGGTGATCGACATCGCCGGCGAGGCTTCGGTGCTGATGACGATGCAGGAGATCTCGACCGCGGTTCAGTACCGGCTGCCGATCAAGATCTTCATCCTCAACAATCAGTATATGGGCATGGTGCGGCAGTGGCAGGAGCTGCTGCACGGCGGCCGCTATTCGGAAAGCTACAGCGCCGCGCTGCCGGACTTCGTCAAGCTCGCGGAGGCCTACCACGCGGTCGGCATCCGTTGCGAGAAGCCGGGCGATCTCGACCACGCGATCCGCGAGATGATCGACAGCGACCGGCCGGTGATCTTCGACTGCGTCGTCGATCAGGCCGAGAACTGCTTCCCGATGATCCCGTCGGGCCGCGCCCACAACGAGATGATCCTCGGCGACGCCGCCGAGAAGCTCGACGAGGCGATCACCGAGGAAGGCAAGATGCTGGTCTAAGGCGCGCCGCGCCGCGACCGGGCAAGGACCAAACCCATGAATGCGATGACCTCCACCACCTCGCACTATCCCGCAGCGCCGGCCGCGCAGCGCAACGAGACCCACACGCTCTCGGTGCTGGTCGACAACGAGCCCGGCGTGCTGGCGCGGGTGATCGGCCTGTTCTCCGGCCGCGGCTACAATATCGAGTCGCTGACGGTGTCGGAGACCGAGCACAGCAAGCATTTGTCGCTGATCACCATCGTCACCACCGGCACGCCGATGGTGCTCGAGCAGATCAAGAACCAACTCGACCGCCTGGTGCCGGTGCACCGCGTCGTCGACATGACCGCGACCGGCCGCTCGATCGAGCGCGAACTCGCCATGGTCAAGGTGCGCGGCCGGGGCGAGGAGCGGGTCGAGGCGCTGCGGCTCGCCGACGCGTTCCGCGCCCGCGTCATCGACGCCTCGACCGAGAGCTTCGTGTTCGAGATCACCGGCCGGAGCGACAAGATCGAGCAGTTCATCGCGCTGATGCTGCCGCTCGGCCTGGTCGAGGTGTCACGCACCGGCGTGGTGGCGATCGTGCGTGGTCCCGAAGCAATGTGAAAGCGGATGGAGATGCTGCTGTCGCTGGTCTCGTTCGCTTTCGCCACCACCTGCACGCCCGGACCCAACAACATCATGCTGACCGCCTCCGGCGTGAATTACGGCTTCGCCCGGTCGCTGCCGCACATGGCGGGCGTGGTCATCGGCTTCGTGGTGCTGATCGCCGCCTGCGCCGGCGGGCTCGGCCTGCTGTTCACCGCCTATCCGGCGGTTCATGTCGTGCTCAAGGTGGTCGGCGCGGCTTATCTGCTGTGGCTGGCGTGGAAGGTCGCCAATGCCGGCCGCCCGCAGCCGGAGGAGGGCGGCGTCGGCCGGCCGCTGACCTTCCTGCAGGCCGCCGCATTCCAGTGGGTCAATCCGAAGGGCGTGCTGACCGCGCTCGGCGCGGTGGCGCTGTTCGTGCGGCCGCAATCCGCCTCGACCGATACCGCGGTGCTGCTGGCGGTGTTCGCCCTCGCGACCGTCGTCTCCGTGGCGGTTTGGACCGCGTTCGGCACGGTGGTGAGCCGGGCGCTGCGCGAGGAGCGCCATGCCCGCATTTTCAATGCAGTGATGGCGCTGCTCCTGGCGGCGAGCATCGTTCCGATGGTGATTTGAGAGGTCTCCGCCGGCCCTTGTCGGGCCCGCTTTCGCGCCCTAGAAGCTGCGGGGGAATTCAATCCGGGGCTAAGCAGAGGACCACCATGCGTGTCTATTACGATCGCGACGCCGACCTGAACCTGATCAAGGGCAAGAAGGTCGCCATTGTCGGCTACGGCAGCCAGGGCCATGCCCATGCCCTCAATCTGCGCGACTCGGGCGTCAAGGACGTCGTGGTGGCGCTGCGCAAGACCTCGGCCGGCGTCAAGAAGGCCGAAGGCGAGAAGTTCAAGGTGATGGAAGTCGCCGAGGCGGCGAAATGGGCCGACGTCATCATGATGCTGACGCCGGACGAACTGCAGGGCGACATCTACCGCGACCACCTGCACGCCAACATGAAGAACGGCGCCGCGATCATGTTCGCGCACGGTCTCAACGTGCACTTCAATCTGATCGAGCCGCGCGCCGACCTCGACGTGCTGATGGTGGCGCCGAAAGGCCCCGGCCACACCGTGCGCTCGGAATATCAGCGCGGCGCCGGCGTGCCGTGCCTGCTGGCGGTCCACAAGGACGCGTCCGGCAATGCCCATGACCTCGGCCTGAGCTACGCCTCGGCGATCGGCGGCGGCCGCGCCGGCATCATCGAGACCACCTTCAAGGAGGAATGCGAGACCGACCTGTTCGGCGAGCAGGCGGTGCTGTGCGGCGGCGTGGTCGAATTGATGAAGGCCGGCTACGAGACGCTGTGCGAGGCCGGCTATGCGCCGGAAATGGCCTATTTCGAATGCATCCACGAGATGAAGCTGATCGTCGACCTCATCTATGAGGGCGGCATCGCCAACATGAACTACTCGGTGTCGAACACTGCGGAATACGGCGAATATGTCTCCGGCCCGCGCGTCATCACGCCGGAGACCAAGGCCGAGATGAAGCGCATCCTCGCCGACATCCAGTCCGGCCGTTTCACCCGCGACTGGATGCTGGAGAACAAGGTCAACCAGACCTCGTTCAAGGCGACCCGCGCCAAGCTCGCCGAGCATTCGGTCGAGCAGGTCGGCGCCAAGCTGCGCGAGATGATGCCGTGGATCAAGGAGCGCGCGCTGGTCGACAAGAGCAAGAACTGAAGCCTGCCCACAACGGCGTGCCGCCGCGGGATCGCGGCCGGCCCGGCAGTGGCGACCGATCACCGCAGCCCCGCGCGGGTGAACTTTGCACCCGCGTGCCGGTCGGCTAGGTTGCCCGCATCCGGCCGCAGCGCCGGGCGGCGGAGGGCAGGGTGGACGCGGCTGCGGTCGATCTCGACAATGTCGACGTGGCGTTCGGGCTCGCGGACGGCGGCGCCTATAAGGCGGTCGAGGGGGCTTCGCTCGCCGTCGCCGATGGCGAATTCGTCGCCATCGTCGGGCCGACCGGCTGCGGCAAGTCGACCCTGCTCAATGTCGCGGCCGGGCTGATCGCGCCGGCCGCCGGACAGGCCCGCATCTACGGCACGCCGCTCGTCGCGCTCAATCGCGAGGCCGGCTACCTGTTCCAGGCCGATGCCCTGTTTCCGTGGAAGACCGCGATCGAGAATGTCGCGATCGGGCTCGAGACCGCGGGCACGCCGCGCGCCGAGGCGCGCGAGCGCGCGCGGGACTGGCTCGGCCGGGTCGGGCTCGGCGGCTTCGCCGACCGCTACCCGCACATGCTCTCGGGTGGGCAGCGCAAGCGCGTCGGCCTCGCCCAGGTGCTGATCCGCAACCCGAAGATCCTGCTGATGGACGAGCCGTTCGGGCCGCTCGACGCGCAGACCCGGCAGATCATGGGCAACCAGCTGCTCGACCTCTGGAGTGCCGACCGCAAGGCGGTGCTGTTCGTCACCCATGATCTCGAAGAGGCGATTGCGCTGTCCGACCGCGTCGTCATCATGTCGGCAGGGCCGGCATCGCACATCATCGGCGACTGGCGCATCCCGCTGGCGCGGCCGCGCGACATTGCCGAGATCAAGCTCGATCCCGCCTTCCATGACCTGCACCGCGCGATCTGGGACAAGCTCAAGGACGAGGTGATGAAGGGCTATGTGCGCACCGGGGGCGGCGGATGAACCGGTTCTCCCTCACCGCGTGGCAGGTGCTGGTCGGCGTCATCGCGGTAGTGCTGTGGCATGTGCTGACCACGGTGCCGGTGTTCGGCGTGCTGCTGCTGCCGCCGTTCTTCTTCTCCAACCCGGTCGATGTCGCCGTCCGTATCATCAAATGGTTCGCGGAAGGCACGATCTGGCGGCACCTGTGGGTGACGCTCGCGGAATCCGCGCTCGCCTTCGTGATCGGCTCGCTCGCCGGCGTGCTGGTCGGCTTCTGGTTCGCGCGCAAGCCGGTGATCGCCGCGGTGTTCGACCCCTATGTCAAGATGGCCAATGCCCTGCCGCGCGTGGTGCTGGCGCCGATCTTCACGCTGTGGCTCGGGCTCGGCATCTGGTCGAAGGTCGCGCTCGGCTTCACGCTGGTGTTCTTCATCGTGTTCTTCAACGTCTATCAGGGCGTCAAGGAGGTGAGCCAGACCGTGCTCGCCAATGCCCGCATGCTCGGCATGAACGAGCGGCAGCTGATGCGCCACGTCTACTGGCCCTCGGCGCTGTCCTGGATGTTCTCGTCGCTGCACACCTCGGTGGGCTTCGCCGTGGTGGGCGCGGTGGTGGGCGAGTATCTCGGCGCCGCCGCCGGTCTCGGCTATCTGATCCAGCAGGCCGAGGGCACCTTCGACGTCGCCGGCGTGTTCGCCGGCATGTTCGTGCTGGCGGCCTTCGTCATCGTCATCGACGCGCTGGTCTCGCTGGTCGAGGCGCGGCTGCTGGTGTGGCGGCCCACCGCGGCGGCCGGCCGCGGCTGACGCAAACCCAGGACAGGTGCAAAGCGGTTCTCCGTCGGCCATTGCGTCAGGATGAAAGGGCTGCGCGATCCGGCCTTCTCAGGCGACACGCGGTCCTTTATCGTGCCGGGCAAAATTCCTGAAAGCGGAGGAATCCCATGAGGGCATTGATCGGGCGGCTGGTCGCGTCGTTCGCCGTGCTGGCGGCGCTGACGGGCGCGGCCGCGGCGCAATCCAAGGTGACGATCGCGGTCGGCGGCGCATCCTGCCTGTGCTACCTGCCGACCATGCTGGCGAAGCAGCTCGGCGAATACGAGAAGGCCGGCCTCAATGTCGAGATCGTCGATTTCAAGGGCGGCTCGCAGTCGCTGACCGCGGTGATCGGCGGCAGCGCCGACGTGGTGTCCGGCTATTTCGACCATTGCGTCAACCTTGCCGCCAAGAACCAGGCGCTGCAGGCCTTCGTGGTCTATGACCGCTATCCGGGTCTGGCGCTGGTCGTGTCGCCGAAGGAAACCGCCAGCATCAAGTCGGTGAAGGACCTCGCCGGCAAGGCCGTGGGCGTCAGCGCCCCGGGTTCCTCGACCGACTTCTTCCTGAAGTATCTGCTGTCGAAGAACGGCGTCGATCCGAATTCGGTCGGTGTCGTCGGCGTCGGCCTCGGCTCGACCGCGGTCGCGGCGATGGAGCAGGGCAAGGTGCAGGCAGCGGTGCTGCTCGATCCGGCGGTGACCGTGCTGCAGAATCGCAACAAGGATCTGACGATCCTCAGCGACACCCGCACCGCCAAGGATACGCTGGCGGTGTTCGGCGGCGAATATCCGGGCGGCGCGCTCTACACCAAGGCGAGCTGGATCGAGGCGCATCCGAAGGAGACGCAGGCGCTGACCAATGCCATCGTCAACACGCTGAAGTGGATCCACGCGCATACGCCGGAAGAGATCATGGAGAAAATGCCGGCGGAGCTGGTCGGCGCCGACAAGGCCGGCTATCTCGCGGCCCTGAAGAACACGATCCCGATGTATTCGGAAACCGGCCTTATGGATCCGAAGGGCGCGCAGGCCGTGCTCACCGTGTTCAGCCAGTCCTCGCCCGAGGTGAGGAACGCCAAGATCGACCTGTCGAAGACTTACACCAACAAGTTCGTCGAGGCGGCGAACAAGGGACAGTGAGCATGGGCGGCGTAGGCCGGTGAGCGCGCGCGACGGCGCGGTGTCGATCGCGCCGCTCGCCACCATCGACCTGACGTTGCGGCCCTATCGCTGGCCGTTCGCGCAGGAGCGCCGCGCCGAGATCGATGCGTATTTCGCCGCGGCGCAGCAGGCCAAGCCGGGGCTGTGGAACGGCCGGGTGCTGCTGTTCCGGCATTGCGCGATCGATGCCGGCGCGCTGCGCGGCGCGGCATTCGAGACCGATTATGCGAGCTTCCTGACCTGGCTTGCCGGCGACGGCGTGGCCGATCCCGCAGTGCGCAACTGCTTCTCCTGCGCCGCGGTCGAGGGTACCGACGGCGGCTTCCTGCTCGGGCTGATGGGCCCGCAGACCGCCAATGCCGGCCGCATCTATTTTCCCTGCGGCACGCCGGATCCTGCCGACCTGGTCGAGGGCCGGGTCGATCTCGCCGGCAGCGCCCAGCGCGAGCTGCGCGAGGAGACCGGGCTCGACGCGGCAGGGCTTACGGTCGAGCCGGGTTGGATGGCGGTGAGCGACGGGCCCTTGCTCGCGCTGTTCCGGCGCATGCGCGCTCCAGTCCCGGCCGAGACCTTGCTGGCGGTGGGCCGCGCGCATCTGCGCCGGGAGGCGTACCCGGAACTCGCCGATCTCATGGTGGTGCGGGAGCGGGCGCAGATCGACCCGGCGATGCCGCGCTTCGTCGCCACCTATCTCGATCATGTGCTGCCGCGGTGACCGCGGGCGTCCGCGCCGGATGATGCGGCCCCGCTTGCCAGGCACGGGGCGCTTCCGCTACAACGCACCGGCTTGGGTCCGGTTAACGTGCGATTCATCGTCTTTGGCGACGGTGGAGCAATTCCAGGACAAGCGGAAGCGGTTTCCGTCCGGGATTGCGACGCCAAAGATGAGCCGGCCTCTGTTGAGGTTCGAGGGTAGCGAGCAGATGACCACGCGGCACGATATCCGCGCGATCGACCGGGGGGCCGTCACGGCCTGGCCCGCTGCCGCCCTCATTCCGGGTTCGCTCCTGCTCCTTACCCGCCCCTGAGGGCCGGCTGGGCTATTGCGCCTGGGCACTCAGGGGTTGCGCGAAGGCCGAACCCAATGAGCGCCCCACGACCAGCGGGCGCAAGCGAAAAGGACCCAGATATGACCAACCCCGCCTCATCCTCGGAGCAGGACCGCGTCGTCATCTTCGACACCACGTTGCGCGACGGCGAGCAATGCCCCGGCGCCACCATGACGCATGAGGAGAAGCTCGAGGTCGCCGAACTGCTCGACGACATGGGCGTCGACATCATCGAGGCCGGCTTCCCGATCGCCTCGGAAGGCGACTTCGCCGCCGTCCACGAGATCGCCAAGCGCGCCAAGAACGCGGTGATCTGCGGGCTGTCCCGCGCGGCGCCGAACGACATCGACCGCTGCGCCGAGGCGATCAAGCCGGCGAAGCGCCGGCGCATCCATACCTTCCTGTCCACCTCGCCGGTGCACATGAAGTACAAGCTCCAGAAGGAGCCGCACGAGGTCTACGAGATGGTGATCGCGCAGGTGACGCGCGCGCGCAGCCACACCGACGACGTCGAATGGTCGTCGGAGGACGGCACCCGCACCGAGTTCGACTTCCTGTGCCGCTGCGTCGAGGCGGCGATCAAGGCCGGCGCCACCACCATCAACATTCCCGACACCGTCGGCTACACCACGCCGGAGGAATATTTCAACCTGTTCAAGAGCGTGCGCGAGCGCGTGCCGAATTCTGACAAGGCGGTGTTTTCGACCCACTGCCACAACGATCTCGGCATGGCGGTGGCGAATTCGCTCGCCGGCGTGATGGGCGGCGCGCGGCAGATCGAATGCACCATCAACGGCATCGGCGAGCGCGCCGGCAATGCCGCGCTGGAGGAGGTGGTGATGGCGATGCGGGTGCGCAACGACAGGTACCCGTTCGTCACCGGCATCGACTCCACCATGCTGACGCGCGCGTCGAAGCTGGTGGCGGCGGCGACCTCGTTCCCGGTGCAGTACAACAAGGCGATCGTCGGCCGCAACGCCTTCGCGCATGAGAGCGGCATCCACCAGGACGGCATGCTGAAGAACGCCCAGACCTACGAGATTATGCGGCCGGAGACCGTCGGCGTGAAGCAGACCTCGCTGGTGATGGGCAAGCATTCCGGCCGCCACGCCTTCATGCACAAGCTCAAGGAGCTCGGCTACGAGCTGTCGGACAACCAGCTGCAGGACGCCTTCGTGCGCTTCAAGGCGCTGGCCGACCGCAAGAAGCAGATCTACGACGAGGACATCGAGGCGCTGGTCGACGAGGAGATCGCGACCGCTCACGACCGCATCAAGGTGCTGTCGCTCACCGTGATCGCTGGCACCATGGGGCCGCAGTCGGCGACGCTGTCGCTCGACATCGACGGCCAGCACGTCACCACGCAATCGACCGGAAACGGACCGGTCGATGCGATCTTCAACGCCATCCACAAGCTGGTGCCGCACGAGGCCAAGCTCGAGCTCTACCAGGTGCATGCGGTGACCGAGGGCACCGATGCGCAGGCCGAGGTCTCGGTACGGCTGTCCGAGAACGGCCGCGCGGTGACCTCCAAGGGTGCCGATCCCGACACGCTGGTCGCCTCCGCCAAGGCCTATCTCGGCGCGCTCAACAAGCTGATGAGCCGGCGCGGCAAGGAGCCGTCGAGCGGAGCGCGCCGCATCCACTCCACCGAGGCGAGCTGACGCTTTCGCTCCGCTGCGGACACGATGTCGCACGGCCGCCGGTTTCGGCGGCCGTGCTGTTTTTTGCTGTGATTTCTCCGCACGATGAACAACGGTCCATCTACATTGCGCCGAATTAATGCCATTGGGACTTATTTTGCCGAAGTGACGAACCAATCTCCTCGGATGGCATTTGCCATTGTCCCATTTGCCATTGTCAGGAGAGCACCCATGCTGAAATCGATTCTCGCCGGCGCCGCTGCGCTTGCGATCGCCGGCGGTTCGCTTGCTTATGCGCAGGGCCCACGCGGCGACCGCGGACCGGACCGTTGGAAGCCGAACGCCGAGGACGCGAGCGCCTTCACCGACGCCCGCATCGCGGCGCTGAAGGCCGGCCTGAAGCTGACGCCCGAGCAGGAGAAGAACTGGCCGGCGGTTGAAACCGTGCTGCGCGACCTTGCCAAGCAGCGGGTCGAGCGCCGGGCCGCGCGCGCCGATGACCGCAACCGTGACCGCGATCGCGATCCGATCGAGCGGCTGCGCGAGCGGGCCGATCGGATGACGGAAGCCGGCACCAATCTGAAGAAGCTCGTCGATGCCGCGCAGCCGCTCTATCAGAGCCTCGACGACGCGCAGAAGCGCCGGTTCCGGGTGCTGTCGCGCATGGGCCTCAACGAAGCCGCCGCCTTCGAGCGTGACGGCCGCGGCTGGCATCATCATCGCGGTCCCCGCGGGGAGGGCCGCGGCGACGGCCGGGGTCCTGGCCCGCGCCAGTAATACCCGCTCGATGGACGGACCGCCGGGACGCGATCCCGGCGGTTCCTTTTCCCGGCAAAGGCCACTTCCGCCGTGCAGCATGCTGGACAGGGCCGGCAACCTTTTGCTAAACGACGCCCGCCTCACGGTTTTCGTCGTGGTGGCGTGGGGCGCATAGCTCAGTTGGTAGAGCAGCTGACTCTTAATCAGCGGGTCCCAGGTTCGAGCCCTGGTGCGCCCACCAAGCCAAATCAATGGCTTAACCCCTATCGTCAGAAAACGGACCGGGAACGTTTGCGACCCTGGGAGGGGTCGCACAGGTCGCACATGCGACTTTCCCGGCCGACGATCATGCTTTGCGGCCCGGCTGGGAACGTAACCGCATTCACGGAATCCGGCGTGGCAACGTGCTTCGAGCCGGATGGGTGGTGCTTCGCTTCAGCGGGCGCCTGCCGCCGCTCAACCGATCCGCGATAAGCATTGCGGATTCCCTCAGAACCATACGTTGCAGGACGACAGGGTTTCCGCCTTCATACCGATCTGGCTGCGCGGGCGGCTTCGGCCGAACTGCTGTTCGACTGTTGGTAAAGCAATCGGGGATCGAAGTCTGGATATTCTGCAGACCATAGTCATCCTTCACCGATTTCAGCGGAGCACACGCGCTCCGGTGCACAGCCGGGTCCGTAAGCGAAACATTCGCGATATTCAGTCCGATGATTGAGGGAGGAACGATGCGCGCGGCACACGACACCAGGAAAGCGCTTCAAGGAGATTTTGGACGCGTTTTGCGCAACGGTGTGGCGGCGCTCGTCGTCGCGACCGGCATGCTCTTTCAGGGAGTCGCGGCCCAGGCAGAGCCCTTGAAGATCGTGGTCGGATTTGCCGCCGGCAGCGGCCTCGATCTTCTGGCGCGAGTCATCGCGGAAAAAGCGCAGCGCGAGACCGGCGAGACGATCATCGTCGAGAACCGGCCCGGCGCGGGCGGACGGATCGCGGCACAGCTTGTCGCCACGGCGCAGCCCGATGGGCGCACGATCCTCATGTGCCCGATCGTCACGACGGCCTTTACGCCATTCATGTACAAGAAGCCTGGATTCGATGCGCTCAAGGATCTCGCACCGATCACCCGGCTTGGAAATTTCAAGTTCGCCATTGGCGTGAAGCCGGACTTCAAGGCCGACTCGCTGAAGGATTTCATCGCCTATGTGAAGGCGAATCCCAAGACGGTGGGCTACTCCACGCCCGGTGTCGGCACGCCCGCGCACTTTCTCGGCGTGATGTTCAACAAGGCGACCGGGACCGATCTGCTGCACGTTCCGTACAAGGGATCGGGCCCGGCAGCCACAGCGGTGCTCAGCGGCGATGTCTTGTCGACCTTCAATACCACCGTTGCTCTCATTCCACTATACCGCGACAAGAAGGTCAAACTGCTCGCCGTGACCGGAACCAGGCGCTCGGCGGAGTTGCCGGACATTCCGGTCTTGAGCGAGCTCGGTCTCGATCTCGGTGACGTCGAGAAGGCGGATTTCTGGTACGGATTCTTCGCGCCCGGCGCGACGGAGCCCGGCGTCATCGCGACGCTGAACAAGCTGCTGGTCGACGCCATCAAGGACCCGGCTGTTACGGCCAAGATCGCGCAGCTCGATATCGAAGTGATCACCGACACGCCCGATGGCTTCAAGAAGATCGTCGCCGAGGACTACGAGCGATGGGGCAAGGTGATCGGCGAGAGCGGGTTCGCGATGCTGGACTGAGCGACCGGACATGAGAGTCACGCTTCTCGGGACCGGCGGTCCGCGGCCCGACCCGAACAGGAATGCCAGCACCGTCGCCATCAGCATCGGCAATGAGCATATCCTGTTCGACGCCGGCCGCGGGGTGGTGGGACAGCTCGTCAAAGCCGGTATTCCGCTCAACAGCGTCAATCCGGTCTTCATTACCCATCATCACTACGACCATATCGGCGACCTGTACGATGTGATGCTGGCGACCTGGATGCACGGCCGGAAGGAGCCGCTGCGCATCTTCGGTCCGCCGGAAACACGACGCATCGCGGACGCGATGCTGACGCAGGTGTTCGACAAGGACTGGCAATGGCGCTCGGCGGGCGAGCCGGCCTTCGGCGGCTGGAAGCCGGTGATCGTCGAGGACGTATCGACAGGTGTCGTGCTCGACACCGGACGCTGGACGGTACGCGCCGACATCGTCGAACACGGCGATGGGCTCGGTCTGCCTGCTGCGTTCCTGAAGCGGTGGACCTGTTACGGCTACCGCTTCGAGGCAGACGGCAAGGTCGTCGTCATCAGCGGCGACACCGTCGACTGTCCCGGAATAGCCCGGCTGGCCGAGGGCGCGGACGTGCTCATTCACTGCTGCTACATGTCGAGCGCCGAGATGACGACCGAGCATTTCCGGCGGACGTCGAAATATACACTGGCGGCGGGAGATACCGTCGGGAAAATCGCCGCGCGCGCGAAGGTGGGGACGCTGGTGCTGACCCATCATCTGCCGCGCAAGGATGAGTCGGTCTTCGCCGACCTTGCGGAGGAAGTGAGCCGCGATTTTTCCGGAAAGCTGGTGGTGGGCCGCGACCTGACGACCATCGATCTTTAAGGGCTGCGATCGCCGGTGCCGCAAACGGAACCGGATTGCGGCCCTTCTGCGCCCTGGGAGACCCGTCGGGGCCGTTCCGGCGCCGCCCAGCCGGGCGCCTGTCCATCGCCTTCGCCGCACGCCCTCCAAGCGGGCCGGACGTCGCCGCGTAAATAGCATTTATACGTGATCTGGCCCGGAATTGCGTTATAGGTGGCCGGAGGCGGCGGCCGTCGGACAGAAGGGGGAGCGGGGGCGATGCCATCCGGCGCCAATCATTTTAGGCGGGCTGGGCCGTGGCGGAGCGGCCTGATCTTCGTCGCGCTGGTGGCTGTGGGCGCAGCGGCCGCCATCGGCCTCTGGCAGAAGATGGCGGGCGCGCAGGCGACCGCCCAGGTGACGCGGTCGCCGGCGCGGGCCGCGGGCACGTTCGAGCCGACACCGGCGCAATGGGCGACCCTTACGGTCGAGCCGGTGACCCAGCGCGTCTTCCGCTCCCGCCACGTCACCGAAGGCAAGATCACTGTCAACGAGGACCATGCGACCCCGATCTATTCGCCGTATTCCGGCCGGGTGAAAAAGCTGCTGGTCCGGCCCGGCGACCAGCTCGAGGCTGGCCAGCCGATCCTGGTGCTGGAAGCGACCGACGCGGTCCAGGTCCACAACGACTTCATCGTCGCGGTCGCCGGCCTCGCCAAGGCGCGCTCGCAACTGCACCTGTCACAGACCATCGAGGCTCGCCAGCACGAGCTCTATGCCGGCCGCGCGGTGGCGCTGAAGGACTGGCAGCAGGCGCAGGCCGATCTTGCCGCGGCGCAGAGCGACCTGAGATCCGCGGAGACCGCGCTCGAGGCGGCGCGCAACCGGCTGCGCATTCTCGGCCGCAGCGACGAGGAGATCGCCCGCTTCGAGGAGCGCGGTCTCATCTCGCCGGAAATGCCGATCGTGGCGCCGATCAGCGGCACGGTGGTGCAGCGCAAGGTCGGGCCGGGCCAGTTCATTTCGAGCGGCTCGTCCGATCCGGTGTTCATCATCGGCGACCTGTCCTCGGTGTGGCTGATCGCCTATGTGCGCGAGACCGAGGCGCCCGAGGTCCGCATCGGCCAGACCGTGAATTTCTCGGTGCTGGCCTATCCCGACCGGGTGTTCTCCGCAAAGATCGACTATGTCGCGACCGCGCTCGATCCGACCACACGCCGGCTGCTGGTCCGGGCCGTGATCGGCAACGGTGACGGGTTGCTCAAGCCGGAGATGTTCGCGAGCGTCACGATCTTCACCGGCGAGGACCAATCCTCGCTCGCGGTGCCGCGCGACGCCATCATCTATGAAGGCGACACGGCGCGGGTCTGGGTGACGCGCGACCGCAAGACCGCGGAGCTGCGCCGCATCAAGCCCGGCCTGATCAACGGCAAGATGATCCAGGTGCTCGACGGCCTCAGCGCCGACGACCAGATCATCAGCAAGGGCAGCCTGTTCATCGACCGCGCCGCCTCCGGCACCTGAGCATGGCCGCAAACGGCATCCCGTCATGAATGCGCTGATCGAGTTCTCGCTCAGGCACCGCGTGCTGGTGCTGGCCGGCTTCATTCTGACGCTGATCGGCGGCATGATCGCCTTCCAGCAGCTCAACATCGAAGCCTATCCCGATCCGACGCCGCCGATGGTCGACGTCGTCACCCAAAGTCCGGGGCTATCGGCAGAGGAGGTCGAACGCTACATCACCATTCCGATCGAGACGCAGACCGCGGGCCTGCCCAATCTGCGCACCATCCGCACCATCTCGCTCTACGGTCTGTCGGACGTGAAGCTGCAGTTCACCTTCGACTATACCTACGAGCAGGCGCTGCAGCAGGTGCTCAACCGGCTGTCGCAGCTGCCGGCGCTGCCGAACGGCGTGCAGCCGCAAATCTCGCCGGTCAGCCCGATCGGCGAGATTTTCCGCTATCAGCTCGTCGGGCCGCCGAACTACAGCGTGCTCGATCTCAAGACCCTGCAGGACTGGGTGCTGCAGCGCCGCTTCCGCGCGGTGCCGGGCGTGATCGACGTCACCGGCTGGGGCGGCAAGACCAAGACCTACGAATTGCAGGTCGACGTCAACAAGTTGATCGCTTACGGCCTGACGCTGTCGCAGCTCCTGCAGACCCTCAACAACAGCAACGTCAATGTCGGCGGCAACACCGTTAATATCGGCTCGCAGGTCGCGGTGGTGCGCGGCGTCGGTCTGATCCGCTCGATCGACGACCTCAGCAACACCATGCTGACGCAGAGCGGCGGCAATCCGGTGCTGGTGCGCGACGTCGCCACCGTGACGGTCGGCAACCTGCCGCGCCTCGGCATCGCCGGCAAGGACAACGAGGACGATATCGTCGAAGGCATCGTGCTGATGCGCCGCGGCGAGAAGAGCATGCCGACCATTCAGCGCGTGATCGAGGAGGTCGAGCGCATCAACAACGGCAATGTGCTGCCGCCCGGCGTGCGGATCGAGCGCATCTACGATCGCAAGGACCTGATCGAGATCACGACCCACACCGTGCTGCACAACATGGTGTTCGGTATCGGCCTGATCTTCCTGCTGCAGTGGTTGTTCCTCGGCAATCTGCGCAGCGCGCTGATCGTCGGCGCCACCATCCCGTTCGCGCTGTTCTTCGCCGTCGGCATCATGGTGCTGCGCGGGGAATCCGCCAATCTGCTCTCGGTCGGCGCCATCGATTTCGGCCTGATCGTCGACGCCACGGTGGTGATGGTCGAAGGCATCTACCGGCGGCTCGGCCAGCACTGGGAGGATTCGATCGGGCCGGCCACCGGAGCGGAAGACGGAAGGCTGTCCGGCAAGCTGCTGGCGATCTTCCAGGCCGGCACCGCGGTGAGCCGCTCGATCTTCTTTGCCGCCGGCATCATCATCGCCGCATTCCTGCCGCTGTTCACGCTGAGCGGCGTCGAGGGTCACATCTTCGGGCCGATGGCGCGGACCTATGCCTATGCGCTTGCCGGCGGCCTGCTCGCGACCTTCACGGTGACGCCGGCGCTGTCGGCGCTGATCCTGCCCGATCACGTCAAGGAGACCGAGACGCTGGCGGTGCGCCTCCTGCACCGCATCTACAATCCGGCGCTGGCCTGGGTGATCGCTCATCGCACGGCTGCGATCGCGGGCATGGCGCTGCTGCTGGTGCTGTCGCTGTTCATGGTCCGCTTCCTCGGGCTCGAATTCCTGCCCAAGCTGGAGGAGGGCAATCTGTGGATCCGCGCCACCATGCCGCCGACGATCTCGCTCGACGAGGCCAACACCTATGTCAACCGCATGCGGCGGCTGATCCACTCGTTTCCCGAGGTGGAAGCGGTGGTGTCGCAGCACGGCCGCCCCGACGACGGCACCGACGCCGCCGGCTTCTTCAATGCCGAGTTCTTCGCGCCGCTCAAGCCGATCGCGCAGTGGCGGCCGACCATGCTCGACAAGGAGGATCTCACCGCCGACATGCTCAAGGCGCTGCAAGCGGAATTCCCCGGGGTCGAATTCAACTTCTCGCAATATCTGCAGGACAATGTCGCCGAAGCGGTCTCGGGCGTGAAGGGCGAGAACTCGATCAAGCTGTTCGGCAGCGACCTGCAATCGCTGGTCGACACCGCCAACAAGATCAAGGCGGTGCTGGCGACGGTGCAGGGCGTCGAGGACCTCGCGGTATTCACCTCACTCGGCCAGCCGACGATCCAGATCGACATCGACCGCGCCCGCGCCGCGCGCTACGGGCTGACGCCGGGCGACATCAACGCCACCGTGCGGGTGGCGATCGGCGGCGAGGCCGCGGGCGATCTGTTCGAAAGCGGCAGCGACCGGCACTTCCCGATCTTGGTGCGGCTCGCGCCGCGGTTCCGGCAGAGCCCGGAGGCGATCGCCAACCTTGCGGTCAGCGTGCAGGGGCCGAATGGGCTGACGCAGATTCCGCTGAGCGAGCTTGCCTCGGTCCGGCTGGTGTCCGGCGCGTCCTATATCTACCGCGAGGGCCAGCAGCGCTATCTGCCGATCAAGTTCAGCGTGCGCGACCGCGATCTCGGCAGCGCCATCCAGGAGGCGCAGCGCAAGGTCGCCGAACAGGTGCCGCTGCCCGCCGGCTCGCGGCTCGAATGGGTCGGCGAGTTCGGCAACCTTCAAGATGCGATCGCACGGCTCAAGGTGGTGGTACCGATCAGCCTGGCCATGATCGCGCTGCTGCTGTGGATCAATTTCGGCTCGGTGCCGGACATGCTGCTGGCGATGAGCGTGATCCCGATGGCGATCGTCGGCGGCGTGCTTGCCCTGCTGGTGATGGGGATTCCGTTCAGCGTCTCCGCCGCGATCGGCTTCGTCGCGCTGTTCGGAATTTCGGTGATGGACGGCATCATCATCCTGACCCAGTTCAATCAGCTGGTGGAGGCCGGCCTCGAGCGCACCAAGGCGGTGCTGCGCACCGGCGAATTGCAAATGCGGCCGGTGATCATGACCTGCGTCATTGCCGGCGTCGGCCTCCTGCCGGCGGCGCTGTCGACCGGGATCGGCTCGCAGGTGCAGAAGCCGCTTGCCGTCGTCGTGGTCGGCGGCATGATGCTGGCGCCTGTCATCATCCTGCTGACGCTGCCGGTGCTGATCGCGCTGTTCTCCCGCCGCGGCCTGAAGGCGGCGGCGCGCACGCGTGCGGTGCCGGGACCGGCGGAGTAGGCGGCTCCAGCGTAGGCGGTGCTACTGGCCGCTCGGCGTGCGCAGGCCGTGCCAGGCGTCGCGCACCTGCTGGTAATTCACCTGCGGATCATAGTCCGGCGTATTGAGCCCGAGCTTGCGGTGGTCGAGGCGGCCGACCGCGGCGAGCAGCGTATAGGAGGCGATGACACGGTCCTTCTGCGCCTGGATCAGCCGGGCGCGCGCCAGCATCAGGTCCTGCTGCGCGTTGAGGACGTCGAGCGTGGTGCGCTGGCCGGCCTGCGCCTCCTTCTGGACGCCATTGAGCGCGACCGTGGCAGCACGCACCTCCGCTTCCGCGGCAGTGATGGCGAAGCGTGCGCCCTCATTGGTGACGAAGGCGGCGATCGCGGCGGTCTCCGCCTGGGTGCGGACGCGGTCGAGCAGGATGCGGGACTGGCCGACGATCTGCTTGGCCTGCCGCACCTGCGAGGCGGCGAGCCCGCCGTCATAGATCGGGATGCTGGCCTGGCCGATCACCGACAGGCTGTCGGTGCGATTGGTGCCGAGCGTGGTGTCGGTCTCGACGCTGCGCTGGGCGCTGCCCTGGACGCTCACGGTCGGCGCCAGCGCGGATTCGGCGATGCCGACGGCGAACTGCGCGGCATCGAGATCGTAGGTTGCGGCGAGCACGGTCGGATGCTCGCGATAGCTGATCTGCACCGCATCGGACCGCTCGCGGGGCACCAGCCGGTCGACGGTCTGCGGCGGCGCGAGCCGGCCCGGCGGCACGCCGATGACCTGCAGATAGGTGGCTTGGCTGACGGCGAGCGCGACCTCGGCAGCGTTGAGATCGGCGTTGCCGCGGGCGAGACGGGCCTCGGCCTGGGCGACGTCGGTCGGCGTCACGTCGCCGGCATCGAGCCGGCGCCGCGTGGTGGCCAGCGTCTCGCGCAGGAAATCGACATTCACGCGCAGCGCCTCGACCAGGGTCTGGTTGGCGAGGACGCTGGCATAGACGGTGACGGCATCGAGCAGCACCGATTGCTCGACGCTGCGCAACAGCTCGCGGCCGGAGCGGACCTGGGCTTCGGCCTGCCGCACCGAATTGGCGGTCTTGAGGCCGTTGAACAGGGTCTGGGTGACGGTGACACCGACCGTCCATGGCTTGAGCCGCGCCGACTGCACGTCGCCTTCCGGCAGCAGGTTGCGCAGCCCGATCAGCCCGGCGCTGAGCCCGGCGGTGACCTGCGGCCGGTATTGCGACAGCGCCTGGGGCACCGCCTCGTCGGTGCCGCGCTGGCGCGCCCGTTCGGCATTGAGCTGCGGGTTGCCTTGATAGGCGCGCACCAGCGCGTCCTGCAGCGTGTCGGCCTGGGCCGCCACGATCAGGGAAAAATAGGCAGCAAAAACAAGGGGTAACCGGAACCGGCGGCGCATGCCGCGCCCGTCAACACCCGCCACTGATACGCGCATCCTGCCGACCTGACCCGCCCCCGCGCGACACTAGCACCGTGCGGCTGGTCCGGTCCTCATTGTCCACAGGGTCGCGCGGGGAGGCGGCTCATTCCACGGTCTGGAACGCGAAGGCGTTGGCCGCGTCGTTGTGGATCGCCAGCCCCGGCTCCTGGATGATGCGGTCGCCCTCGCGGCGGGTCTCATAGGCGGGCTGCGCCGGCACCGCCGCGGCAAAGGCGGCCGGGATCGCCGGCGGCGGCGCCAGCGCAGTGTCGTAGTCGCGGCTGTCACGCTGCGCGGTGCTGCGGCTGTTGAAGGCGTTGGCGAAGTTCGGGTTGAGCTTGATCGCCTGGTTCATGTCGGCGGCGGCGCGATCATATTGCCGCGCGTCGTAATGGGCGATGCCGCGGTTGTAGAGCGCCAGCGCATAGCCGGGATTGAGCGCCAGCGCCTTGTCGTAGTCCTGGATCGCCCGGTCGGCGCGTCCGGCGCTGCGCAGCGAGAAGCCGCGGTTGTTGTAGACCGAGGCGTTCTTCGGATCGAGGCGGATCGCCTCGCTGAAATCCGCGACTGCGCGCTCGTAGTCGCCCTTGGCGTCGTAAGCGAGGCCGCGGCCGTTGAACGCCGCGGCGAGGCGGGGCGCGAGCTTGGTCGCCTCGTTGAAAGCGGCAATGGCGCCGTCATAGTCGCGCTTCTCCAGCAGCATGTCGCCGCGATTGGCGTGCGCCGCGGCATAGCCGGGATCGAGCCGGATCGCTTCCGCGAAATCGGCGAGCGCGCGGTCGGTCTCGCCGCGGCTGCGCAGCGCCACGCCACGGTTGTTGAAGGCGACGCTGTTGCCCGGATCGAGCTGCACCGCCTGATCGAAATCGGCGAGCGCGCGGCCGACATCGCCGCGCATGCCGTGGGCCACGCCGCGGTCGTTGTACGCGGCCGCGGCGCGCGGATCGAGCTTGATCGTCTGATCGAGATCGGCGACGGCGCGCTCGAGCTCGCCCTTGGCGCGGTAGGAGACGCCGCGGCCATGAAGCGCCGCGACGTTGCGGCCGTCGAGCTTCAGCGCCTGAGTGAAATCGGCGGCGGCGCGATCAAAGTCGCCTTTGTCGCGATGGACGAGACCGCGCGCCACATAGACCTCGTCGGAGGCCGGCATCAGCTTGACCGCCTGGTCGAGCTCAGTGAGCGCGCGATCGTAATCGCGCTTGTCGTGATAGCTCTTGCCGCGCTGCATCAGCGCCGGCGCGAACTTCGGATCGAGCTGCAGCGCCTGGTTCCAGTCGGCGAGCGCGCGGTCGGTCTCGCCCTTGTTCCGGTATGCCGCGCCGCGATTGTAGTACGCCTTGGCGTTCTTCGGATCGAGTTTGATCGCCTGGTCAAAATCGGCAATGGCCCGGGCATTGTCGCCGGTGACGCCGTAAGCAATGCCGCGGTCGTACCAGGCGGCGGCGTGGTTGGGATCGAGTTTCAGCGCCTGGTCGAGATCGGCGATGGCGCGGGCGAAGTCGCGCTTGGCGGCATGAGCGCCGGCGCGGCCATAGAACGCCGCCACATAGGATGGATTGAGCCGCAGCGCCTGATCGAAGCTCTGGATCGCGCGGTCGGGGTCGTTTTTCTCTCGCAGCGCCAGCGCGCGGTCGTAGAGCGCGGCGGCGTTGCCGGGATCGAGTTTCACCGCACGGTCGAAATCGGCGATGGCGTGGTCGAGATCGCCCTTGAGGCCATAGGCCACGGCGCGTCCGGCGTAGGCTGCGGCATGGCCTGGATTGAGCTTCAGCGCCTGGGTGAATTCGCCGATCGCGCGCTCCGCATCCTGCTTCTGCACCAGCGCCACGCCGCGGTTGTAGAAGGAGTAGAGGTCGGCGGGGTTGAGCCGTACCGCCTTGTCGTAATCCGCGAGCGCGCGGTCGTAGTCGCGCCGGTCGAGATGCGCGTTGGCACGGTTGTAATGAGCGAGCGCGTAGGACGGGTTGAGTTTCAGCGCCTGCTCGAAATCGGCGAGCGCGCGGTCGGCCTGTCCCTTGGCGGCATAGGCGGCGCCGCGATTGTTGTAGGCCGCGGCATAGCTCGAATCGATCCGCAGCGCCTCGTTGAAGTCCGTGATCGCGCGGTCGATATCGCCCTTCGCGGCATGGACGATGCCGCGATCGTTGAACGCCGGCGCGTGGGCCGGGTTGAGCTTCGCCGCCTGGGTCAGATCGGCGAGGGCGCGATCGAGATCGTTGCGGTCGGCATAGGCATTGCCGCGGGCGTTGAAGGCCAGCGCGATTCTCGGATTGAGCTCGATGGCCTTGGTGAAGTCGGCGATCGCGCGCTCGACGTCGCGCTTCTCGAAGAACGCGAGGCCCCGATTGTAATAGGCCGGCGCGTTCTTCGGTTCGAGCCGCACCACCTGATCGAAGTCGCCGATAGCGCGGTCGTAATTCTGTTTCTCGTAAAGGGCGATGCCCCGGTCGTAGTAGGACTGCGCGTCCTTCGGATCGAGCCGGATCGCCTCGCTGAAATTCTGTACCGCGCGCTCGATGTCGCGCTTGCGGTAATACAGCGCGCCGCGCTGATGGAATGCCGGCGCATAGCCGGGATTGATGCGGATCGCCTGCTCGAGATCGGCGAGCGCCCGATCGATCTCGCCCTTCGAGGCCAGCGCCACGGCGCGGTCGGCGAAGGCCAGCGCATAGTTGGCGCTGACGCGCAGCGGCTGGGCGGTGTCGTCGCTGGCGCGGTCGTAGCCGCGCTGGCTACGGGCGTCGGCGCGGCCGGCCACGGCGTAATTCGGGTTGATCTTTGCCAGCCGGTCGAAGTCGGCGATGGCGTGATCGTAGTCCTTCTTATCGAAATAGGCGATGCCACGGTCGTGCAGCGCAAACGAATCCCGGGCATTGAGCTTGATCGCCTGATCGAAATCGGCGATGGCGCGATCGAAATCCCGCTTGTCGTAATAGGCGTTGGCGCGGTTGTAATAGGCGATCGAATAGGACGGGTTGATCTTGGCCGCCTGGGTGAAGTCGGCGATGGCGCGGTCGAAATCGCCCTTGTTGCGATAGGCGAAGCCGCGGTTGTTGAGCGCGACCGCGTTGTCCGGCTCGATCTTGAGCGCCTGATTGAAGTCGGCGATCGCCTGGTCGTGGTCGCCTTTCAGTCCGTGGGCGATGCCGCGGTCGTACCAGGCGGCCGCGGACTGCGGGCTGAGCTTGATCGCCTGGCCGAGATCGGTGATGGCGCGCTCATAATCACGGCGGTCGGCATGGGCGTTGCCCCGGTTGTAATAGGCGAGCGCGAAATCGGGCGCGAGCTTGATCGCCTGGCTGAAATCGGCGATGGCGCGCTCCTGCTCACCCTTGGCGCGATAGGACGCGCCGCGGTTGTTGTAGGCGGCGGCGAGCGAGGGATCGGCCTTGACCGCCTGGCTGAAGTCGGCGATGGCGCGGTCGTGATCCTTCTTGTTGGCGTAGGCGAGGCCGCGCGCGTTGTAGGCCGCGGCATGCGCCGGGCTCGCCTTCAGCACCTGATTGAGGTCCCGGATCGCGCGGTCGTGCTCGCCGACCGCCTCGTAGGACTCGCCGCGGTTGAACAGCGCCATTGTGAAGCCGGGATTGTTCCTGACCGCGAGGTCGAAGTCGGCGATAGCGCGGGCGGTGTCGCCCTTGGCGCGATAGGCGAGGCCGCGATTGTTGAGCGCGATGTCGTATTCCGGCGCAGCCTTGAGCGCCTGGCTGAAATCGGCGATGGCGTTGTCGAGATCGCCGCGCTCCTGATGGGTCAGGCCGCGATTGTTGAGCGCGACGGCATTGCCCGGATTGAGCTCGACCGCACGGTTGAAGTCGGCGAGCGCGCGCTCGAGGTCGCCGCGCCGGCGGTAGGCGGCGCCGCGGCTGTTGTAGACCGAAGCGAGATTGGGATTGAACCGGATCGCCTGATCATAGTCCTTGAGCGCGAGATCGAACTTGCCGCGCGCGGCATGGGTGTTGGCACGCTCGGTGAAGGCGTTGGGGAATTTCGGGTCGATCTTGATCGCCTGATCGAAATCGCGGATGGCGCGATCGTAGTCACCCCGCTCGCGCAGCGCGATGCCGCGCTCGACATAGCTCATGGTGGACTTCGGATCGGTCTTGATCGCCTGATCGAAGTCGGCGATGGCGCGGTCGAAATCCTTGCGCTCGCGGTAGGCAATGCCGCGGTCGTGCAGAATGCGCGGATTGCGCGGATCGAGCTTGACCGCCTGCGACAGGTCCTGCACGGCGCGGTCGAAATCGCGCTTGTCGGCGTGGACCAGGCCGCGATTATGATAGGCGGCACTGAAGCCGGCATCGAGCTTGATCGCCTGATCGAAGTCGGCGGTGGCGCGCGACAGCTCGCCCTGGCCGCGATAGAGCTCGCCGCGCTCGTTATGGGCGCGGGCATTGCCGGGATCGAGCTTGATGGCACGGCCGAAATCGGCGAGCGCGCGTTCGACCTCCCGCTTCTCCGCGAGCGCGACGCCGCGGCCATAGAATGCCGGCGCATGGTTCGGGTCGAGCTTGATCGCCTGATCAAAGTCGGCCACGGCGCGGTCGATATCGTGCTTGGCCTGATAGGCATTGCCGCGATTGACCAGGGCGGCGACGGATTTCGGATCGAGCCGGATCGCCTGATCGTAGTCGACGATGGCGCGGTTGATATCGCCCTTGCCGGCATAGGCCTGCGCGCGGGCGGTGAACGCGGCGATATAGTCCGGCCGGACGTTGATGGCGACGTTGAAATCGGCGATGGCGCGATCATAGTCGCGTTTGTCGCTAAGCACCGTCGCGCGCTCGTAGAACATCACCGGATTCTTGCCGTCGAGCTTGACCGCCTGATCGAGGTCGGCCAGCGCTCGGTCGAGCTCACCCTTGCGGCGATGGATCAGGGCGCGATTGAAATAGGCGGCGGCATTCCTGTCGTCGAGCTTCAGCGCCTGGCTGAAATCGGCGAGCGCGCGATCGTCCTCGCCTTTCTGCTGGAACACCAGCCCGCGATTGAGATAGGGCAGCGCATTCTTGCCGTCGAGGCGGATGGCATCGTTGAAATCGGCGATGGCGCGGTCGAGCTCTCCGCGCGCGCTATGAACGACGCCGCGATTGTAGCGCGACAGCGCATCCTTGGGATCGAGCTTGACCGCCTGGCTCAGGTCCTGCAGCGCGCGATCGTAATCACGCTTCTCGTAGTAGGACAGGCCGCGGTCGTAGAACGCCAGCGCATAAGCCGGATCGAGCGCGATCGCCTGATCGTAGTTGCGGATGGCGCGCTCGTAGTCGCGCTTGTCGTAGTAGGCGTTGCCGCGGTTGTAATAGGCCAGTACATATTGCTTGTTGAGGAAGATCGCCTGATCGAAATCCTTGATGGCCCGGTCCGTCTCGCCGCGGTTGCGATAGGCGAGCCCGCGGTTGTTGTAGGCGAAGGCGTCGCGCGGGTCGATCAGGATGGCGCGGTCGAAATCCTCGATGGCGCGCTCGACCTCTCCCTTTGCGGCATAGGCGATGCCGCGATCGTTGAGCGCCAGCACGAAATCCGGCTTCGCCTTGATCGCCTGATCGAAGTCCTGAATCGCGCGCTCGTAATCGCGGATGTCGCGGTAGGCGAGGCCGCGGGCGTGCAGCGCCATCACGTCGGAGGGATTGATCTTGATGGCGCGGTCATAGTCCGGAATGGCGCGATCGGGCTCGCCCTTGGCGCGATAGGCCATGCCGCGGTTGTAATAGGCGAGCGCGGAATTGGGATTGAGCTTGATCGCCTGGTTCAGGCTCTCGATCGCGCCGGCATAGTCGCGCTTGTCGTAATAAGTGTGGCTGCGCGTGCTGATGTAGTCGGCGTTCTTCGGATCGAGCCGCACCGCCTGGTCGAAGTCGCGCACCGCCTGATCGAGGTCGCCGCGCTGGCGCCAGGCGAGGCCGCGCTCGTAATGGGCCTGCGCGCTCTTGCCGTTGAGCGCCACCGCCTGGTCATAGTCGCGCAGCGCGCGTTCGAGATCGCCGCGCTCGCGGTAGATGCCGGCGCGATGGAGATAGGCCGCGGCCTTCTGCTGTTGCAGTTGCTGCGCGCCGTCGTCGGCCGTCGATTTCCGGTGCTTGCCGTTGCGGCCGGTCTTGGCCGGCGGCTTCGGCTCGAGCTTGGCTTCGATGATGGCCGTGCAGCTCTCGATCCGGCTGTCGGCGGCGGCGCCCGCCTTGCCGGCGCAGGCCGCCTGCTGTTCGGTCGTCACCGCGGCGGCAGGCGAGAGCGGCAGCAGGAATGCCGCCGCTACGATGACCGCCGCTGCCGCTGAAGCATAGGTCTTCGACATTGCCGTCCTTGGTCGTCTTTGCCCGCGCCGCATGCGTGACGCATGCCTGCAAAGTGAATGTAGACGGACTGCGATGAATCGGAATGCGAGGACGGATTTAACGCTAACGCGCCCGGACTATCGTTAACCGCGCGGCATCGCTCACTGCGCCGACGCGGATGCCGAGCCAGCCACCGACTTGCGCGCTGCCGCCGCCATCTCGTGCAGCACGTAGTCCGGCGGCATCACGTAGCCGAGGACGCGCTCCTTCGGATAGGTCGACTGCATCACGGTCGGCCCGTGATTGCCCGAGATCAGGATCGGGTTGCCCTTGCCGTCGGTGCCGCGCACCACGCCGACATGGCCGTTGTTGGGGCCGCGATACAGGATCGCGATGGCGCCGACTCGCGGGCCGTCGAGCACCTTGCCGTATTTCAGGAACGAGCGGGCCGCGCGCGAGCCGGTGCCTTTGCCGCCGGTGCGCTTGAGCACGAAGTTCATGAAATCGGCGCACCAGAGCTGGCTCGGCACGCCGATCTGCTTGGCGGTATGGCCGCGCCAGCGCAGCGCCTCGAGCAGCAATGCGGCGGCGCCGGGCACCTGCGCAGCCTGCTCGACCGCGTCGCTGCGGCTGCGCAGCACCGGCTCGAGCGGCGTGACATTGGCGAAACGGTCGTTTTTCGGCGTCGGCTGCGGCCCCGTCGCATGTGCCGCAGTCGTCGTCAGCGCGGCGGCCGCCGCCGCCGCGATCCAAAATCCCGTCCGAATCCCTCTCTGTCCGTGCATGGCGCATCGACCAACGTGGTTAGCCTTTGGTTTATCTTTTTCGTTTCCGCATGCGCCCGCAAGCTGTGTTCCATTTAATCGAATGGCAGCGTTAACAGTTCAAATTTTATCGATTGCGGGCGTTTGCCGTTTTCAGCCACGCATGTTCAGCGGATGCTGTAGCGGATCGGCACCACGATCGGAATGGCGCTGCCCGGCATTTCCGGTGGTGGCGGTGGCAGCGGTGACACCCGCGACGCGAGCGCCACCGTCTCCTGGTCGAGCGCGGACGAGCCCGAGCTGCGGGTGACGCGCGCGCCGTGGACGCCGCCGGAGCGGTCGACGGTGAAGGCGAGATAGGCGACGCCCTGCTCGCCGCGCGAGCGCGCGTCGGACGGATAGCGCTTGCTGCGCTCGAGCCGCGCCACCAATTGGCTCTTCCAGTTCATGATCGATTCGCGGCCGCTGGCGCCCGACATCGGCGCCGCCGCGGTCTCGGCGCGACGCTGCGCAGCGGTCGGCGCGGTGGTCTGCTTGGCGCGCTTCTCCTTCTTCGGCTTTTCCTTCTTCTCTTCCTTGGGCTTCTCCGGCGGCTTGGGCGGCTCGAGCTGCACCTTGGTTTCGGGCGGCGGCGGCTCGACCGGCTTCTCCGGCTCGGGTTCGGGCTCCGGCTCGGACTCGACCTGCTGCGGGCCGATCGGGATGTCGGTCTGCACCATCTCCGGCGCGGCTGCGACCGGCGCGAGGTCGATGACGATCGCCGGCGGGTTGGCGAGCAGGTCGTCGCTATTCCAGTTGGCGAGCAGCGCCAGCGCGCCGCCGGCATGGGCGCACACCACGAGCGCGAAGCACAAGCCCCAGCGCGCCACGTCCGGTGCCTGCTGACGCAGCGCTGTGCGCCACGCGCCGCTCATTGCGACTGCCCCGAATCGAGGCCGACCAGCGCGATCTTGAGATAGCCGGCGCTGCGCAGATCGTTCATCAGCGTCATCAGCTCGCCATAGGGCACCGCCTTGTCGGCGCGCACGAACAGGCGCTGCTCCTTGTCGCCGTTGGTGGTCTGATCGAGCGTCGGCCCGAGCGCGCCGCGCGGCACCGTCTGGTCGTTGCCGAGCATCAGCGTCAGGTCGGATTTCAAGGTCAGGAAGATCGGCTTGTCCGGCCGCGGCTGCTGCTGCGCGTTGGAGGACGGCAAATCGACCGACACGTCGACGGTGGCGAGCGGCGCCGCGATCATGAAGATGATCAGCAGCACCAGGATGACATCGATGAACGGGGTTACGTTGATCTCGTGGACTTCCGCGAGATCATCGTCGCCGTGATCGAGACGCACGCTCATGACGCAACCGGCCTATGTTATTCAGCGGCGATGCTGAGCCGCACGCCGCGCCGCTCCTGCAGATCGCGGTCGAGGTCGCGGCTGACCAGCCGCTCCACCTCGTTGCTGGCTTCGGCATAGAGCACGCGATAGCCGGCGATCCAGCGCGAGAACATGTTGTAGAGCACCACCGCCGGGATCGCGGCGACGAGGCCGAGCGCGGTCGCCAGCAGCGCCTCGGCGATGCCGGGCGCGACCACCGCGAGATTGGTGGTGTGCTGCTTCGAGATGCCGATGAAGCTGTTCATGATGCCCCACACCGTGCCGAACAGGCCGACGAAGGGCGCGGTGGCGCCGACCGTGGCGAGGAGCCCGGTGCCGCGATTGATACGGCGGCTGGCCGCGGTTTGGAGCTGCGCCAGGCGCGAAGCGATGCGCTCCTTGACGCCGGCGGGTACCAGCGCATCGGCGGACAGCCGCAGCTCGGTCTCGGCGGCGCGCACCATGGCGCCGGCGCCGCTGCGGTCGCGGCGGAGGCGTTCCAGGCAGTCGGCGAGCGAGCGCGCTGCGGCAAGCACCGTGATCGCCTTCTTGAGCCGGCGCCGGGCCGCGAGCAATTCGAGCACCTTGGCGAGCCAGATCGTCCAGGTCAGCACCGAGGCGAAAGCAAGGCCGATCATCACCAGCTTCACGACGATGTCGGCGCCGAGGAACATGCCCCAGGGGCTGAGATCCTTCGGCAGCATGGCCTCCATGGCCGGCGGCGCGGGAGGAGCGGCGGGAACGGTGTTCTGCGCCGGGGTGTCCGGCGCCGGTGTCGGCGCTGCGGCCGAAGGCGGTGCATCCGACGGCATGGCTGGCGCCTGCGCCGCTGTGGGTGCAGCCGGTGCCGCAGCCGGGGAAGAGGAGGGGGCTGCGGCAGGCGCTGCCGCGGGAGCCGCGGCAGGGGTGGCCGGTGCCGGCGTTGTCGTGGCGGACGGCACCGTCGGTGTCACAGTAGACGGCAAAGCGGGGGCCGGCGGGACCACGGCGGGCGGCGTCTGCTGAGGGGGCGACGGCGCCTGCATCTGCGCCTGCGCGGACAGGCTGCCGGCAATCGTGGCAACGACCATGACCGCCGCGGCGAGCGCTGCGACCACAGCCATGCGGCCATATCCGTGCCGGTTCGTGGTCATCCCGTTCAGTCCCGCGTCTCTCGTCTTCGGATTGCTTGCCGACATTTCACATTTCCATTCTTCGTCCGAACGCCCCGATGCACAACACTGGCGGCGGCTGGTTCATTCCGCGGGACGCAATTTGGCGGCGGCCTGTCGCCGCATCCGTTTCACGCTGCTGCGGCGCCACCACATCACCACGCCGGTAAAGGCGAAGATCGGCGGAAATACGCCGCACAGGAAGACGACGGCCTTCCATACCGGTCCGGAATGGCTGCCTTCGTGAATCCAGCGAATCCATTGCGCGATGCGGTCGCCCTTGAGCGGTGTCACGCGCTCGACAGCACCGCTGCGGTCATTGACCAGCACGGTGCGCAGCTCGGCGTCCGCGCTGCGATATTGCACCCGCCACGTCGGCGCCGTGCCCTGCGGCGCGGTGGCGGCAAACAGCGCGACCGGAACGGCGCCGGTTTCGCCTTCCAGCGCCTTGGCCAGCGCCGCATCGGCGGTGAGCGCGGTCTGCCGCGCGGGCGCGCCGAAAGCCGGGCGCGGGCTCACCGGCGCCAGCGACGACAGCAGTTCGCGGCCCTGTTGCGGGAAGCCGAGATAGATGCCGGTCGCCGACACCACCGCGAGCGGCAGCGAAATCCAGAAGCCGAGCAGGTAATGCAGATTGGCGTTGGTGGAATCCGTGCGCTGCCAGCGCAAGCCGCGGCGGAAGCGGCCGCGCGGCCACCACAGATAGATGCCGCTCAGCGAGGAGATCAGCATCGCGACGCCGACCCAGCCGACGATGGCGCGGCCGGAATATTGCGGAATCGTCAGGTTTTCGTGGAAGACATGCAGGAAACCGAACAGCGAGGCGCGGAAGTCCACGACATCGAGCACGCGGCCGGTCGGCGGATCGAGATAGACGTTGAACACCTGCATCCGGCCGTCGGCCGTGCGGCCGCGCGCCGACACCACGACCGGCCCGCCGTCATCGGCCGGGAAGCGCACCACGGAGGGCGCCAGTCCGGGGCCCAGCGCGCCGCGCGCGGCGTCGAAATAGGCGCTGGCCGGCTGCGTTGCCGCGTCGGTCACGGCATAGCGGACGGGATTGAGGATTTCGTCGAGGTCGTCGTGGAAGACGAGCAGCGCGCCGCTGACAGCAATCGGCACGGTCAGGATCGCGAGGCTTATGCCCAGCCATAGGTGAACATTGAGCCAGAAACGGCGTAATGCCGCCCGCGCGTTCGTCATCGATCGCCTCGTGAGGTTTTCGGCAGCTATAGCAGCATTGCTGCGGGCGCTAAATAAAAAATGCCGCAACGCCCTCTCTTTTTAAGTATTCCAAACAAAGCGCCAAAGTATTTGCCGGTCAGGGGTCATGCAGATTAGAAGTGTTAAAATTTAAAACCGATGATTTATCAACATGTTGCACTTGCTTTCTGATAACGTATGACCTATCGCAAAGTACAGGCCATAGTGCTTTTTAGCATGAGTCTAAACAAGTAAATCAAGTAGATATCCGTGGGGGTGCCGGTTATGTCAAGTATTTCTGAAGTAAATGTGTCAGCTGAGCGCGTTGGTGAGCTTGAATCCACCGGCATCAAAGCGATCTCTCCGACCGGATCGTGGTCGCCTTCGACGACGGGCTTCCTGGCGCCGGCTGCGGCCAGCGTCGCATCCTTGATGTTTGCGACCGGCGCGGCAGGGCAGGACGCCGCGGGCGTGGCGCTGCCAACCATCGATATTTTCGGCGGCGATCAAGGCTATCAGGTCACGCAGTCGTCGTTGCCGCGAATGCCGGTGCCACTGCTCGACACGCCGCAATCGGTGACCGTCGTTCCGCAGCAGGTCATTCAACAGCAGAACGCGACGACGTTGCAGGACGTGCTGCGCAACGTCGCCGGCATCACCTTCCGCGCCGGCGAAGGCGGCAACGGCGGCGACAATCCCTATATCCGCGGCTTCGATGCGCGCAACGACATGTTCCGCGACGGCGTGCGCGATCCGGGCTGGTACACCCGTGACACCTTCGCCACCGAGCGGGTCGAAGTGTACAAAGGTCCGTCTTCGTTCATGTTCGGACGCGGATCGACCGGCGGCGTCATCAACACCATCACGAAGACGGCGCAGGACCGCAACTTCTTCGACGCTGAGGTCATCGGCCAGAATCCGGCCGGCTTCCGCGCCACCCTGGACGCCAACGGCAAGTTCAACGAGAACGTCGCCGCGCGCATCGCGGTAATGGGCCAGAACCTGCCGAAGGCGGGACGTGAGGACGTCGTGCAGGAGCGCTGGGGCGTCGCGCCATCGCTGAAGCTGAAGGTCACCGACGATACGCAGGTCACCGCCAGCTATATCTATCAGCACACCAATCATATTCCTGATTACGGCATTCCGTTCCTCGCGGCCGCTCCCGGAACCACGACGCGTTATCCGGCGCCGGTGCCGCGCAGCAATTTCTACGGTGTGCTGACGCCGTCGCTGCCCGATGTCGAAACCAACGACGCGCACATCGCGACGCTGAAGATCGAGCACAGCATCAACGACCGTTGGCAGGTCACGAATACGACGCGCTATGCCGACATCACCCGCTTCCTGCGTATCAACCAGCCGCCGGGCGGCGCCGCGGTTTCGCCGGTGGGCAATCTCAACGTCAATCTCAACCGCAACCGCTGGCAGCTCGCGGTCTCCAACAAGCTATGGGCCAATCAGACCGACGTCGTCGGCAAGTTCGACACCTGGGGCTGGCAGCATACGCTCGTGTCCGGTCTGGAGTTCACCAAGGAGGAGCGCAGCCAACTGCGGCAGAACTATTCGGTTGCGGCAGGCGGTCTTCCTCCCGTTCCCGGCACGGTCAATCTGCTCAATCCGGATCCCTACCCGTTCTTCCCCGGCGCGCCCGCTCCGGCGGGCCTGCCGACATTGAGCGATGGACAGTCGGCAGCCGCATATGCAGCCGACCAGATCAAGCTGAACCAGTGGTTCGATCTGCTGGGCGGGTTGCGCTGGGAGCAGTTCCGGGCGAGCTCCGGCGTGCAGCCGGCGATCTTCACGCGAACGGATAACATGTGGAGCTGGCGTCTCGGAGGCGTTTTCCATCCGACGCCGAATAGCAGCATCTACGTGATGCGCGGCAACTCGTATAACCCCTCGGCCGAGTTCGTCACGCTCTCTGCGGCCAATGCCAATCTGGCGCCGGAAAAGAACGATACCACCGAAATCGGAGCTAAGGCGGAAGTGCTCGACCGACGCCTGACCCTCTCGGCGGCGCTGTTCCGCACCGACAAGACCAACGCACGGGTGCCGGATCCCGCCAACGCCGGCGTCAATATCCTCGCCGGCCTCACGCGGGTGGAAGGTTTCGAGCTCGGCGCGCAGGGCAAGCTGACCGACAAGTGGGACGTGATCGCGACCTATACGCATCTGCGGTCGGAGATCATGTCGACCACGACGCCGGCGCAGCTCGGCAAGGAACTCATCATGACCCCGAATGATGCGTTCTCGCTGTGGACGACCTATGCCATCACTCCAGAGTTCACGATCGGCGGCGGCGCCTATTATGTCGGCGCGGTCTGGGGCGACACCAACAACACCACGCGCGTTCCGGACTACTGGCGGTTCGACGCGATGGCGAGCTACAAGGTTGCTTCCAATGCCACCTTGCAGCTCAACGTCTACAACATCACCGACAAATACTATTACGAGTCGGCCTATACCAACTGGGCGGTGCCAGGCCCCGGCCGGACGGTGACGCTGTCGCTGCGGCTGCGCTGGTAAGCGGCCACCACGCCGTCCGAGGCTGCCCGCGTCCATTCCGGAAATCCGGAGTGGGGTGGGCAGCCCTATTCTTGCCGTCGCACGTGGCGGCGGCACTGCCGACGCTGGCTGGTTTGCACGCCAGCCGGATTGTGATTGAAAGCCGACGAAGGCCGTTCAGCTACCCGGCGCAGCGCGGACGTTGATGGAGATTGCCCATGATGGTTCACATTCCCAAGGTGCTGACGCCCGAGCAGGTGGCGCGGTGCCGCGAGGTGATGGAAAAGGCCGCATGGGTGGATGGCAATGTCACGTCCGGCCATCAGGCCGCCAAGGCGAAGAACAATCTGCAGCTGCCTGAAGGCTCGCCGGAGGCGCGCGAGCTCGGCACCATG
>Ga0180222_1000703_pt1 | contig 44373 bp, 50 predicted proteins | sample eDN5th37CKraftOP_FD_151336 | JGI IMG/M metagenome (GOLD analysis project Ga0180222, IMG submission 151336) | Enriched Organic Plus compost microbial communities from Emeryville, California, USA - eDNA 5th pass 37_C Kraft OP (version 2) (version 2) ...
CCGCTCGCTGGTCTCCTCGGTGGTGGTCGCGGTGCTCGGCGCCATCGTGATCGGCGGCCTCGGCGGCACCGGCGAGGTCGCGCTCGAATCGCTGGCGCGCGTCGCCGCCGGCCACGATCTCGTCACTGCATTCCGCTTCGTGTTCATGGCGGTGGCGCTGGTGCTCGGCTTCGGCCTCTGCTTCCTGATCGCGATGGAGGAGAAGCCGCTGCGCGGGCCCGCCGCGGCGGCGCCGGTGGGGGAGACCGGCGCGCCCGCCGCGCCGACGCCGCCGCAATAGGAGCGGTTTCGGTAAAAATTCATATTTATATACTTGAGAAAAGTGGTCTGATTCGCCGCCGAGACCGCTGCGCAACCAGATGCGCAGCACCGCAAGGCTACGCGGCGTCAGCCGGTACAGCTTCTTGTCGAACGGCCATGATGCATAGGTGGGATGGCTATGGCCAGATCGGCGATCTTTCAGGTCCTGATCTTTCAAGACGAAGGCAATGCGCGTGAGGCTTTAGAACGCCTGCGCGGGCCGAATGGTCCGTTTTGCCTGCACTGCGGCAACTCGGATCGGGACAAGATCACCAAGGTTGAGAGTAAGAAGCAGTCTCACGGCCCGGACTGTATTACTGCAATGAGTGCAAGGGTACTTTCATCGTCACGGTTGACACCGTGTTCGAGCGGTCGAAAGTTCCGCTAACCAAGTGGTAGTTTGCTGCGCATCTGTGCAATCAAGGTAAGAACGGATACAGCGCACACGAAATTCATCGCCAAGTTGGCGTAACCTCCAAGACAGCTTGGTTCATGAAGCACCGGCTCCGCGAAGCTATCACCGAATTGAACCAAGGTCCGATGGATGGTGAGAGCTCGTCTGTGCATTTGCAGCGCTATCTAAACGAGTTCGTATTCTGCTATAATTATCGCTCCGGGCTGGGCATTTCCGATGGGGAGCGGACGGCGCTCGCTCTCAAGGGCATTGCAGGCAAGCGCGCGCCGTACCGGACAGTCGGTTATAAGTGGAAGCGTAGGTGATGGGGCTCGCGACGACGGAAGCGTGGCGCAAGCGGCTAGACATCCCCAACTATCAAGTTGGTGATGCAGCCCGCTATGCACACATCTCGCCGCAGACCGTTTCTGCTTGGCACAAGATCGAACAGCGCATGCTTTCAGAAAGGGACAAGCGTGCGCGACTTTCGTATCTGCAATTAATCGAACTGGCCGTAGTGGCAGCCTTCCGCAAAGCGAAGGTGCCGCTCACGGAAATTCGCGCCGCTCGCGAGTTCGTGCAGAAAAATTTGAAAAGCAAATATCCGTTTGCCGAATACAAGTTCAAGCGATACGGCAAATCTCTATTCACCGAATATCAGGGAAACGATAAACACCGGCTTTTTAAGGCCAATGAAGGTGGCCAATTGGCGTGGGAAGAATTCATCGGTCCGGTGCTCACAGCATTCGACTACGAGCACGAGGGGATTGCTGTGCGTTGGCATGTCGCGGGCACTGGCGTCCCCATCGTCATTGATCCACGCATATCTTTTGGGGCACCATCCGTTAAGGGAACGCCAACTTGGATCATTAAGGGGCGGTTTGATGCGGGGGAGAGCGACAGCGCCATTGCGGAAGACTTTGATTTGGACGTGACCGCAGTGCGTGCAGCGCTCAAGTTTGAGGGCGTGATTCCAGGATCACCGCAATCAAGGTGGATTCAGTAACATTCTACTTTGATCGCTGTTTCGGCAAGCGCTTCCCCGAAGCGCTGCTAAAGATGGACACACCTTTCAAGGTCGAATACCACCACAGTCCGGCTAACAACTTTCCGCAGGAGATGGAAGACGACAAATGGCTTGCGATAGTTGGTGCAAAGGGTTGGTACGTCTTTAGTCACGACAAGAAATGGCATGACGAGTCTCCCGCCATCGCGGCCATAAAAGAGCACAAAATAGGGTGTTTCTATCTCTGGGGCGCTCAAGTCCCGACGTGGGATAAGTACGTTTGTCTCGCTCGTGCATATGCAAGGATCAAGGAGAGACTTCCAACGAAGAAGCCCTTTATCTATCGCGTGGCGTACAACTACCGAATAGATGCGGTGAAGCTGCCACCATGAGCGACAAGGGCGATATCGAGAAAACCAAGGTGCTTATGGACGCTCGTGTGCATGAAACCGAAGCCACGCGATGAAACGAAGATCGAGAAGCCGCGTGCCGCTAAGGCGTGCAAAAGAAGCTCTGCAAGTAGGCCGGGTTTTGGAGGGTAACTTTTTCTTAGATATATAGATGCGAAAAAAATCCTAGGAAAATAGTCTTGACAGCGTGACGCTGCCGGGCTAGGGTTCACGCATGCTCCATTCTTGCGTCGCGGCGCCGCCGCGGCGGCGAGATCGAGCCGAAATCCGATCACCGAACCAAGTCGCCGATCCCGCGTTGTCGTTCGAGGACAGAAACGACAAGAAGCGAGGAATGTCATGGCGCGGGTGACGCGCAAGGGACAGATCGTCGAAACCCCGAAGGAGGCGCGGCAGGGCGAGCCCGGCCCCAGCATGCTGGTGGTGCTGTCGGTGAGCACGGTCGCGCTGGCGGTGATTTTCGCCGGCCTCTGGTATTTCTTCTTGCGCTAGCGCGCCGCACCCCGCGCGGACAGCGCTGGCGGAAGGACGCACCGGATCGCTCCGGTGCGTTTTTTCATGTCTGCGTCTTCGCGTCCTCGGCAGACCCATCGGCAAATCCAAGGGCTGATTCATGACCACTTCATCGGACGCGCCGTCTTCGCGCGCGGCGCTGGTCGCGGTGCTGTTCGAGAACGCATCGCTGCAGATGCAGGACATCAAGCAGCGCATCGATGACGGCACCCGCAGCGCCACCGAGCGCGAGTACGACGCCCGCGCGCTCGGCGTGCTGTCGAAGGTGCTGCGCGACCTCAGCACCTGCGATGCGACCGAAGGCGAGCAGCAGCCGCATGACGACACCGGCCCCCGCGACATCGATGAATTCCGTCGAGAGCTTATTCGCCAGATGGACGACCTTGTCGCCCGCCGAGCAGCGGGCGATGGTCGCGAGCCTGTCGCCGGCCAGGATTGAGCGCTGGCTTTCGGACTGGCCGCAATTCGCGCATCCGCATCAGCGTCCGCCCGCGGCGGCGCAGGGCGGCGGTCCCTGGACCACCTGGCTGGTGCTCGGCGGCCGCGGCGCCGGCAAGACCCGGCTCGGCGCCGAATGGGTGCGCGCGCTGGCGAGCGGGCAGGACGCCGATTTTCTCGCCGCGCGCGGCCAGATCGCGCTGATCGGCGAGACCGAGCACGACGTGCGCGAGGTGATGATCGAAGGCGTGTCCGGCCTGCTCGCGGTGCATCCGCGCGGCGAGCGGCCGGTATGGACGCCGTCGCGGCGGCGGCTGGAATGGCCGAGCGGCGCGGTGGCGCAGGCGTTCTCCGCCGACGATCCCGACAGTCTGCGCGGCCCGCAGTTCTCGGCGGCGTGGTGCGACGAGCTCGCCAAGTGGCGCCACGCCGACGCGGCCTTCGACATGCTGCAGTTTGCCCTGCGGCTCGGCCCGCGGCCGCGGCAGGTGATCACCACCACGCCGCGGCCGATCGCGCTAATCAGGCGGCTGCTCGCCGATCCGGCGACCGCCGTGACCCGCGCGGCGACGCGCGACAATGCCTTCAATCTCGCGCCGGCATTCCTCGACGCGGTGACGTCGCGCTACGCCGGCACGCGGCTCGGCCGCCAGGAGCTCGACGGCGAGCTGATCGAGGAGCGCGCCGGCGCCTTGTGGTCGCGCGCCGGGCTCGACGCCTGCCGCGTCGCGGCGGCGGCGACGCCGGCGCTGGCGCGCATCGTGGTCGCGGTCGATCCGCCGGCCTCGGCGCGGCGCGGGGCCGACGCCTGCGGCATCGTCGCCGCCGGCGTCACCGAGACGGGCGAGGCCTATGTGCTCGCCGACGACAGCGCGACGGGTCTGACGCCGGCGGCCTGGGCGGCGCGCGCGACGGCGCTGTGGCGCAGGCTCGACGCCGACGCGGTGGTCGCGGAAGTGAACATGGGCGGCGACATGGTGCGCGCGGTGATCGCGGAATGCGATCCTGCGGTGCCGGTCATCGCGGTGCGGGCGACGCGCGGCAAATATCTGCGCGCCGAGCCGGTCGCCGCGCTCTACGAGCAGGGCCGCGTCCGCCACGCCGGCGCATTCCCGGCGCTGGAGGACGAGATGTGCGACTTCGGCCATGACGGGCTGTCGTCGGGCCGCTCGCCCGACCGGCTCGACGCGCTGGTCTGGGCGCTGACCGCGCTGTGCCTCGGCCCCAAGGGCCGGCCGCGCGTGCGCGGGCTGTGACGCGCGCCGCCCATTCGAGCGAGACTCTTTCCTCTTTCCGACATCGGCATCGACAGGACAACGCATGTTCGAGCGCATCCGCAAACTCGTCCGCCCGGCGGAGCTGAAAGCCTCCCGCACCGGGCGGCTGCTGGCCTTCGAGAGCGGCGGCCGCGCGCGCTGGACGCCGCGCGACTATGCGGCGCTGGCGCGCGAGGGCTATGTCAGGAACGCGGTGGTGCACCGCGCGGTGCGGCTCGTCGCCGAAAGCGTCGGCGCGGCTGCCTTCGTGCTCTACGACGGCGCCGCCGAGCGCGATGCGCATCCGCTGCTCGCGCTGATCGCCGCGCCCAATCCGCGCCAGGACGGCTCCGCCTTTCTCGAAACCGTGACGTCGCACCTGCTGCTCGCTGGCAATGCCTATATCGAGGCGGTGACGCTCGACGGCCGCGACGGCCCGCAGGTGCGCGAGCTGCACGCGCTGCGGCCCGACCGCATGCGCGTGGTGCCGGGGCCGGACGGCTGGCCGGAAGCCTATGATTATGTCGTGGCCGGGCGCAGCCTGCGTTTCGCGCAGGCCGAGCCGCTGCCGCCGATCCTGCATCTCGCCTTCTTCAACCCGCTCGACGACCATTACGGCCTGTCGCCGCTCGAAGCCGCGGCGGTGGCGGTCGACACCCACAATGCCGCGGCCAAGTGGAACAAGGCGCTGCTCGACAATGCGGCGCGGCCGTCCGGCGCGCTGGTCTATTCCGGGCCGGACGGCGCGGTGCTCACCGACAATCAGTTCGAGCGGCTGAAGAAGGAATTGTCCGACCAATACCAGGGCGTGGCCAATGCCGGCCGGCCGCTGCTGCTCGAAGGCGGGCTCGACTGGAAGGCGATGTCGCTGACGCCGAAGGACATGGACTTCATGGAGGCCAAGCACGCCGCAGCGCGCGAGATCGCGCTCGCCTTCGGCGTGCCGCCGATGCTGCTCGGCATTCCCGGCGACAACACCTATGCCAATTACCAGGAGGCGAACCGCACGCTGTGGCGCGCCACCGTGCTGCCGCTCGCCGGCCGGATCGGCGCGGCGCTGACGCAATGGCTGCGGCCGGCGTTCGGCGAGGGGCTGCGGCTCGCGGTCGATGCCGACCGCGTCGAGGCGCTGGCCGCGGACCGCGCCGCGCTGTGGCAGCGCGTCAGCGATGCGCCGTTCCTCACCATCAACGAGAAGCGCGCGGCCACAGGCTATGGCGCGATCGCCGGCGGCGACGTGATCGGGTGAGGCTGCGCGCGGCGCCGTGCCCCCTGACAGCCGTCAGGGTTATCCGCTTCGCTCGCCGGCTTACGGAGCGGTCGCCATCGACCGAACCGGATGAACGCAATGCCCGAGCTGATCGACACCTTCATCGCGCGCGGCGACCTCGCGCACCTCGCCTTGCTGCTGTGGGCGTCGGGCGCCAGCACGCTCGCCTGGTTGGCGCTGCGCGAGCTCGCCGCCGCGGCGCGGCGCTTCGACGATTTCGTGCGCGAGCTCGCGCGCTTCAACGACCATTGCAGGGGACGATAATGGACACGCTCCACACCGTGCTGCGCAGCATCAGCGAAACCAAAGGCGCGGCCGCGGCGCCGCGGCGCGACCATCTCGCCGTGTTCCGCGAATTCCTGCGCCACCTCGACCGCGCCCACAAGCAGCGGGCCGCGAAAGGCCGAAGCCCCCGGCGCAAATCCAGCTCCAAATCCAAGCGCAGCCGCTGAGCGCCGTTCCTTCCTGTCCTGCCGGAAACACCATGCTCGCACCGACTGCACCCGCCGGCGCGTTCGCGCCGCGCGCCACCATCGACGCCGACGGCACGGTGGAGGGCTATGCCTCGCTGTTCGGCGAGATCGACCAGGCGCGCGACATGGTGATGCCGGGCGCCTTCGCCGCCACGCTGCGCACGCGCAACATCCGCCGCATCCCGATGCTGTTCCAGCACGATCCGGCCGAACCGGTCGGCGTCTGGCTCGAGCTGCGCGAGGACGCGCGCGGGCTCTATGCGCGCGGCAGGCTGATCCCGGAGGTGGCGCGCGGGCGCGAACTGCTGTCGCTGCTGCGCGCCGGCGCGATCGACGGCCTGTCGATCGGCTTCAAGACCGTGAAGGGCCGGATCGATCCGAAAACCCGCATCCGCAAGCTCGACGCGGTCGACCTGTGGGAGATCTCGATCGTCACCTTCCCGCTGCTCAACGGCGCGCGCGTGCGCGCGGTGAAGCAGGCGCCGGCGTCGTCGCATGCGCGCATGCGCGCCGAGCGCGATTTCGCGGCGGCGTGCGGACGGGGAGGGGCGGTGACCACGCCCGGGCAAAGCAAGCCCGCCCGGCGATAGTCTCATGGCATACGATTTCATCGAGCAGCAGCGTCGCCGCTGGCTGCGGCCGGCGGCGCTGTGGCTGAGGCCGGACGCGGCGCGCTTCCTGCGGCCCGACATCTCGTCCCGCAACACCTGGATCGACCCGCGCTGGGACCCGCTGGGCGCTGCGGAGCAGAAATACAATCCGAACCAGCCGCGCGTGCCGGCGGGCAATCCCGACGGCGGCCAATGGACCGACGGGACGGGAGCAATCGTCCTGCCGGATATCGTCGTCAGCGCCGACGATGCCGGGTTCGGCGACGACGAGCTGGACGAACTGCTGTACGTCCAGCTCGCGGGAGACATTCCGACCGGAGATACGCCGCCGGAATTCCCGGAACAGCGGCCGCCCACGCTGTCGGCGCTCAACCGGGTCGCCCGGGCTGCGGCGCGCTACTTCAAGGTCCTCGATCTCGTTCTCGGTGCACTCCCCTATCTTGAGGAACGCCAGGCCGAAATCCGGGCGAGCTTCGATCCCCCGAGGTCGCTTCAGGAGCTTCAGGAGGCTGTGTCGACCCCCGAAAAGGGCTATGATGTCCACCATATCGTCGAACGCGCGACCCGCAATCCGAACGGCTCCGAGGATGCGATGATCAATGCGCCGGACAATCTGGTGCGGATTCCCCGATGGAAACATTGGGAGTTGAATGCGTGGTATGAGCGCCCACAAGATCGATTTTCCGGGCTGAGTCCGCGGCAATATCTGCGTGATAAGAGCTGGGACGAGCGACGCGCAGTTGGATTGGAGGGCCTGATAGAGATTGGTGTCCTTAAATGAAAAAGACGAAAAAGGATTTGTCCTCGTTAACCGAGCAGGCGCTGCTCGACCTGTTCGTCAAATATGCGATCGAGCAGGACGATGCGCTTCTGGGATTCGAGGTCGCGCGATCCAACCGGATGTATTGGGCGATCAAGGATGTCACCAATGAATTGAAGTCCCGGCCCGGCGACCGGCGGCGAGCCCTGATTCCGTTTTATCGCCATGGTAACCCGCAGGTCCGTCTTAAGGCTGCCGAAGCGACGCTCGCCCTGGAGCCGGTCGCCGCGCGCGCCGTTCTAGAAAGCATGCGCAGCATTCATGGGCCACAACGGCTTGATGCCGGCATGGCCATTCGTGGGCTCGACGATGGGAGTTATAAGCCAACGTAACGGTGCGGGGAGTTCGCTTTGATGCCTCGGAGGCTTACGAGGCTTTCATCCGAAGAATTGGTCTGCTTGTTCGTTGAATTGTCGATCAAGCAAGACGATGCTTTGCTCGGCTTTGAAACAAAAAAATCCAATCGGATCTATGGTCGTATCGACGCGATCGTGAAGGAGCTGAAATCCCGCGAGGGAGATCAGCGCAGAGCATTGATTCCGCTCTATACGCACGGCAATCCGCAGGTTCGCCTGAAGGCGGCGACGGTGACGCTGGCCCTAGAGCCGGCTGCAGCGCGCAAGATTCTTGAAAGTATGAAAGATATCCACGGGCCGCAGCGCCTTTATGCCGGGATGACGCTTCGCGCGCTGGATGACGGAATTTTCAAGCCGATTTAAGTGTGAGCGTGGCCATTCATCGTTTCGATGGTGATGGCTGCAAGCCAGCCTGACCAGCCCGCGCGATCGGCGCCGCGCGCATAAAGCCGTTACGACAAGAGCCGATACTCCATCCAGCCCGCGCTCCGCGCGGGTTTTTTGTTGCCCGAAATCCAACCAGAGAGAAGGACATCAGATGACCATCGACACCGAACTGGAGATGCTGCCGGAGGCCCTGCCGCACGCCGGGCTCGAAACCAAGTCCGGCATTCCCGCCGACGCGCTCGTTACCCATGCCGACATGATGCGCGCCTTCGAGGCGTTCAAGGAGGCCAACGACCAGCGCCTCGCCGCGCTCGACAAGCGCGGCGGCGATCCGCTGCTCGAGGACAAGGTCGCGCGCATCGACCGTGCGCTCGACGCGCTGCTGTTGAAGTCGGCGCGGCCGGCGCTCGGCGGCGGCACGGCCGGCGACGGCACGGCGCGCGAGCACAAGGCGGCGTTCGACGCCTATATGCGCGGCGGCGAAGCCACCGGCCTGCGCGCGCTCGAGGTCAAGGCGCTGTCGGCCGGATCGCCGTCCGACGGCGGCTACCTGGTGCCCTCCGAGGTCGAGAGCGAGATCGGCCGCCGGCTCGCCGCGATCTCGCCGATCCGCGCCATCGCCACGGTGCGCGAAATCTCCGGCAACAGCTACACCAAGCCGTTCATGACCACCGGGCCCGCGACCGGCTGGGTGGGGGAGACCGCATCGCGGCCGCAGACCAATTCGCCGGTGCTCGACGAGCTGGCATTCCCGGCGATGGAGCTCTACGCCATGCCGGCCGCCACCGCGACGCTGCTCGAGGACGCGGCCGTCAACATCGACGAATGGATCGCCGCGGAGGTCGAGCAGGTGTTCGCCGCGCAGGAGGGCACCGCCTTCGTGTCGGGCGACGGGGTCAACAAGCCGAAGGGCTTCCTCGCCTATGACACCGTCGCCAACGGGTCGTGGACCTGGGGCAAGATCGGCTTCGTCGCGACCGGCACCGACGGCGCGTTCCCGGCGAGCAATCCCTCGGACAAGCTGGTCGACCTGATCTATGCGGTGAGCGCCGGCTATCGCCAGAACGGCACCTTCGTGATGAACCGCAAGACCCAGTCGGCGATCCGCAAGTTCAAGGACACGACCGGCGGCTATCTGTGGCAGCCGCCGGCGCAGGCGTCCGGCCGCGCCACGCTGATGACGTTTCCGGTGATCGAGGCCGAGGACATGCCGGACATCGCCTCCGGCTCGCTGTCGATCGCGTTCGGCGACTTCCGCCGCGGCTATCTGGTGGTCGACCGCCAGGGCGTGCGGGTGCTGCGCGATCCGTATTCCGCCAAGCCCTATGTGCTGTTCTACACCACCAAGCGGGTCGGCGGCGGCGTACAGGACTTCGACGCCATCAAGCTGATGAAGTTCTCGGCGAGCTGATCGCCGCGACCGTCACGACGCGCCGGCAAGGCGGCGGGATGCTCCCGCCGCCTTTTCTTTTGCGGGACGGCATCGATGCATCCGGATGTTCTGCGCTCGCGCGCGCTGCGGCTGAAATGGCACGTGGCGGCGCTGCGTTTCGAGATCGCCATGTTGCGACACGCGCAGGTGCTACGGCGCGCGCAGATGCTGCGCAAGGCCGGCTTCCGCCCCGACCAGGCGCGTGATGAGCTGGGGCGATGGGTGGAGGAGGGACGGGGGGCGGAGGAAAATGCCGACGATCAGAATGAATTCACCGAAGATTTTTCGGCGCAATCACGATCGCGAGGCCAGGGGCACCATTTTGTTCCGCGACAGCTAGGTCGTGAATATCCTTTTTCCGAGGAGGCGATGGATGTTTTCGAAAGCTCGAAAACAGGACCGCTGCAAGCTGAGATTCATCGATGGAGCAAAGAACACGATATTTATAGTCGGACGGTTGGCGAGAAACTGGAAGATTTCCTGCGAAGCAATAAGATCGAACCTCAGCAGATGACTCGAGCCCAGGCAAAGGAATTCACGGATCAAATCAAACAATCGACTGATCCGCGAATTCGGGATTTTAATCTGAAGATATACCGCAAAGAGGTCCTCTTTTGGTTGCGCCGTATCTATCGATCCCCGGAGTGAGCGCCGCTATGAGCTGGAAACAGGAATTAGACGAGCAGGAAAAAGTTTTTTTAGCTCTGTATGGCCGAGCGCTGCGGTTGTTGCGCCGGCTCGGATACAGCAACTCGCTCAATGGAGATTTCTGGATCGTCGAGGACAACTACGGCCCGAAGCAGCACAAGATCTATTTTTATAATCTTGGCCTTTTGGCGCCGGCCGTTATTCGCGGGCTTCAGTCCTTGTTGGACGACCACCCGGATTGGGCCTGGGTCATTGTCGTATGGCCGCACGGCACTCCGGAGGATTGGCCCGAGATGGGCCTGATCGTGCGCAAGCACGAGATCATCGACGGATTGAAGCGCGAGCTGTTCCCAAAGGAGTTTCAATCGTTGCGGTATGAAGGCGCGCGGCCGGGAACCGACCGCGACTGAATCAAAAAGCCCTCTCCGTGCGGAGAGGGCTTTCGCTTTTCGCTTCCCGGATGAGAAGGCGGGCTCAGCCCGCGGCCGGCGCCAGCGGCGCCGGATTGGGGCGCAGCGCGGTGACGCTGCCGGCGCTGCTTGCGGCTGCGGCCTGCGCCGCGCCGGGCGGCTCGACCGACTTGTCGAGCTTGCGCGAGACGCCTTCGAACTGCGCGTCCTGCTCGATCATCAGCGACTTGGAGAACACCTCGCCGTCGACCACCGCGGTCTTCTGCAGCTTGACGCTGTTGCTGTGGATGGTGCCGGTGAAGGTGCCTTGCACCACGGTGTCCTGCGCCACCACCTTGCCGTCGATCTTGGCGCCTTCGCAGATCGTGAGCTGGGCGGCGTGGATGTCGCCGGTGACGCGGCCGAAAATCTGCACGGCGCCGGTGGCGACGATGTTGCCGGTGATCTGCATGCCGCGGCCGAGCACGGAGGGCTGCTCGGCGGCCGCGGCGCGCTCCGGCATGCGCGGCGCGGCGGTGGGTTCGGTCATGGGTTTCACGGCTCTGACATCGCGCTCGTTCTTCGAGGAAAAGTAGCTCACGGTCGTTCTCCTGTTCGGCGCCCTGGCGGCGATCCCTGTCGCCGCGACAATAATCGGCGCCTCGGCGCAGGCGAGGGAAAACCGGAAATATCGATAATGCCGGTCGGAATTAACTAAAATTGCAGGATCGGCGGCCGCGCCGCTTGCCGCTGCCGGCCGGCGAAGGCTTATTGTGGAGGATGACGAGCGAGCGGGAATTGAAGGCGGCGATCGACAAGTTCCTGAGGAACGTCAGCTTCACCGCGCAGCGCGAGATCGAGAAGGCGGTGCGGCAGGCGCTCGCGGCCGGCAAGCTCAAGTCCGGCGAGAACCTTGCCACCGCCGTGACGCTGTCGAGCCCCAAGATCGGGCTCGAGGTCACCATCCACCAGAAGATCGAGCTCTGACGGCCGCCGCAGCGCGGCGGCCGAAGCCGCGCAGCGTCAGTGCATGAAGATGCCGTGATAGAGCGCGATTCCCGAGATGACGAGGCCGGCGAGGAAGGCCCCGATCACGTAGCTGAGCTTCATGCACTCGTTTTCGATGACGGGAGGGTTGGCGTTCTGCGACATCGGTGGCGTTTCCCAAGGGTGTAGCTGAGCGTCGAATCCGGCCGGAATGATAGAAGGCCGCGCGGTTTCCTCCAAGCGCCGCGTGGTCGCAGCGCACGCCGCCGTCGCGGCTAAGGGGCCAGCGAGCCGCCCATGCGGCGGATCTGTTCGACGATCCAGGCGCGGTAGAGCGTCAGCGGCGTCACGCCGGTGAGGCCGCCGCAGCCGGCGGAATTGCCGGGCCCGGTGCTCCAGGTGACGACGCCGGCGATGCGGTCGCCATGGAAGGCCGGCGCGCCGCTGTCGCCGTCGCAGGCGCCGAGCCCGGCGTGCTGGTTGCGGGTCGCAGGATCATAGAGCCGGACCTGGAGATTGCCGGGCTGCCCGGTCACCACCAGCGCGGCGCTGCGGGCGACGCCGAGCCCGGCGTCGGAACCGGCGGCGCTGGTGCCGAAGCCCGCGACCGTCATGCGGTCGCCCGGCGCGAGCCGCAGGTCGGGCAGAGCGAGCGGCGCCGGCACGATGTGGGGCGGCAGCGGTGCGGCGAGCTTGATCAGCGCCACGTCCGCGGTGGCGCGGTGCCGCACATAACTTTGCAGATCGAAGCGCGGATGCACCGCGGTCTCGCGGATCGCGAGCGCCGCCGAGGTTTTCGAGGCGCGCACCACGGTCTGCGGCCGCGCCACGCAATGCGCCGCGGTGAGCACGATGTCGCGGGCGATCGCGGCGCCGCTGCACAGGCTGGCGCCGCCGCCGGTGATCATCACCACGGCGCGGCCCGGCACGCCGGCGGCGTCTGGCGCGTTGCCGGCGATCGCGAAGGCCGCGGAGACGCTGGCGGCGAGCGCGGCGGCCGGCGCGATCAGACGATTCATCAAGAGACGATTCACCACGCGATTCATGGCCGGATCAGGCGGAGCCGGCGCGCTTTTGTCAACGCCGCAAACGGAACAAGCCGATGCCTTCGAGATTGCTGACGCCGCCTTCGGCCGAGCCGGTGACGCTCGCCGAAGCCAAGGCCTTCCTGCGCGTCGAGCACGACGCCGATGACGATGTGATCGCCACGCTGGTGACCGCGGCGCGCTGCCATGTCGAGGCGCAGACGCGGCGCGCGCTGCTGACGCAGGTGTGGCGGCTGACGCGCGACGCCTGGCCGATCGACGGCCGTATCCCGGTCGCGCCGTCGCCGCTGCAGGCGCTCGCCGCTGCGCGCGTCCATGATGCCGCCGGCGCGGCGCATGCGCTCGATCCGCAGGTCTTCCTCGTGGACGCTGCCGGCGCGCAGCTCGTGTTCGCGCCGGGATCGCTGCCGGCGCCGGGACGCGCGGCCGGGATCGAGCTGGATATCGCGGTCGGCTACGGCGATGCCGCCGCCGACGCGCCGCAGCCGCTGCGCCAGGCGGTCCGCATGCTGGTCGCGCACTGGTACGAGAACCGCGGCGTCGCCGCGGCGGAGGCGGGCGCGGCCGTGCTGCCGCTGTCGGTCGCGGCGCTGCTCGCGCCCTACCGCGTGGTGACGCTGTGATCGCGCCGGGCGATCTCGATCGCCGGCTGGTGCTGGAAGCGCCGGTCGAGAGCGCGGACGGCGCCGGCGGCATGACGCGCAGCTATCAGGCGGTGGCGACGCTGTGGGCGTCGGTGACGCCGCTCGCCGCGCAGGCCGTGGTGACCGCCGACCGCCTCGCCGCGGCGGCGACGCACCGCATCGTCATCCGCGCCGGCCGCGACATCACCACCCGGCACCGCCTGCGCGACGGCAGCCGCGCGTTCCGCATCGTCGCGGTGCGCGACCACGCCCGCCCGCGCTTCATCGATATCCGCGCCGAGCTCATCACCGATTGAGGTCCGCCATGTCCGTTGCCGCCGCCGGCGCGTCGCTGCGCGCCGCCATCCATGCTGCGCTGATCGCCGACGCGCCGCTCACGGCGCTGCTCGGCGGCCCCAAGATCTACGACGAGCCGCCGCGCGGCGCCGACTGTCCCTACGTCACGCTCGGCGAGACCCGCATCAGCGACTTCTCGACCGGCAGCGAGGCCGGCGCCGAGCACCAGCTCACGCTGCATGCCTGGTCGCGCCACGGCGGCCACAAGGAGGCGCACATGATCGCCGGCGCGCTGTTGCAGGCGCTCGACGACGCGCCGCTGACGCTCGCCGGCCACCGCCTGGTGAATTTCCGCTTCGCGCTCGCCGATGTGCGCCGCGAACCGGACGGCCGCACCTATCACGCGCTGGTGCGCTTCCGCGCCGTCACCGAACCGCAAGACGAGTGATCAAGAGGATTGAGGACCGACCATGGCCGCCCAGAAAGGCAAGGACCTGCTCATCAAGATCGCCGACGGCGCAGGCTTCACCACCGTGGCGGGCCTGCGCACGCGCCGGCTCGCCTTCAACGCCGAGACCGTCGACATCACCCACGCCGAATCGGCCGGGCGCTGGCGCGAATTGCTCGAAGGCGCCGGCATCAAGCGCGCCGCGCTGTCGGGGCGCGGCCTGTTCAAGGACGCCGCGACCGACGCGCTGATGCGCCAGGCGTTCTTCGACGGCGCGATCAGGACTTTCCAGGTGGTGGTGCCGGACTTCGGCACTGTCACCGGCGCGTTCCAGATCGTCAGCCTGGAATTCGCCGGCGAGCACAATGGCGAGGTCACCTACGAGATGGCACTGGAATCCGCCGGCGAGCTGACCTTCGCTGCGCTGTGAGGAGCTAAAGCCATGCCCAATTTGCATCGCGGCGAGATCGCGGCCGCGCTCGGCGGCAAGATGCGCACGCTGGTGCTCACGCTCGGCGCGCTCGCCGAGCTCGAAGCCGCGCTCGGCGCCGACGACCTCGTCGCGCTGGCGGAGCGCTTCGCCAGCGGACGGCTCAAGGCGCGCGACCTGGTCGCGGTGATCGGCGCCGGCCTGCGCGGCGCCGGCGAGAGCATCAGCGACGACGAGGTCGCGCGCATGACGGTCGACGGCGGCGCCGCCGGCTATGTCCGCATCGCCGCGGCGCTGATCGCGGCGACCTTCGAGGGCGCGTGAGCGATGCCGCCGTTTCCCTGGCGCGAGGCGATCGGCTTCGGGCTCGGCGTGCTGAGGCTTTCGCCGCGCGAGTTCTGGGCGATGACGCCGCGCGAGCTCGCTTATGCGATCGAGGCGGTGAGGGGTCGCGCCGCGCCGCTCGAGCGCGCCGCGTTCGACGACCTGATGAGGAGATACCCCGATGGCCGATGAGCTTCCCGGCGTCGATACGCTCGATGACGCGCTCGTGCGCATCGCGCAACGCCAGCAGGAGCTGGAGAAGAACGCCAACAGCTTCGCGAGCGCGATGACCGGCGCCTTCGCCCGCGCCGCCACCAGCGGCCGCTCGTTCGACGACACGCTGAAGGCGGTGGCGCTGCGGCTCTCCGACGTGGCGCTGCGGCTCGCCATCAAGCCGGTCGCCGCGACGCTGACCAGCAGCCTCGGTAATCTGTTCGGCAACCTGTTCGACGGCGCGGGCCTCGTCGCCGCCGCCGGCGCGGTGAAGCCGTTCGCGAGCGGCGGCGTGATCGGCACGCCGACCTATTTCCCGCTGTCGCCGGGCGGCGTCGGGCTTGCCGGCGAGGCCGGGCCGGAAGCGATCATGCCGCTCGCGCGCGGCCCGGACGGCCGGCTCGGCGTCGCCGCGAGCGGCGCGGCCGCGCCCAACATCACCGTGCAGATTCTCACGCCCGATCCCGGCAGCTTCCGCCGCTCCGAAGCCTATGTCGCCGGCCAGATCGCGCGCGCGGTGGCGCGCGGCCAGCGCAGCCTGTGACGCGAGCGAGCGCACTGCCATGACCGCATTCCACGACGTGCTGTTCCCGCTCGACATCGCGCTCAAGAGCGCCGGCGGCCCGGAACGCCGCACCGATGTCGTCGTGCTCGGCTCCGGCCGCGAGGAGCGCAATGCGCGCTGGGCGCATTCGCGCCGGCGCTACGATGCCGGCTACGGCGTCAAGACGCTGGACGCGCTCGCCGCCGTGGTCGCGTTCTTCGAGGAGCGCCGCGGCCGCTTGCATGGCTTCCGCTGGCGCGACCGGCTCGACCATTCCTCGGCGGCGCCGGGCGCGGCGGTGAGCGCCACCGACCAGGTGATCGGTACCGGCGACGGCGTCACCGCGAGCTTCGCCCTGGTGAAGAGCTATGGCGCGGCCTATGCGCCCTATCGGCGGCCGATCGTAAAGCCGGTCGCCGGCAGCGTGCGGGTCGCGGTGGCCGGCGTCGAGGCGCCGGGCGCGGCCTTCACCTGCGATGCCGCAACCGGCCTCGTCACCTTCGCGGCCGGCCATGTGCCGGCCGCTGGCGCGGCGGTCACCGCCGGATTCCTGTTCGACGTGCCGGTGCGCTTCGACACCGACTATCTCGAGATCGATCTGTCGGCCTTCGCCGCCGGCGCCATCCCGAAAATCCCGCTGATCGAGATCAGGCCGTGAGACCCATCCCTCCCGCCTTGCAGGCGAAGCTCGACGCCGGCGTCACCACGCTGTGCCGCTGCTGGCGCATCAAGCGCCGCGACGGCATGATGCTGGGCTTCACCGATCACGACGAGGACGTCCTCGTCGAAGGCGTCACCTGCCGCGCCGGCACCGGGCTTGCCGGCTCGGAGGCGACGCAGACGCTCGGGCTCGCGATCGACGGCGCCGAGATTTCCGGCGCGCTGTCGGACGAGGCGCTGAGCGAGGCGGAGCTTGCCGCCGGACGCTACGACGCCGCCGAGGTCGATGTCTGGCTGGTGGACTGGAGCGAGCCGACGCTCGCGGTGATGCTCGCAAAGGGCGTGCTCGGCGAGGTGCGCCGCGAGGGCACCGCGTTCACCGCGGAGCTGCGCGGGCTCAGCCATCGGCTCGCCGAGGACAGTGGCGAGCTCTACACCGCCGCCTGCCGCGCCGATCTCGGCGATGCGCGCTGCGGCATCGATCTCGACGACCCGGCCTATCGCGGCACCGGCACCGTGGCCGCACTCGACGCCACCGCGACGTTCAGCGCCGATGGCCTCGACGGCTTCGCCGACGGCTGGTTCACCGGCGGCCGGCTCGGTTTCGACAGCGGCGCCAATAGCGGCTTCGCGGTCGAGGTCAAGGCGCACCGCCGCGACGGCGAACGGGTGGTGTTCGAGCTGTGGCAGGCGGCGCCGGAACCGATCGCGCCGGGCGACGCCTTCACCGTCACCGCGGGCTGCGACAAGCGTTTCGAGACCTGCATCGCCCGGTTCGACAACGCCGTCAATTTCCGCGGCTTCCCGCACATCCCCGGCAACGACTTCGTCATCCGCTATCCGGTGCAGGGCGAGCCCGGCAACGACGGATCGAGCCTGCAGGGCTGAGACCGGAGCACGCACCATGCTTCTCACCCGCGCCGCGATCGTCGCCGAGGCGCGCGACTGGATCGGCACGCCGTATCGCCATCAGGCCTCGCTCAAACAGGTCGGCTGCGATTGCCTCGGCCTGGTGCGCGGCGTCTGGCGCGCCGTGCTCGGCGCCGAGCCGGAGCTGCCGCCGCCCTATGCGCCGGACTGGGCCGAGGCGCACGGCCGCGAAACGCTGGCGGAGGCCGCGCGCCGCCATCTCGTCGCGGTCGATGCCGCGACCTGCCGGGAGGGTGACGTGGTGCTGTTTCGCTGGCGCGCGCATCTGCCGGCCAAGCACGCCGCGATCCTCACCGCGCCCGATGCCATGGTGCACGCCCATGACGGCGCCGCGGTCGCCGAGGTCGCGCTGGCGCCATGGTGGCGCCGCCGCCTCGTCTACGCCTTCTCGTTTCCGGGATTGACCGAGCGATGACGACCTTTGTCCTGTCGGTTGCCGGCGCTGCCGCGGGCAGCGCGCTGTTCGGCCCGATCGGCGCGCTTGCCGGCCGTCTCGCCGGCGCCGTCATCGGCAATGTCATCGACCGCTCGCTGTTCGGCGGCGGCCCGACGATCGAGCGGAGCAGCGAGGGCCCGCGCCTCGCCGATCTCGAAGTGATGGCCTCGACCGAAGGCGCGCCGATCCCGCGCGTCTACGGCCGGGTGCGGCTCGCCGGCCAGGTGATCTGGGCGACCAATCTGCGGGAGGTGGTCACCACCCGCACCGAGACCACCGGCGACAGCGGCGGCGGCAAAGGCGGCGGCGGTGGCGGCGGCGCGGAGGTCGTCACCACGACCACCACCTACAGCTACTTCGCCAATTTCGCGGTCGGCCTGTGCCAGGGGCCGATCGGCAGCGTGCTGCGGGTGTGGGCGGATGGCAAGCTCATGGACCTCACCGGCATCACCATGCGCCAGTACCGCGGCGACGAGCAGCAGATGCCGGATCCGCTGATCGTCGCCAAGGAGGGCGCGGCGCCGGCCTATCGCGGGCTCGCCTATGTCGTGTTCGAGAATCTGCCGCTCGCCAATTTCGGCAACCGCATCCCGCAACTGTCGTTCGAGATCGTGCGCCCGGTCGGCCGGCTGGAGCGCATGGTGCGCGCGGTGACGCTGATCCCGGGCGCGACCGAGTTCGGCTACGAGCCGGCCACGGTGGTGCGGCTGCTCGGGCCGGGACAGTCGGCGCCCGAGAACCGCCACGTCGCCTTCGCGCCGTCCGACGTCGTGGCCTCGCTCGACGAATTGCAGGCGGTGTGCCCGAACCTGGAACGGGTCGCGGTGGTGGTGTCGTGGTTCGGCACCGACCTGCGCGCCGGAGCGTGCGAGATCGTGCCCGGCATCGACAATGCCGCCAAGTCGACGCACGGCGGCACCTGGTCGGTGGCCGGGCTCGGCCGCGCGCAGGCGCGCGCGGTGTCGCTGGCCGACGGCCGCGCGGCGTTCGGCGGCACGCCGTCGGATGCGAGCGTGCGCCATCTGATCGCCGAGCTGAAAGCGCGCGGGCTCAAGGTCACGCTCTATCCGTTCGTGATGATGGACATCGCGCCCGGCAATGCACGCCCGGACCCGTGGACCGGCGCGCCGGCGCAGCCGGCCTTTCCCTGGCGCGGGCGCATCACCTGCGATCCCGCACCGGGCCGCCCCGGCTCGCCGGACGGCAGTGCCGGCGCGGCCGCGCAGGTCGATGCTTTCTTCAACCGCGCCAATGGCTATCGCCGCTTCATCCTGCATTATGCCAATCTCGCCGCGGCGGCCGGCGGGGTCGATGCGTTCCTGATCGGATCGGAGATGACGGCGCTGACGCGGGTGCGCGCGGCATCCGGTGTCTATCCGGCGGTCGATGCGCTGGCCGCGCTCGCCGCCGACGTGAAGGCGATCCTCGGCGGCGCGCTCCTCACTTACGGCGCGGACTGGACCGAATACGGCGCCCATGTCGTCGATGCGGCGGCGCAGGAGGTGCGGTTTCCGCTCGATCCGCTGTGGGCGTCGCCGGCGATCGGCGCCATCGGCATCGACTATTATGCGCCGCTCGCCGACTGGCGCGACAGCGCGACCCACGCCGACCGCGCGCTCGCGCAGACGATCCACGATGTACGCTATCTCGCCGCGAATCTCACGCGCGGCGAGGCGTTCGACTGGTTCTACGCGGACGCGGCGGCGCGCGCGGCGCAGGCGCGCACGCCGATCACCGACGGGCTCGGCAAGCCCTGGCTGTTCCGGCAGAAGGACATCTGGAGCTTTTGGGCAGAGCCGCATTACGAGCGCGTCGGCGGCGTCGAGCTTGCGAGCCCGACGGCCTGGGGGCCGCGCAGCAAGCCGGTGTGGCTCACCGAGGCCGGTTGTCCCGCGGTCGACAAGGGCGCCAACCAGCCGAGCGTGTTTCCCGATGCGCGCTCGTCCGAGGCAGGGCTGCCGTATTTCTCCAGCGGCCGGCGCGACGACCTGATCCAGCGCCGCTATCTCGAGGCGCTGCTCGGCGCGCTCGATCCGGCGTTCGGCGCCGCGCCGCTCAATCCGGTGTCGCCGGTCTATGGCGGACGGATGTTCGACCTGTCCGGACTGCATCTGTGGACCTGGGACGCGCGGCCCTATCCGGCATTTCCGGCCGCGAGCGACGCCTGGAGCGATGCGGAGAACTGGGAGACCGGGCACTGGCTGACCGGCCGGCTCGGCGCCGCGCCGCTCGACGGGCTGGTGTCGACGCTGCTGGCCGATGCCGCCATCGCCGATGTCGATGCCGGCGCGCTCGGCGAGGGACCCGACGGCTATGTGGTGGACCGGCCGATGCCGCCGCGCGCGATGCTCGATCCGCTGGCCGCGGCCTTCGCGTTCCAGGCAGTGGAGGAGGAGGGCCTGCTGCGCTTTCGTCCGCGCGGCGGCGCGCCGGCGGCGGAGATTGCGGAAGACGACCTGATCCTGCCGGAGGACGGCGCGCCGTTTCGCCTGACGCGGGCGCAGGAGACCGAATTGCCGCGCGAGGTCTCGCTCGGCTTCACCGATGCGGAAGCCGATTACCGGCGCGCCGCGGTGATGTCGCGGCGCCTGGTTGGCGGCTCGGCGCGCGCCGCGCATGCCGACCTGGCGATGGTGACCAATGCCGGAGAGGCGCAGCGGCGCGCCGAGATCTGGCTGCAGGACCTGTGGGCCGGACGCGAGCGCGCCGAATTCGCGCTGCCGCCGAGCCGGCTCGCCTTGGCGCCGGGCGACATCGTCGCGCTCACCACCGGCGGCCGCCGCCGGCTGTTCGAGATCCAGGAGTTCAGCGACGGCGCCATGCGCTCGGTCAAAGCGCGCGCGATCGATCCGGAGGTGTTCGACCTGCCGCTCCTGCCGGCGCGGCGGCGGTCGCCGCAGATTCCGGCGGCGCTCGGCCCGGTGCATGCGCTGGCGCTCGACCTGCCGTCGTTCGACGGCAGCGAGCCGCCGGTGCTGACGCGGCTTGCGGTATTCGCCGATCCGTGGCCCGGACCTGCGGTAGTGCTGCGCTCCGGCGACGGGCTCACTCATGCGCGCGCGGCGCTGGCGCTCGCGCCCGCGATCGTCGGCGAGACGCTCGATGCGCTGCCGCGCCATGCCGCGGCGTGCTTCCAGCGCGGCACGGTGCGCGTGCGGCTCTATGGCGGCGCGCTGGCCTCGGTGTCCGACAGCGTGCTGTTCGGCGGCGCCAATCTCGCGGCGCTGCGGCGGGCGGACGGCGCCTGGGAGGTGCTGCAGTTCGGCGATGCCGCGCTGGTCGGCGCGCGGACTTACGCCCTGTCGCGGCTCATCCGTGGGCAGGGCGGCACCGAATGGGCGATGGGCGATCCGCTGCCGCCGGGCGCGCCGTTCGTGCTGCTCGATGCGCATGTGGTGCCGGTCGCGCGCGGGCTCGACATGCTCGACCGCGCGATGCAGCTGCGCATCGTCGCCGCCGGCCGCGACGAGGCCGACCCGACCGCGGTGACGCTCGGCGCGACGCCGTCGGCGACCGCGCTGCGGCCGCTGGCGCCGGTGCATCTCAAGGCGACACGCGGCGCAGACGGCGTGACCGTGCGCTGGATTCGCCGCGCGCGCTACGACGCCGACGGCTGGAGCGGAGAAATCCCGCTCGGCGAGGACAGCGAGCGCTATGCGCTCGACATCCTCTCCGGCGGCGAGGTGGTGCGCAGCCTCGTCACCACGCAGCCGTCCGCGCTCTATGCCGCGGCCGACGAGGTCGCGGATTTCGGCGCGCCGCAGGCAAGCCTCGCGGTGCGCGTCAGCCAGCTCTCCGCGACCGTCGGCGCCGGCATTCCCGCTCACGCCGTCCTGACCCTGTGAGGGACACACCATGACCGACACGCTCCATCTCGGCCTGCCCTTCATCGAGGGCAGCCAGGCGCAGAAGCACGTCACCCACAACGAGGCGCTGCGCGCGCTCGACGTGCTGGTGATGCCGGCCGCGCGCGACCGCGACCACGCCACGCCGCCGGCGAGCCCGGCCGAGGGCGACCGCTACATCGTCAAGGCGCCGGGCGCGGACGCCTTCGCCGGCAAGGACAACCAGATCGCGGTCTATGACGGCGGCGCCTGGGCGTTCTACGCGCCGCGCGCCGGCTGGACCTGCTATGTCGAGGACGAGGCCGCGCTGGTAACCTTCGACGGCACCGCCTGGCAGATCGCGACCGGCGCGGTGCTGCAAAATCTCGAGCGGCTCGGCCTCGGCACCAGCGCCGACGCGGTGAACCCGTTCGCGGCCAAGCTCAACAAGGCGCTGTGGACGGCGAAATATGCCGGCGAGGGCGGCGACGGCGCGCTGCGCTACACGCTCAACAAGGAGGCGCCGGGCAAGGTGCTGTCGCTGCTGATGCAGTCGGACTGGTCGGGCCGCGCCGAGATCGGGCTCGTCGGCAGCGACGACCTGTCGGTCAAGGTGAGTGCCGACGGCGCCGGCTGGAAGGAGGCGCTGGTGGCCAACCGCGAGACCGGCGCGGTCGGCTTTCCCTCCGGCCTCGTGCATTCGCCGACCGGGCTCGCGGTCCCGCTCTATCTGCCGGTGCCGGTGCGGCTGTGCTGGCGGCTCGATCAGTCGCGGCCGGGCACGCCGCGGACCTATACCATCAGCAGCATCAGCGGCACCACGATCACGCTGACCACCGCCAGCGTCGGGCAGATCTTCGGCGTCAACATGCGCGAGCTGGCGGCGGTGCGCATCTGGAACACCAGCAAGTCGCCGGCGCAGGCCGCCTGGGTCGACTGGGACCTGTCGGCGACGCAGATGCGGGTGACGGATGCGAGCCATGTGGCGGGCTGGGCCGGCGGCGACACCATCCGGCTCGGCGATCCCAACCCGACCGGCGACAACACGCTGAACATGATGGCCCTCGACATCAGCGGCTGCCTGCTGGCCACCACCGGCGCGGTGTTCCCGCAGAAGGGCGTGTTTCTCGGCGTCTATGTCTCGTCGTCGAACGGACCGGCGGCCGTGGATTTCTCCGGCACCGGCGCGGGCGGCACGCCCACCGGCGGCAATGCGCTGAGCAACGGAACGCGCAACATGACGAGCTGCCCGATCCCGACACCGGTGCCGTCGCCGATCTCGAACAGCAATCTGCTTTTCATTCGGGAGCAATTGGTCGGCGGATCGACCGATCTTATCACCGCTTATGCGCGCCTGTTGGGCGTGTATGTATAATGGGTTGCCGCTCTGTCCTCATGACCCGGCCCGTTGGTTTTCGTTCGCTTGCTGCATTGCGGTGAGGAAAAGGCAGATCTGGTATGTCATGTTCGAGGAACGAGCATAGTTCGCGCCAGCCATGTCCCTCGGTGATCTTCAGTATCAACAGATCCTGCGGACGGGAGCGGAAATAATCGAGAACTTCACGCGTATGTCGCTCGTAACGTGCGATGTAGATGGCTTCATTACCGAACGGCGAGCCAACGCCATAAATCCATTGCCGCATGGGCGTGGAGCGCTTGCCGAAATGACTGACGCAACTCTTGATCCAGTCTTCCACGGGACGGAGCGTGAGAACGAACTTGCTGCCAGGGAATGCAGCGTCCATTTCCCGATACAAAATCGGCCAAGGATTGTCCTGAAAGCCGTTGTACTCGCGGGCGAGGCCCAGTGCCATCGGCAGAGCCTTCGTCGCGATCTCAGGCTCGCTCGTTCCGTTCGGGCCGGTGACGCGATAGCCAAGCAGGCGCAGCGCCTCGGCGAGCGAGCTTGTGCCCGTCTTGTGAAAGCCGATGCCGAAGACCTTGGAACGCATCATGATTTCGTGGATTGATTGTCGATTCGTGCGGCATAGCGCGCAGAGATGGTGGCGTTGACGTCGGCAAAACGTTTCATGATTTCGGTCCGCAGCGCGTCCCGTTTCGTGCAATGGGTGCCGAGCAGCATCAATTCGTCGACCACGCCGGGCGGCCATTCGACATTCAGCAGAGATTTTAAGGATACGCCGAGCCGGCGCGCCGCGATCCCGGCGACGGTGTGCGAAGGCGGCGGGCTGGCATTCTCAATCTGTAACTCAAGGTTCGGCTTTGGCATTGGGACTGCATCTGCGAGCGCCGCCAACGGATTCCGCCGATGCTCGTCGTAGGACAGTACGCGCACGGCACCTTTGGGGGCATATTTCTCGAACCAGTCGATTTTGCGGAGAAAATTACCATCGAACTTTTCCAGTAATGTCGGCTTGAGCAAAAAATCGCTCAACAGCAACTCCATATTGCGGTTGCCGGCCGCCTGGGCATGCCAGCTCAGCAGCCAGTCATACTGGTTGCGCACCATGACCACGATCCTCAGATCGTAGCCATTGAGAAATTCGATGAGGTCGTCCTCGGTCTCCAGGTTCGGAGACGTATTGGTGAAGAGCTCCGAACTGATTACGTGGATCATGTGGGGAAGGCTCGCTGTCTCTGCGGCGATGTCGCGCAACAAGCCGGCAAGCACAGGGCGGTCAGCCGCCATGCCGGCCTCGCCCATCCCGAAAGCGCGCGCAAGTTTGTGATGATTGATGGCGCTGCCACGGCCGGCCCTGACGTAGTTTACACCCAGATCAAAGAACGTCTGTTGATGGTTGGCTAGCGCTGATTGGATGGCAGTCGTGCCGGTTTTCGAGAAACCGGCATGCAGCACCAGACGCGGCTTTTTCCCGTGACCGGTAATCGCAAGTCTGCCCGGGCCGAGACGAAAGTCGGCCGGCGCGCTGAACGGTGACGCTTGCAGAGGCGTTTTGGTGGAATAGATCAGGCCGCGTGTCGCATAGCCGTCCCATGCATCAAGCAGCGCACCGACATCCAAGGCAATACCGCCATTCTGCTTGATCAGGTGGAGATAATGCTTGCCCACCAGTCCGGCACCGACCAAAAACAACTGACCGTGGAGGGGGCGTTCAAGCGCAGAACGCACGCGCTGGTAGGCTTGCGGAAATTGCCATTCTGCAGAACCCCTCGGTCTAGCACCATCGATGACGGCCTGAGGAACGACGAGCGCTTCCACGTCCAGATTGAAGCGCCGTGTCAGGCGGGCCTGCAATGTCGTCGACGAGGTAATAAGGCCGACCCGGCCGATGTCCGAAAGAAGGCTGTCCCAGAATCCCAGTTTTGCGAGGTCGTAGCATATCCATTGCGAGCAGATCGTGGCACGGGTCGGAAGACCCTTCCGTACGCGCTGGAAGGACTGAAAGATGCGGCGCGCGGCGTGAGCTTTGATATTTCTTTCGGCTTGTCGCAGAGCGAATAACGTTCTGAATTGTTCGTGAAAATCTTTGTCGCTCGGATTGAGCGTCGCGGCCTGCGGCGCAACATTCACGACATCGTCTCTTACGCCAATGAGATCGGCTGAGGCGATTGCTTCTTCTAGATGATCCCGAATCTGTTCGATCTCCCGGATCGAAACGTCGGGGCCGAAATGCATCTGAAAATAAGCCAGGTCTTCCAGCCGAGATTTGTCCGTGAAGGCCGCGAGCGCGCCTTCGCCATCGCCAAGGCGGATGAAACTGAAAGGGCGGCGTTCCGCGATGCTCGTTCGGATCAATCTGGCGGTCGCCGCCGGATCGACCATCTCAAGCGGATTTAGCAGCATCTTCGTTCGCCGGACATCTTCGCTTCAAATCAAGGAGCTCCACCATGTCTGCGTCATCCTACGACGCCGCGCTTGCGCGCGTGCTCGCGCACGAGGGCGGCTATTCCGATCATCCCGACGATCCCGGCGGCCCCACCAAGTTCGGCATCACGATAGCGGACTACCGCAGATACGTGAAGCCGGACGCCGGCGCCGCGGACGTCAAGGCGATGACGGTGGACGAGGCCAAGGCGATCTACCGCGCGCGCTACTGGGATGTGCTCGCCTGCGACGGCCTGCCGGCCGGCCTCGACTACGCCGTGTTCGACTACGGCGTGAACTCCGGCGTCGCGCGCGCGGCCAAGGCGCTGCAGCGCCTCGTCGGCGTCGCGGCCGACGGCAGGATCGGGCCGGTGACGCTCGCCGCGGCGGCGCGGCGCGATGCCGCGACGCTGGTCGCCGCGCTGTGCGACGAGCGGCTCGCTTTCCTGAAGTCGCTGAAGACCTGGCCGGTGTTCGGCAAGGGCTGGTCGCGGCGCGTCGCCGAGGTACGCGCCGCGGCGCTGGCGATGGCGGAAGCGCCGCGCGTGCCGGCTGCCGCGGTGAGCGCCGCCGGTACGGTGCTCACCGGCGGCGTCGCCGCCGCGGTCGCGGCGCAGCAGGCCGGCGCTGCGACGCCGGCGATCGTCGTCATCCTGGCCGTGGCAGCCGTGCTCGCGGTCGGCACCTGGTTCGCCTGGCGGCGGACGCGCAACACGCAGGAGGCTTGAATGGCAACCGACTGGACCGAGGTCGCGGCGCAGGTGATCGCGCTCGGCGCGCCGGCGATCGGCGCGGCGCTGGGCGGCCCGCTCGGCGCCGCCGCCGGCAAGGTGCTCGCCGACGCGCTCGGCGCGCAGGCCGCGGAGCCCGCCGCGGTCGGCCGCTCGCTCGCCGACGCCGTCACCGCCGATCCCGAGGCGGCGCGCGTGGCAGTACAGGCCGCGGAGGCCGAATGGGCGAGGACGCTGGCGCAGATCGGCGCCGCGCAGGTCGGCGCGGTCGGCGAGACCATGCGCGCGGAAGCCTTGAGCGGCGATGCGCTGCAGCGCTGGTGGCGGCCGCTCTATGCGCTGGAACTGACGCTCCTCGAATGCCCGGCCTTCGCGCTGGCGCTCGGCCACGCGCTGTGGGACGGCGCGCCGGCGCGCATCAACGGCTTCGCCGAATTGTCCGGCCTGCTGATGACCTATCTGGCAGCGCGTTTTGGGGTCCTCGGCGTTTACGTCACCGGCCGCTCGCGCGAGAAATGCGCCGCCAAAGGACAGGCCGCGGGCGGCGTGCTCGGCGACATCGTCAAGGCGATCGCGAAGAAGAAATGACGGCCGGGTGCAGGACCGTCCGACAAGTGATGATTCAATCGATTGTATCGGAAGCTGAAGACGATCGAGGACGAGCTCAAGCGCCGGGTGGGCGACCAGCGCAACGCACTCGTCACGCTGCTGCAACATCCGAACGAGCATGTCCGGCTCAAGGCGGCGACGGCGATGCTTGCGGTCGCGCCGGAGCTTGCACGGCGGCAGTTGGAACTGATCGCCAAGCCGCGGATCGGACCTCGGGCCGGTGAAGCCGGCATGCGGCTTTGGGCTATTGATCAGGGTATTTTCAAGCCGACCTGAAGACTCTCGGACTGACCTCTTGGTCCATCCCGGTTCGGCTCCTGAGCCCCGATGTCCGGCTGCCGCTAACTGGCAAGGCTGGTCGCCGGTCGGCCTTTATCTCATGGCGCGAGTTCCCCCGCGATCCGTGCCGCGCCGCAAGCCACGACGCGGTCCCGACACAATCCTCGGCTTTGGCTGGACGGCCAGCGGCCTTCCGGCGGCTTACTCCCGGCGGCTGACTTGACGCGCGGATGCTGGCAGAATGCTGCGCGATTCCGGCGCCGGCGCGCCTGAAGCGGAGATACGATGCGCCTCCTCGTCGTCGAGGATGATCCCGACCTCAACCGGCAGCTGGCCACGGCGTTGACCGACGCCGGCTACGTGGTCGACCGCGCCTTCGACGGCGAGGAGGGCCATTATCTCGGCGAGAGCGAGCCCTACGACGCCGTGATCCTCGACATCGGCCTGCCCAAGATGGACGGCATCTCGGTGCTTGAGGCGTGGCGCCGCGCCGGCCGCGCCATGCCGGTGCTGATGCTGACCGCGCGCGACCGCTGGAGCGACAAGGTGCAGGGCTTCGACGCCGGCGCCGACGACTATGTCGCCAAGCCGTTCCACCTCGAGGAGGTGCTGGCGCGGGTGCGGGCGCTGCTGCGCCGCTCCGCCGGCCACGCCAAGAGCGAGTTCAACTGCGGCCCGGTGCGGCTCGACACCCGCACCGGCCGCGTCTCGGTCGACGGCAACCCGGTCAAGCTGACCTCGCACGAATACCGGCTGCTGTCCTACCTGATGCACCACACCGGGCGCGTGGTGTCGCGCACCGAGCTCGTCGAGCATCTCTACGATCAGGACTTCGATCGCGACAGCAACACCATCGAGGTATTCGTCGGCCGCATCCGCAAGAAGCTCGGCGTCGACGTGATCCAGACCGTGCGCGGGCTCGGCTATCTGCTGACGCCGCCTGATGCGCGCTAACTCGCTTGCGCTGCGGCTGTTCCTGTCGGCGACCGCCTGGGCTGCGGTCATCCTGGTCATCACCGGCATCGTGCTGTCCTCGCTCTACCGCGAGGGCGTCGAGCGCGCCTTCGACCGCCGGCTCGGCGTCTATCTGCGAACCCTCGTCGCCGACGTCGCGGCGCCGGAGGACAGCGGCGGCCCGGAGAAGTTCTCGCAATCGCTCGGCGAGCCGCTGTTCGACCTGCCGCTGTCGGGCTGGTACTGGCAGGTCAAGCGGCTCGACCCCGGCAAGACCGAGACGCGCGCCTCGCGTTCGCTGTGGGACGGCGGCCTGCCGGCGCTGCAGGATGCCGGCGTGCCGGCGAGCAGCACCGGCTCGCGCGAGGGCTACGTGCAGGGCCCGGAAGACCAGCGGCTGCGGGTGGTGGAGCGCACCGTCGATCTCGGCGAGGAGGGCCACTATCTGGTCGCGGTCGCCGGCGACGCCGCCGAGATCATCGAGGAGGTGCGCGCCTTCGACCGCGCATTGATCGTCACCTTCGTCATCCTCGCCGCGGTGCTGCTGCTCACCACCATGTTCCAGGTGCGCTTCGGCCTTGCGCCGCTCAAGCGCATCTCGGCCGGCCTTGCCGCGATCCGCTCCGGCGCGGCCGAGCGGCTCGAGGGCGATTTCCCGGTCGAGATCGCGCCGCTCGCGCGCGAGACCAACGCGCTGATCGAGGCCAACAAGGAGATCGTCGAGCGCGCGCGCACCCATGTCGGCAATCTCGCCCATGCGCTGAAGACGCCGCTGTCGGTGATCGTCAACGAGGCGACCGCGCGGGCCGGCGATCCGCTCGCCGAAAAGGTCAAGGAGCAGGCCGACATCATGCGCGACCAGGTGGCGCGGCATCTCGAGCGCGCGCGGATCGCGGCGCGCGCCAGCGTGGTCGGCTCGCTCACCGAGGTCGAGCCGGTGATCACCGCGCTGGCGCGCACCATGGAGAAGATCCATCGCGACAAGTCCATCGCCATCCATGTCGAGGTCGACGGGCCGGCCCGGTTTCGCGGCGAGCGGCCCGACCTCGAGGAGATGGTCGGCAACCTGGTCGACAATGCCTGCAAATGGGCGCAGGCGCGCGTCGCCGTCGCGGTCAGCACCGAGCGGCCGGAGCCGGCGCTCGACCGGCAGGTGGTGCGCATCGTGGTCGATGACGACGGCCGCGGCCTGTCGCCGTCCGAGCGCGAGCAGGTCGCCCATCGCGGCAGCCGGCTCGACGAGTCCAAGCCCGGCTCGGGGCTCGGCCTGTCGATCGTGGTCGAGCTTGCCGGGCTCTACGGCGGCCGGCTGACGCTCGGCGCCGCGCCGATCGGCGGTCTGCGTGCCGAACTGGTGCTGCCGGCGGCCTAAGCCAGCAGTTTGCTGCTCAGTGTTGTTCCCATTTTGGGAATATGCTATGTGAGGCTATGCGGATCATCGCCCGCAAGACCTTGCTCCGTTTCATGGAAGAACATCCGGAGGCAAGGCCGGCAGTCGAGCGATGGCACGCGATCGTCAAGGCCGCCCGATGGGCCTCGATGAACGATATTCAGGCCGCGTTTTCGGGAGCGAAAGTGCTCAATGCCGACCGGGTCCGGTTTGAGATTGCCGGAAGCAATTATCGTCTGGTGGTCGTCTTCGATTTCCGCCGCGAGGTCGCCTACATCAAATTCATCGGAACGCACGACGACTACGACAAGGTGGACGCGCTAACGGTGTCGCAGTTCTAGGGAAGCCGCAGATGACCATTCGACCGATCCGTTCCGACGACGACCATCGCGCCGCGCTGGCGGAGATCGATCGCCTTTGGGGTGCGGCGCCGGGAACGCCGGAGGGTGATGAGCTCGACGTGCTCGTGACGTTGGTCGAGAAATACGAAGAGCAGCGCTGGCCGATCCGGGAGCCGGACTGGGATCCGGTCGACGTGCTGCATTACGCCATCAGAGAGCTCGGCCATACCCAGCAGCAGCTCGCCGCTCTGCTCGGCTCCGCCTCGCGCGCTTCCGAGATTTTGAGCCGGAAGCGCGCGCTGACCGTGGCGATGATCCACAAGATCAGCACCGCCTGGCGCCTGCCGGCCGAGCTTCTGGTCAAGCCTTACAAACTCACGGTCACGGCCTGAGACGATTCCCGGAAAAGCGCTCAGTCTCCGTCCGGAATCGCGTAAAATGAAAAGACAGACAGAGTTTTGCCCGATTCCTCCGGGATGGCTAAACTTTGTCGGGCCGGCGCGAGACCGGCCCGTTTGTCGAGGGGGTCCTGATCCATGTCCGCATCGAAGTTCGCCGTGGTTGCCGTGATCGGATTGGCGCTGGCCGGCTGCGCCGGCAGCCCGGACGGCAGCACCGGACCGAAGGAGAATACCGGCACGCTGGTCGGCGCCGGCTCGGGCGCGCTGCTCGGCGCCGCGGTCGCGGGCGGCGGCACCGGCAGCCGGCTCGCGGGCGCTGCGATCGGCGGCCTGCTTGGCGGCCTGATCGGTAACCGCATCGGCGCCGCCCTTGATGACGAGGACAAGCAGCGCGCCTATGCCGCGCAGATGGACGCGCTCGAGCGCGGACCCTCCGGCGCGCCGGTGTCGTGGCGCAACCCGGATTCCGGCCGCTACGGCTCGATCGTGCCGGGCCCGGCCTATCAGAATGCCGGCCGCAACTGCCGCTCCTATACCCACACCATCTATATCGACGGCCGGCCGGAGACCTCGCGCGGCACCGCCTGCCGCAATCCCGACGGCACCTGGACGCCGCTCGCCTGAGCCCGCGCCGGTTGCCGACACCGTAAACGGCTTCTTAACGGCGGCGGATTATCACCCTGGGGTGCGAACCCCAGGGTGGCCCATGGGCAGCGACGGTGCCACCGTCGAGCATTTGCAGCAATTCCTCCGGGACCTGACGCCGGAGCGCCGGACGCGGCTGATCGCGGGGCTGGAGCGCGCCTTGCTGCTCGGCGAGGCGGTGCCGGGCGCGGAGCTGGTGCTGCGCGAATTGCGCCGGATCATCAGCGAAGCCGAGGAGCGCTCGCCGCGGCTCGGCAATGCGGCGCGGCTGTTCTTCACCGCGCTCGAGCCGTTCATCGTCGACGACGCGGCAGCGCAGAAGCATCCGGGCCGCATCGCGCGCGCCGCGCTCGGCCCGATCTGGCACTGGATCCGCCGCGACTTCATGGCTGCGGAGGCGACGCAATTCTCCGAGGCGGTCAACGAGGCGCTGCTCGCCGGCGACCGCGCCGCCGCGCTGGTCCACGCTCAACTCTTCCAGGAGCAGTTCGCGGAACGGCTGCGCGTGGCGCTCGACGCGCTCACCGATGACGAGCCGGGGCGCTGGCGGTTCTACGCCAAGATCAGCACGCCGCGCGCTGCCGACGACGTCGTAGTGCTGCTCGACGTGCTCAGGGGGCAGAGCCGGCTCGCGGAGCTGGCCGCGCAGCTGCCCGACCATCTCACCAATCTCGCCGGCAGTGCGCTCGAGCAGGTCAGGGCCGCGGTCGAACGGGCGACCAAGGGGCAGCCGCAGCTCTACGTCTACGCCATCCTGGTCGCGGCGAGCCGGCTCGCGGCGCCATGGCAGATCGTCCGTCTCGCCATCAAGGCGGCCGGCAGCGATGCCGCCGCGCGCGTCGCCGAGACGCCTTATGCGGTCGCCGTGACCATCACCCTGTCCGATCTGGAGCGGCTGGTGCGCGAGCTGCAGGGCCAGTTGCGCGGCGGCCGCGGCGCGGTCGCGGTCACCGGGTTGCTCAAGGCGGTGCACGATACCGCGCGCGGCCTGCGCACCGAGCTGGCTTTGCCGGTGGAATCCGCCTGGGGCCGCCAGTTCGGCGCGGTGCGCACGCAGATTTCCGAGCTGTTGAAATCGGAGCTGGAAGCCGCGCCCGGCGTGGTCCGCCGCCTGCTGCGCACGCGGTCGTCCAAGGCCGCGGCGTCGGCTGCGCTCGATCCGATCGATCTCGCCCAGGCCGCGGCGATGGTCGACCTGGTGGCAGCCTGCCGCGCCTTTGCCGGCGAACTCGCCATCAACGAATTGTCGATGCGGACCTATTCCGAGCTCAGGCAGTATCTCGATGCGGCGAGCCGCGGCCTGGTCGAAGCCGTGCGCCACGCCACGCCCGAGGACCGTCCGCTGCTGCAAGCGCAGTGCGACGCGGCGCTCGATTTCTGCGCCCGGATGTCCGCGCCGGACCCGGTCGCCGCGGCGAGCCGGACCTCGGCCGCGCCGGCGGCCCGCAAGGTGGCGCAGGGCTGACGCCGGCGCTTTCCGGGCCTTCCTCTCCGCAAATCCTCCACCTCAAATTCCCTCCTTGCATTGTGAGCGCGGCTCGGTTGCGGGCGCGGCGGCGCCGTGTTTAACCCCTGCGCATGATGTCCCTGACACTCTGGCTCGCCTTCGCGCTGATGACCGCGGCGGCGATCTTTGCCGTGCTGTGGCCGCTCGGCCGCCGCGCCGCGCCGCACAGCGGCGGCGACGTCGCGGTCTATCGCGACCAGCTTCGGGAACTCGACCGCGACCGTGCCGCCGGGCTGATCGCCGAGCCCGAGGCGCAGGCGGCGCGCATCGAAATCTCGCGCCGGCTGCTGGCGGCCGCCGACGCCGCGGAAGCGGCCCGCCCCGGCGCGGCCACGCCGGCGCTTTACCGGCGCCGGGCCGCGGCGATGGCCGCGCTCGTCCTGGTGCCGGTCGTCGCGCTCGCGCTCTATGCCTGGCTCGGCTCGCCGCAACTGCCGGGCGAGCCGCTCGCCGGCCGCGGCGCGGCGCCGCAGGCCTCGCAATCGGTCGCGGCGCTGGTGTCGCAGGTCGAAGCCCATATTGCGCGCAATCCCGACGACGGCCGCGGCTGGGAGGTGCTGGCGCCGGTCTATCTGCGGCTTGGCCGCTACGACGATGCGGTGAAGGCGCGGTCGCGGGCGCTGGCGCTCAACGGCGAGACCGCGGAGCGGCAGGCCGATCTCGGCGAGGCCACGGTGGCGGCGGCGAACGGCGTCGTCACCGCCGAGGCTAAGGCGGCGTTCGACCGGGCGGTGGCGCTCGATCCGCGCCAGCTCAAGGCGCGGTTCTATCTCGGGCTCGCCGCCGAGCAGGACGGCCGGCGCGAGGACGCCGTGCGGCTGTGGCGCGCGCTGCTCGACGAGGCGCCGCCCGGCGCGCCCTGGGCCGCCACCGTGCGCGAGGCGCTGACGCGGATCGGTGCCGCGGACATTGCGCCAGCGCAAAAGCCCGACGCCGCGCCCGCGGTATCGTCCGCGCAGCCAGGACCGAGCGCCGACGACATGGCGGCCGCCGCCACACTGACGCCGCAACAGCGTCAGGAGATGGTATCGGGCATGGTGGCGCGACTCGCGGAGCGCCTGAAGACCGATGGCGCCGATGTCGAAGGTTGGCTGCGGCTGATGCGCGCTTATGTGGTGCTGGGCGATCGCGACAGGGCGGTCGCGGCGGCCGCCGATGCGCGGCGGGCGCTGGCCGGCGACGCGGACAAGCTGCGTCGCATCGACGAATTGGCGAAAGGGCTTGGCATTGACGGCTGAGCGCGCGCAGGAACTGATGTCATGACCCGCAAGCAACGCCGCCTGCTGATGATCGGCTCCGGACTGGGCGTGCTCGCGCTCGCTGCCGGGCTGGTGCTCAATGCGCTGAGCGATTCCATCGTGTTCTTCAATTCCCCGACCGACGTGATCGAGAAGCATATCGCCACCGGCACCCGCATCCGGCTCGGCGGCATGGTCAAGGACGGATCGCTGGTGCGCGGCGACGATCTCCGGATCAGCTTCACCATCACCGACGGCGCCAACGAGATTCCCGTCAGCTATCGCGGCATCGTGCCCGACCTGTTCCGCGAGGGGCAGGGCGTGATCGCGGAAGGCCGCGTCGAGCCCGGCCGCACCTTCCGCGCCGACAGCGTGCTCGCCAAGCACGACGAGAACTACATGCCGCGCGAGGTCGCCGACGCGCTGAAGAAGCAGGGCCGCTGGCAGGAAGGCGAGGGCAAAGGCCACGGCGGCGCCGCCGCGGCAGGTGCGGCGCGATGATCGCCGAGATCGGCCATTACGCGCTGGTGCTGGCGCTGGCGCTCGCCCTGTTCCAGGCGGTGGTGCCGCTCGTCGGCGCGCGGCTCGGCGATCTCACGCTGATGCAGACCGCACCGGCCACCGCGCTCGCGCAGTTCGCCTTCGTCGCGCTGTCGTTTGCGGCGCTGGTCGCCTGCTATGTCACGTCGGATTTCTCGGTGGCGAATGTCTACGAGAATTCGCATTCGCTGATGCCGCTCATCTACAAGATGACCAGCGTGTGGGGCAACCACGAAGGCTCGATGCTGCTGTGGGTGCTGATCCTCGCGCTGTTCGGCGCGGCGGTCGCGGTGTTCGGCCGCAACCTGCCGGATGCGCTGCGCGCCGACGCGCTCGCGGTGCAGGCGTGGATCGCAACTGCGTTCTATCTGTTCATTCTCCTGACCTCAAACCCGTTCCTGCGGCTTGCCGATGCGCCGTTCGAGGGCCGCGACCTCAATCCGATCCTGCAGGATATCGGCCTCGCCGTGCATCCGCCGCTGCTCTATCTCGGCTATGTCGGCTTCTCGATCGCGTTCTCGTTCGCCGCCGCGGCGCTGATCGAAGGCCGGCTCGACGCCGCCTGGGCGCGCTGGGTGCGGCCATGGACGCTCGCCGCCTGGATGGCGCTGACGCTCGGCATCGCGATGGGCTCGTACTGGGCCTATTACGAACTGGGCTGGGGCGGCTGGTGGTTCTGGGACCCGGTCGAGAACGCCTCGCTGATGCCGTGGCTCGCCGGCACCGCGCTCCTGCACTCCGCGGTGGTGATGGAGAAGCGCGAAGCGCTCAAGGTGTGGACCGTGCTGCTCGCGATCCTCGCCTTCTCGCTGTCGCTGATCGGCACCTTCCTGGTGCGCTCCGGCGTGCTGACCTCGGTGCACACCTTCGCCAGCGATCCGAGCCGCGGCGTCTTCATCCTCGCGATCCTCGTCGTGTTCATCGGCGGCAGCCTCATGCTCTATGCCTGGCGCGCGCCGCTCCTGAAGCAGGGCGGGCTGTTCGCGCCGATCTCGCGCGAGGGCGCGCTGGTGTTCAACAACCTGTTCCTCACCACCGCCTGCGCCACCGTCTTCGTCGGCACGCTCTATCCCCTGGCGCTCGAGGCGCTGACCGGCGAGAAGATCTCGGTCGGCGCACCGTTCTTCAATCTCACCTTCATCCCGCTGTTCGTGCCGATCCTGATGGCGATGCCGATCGGGCCGCTGCTGTCGTGGAAGCGCGGCGATCTCTACGCCGCGGCGCAGCGCCTGATCGCAGCCGCGGCGCTGGCGCTGATCGGCGTCGCCGCGACTTTCGCGCTGATGGGCGTCAAGGCGGTGCTGGCGCCGTTCGGCATCGGGCTCGCGCTGTTCGTGATGGCGGGCGCGCTCACCGACATCGTCGAGCGCGCGGCGCTGCGCAGCGTCGGCCCCGCCATTGCCGCGCGGCGCGCGCTCGGCCTGCCGCGCTCGGCTTGGGGCACGGCCTTCGCGCATTTCGGCCTCGGCGTCACGCTGCTCGGCGTGGTGTGCGAGACCACCTGGAACAGCGAGCGCATCGTCGCGATGAAACCCGGAGAGGCCACGTCGGTCGCCGGCTACGAGCTGACCTTCGACGGGCTGCTGCCGCGCACCGGACCGAACTTCCGCGAGGTCGTAGCGCGCTTCACGGTGCGCCAGGGCGGCACGCCAGTCGCGGTGCTGGAGCCCTCGAAGCGTACCTTCTCGGCGCGGACGATGACCACCACCGAGGCCGCGCTGCTGACGCGCGGGGCGAGCCAGCTCTACGTCTCGCTCGGCGACAGCAATCCCGACGGCTCGCTGGCGGCGCGGATCTATTACAAGCCGCTGGTGCTGCTGATCTGGCTCGGCGCGGTGGTGATGGTGCTGGGCGGCGCGCTGTCGCTGTCGGACCGGCGGCTGCGCATCGGCGCGCCGAAGCGGGCGCGCGCGGTGCCGGCTGCGCCGCTGCCGGCGGAGTAGGGCGATGCTGCGGCTCATGCGCATTCTCATCGCGCTGCTGGCGCTGGGAGCACCGGCGCTCGCGGTGCAGCCCGACGAGATGCTGCAGGACCCCGCGCTCGAGGCGCGTGCTCGCGCGCTGTCGCGCGAGCTGCGCTGCATGGTGTGCCAGAACCAGTCGATCGACGATTCCGATGCGCCGCTGGCGCGCGACCTGCGGCTCCTGGTGCGCGACCGCCTGCGCGCCGGCGACAGCGACCAGCAGGTGATCGACTTCCTGGTGGCGCGCTACGGCGACTTCGTGCTGCTCAAGCCGCCGTTCACCTGGCACACGATGCTGTTGTGGCTGACGCCGCTCCTGGTGCTCGCCGCCGGTGGCGCCGGGCTCCTGCGGCTCGCCCGCGCCCGCCGTGCCGCGGCGCATCCCCCGGCGCCGCTGACGGAAACCGAGCAGCGCCGGATTTCCGACCTAACCGGCTGACCGGACTGCCGATTCCGGCTTTCCTGACCTTACCAATGTTTAATCCGCCGGCCAGTTTGCGGTAACGCGGCGATCCCCATCTTGTCGGGGAAACGGTGCGGCTCCGCCCGCACCCCTCGACAAGCTGGAGACCGTCATGAATCCGAGCGTCAACCCCGCTTCCCGTCCGCCCGCGGCCCGGCGTGGATTGTCCGCCCGCCGCATCCTCCTTCTCGGAACCACCATTCTCGGCCTTGGCGCGGCCGCGCTCGTCGCTGCCCCGTCGCTGACGCCGTCCGGCATGCCGGCGCTGGCGCAGAACCTCTCCGACCAGGCGCAGACCGTGCGCGCGCCGGTCGGCTTCGCCGACATCGTCGAGAAGGTGAAGCCCGCGGTGATCTCGGTCCGCGTCAAGGTGGAGGAAGGCCCGCAGAGCTCGCGCTTCGACTTCGACGAGCAGCAGATTCCGCCCGGCCTGCGCGAGTTCTTCCGCCGCTTCGGCGCGCCCGACGGCGACATCCCGCGCGGCCGCCGCCATTTCGCGATGGGGCAGGGCTCCGGCTTCTTCATCTCCGCCGACGGCTATGCCGTGACCAACAACCACGTGGTCGAGAAGGCCGAGAGCGTGCAGGTGACGACCGACGACGGCAAAATCCATGACGCCAAGGTGATCGGCACCGATCCGCGCACCGACCTCGCCTTGATCAAGGTCGACGGCAGCAACTTCCCCTATGTCAATCTCGCCGAGGGCGCGCCGCGCATCGGCGACTGGGTGATCGCGGTCGGCAATCCGTTCGGCCTCGGCGGTACCGTCACCGCGGGCATCGTCTCCGCGCGCGGCCGCGACATCGGCGCCAGCGCCTACGACGATTTCATCCAGATCGACGCGCCGGTGAACAAGGGCAATTCCGGCGGCCCGACCTTCAACACCGAAGGCAAGGTGATCGGCGTCAACACCGCGATCTTCTCGCCCTCCGGCGGCTCGGTCGGCATCGCCTTCGCGATCCCCTCCGACACCGTCCGCACCGTCGTGACCCAGCTCAAGGAGCACGGCTCGGTGACGCGCGGCTGGATCGGCGTGCAGATCCAGCCGGTGACGCCGGAGATCGCCGACAGCCTCGGCCTCAAAAAGGTCGAGGGTGCGCTGGTCGCCGAGCCGCAGCCCGGCAGCCCGGCCGTGAAGGCTGGCATCAAGGCCGGCGACATCATCACCTCGGTCGACGGCCAGCCGGTCAAGGATGCGCGCGACCTCGCCAAGCGGATCGGCAGCATGTCGCCGAACACGACGGTGAAGCTCGGCGTGTTCGACAAGGGCACCGAGAAGACCATCTCGGTCACGCTCGGTGAGCTGCCGAACCAGCAGCAGGCGCGCGCCGAGACCGGCAACGGGCAGGGCAGCGCCGAGGTCGGCCGGCTCGGCCTCACGCTGGCTCCCGCGAGCCGGGTTGCCGGCACCAGCGGTGAGGGCGTGGTGGTCACCGGCGTCGATCCGGCCGGCGTTGCCGCCGAGCACGGCTTCAGGACCGGCGACATCATCGTCGAGGTCGGCGGCCAGTCCGTCTCCTCGCCGGCCGATGTCCGCAAGGTGATCACGTCCGCCCGCAACGAAGGCAAGCGCACCGTGCTGATGCGCGTGAAATCGGAGCAGGGCACCAAGTTCGTCGCCGTGCCGCTCGGCCGCGCCTGAGCGACGACGAAAAGGGACGTATCGCTGGCATCCGTCGCCCCCGCCGGCGCTGCGCCCCTCGGGGACGGGCCTCGCGCCCGTCCCCACCTCCAAAACTCCTGGTCCGGCACCCGTCGCCCCCGTCGGGGCAGGAGTTCAGCGAGGGGGTGGCGGGCAACCGCCATCCCCTCGTTCGCGTTTCGGGCGACTGTGTTGCGAGGCTGTGGTGACGTGACCGGTGGCGGTGGACTCGATGGCGATCTATGGACAGATTGACCGGCAGCACGCGGCGGGCCGCGCCGGCGACGTGCAGCCCGAACGGATTGCCATGCGCCTGCTCATCATCGAGGACGATCGCGACGCCGCCGACTATCTGGTCAAGGCGCTGCGCGAGGTCGGCCACGTCGCCGACGTCGCCCATGACGGCGAGGACGGCCTGGCGCTGGCGCTCGACGGCGACTACGACGTGCTGATCGTCGACCGCATGCTGCCCAAGCGCGACGGCCTCGCCGTGATCGGCGCGCTGCGCGCCAAGAAGGTCGAGACGCCGGTGCTGATCCTGTCCGCGCTCGGCCAGGTCGACGACCGCATCAAGGGCCTGCGCGCCGGCGGCGACGACTACCTGCCCAAGCCCTATTCGTTCTCCGAGCTGCTGGCGCGCGTCGAGGTGCTGTCGCGCCGGCGCGGCGGCCGCAGCGAGGAGACGGTGTACCGCGTCGGCGACCTCGTGCTCGACCGCCTGTCGCACAACGTCACCCGCGGCGGCAGCGAGATCGTGCTGCAGCCGCGCGAATTCCGTCTGCTCGAATATCTGATGAAGCATGCCGGCCAGGTGGTGACCCGCACCATGCTGCTCGAGAATGTGTGGGACTACCACTTCGACCCGCAGACCAACGTGATCGACGTACACATCTCGCGCCTGCGCTCGAAAATCGATAAAGGTTATGCCCAGCCGCTGCTGCATACGGTGCGCGGCGCGGGATACATGATCCGTGACGGCGCTCGGTAAGCTCTTTCGCACCACCACCTTCAAGCTGACGCTGGTCTATCTGACCGTCTTCGCGCTGTTCGCCGCGTTCCTGCTCGGCTATTTCGCGCTCAACACCCGCCGCCTGATCACCGAGCAGATCACCGACACCGTCGATGCCGAGATCACCGGCCTGTCCGAGCAGTACCGGCAGGGCGGCATCCGGCGGCTGGTGCTGGTGATCGAGGAACGCTCGCGGCGGCCCGGATCGAGCCTCTATCTGCTGACCACCTTCACCGGCGAGACGCTCGCCGGCAATGTCGGCTCGCTCGCCGCCGGCGTGCTCGAGCGCACCGGCTGGGCCGAGACCGTCTACCGCCGCCATGAGGAGACCGAAGGCGCCGAGCACCAGGCGCTGGTGCGCGTGTTCCTGCTGCCGGGCGGCTTCCGCCTGCTGGTCGGGCGCGACCTCGACGAGCGCGAGCGGCTTTACGACATCATCGTGTCGGCCGGCCGCTGGTCGGTGGCGCTGGTGATCGTCCTCGGCCTTGCCGGCGGCCTGTTCGTCACCCGCCGCGTGCTGCGCCGGGTCGATGCCATGACCGAGACCGCGCGCACCATCATGACCGGCGACCTGTCGGGACGCCTGCCGGTCGCCGGCAGCGGCGACGAGATCGACCGGCTCGCCGAGAATCTCAACCTGATGCTGGAGCGGATCGAGGCGCTGATGCACGGCCTCAAGGAAGTGTCCGACAACATCGCGCATGACCTCAAGACGCCGCTGACGCGGCTGCGCAATCGCTGCGAAGAAGCGCTGCGCGGCGAGCGCAGCGACGTCGAGTACCGCGCGGCGCTGGAGCAGACCATCGAGGAGTCCGATCGGCTGATCTCGACCTTCAATGCGTTGCTGATGATCGCGCGCGCCGAATCCGGCCAGGCGCGCGACAACATGGCCGAGCTCGACGCCGCCGAGTTGGCGCGCGGCGTCTGCGAACTCTACGAGCCGCTGGCGGAGGAGCGCGGCATTGCGCTCACGGTGGAGGCGCCGGCGCCGACGCCGCTCAAGGGCAACCGCGAGCTGGTCAGCCAGGCGCTCGCCAATCTGGTCGACAACGCCATCAAATATGGCGGTCCGCCGCAGCCGGCCGCCGCACTTGCGGACGGCGAGGCGGACAAGCCTGTGGACCAGCCCGCGGAGCCGGCCCGGCCGGCCGCCATCGTCGTGCGCGTCGCCAGCGAGGGCGACCGGGTGCTGCTCAGCGTGGCCGACAACGGCCCCGGCATCCCCGAGGCCGACCGCGCGCATGCGGTCGAGCGCTTCGTGCGGCTCGAGCAGAGCCGGTCGATGCCGGGCTCCGGCCTCGGGCTCAGCCTCGCCGCCGCGGTGGCGCGGCTGCACGGCGGCGAGTTGATCCTTGAGGACAATCAGCCCGGCCTCAAGAGCATCATTGCGCTGCCGCGCGATGGACCGGTACAGATGCGGAATGACGCCGCCGGCCAAAACCTTTCCGGGCCAGATCTTTCCCGGCAGGACCGCTCCTAGCCAGACGCCGTCCGGTGCGGCCGAGGCCGGCCCGCTGTCCGCGCGGATCGCCGGCGCGCCGCAGCCGGCCGATGCCGCGGCGGCCGCGGCGCGGCTTAACGACTGGCTCGCCGCGCTCGACCCGGCTGAAGCGGCGCCGCTCGATGCGCTGCTGCGCGGTGAGCCGCGCTGCGCGGCGCTGATCGAGAGCATCGCCGACAGCTCGCCTTATCTGTGGGACCTCGCCAGCGCCGATGCCGCGCGGCTCCTGCGGCTGTTGCAGGCCGAGCCGGAGCGGCATCTCGCGTCGCTGCTCGCCGATGCCGGTGCAGCGGTGATCGCTGCGGCCGACGAGGACGAGGCGATGCGTGGCCTGCGCCGGATGAAGGCGGAGGCCGCGCTGCTGATCGCGCTGTGCGATCTCGGCGGCGTCTGGCCGGTGATGCAGGCGACCCGCGCGCTCACCGCCGTCGCCGACACCGCGGTCGAGGCGGCGCTGCGCTTCCTGCTCGGCGGGCTCGTGCGCGACGGCCGCATCGCGCCGCCGGACCCTGACGATGTCTGCGCCGGCAGCGGCTATTTCGTGCTCGCCATGGGCAAGATGGGCGCGTTCGAGCTCAACTATTCGAGCGACATCGATCTCATCGTGTTCTACGACGAGACCGCGCCGGCGCTCGCTGCCGTCGAGGCGCCGGGCACGATGCTGGTGCGGCTGACGCAGCGGCTCGCCCGCATGCTGCAGCAGCGCACCGCCGACGGCTATGTGTTCCGCACCGATCTGCGGCTGCGGCCCGATCCGGCCTCGACGCCGATCGCGATCTCGGTCGCGACCGGGCTGAACTACTACGAGAGCGTCGGCCAGAACTGGGAGCGCGCCGCGATGATCAAGGCGCGCGTCTGCGCCGGCGATCGCGCTGCCGGCGAGGCGTTCCTGCGCAATCTCGCGCCGTTCGTCTGGCGCAAATATCTCGATTACGCCGCGGTCGCCGCGGTGCAGGCGATGAAGCGGCAGATCCATGCCTTCAAGGGCCACGGCGAGATCGCGGTCGAGGGCCACAACATCAAGCTCGGCCGCGGCGGCATCCGCGAGATCGAGTTCTTCGCGCAGACCCAGCAGCTCATCGCCGGCGGCCGGCATCCCGAGCTGCGCGACCGCGAGACGCTGGCGACGCTCGACAAGCTCGCGGCCGGCGGCTGGATCGATGCGCAGACGCACGACGACTTCACCGCCGCCTATCTGTTCCTGCGCACGGTCGAGCACCGGCTGCAGATGGTCAACGACGAGCAGACCCACACGCTGCCGGACGACAGCGAGGGGCTCGCGCGGTTCGCGCGCTTTGCCGGCTATCCGGACCGCGAGGCCTTCGCGCGCGAACTGCTCATGCATCTCGGCAAGGTGCAGCGCGGCTATGCCAAGCTGTTCGAAGCGGAGGCGCCCGACGCGCCGGAGCTGGTGTTTCCTCCCGACGAGGACGACCGCCGCACGCTCGATCGGCTGGTGGAGATGGGCTTCAAGGCGCCGCTCGAAGCCTCGGCCACGGTGCGCAACTGGATGGCCGGCGGCCATCGCTCGCTGCGCGGCGACACTGCGCGCGAGGAGCTTGCCGCGCTTCTGCCGGTGCTGCTCGACCATCTCGCCAAGGCCGGCAATCCCGACGCGACGCTGTTGCTGTTCGACCGCTTCCTGTCCGGGCTGCGCGGCGGCGCGCGGCTGCTCTCGCTGCTGCGGCAGAACCCGGAGTTCATCGCGCTCACCGCGCTGATCCTCGGCAATGCGCCGCGGCTCGGCGACATCCTGGCGCGGCATCCGCAGGTGATGGACGCGCTGATCGATCCGTCGTTCTTCGGCGCGTTCCCCGACGAGGCGGCGCTGACGCTGCGGCTCGAGCGCGACCTGGCGCAGGCCGGCAGCCAGGAGGACGTGCTCGACCGCGTGCGCATGTTCGGGCTGGAGCACATGTTCCTGATCGGCGCGCGCATCCTGTCCGGCACCATGCCGGCGCAGCAGGCCGGCGAGGCGTTCGGCCGGCTCGCCGATGTGGTGATCCGCTGGGTCCACGGCCATGTCGCCGCGGCGATCGCCGCCGCGCACGGCCATCTGCGCGACGAACAGGCCGCGGTGCTGGCGATGGGCAAGCTCGGCGGCCGCGAGATGACCGCGACCTCGGACCTCGACCTGATCCTGATCTACGATTTCGATGCCGAGCATCCCGATTCCGACGGGCCGCGGCCGCTCTATGGCGGGCAATATTTCGCGCGGCTGACGCAGCGGCTGATCAGCGCGCTGACTGCGCCGACCAATTACGGCGCGCTCTACCAGGTCGACATGCGGCTGCGGCCGTCCGGCCGCTCCGGGCCGCTGGCAACGCAGATCGACGGCTTCCGCAGCTACCAGGACAGCGAGGCCTGGACCTGGGAACACATGGCGCTGACCCGCGCCCGCGTGGTTTCGGCCACCGCGGACTTCGGCGCGCGCGTCGCCGACACCGTGCGCGCCGTGCTGCGGCGCGAGCGCGACGCGGCGCAGGTCGCCGGCGACGTGGTGGAGATGCGCGGCGCGATCGCGCGCGAGATCGGCAGCCACGGCCGCTGGGACCTCAAATATGCGAACGGCGGGCTGATCGATATCGAATTCATCGCGCAATATCTGCAGCTCATCCACGCCGCGCGGCTGCCGGACATCCTCGACACCTCGACAGCGCGCGTGCTCGAGAAGGCGGCGCGGCTCGGCGTGCTCGCCAAGGAGGACGCCGAGGTGCTGCGCCCGGCGGTGCGGCTCTATCAGGACCTCACGCAGGTGCTGCGGCTGTGCCTGAGCGGCCCGTTCGATCCCAAGACCGCCGGCGCCGGCCTGCTGCGGCTCCTGGCGCGCGCCGCCGACGTGCCGGACTTCGCCACGCTCGACGCCGATCTCGACGAGATCCAGCAGCGCGTGCGCGCGAGCTTCGTGCGCATCCTCGGCAGCGCGCCGTCGGAGTAGAGAGGGGGCTCAGGCCGCCTCGTTGCGCGGCGACGGCGCCGCCTCGCGCGGCAGCCGTACCACCACCACGGTGCCGGCGCCGAGCCGTGAGCGGATGCGCATCGCGCCGCCGTGCAATTCGACCAGTGACTTGGCGATGGCGAGGCCGAGCCCCGAGCCCTGGTGGCTCTTGGTGTGCTGGCTCTCGACCTGCTCGAACGGCCGGCCGAGCTTGCGCAATGCCTCGCGCTCGATGCCGATGCCGGTGTCCTCGATCGCGAAAGTGACGGCGGCGCCGCGGATACGGCCGCGCACCGTCACGGTGCCGCCCTGCGGCGTGAACTTGACCGCATTGGAGAGCAGGTTGAGCGCCACCTGCTTGATGGCGCGGCGGTCGGCCCGGAAATGCAGGCCGCTGTCGATCTGCGAGGTTACGGTGAGGCCCTTGTCGGCGGCGCGGTTGGAGACGACGCGCAGCGCCTCGGCGAGCAACTGGTCGAGCGCGATGTCCTCCGGCTCGAGCTTGATGCGGCCGGCCTCGATCTTCGACATGTCGAGCACGTCGTTGATGACGTCGAGCAGGAACTGGCCGCTCTGGTGGATGTCGCGGCAGTATTCGGCATATTTCTCGGCGCCGAGCGGCCCGAACATCCCGGATTCCATGATCTCGGAGAAGCCGATGATGGCGTTGAGCGGCGTGCGCAGCTCATGGCTCATATTGGCGAGGAATTTCGACTTCGCCGCATTGGCTTCCTCGGCACGGGTCTTCTCGGCGGCGTATTTGTCGGCGAGCTCGGCCAGCGTGCGCTGCGATTCCTGCAACTCCGCGACCGAGGCGCGCAGCCGCTTCTCGCTGTCTATCAGCTTCTCCTCGTGCAGCTTCAGCGCGGTGATGTCGGTGCCGACCGAGACATAGCCGCCGTCCTTGGTGCGGCGCTCGCTGATGTTGAGCCAGCGGCCGTCCTCGAGTTGCACCTCGAAGTTCTGCGC
>Ga0180222_1000704_pt1 | contig 44350 bp, 40 predicted proteins | sample eDN5th37CKraftOP_FD_151336 | JGI IMG/M metagenome (GOLD analysis project Ga0180222, IMG submission 151336) | Enriched Organic Plus compost microbial communities from Emeryville, California, USA - eDNA 5th pass 37_C Kraft OP (version 2) (version 2) ...
GGCAAGGTGCTGGCGAACGGCCGCATGGTGGCCGACCTCTATCTGTTCGAGGTCAAGAAGCCCGAGGAAAGCAAGCGCGATTGGGACTATTACAAGCTGATCGCCACGGTTCCGGGCGACAGCGCCTATCCGAGCGCCAAGGACAGCGGCTGCCCGCTCACCAAGTAAGCGGCCGACCCTCGTCCGTGTCCCGGATGCGATGCGGCATTACCCGCCACACCGCGTCCGGGACACGCCGGCTCCGCGTCAGCGTCGGCGGCGGTCCGCCTCTCAATATCCCGTCATCTCCAGATAGCCTTCGCCGGCGTGGCTGCCGCTGATGCGGATCGGGCCTTCCCAATAGGGGAAGCTGGTGCCCATCCAGCTCTGCGGATTGAGCGGCGCGCAGGCGACGGCAAGCCGGCGCGAGGGCACCGCGACCTGCCACGCCATCGGCACCTTGCGGCCCGCCACCTCGCTCGTCGCGGTCGGCGTCATCGTGATCGCGTCGGCGGGCAGCGGCTGCGAGCGGCCGTCGCCCTCGATCCAGTTGCCGGCGAAATAATGGCTGCCGTCGCGCTGCCGCAGCCGGAACAGCATCACCTTGTCGCCGCCGGTCAGATGCAGCGAGAACCAGTCCCAGCCGGTCTGGTCGGCCGCCAGCGGCTGGCTCGACCATTCGCGATCGAGCCACGCCCGCCCGGTGACGTCGATGTCGGCGCCGTCGAGCGCGAGGCGGCCGGCGGCGCTGAAATAGGGCTGGCTGAAATAATAGGAGGCCTGGCCGCGCTCGGACTTGCGGCTGTAGCCCCGGTCGCCCTGCAGCACCAGCGGCCGCGTGGCCTCGAGCCGCAGGTCATAGGCGAAGTCCGGCCCCGCTGCGGTCAGCCGCAACGGCGACAGCGTGGCCGCCGAGAACGGCGGCTCGGCCGCCATCCGCCAGCTGTCGATCCACGCCGCGAACGGCGCGACATCGACGCCGGCCTGGCCGATCCCGCCGCGCGCGAAGGTCTCCGCGAAACGGTGCGCATCGGCGCCGGTCGCGGCGGCATGGCCCATCCAGATCTGCTGGCTGGCCCAGCCGTCGCGCTGCGGCCCGGCCTGCAGCGCCTGCCGGAACAGCGTCCACTGCGCGCCATAGGCGCGGCCTTCGGCATCGCGCAGATTGGCGGTGACGTACCACCACTCGATGCGGAAGTCCGGATGCGCGCCGAAGTCGGCCGGGAAGCTGAGCGGCCGTCCCGGCACCACCGGCGCAAAGCCCTGCGCGTCGCTGCCGAGCCCGGCGAAGCCCTGCGCGCGCAGGCGCGGCGCCCCGAGCGCCAGGGCCAGCAGCGCGCCGGTCACCGCGCGGCGGGAGATCGGATGCTCACCGCTCATTGCTGAACACCCGGATCAGTGCGGCGGGCTGCAGCCGCGCCAGCTTCAGCATCGGCAGCAGCGTCGCCGCGCCGGCCGCCAGCATGGCGACGCCGAGCAGCTCCAGCAGCTGCAGCGGAAACACCTGGAACGGCAGCCGCCAGCCGAACGCCTTCACGTTCACCACCGCGATCAGGCACCATGCCACGACGAGGCCGAGCGGCAGCGCCAGCAGCGCGGTGAACAGCGCCACCGCCAGCGTCTTGATCAGCTCGATCACGGCGAGGCGGCGGCGGGTGATGCCGATCGCCCAGAGCGGCGCGAGCTGCGGCAGCCGTGCCTGGCTCAGCGTCAGCAGGCTGGTCAGCAGTGCGACGGCGGCGACGCCGAGCGTGAAGGCGTTGAGCGCCGCGGTGACGGCGAAGGTGCGATTGAAGATGCGCTTCGATTCCGCCTTCACCGTCGCCTGATCGGCGAGCTGGCGGCTGTCGAGGCCGAAGCTGTCGCGCAGCGCCGCCATCACCGCGGCGCGGTGCTCCGGCGGCGTCAGCAGGCCGAAGCGGTTCTGCGGCGTCGCCGGAAACTGCCGCAGCAGCGCATCGATATCGACCGCGAGTTGCCCCTTGGGATTGCCGTAGTCGGCATAGATGCCGGCCACCTCGAGCGGCCACGCGCCGCCCGGCGCCGGCAGCGTCAGGCGGCCGCCGAGGGCGAGGCCGAGCCGCCGCGCGAGCTGCTCGCTGACGAAGGCGGCCTCGCCGCGATGGACGCGGTCCCAGCCGTCCGGCGCGATCGCGAGCAGCGGCCAGCGCTGGCGATAGGTAGGATGATCGGCGAGGCCGAGCAGCTCCGCCGGCGCGCCGCCGAGTTCGGCATCGGCGCGCGCGCTGCGCAGCACGGCGATGACGTCGCGCCGCCCGCTCAGCCATTGCCGGATGGCCGCGGCCTGCGCCTCGTCGCCCGCGGTGATGTAGATATCCGCCGACAGCCGCTCGTCGAGCCAGCGCCCGAAGGTATCGCTGAAGCTCCGCACCATGGTGCCGACGCCGACATTGACCGCCAGCGCCAGCAGCAGCGCCATCAGCGCCAGCGACAGGCCGGGCAGCTGCTGCCGGCCGTCGGCCCAGAACCAGATGGCGAGCGCGCCGCGCGCCAGCCGCTGCGCCAGCCGCAGCAGCACCTCGAGCAGCACCGGCAGCGCCAGCGCCGCCGCGAGCAGGATCGCCGCCAGCATCGCGAAGCCCGCCAGCAGCGACGATCCGAACCGCCAGCAGCCATAGGCCGATGCGAGCACCGCGAGCGCCACCACGCCCTGCCGCGCCAGCAGGCGGCGCTGCGCCTGCTGCCAGGCCTGCGGCTGGGCCGCGGCGAGCATCGGCAGCCGCGCCACCTTGACGAGGCCGGCAAGCGCCGCCGCCAGCGCGCCGAGGACGCTCATGGCGAGGCCGGCGAGCCACCATCGCGGCTGCAGCGCCAGCGTGCCCGGCACATGCGCGCCGTAAAGGCCGCGCAGGCTCGCGGCGACATCGGGCAACAGCGCGGCGGCGATCAGGTAGCCGCCTACGAGGCCGGCGACGCCGGCCACGAGCGCGACGGCCGTCAGCTCCAGCACCAGCACGACGTTTAGGAGACGCGACGACACCCCGCAGGCGCGCAGCGTGCGCATGGTGGGCAGCCGCTGCTCGAAGGCGAGGCCGATCGCCGAATGGACGATGAACAGGCCGACCAGGAACGACAGCAGGCCGAACGCGGTGAGGTTGAGATGAAAGCTGTCGGTCAGCCGCGCCAGATCGGGCTCGCTGTCGGGCGTGACCAGTTGCAGCCCGGCGGGCCCGGCCGTGTCGCGCGGCGCGCTCCCTTGCGTGAAGCGGCCGAGCAGCAGCCGCGAGACCTGGCCCGGCTTGCCCAGCACGCGCTGCGCGACGCCAATGTCCACCATCAGGATGCCGGGCGCGAGATTCGGCTGCAGCGCCAGCGGCGGCAGCGCCGTCATGTCGGCGAGGTGCGGCGTGGCGCCGACCGCAAGGCCGAGATCGGCCAGCGTCTCCGGCGCCACCAGGGTCTGTCCGGGCGGCAGCATGAAGGACGGCAGTTCGCCCCGCCCGATCATCCCGTCCGGCATCGCGTCCTGCGGCAGCGTCACCGGCTCGATGCCGAGCAGCCGGAACCAGCGGCCGCCGATCTGCAGCCGCTCCTCCAGCACCGGCGACACCGGCCAGCCGGCGCGCCGCAGCGCCACGAACACGTCCTGCGGAAAGGTGGAGCGCTTCGGATCGATCAGCATCGCGCTGCGCGCGCCGCCGAACATCGCGGCGGCGCGGTCGTAGCTGGCGCGGGCCTGCTGGTTGAGCGCCTGCACGCCGCTCCACAATGCGGTCGCGGCGATCAGGCCGACCAGCAGCGTCGCGAGCTGCATCGGATGCCGTCGCCAATGGCTCAGCAGGACCATCAGCACGACGGCGGCGCGGCTCATGCCAGCCGCCCGCCGCTGAGATGAAGCCGGCGGTCGAGCATGCCGGCGAGGCGCAGCGAATGCGTCACCATCAACAGGCCGCAGCCGGAGCGCGCCACCAGATCGCGCAGCAGGCCGACCACCTCGTCGGCGCTGGTTTCGTCGAGATTGCCGGTGGGCTCGTCCGCCAGCACCAGCGCCGGCTTCACCGCCAGCGCGCGGCCGATGGCGACGCGCTGCTGCTGGCCGCCCGAGAGCTGCTCCGGATAGCGCGCCAGCAAAGCGTCGAGGCCGAGCCGCGCCGCCAGCTCCGCCTGCCAGGCGGGATCGTGCCGGCCGGCGAGCCGCGCCTGGAACGCGATGTTGTCGCCGACCGACAGACTCGGCACCAGGTTGAACTGCTGGAAGACGAGGCCGAGGCCGTCGCGGCGGATGGCGGCGCGCTCGGCATCGCTGCGTCCGGTGACGCGCTCCGCGTCGAGCCACACCTCGCCGCCGTCGGCGGCATCGAGACCCGCGATCAGATGCAGCAGCGTGCTCTTGCCGCTGCCGGATTCGCCGGTCAGCGCCACCGCCTCGCCGCGCGCCACGCGCAGCGAGACGCCGCGCAGCACCGTGACCGTCTCCTGCGCGGAGCGATAGGCCTTGGTGAGATCGACGACGTTCAGCATCGGACGGGAAGCCTTCGGATCGCGGCGGGCTAGGACGCCTTCAAGGGTTGCAGTGCCACATCCGATCTCCGGCGACAACGTCGCAAGCCGCACCGCGCCATCGGGAAAAACCGCATTGCCAGCACGATGGTCCTGCGATTAGCATCATCGCAACAAAGCCGCCGGCGAGAGCCGGACAGGAACAACAACCGGCCAGGCCGGATAATAACGCGGGGAGCGCCGATGGCCGGACAACCCACTCCGAAGGGCGCTTGGCGCATCACGCTGCTGCTGTTCCTGTTCATGGTGGTCAATTTCGCCGACAAGATCGTGGTCGGCCTCGCCGCCGTTCCGATCATGACCGATCTCAAGCTCGACGCCGAGCAGTTCGGCCTGCTGGGATCGTCGTTCTTCTTCCTGTTCTCGATCTCGGCCATCCTGGTCGGCTTCATCGTCAACCGCGTGGCGACGCACTGGGTGCTGGCCGTGCTGGCGGTGATCTGGGCGCTGACGCAGTTTCCGATGGTCGGCTCGGTCAGCTTCGTGACGCTGCTGATCTGCCGCGTCATTCTCGGCGCCGGCGAAGGCCCCGCCTTCTCGGTGGCGGTGCATGCCGTCTACAAATGGTTCCCGGACGAGAAGCGGACGCTGCCCACGGCGGTGCTGTCGCAGGGTTCCGCGTTCGGCGTCATCCTCGCGGTGCCGACGCTGAACTGGCTGATCGTCAACTATTCGTGGCACCACGCCTTCGGCGCGCTCGGCATCGTCGGGCTGTTGTGGGTGGCGGTCTGGCTGATGCTCGGCAAGGAGGGCCCGCTGGTGCCGACCAGGGCCGAAGCCGCCGCGGAGGTGCGCTACCCTTACGCGCGGCTTCTGACCTCGCCGACCTTCATCGGCTGCTGCATCGCCACCTTCGGCGCCTATTGGGCGCTGTCGCTGGGCCTCACCTGGTTCACCGCCTTCATCGTGCAGGGCCTCGGCTTCTCGCAGCACGCCGCCGGGCTGATCTCGATCATGCCGTGGGTGTTCGGCGCCTGCGTGGTGCTGTTCACCGGCTGGCTGTCGCAGCGGCTGATGATGCGCGGCATGTCGACCCGCGGCGCGCGCGGCGTGCTCGGCGCGGCGCCGCTGGTGGCCGGCGGGCTGCTGCTGCTGGTGATGCCCTATACCGACAGCGCCGCAGCGCGGATCGCGCTGCTGGTGATCGGGCCGGGACTGTGCGGCGCGATCTATGTGGTGTGCCCGCCGATGCTGGGCGAGTTCACGCCGGTGTCGCAGCGCGGCGCGGTGATCGCCATCTACGGCGCGATCTACACCCTCGCCGGCATCATCGCGCCTGCGGTGATGGGCAGCATCATCCAGCACGCCGATGGCCTGATGCAGGGCTACATGCGCGGCTTCGCCATCAACGGCCTGGTGATGATCGGCGCCGGCATGCTCGGACTGCTGCTGCTGTGGCCGAACAGCGAGCGGGCGCGGCTGGCGCGCACGCATTCCGCCGCGGAGGAATTCGCGCGCGGCTAGAGTCGTTCACCATTTCATGGAAACGGTGAACGACTCTAGAGCAATTTCCGATCACGTTGCATCGTATCCTGCGGCGACGAGGTAGTTTCGACATTCGTCTGGAGGGAAGCGTTTGAGGGCGTTGGCAATTGCTTGCCAGAGATCGGGCATGGTTCGGGCGGCAGCGGCGCGCAACAGCGCCTTCAATTTTGAGAAGGCCATCTCGATCGGGTTAAAGTCGGGGCTGTAGGGCGGGAGATAGAGCAGGCTTGCTCCGACCGCCTGAATGGCCTCTCGCACCCCATGGACCTTATGAGCGGGCAAGTTGTCCATGATAACGGTGTCGCCCGGCCGCAGCGATGGCGCGAGCAATTGTTCGACATAGGCCAGGAAGGCCTCGCCATCCATCGGGCCGTCCAGAACGAGTGGCGCAATCAGGCCCTCGGAGCGCAATCCAGCGGTGAATGTTGTCGTCTTCCAATGTCCGTGTGGAACGGCCGCACGACATCGCTCGCCGCGTGGCGAGCGCCCGTAAAGCCGCGTCATTTTGGTGTTGGCGCTGGTCTCGTCGATGAAGACGAGGCGCTCGGGGGCAAGATCGATTTGCCCTTCGAACCACTCCTCACGCGCGGCATTTATATCGCCGCGCTTATGCTCGGCAGCGTGCGCTGTCTTTTTTTAAGTGTGATCTTTCTGCGCTGGAAGAAGCGCCAGAGGGAGGCGATGCCAGCAGATACTCCACGCCGCTTCAACATCTCCCGCAACTCAGCGAGCGTGATATCCGGCTTCGCTGTCACTGCATCCAAAATCAACTGTGAATGTGCTTCGATGCGCTGCGACTTGCGATCACCGCCTTGGCGTTTAGGAACAATGTCGCCAACTTCCTTGAGCCGACTGCGCCAGCGGATCGCGCTGGCCGCGCTGACGCCAAAACGCTCGGCGGCCTGTCGACACGACAACCCACCGTCAATCGCGGCGACCACCCTTTGGCGAAGATCAACCGAAAGCGCCTTGCTCATGCAAGCCGACCTCCTTCGCCAGCATGCAGTTTGAATCTGACTCGTGCTGTCTTGGGAACCCCAAACGATTCATTCCGGTCGGAAATTGCTCTAGATTGTTGGACTGACGCGTTTTCTTCACGCGAACCGGTTTCCACTTCGCTCGAAAACGCTATAGAGCGTGATGGCAGGCTCCGCGAGCCTCGAAGGATGACGCGACGTCACGGCCGTCGCCCACGCCCTCCCGGGTGGACCCGAGATGGTCCGAGATGGTCTATGCAAAGACGCAAGTTGGCCGGCCGACTTGCCGTGGCCCTTGCTGCGGGAGGGCGTCTCAGGGTGACGGCTTCCGATTCAGCCTGAACCCGTCCCGCTTCAGGCGAGGCTCAGGCCTCGCGCGGCACCGCGCTGCGGCTGCGGCCCGGAAGCAGCGCCAGCGCCACGGTGAGCGCCATGAACAGCGCCGTGCCGCCGAACACCCAGTGCGGCATGTGATGGTCCATGATCCAGCCGAACAGCGGCGGCGCGATGATGGCGCCGAGGTTGAAGCCGGTGGTGACGAAGCCGAAGGCGCGGCCGGAGGCGCCGGGCGGCGCCGCCTCGCGCACCATCATGTCGCGCGAGGGCGCGATCACGCCGCTGAGGAAGCCGGCCACGGTGAGCGTCACGAACAGCGTGACCGGCCCGGGCGTGGTGACCGCGACCGCCGCCACGATCACCGTGTTGATCACGAAGCAGAGCGCGGCGAACTCGCCGTGGCGCACGGTGCGGTCCGCCAGCCAGCCGCCGCCGAGCACGCCGACCGCGCTGGCAACGAGGAAGGCGGTGAGGATCAGGTTCGCGGTGGAGAAGGCGGCGCCATAGCCGCCCATCAGCGCCACCACGCCGAACATGCTGACGCCGTTGGTCGACAGGCTCAGCAGCAAAAAGAAGCCGGTGAGCACCACCATCGCCCGGTTCAGCAGGCTGCGGTTGCGGTCGCCCTGCTCCGGGGCGGCGGACTCCGCCGTCGCCGCGCTCGCGTCCGGCAGCCCGAGCACCAGCACCAGCAACGCCACCGCCGGGCCGAGCGCGCCCGCCACGATCAGCGCGCCGAGGCCGCCGATCGTCTCCAGCAGCGCGGCGACGACCGCCGGCGCCATGGCGCCGCCGAGATAGCCGGCGAAGGTATGCACCGAGAACGCCCGGCCCATCCGGGTCTCATCCATATGCGCGGAAAGAATCGCGTAATCCGCCGGGTGATAGGCGCTGTTGGCGAGGCCGAGCAGCGCCGCGCAGGCGATCAGGTTGACGTAGCTGAGATGGATGCCGAGCAGAATCAGCCCGAGCCCGCCGAGGCACAGGCCGAGAAACAGGATCAGCCGCGCGCCGAAGCGGTCGACCAGGTAGCCGACCGGCACCTGGGTCAGCGCCGACACCACGCCGAACACCGTCACCGACAGGCCGAGCTCGACATAGCCGACGCCGAGCTGATCCTTGAAGAAGGGGAACAGCATCGGCAGCACCAGCATGTAGAAATGGCTGACCCAGTGCGCGGACGAGATGCCCGTCAGCGTGCGCGCCGGCGTGATCCGCCCGCGCGGAAGATTCATCCATCCCTCGACCATGTCGTCCAGAACTCCGTCGCGCCGCGAGGCGCGCAGCGTGATTGGCGCCAGATGTGCAGCATCTGCGGCTACTTGTCCACGAACGGCGCTGCATGACTGCCCATCCCGGCGAGGCCGCGGCGGTGCGCCGGTTCCGACTTTAATCAGAACTGTATGATTTTGTTTTGACGCGCATTCTTCATGCGCCGCATGCGCAGCGGGTCCGGCGCCGCCGGAAACGGCGCTACAGCCCGCGCTGCTCGTCGTCACGGTCCGGTTCCGGGGCGGCGATGTCGCCGGCATCCTCGAGTTCGTCGGGATGCTCCGGACGCCGGTCCGGCTCGGCCTTGTCCGGCCGGGGAGGCCGTCGGCGACGGCGCGGCTGCGGTGGATCCATGCGGCATTTCCTCGCCGGAACCGGTCGGCGGACCGCGCAGCGGCGCCCGCGCCGCACCCGCGGCCGGCCGCCGCGACCAATTTCAGCGTCCCTCATCGCGGTTTTGTAACAAACCCGCGAAACCTTTTGTACCTTTTCGGCGCGCGGTGTAGAAGGCCGCATCGCACCGCAATCCGCTGCCGATCAGCCGTGGCCGAATCCTGGCGACCTGCCGACGCCGGGAACCGGCCGGCGGCAGCACAGGCCCTCCGGCCGCGGCCACCGCAGCGCGGGCGACCGATCCACCATTACCTTTCAGACCACCGGAGCCGATATGAAGAAGCCCAAGCTTGAGCTGGACGAGCCGCAGTCACGCAAGGTCATCCGCGCCGACAAGGCGCCGACCGAAGGCTATTCGCTGGTTGTGGACGGCCATTTCAAGTCGCATCACGACACGCGCGAGGCCGTCGAGAAGGTCGCGCAGGCCCTGAAGCAGCGCTATCCGATGCTGCAGATCCAGGTTTACGACGCCGCCACCAAGACGCGCGCGATGATCCAGTGATCCGCCGCGGCCCCCGCTGACCGGCCATCCGGCGCGCCCGCGCGCCGCCGACCGCAGGCTGTCAAACCGCCATCATCCCGTGGCAGAGATGCCGCGACGTCAGGAGGCGAGCCGCCGATGACCGGCTATGTGATCGAATTCGGCAAGGACGGGCAGCCGGTCGAGCCCGACGGGCGGCTCGACGCCGCCGCGTTTCACCGCAACCACGCCGCGATCTGGGCCGTGCTCGCACCGTTCCTGCGCGACAGGCGCGGCAACGTGCTCGAGGCCGGCAGCGGCACCGGGCAGCACATCGTGCATTTCGCCCGCCACAGTCCGCAGATCGACTGGTGGCCGAGCGACATCCGCGACACGCACCTGCGCAGCATCGCGGCCTGGCGCGCCCATGCCGGCCTCGCCAATCTGCATCCGCCGCTGCGCCTCGACCTCGCCGATCCGGACTGGCCCGCGAAAATGCCCGGCCCGGCGCAGCGGCTGCTCGCCATCGTCTGCGCCAACGTCATCCATATCGCACCCTGGCAGGTCGCCGAGGGCCTGATCGCCGGCGCGGCGCGCAGCCTGCAGCCCGGCGGCCGCCTGTTCCTCTACGGCCCGTTCAAGCGCGGCGGACACCATACCGCGGTCAGCAACGCGGCGTTCCACACCAGCCTGCGCGACCACGACCCGGCCTTCGGCGTGCGCGACCTGGAGGCGGTGGCCGCGGTGGCGGACACCCACGGCCTCGCGCTGCACGAGGTGGTGGAGATGCCCGCCAACAATCTCACCGCGGTGTTCGCGCGCCACGGCTGACCGCGCGGACCGCGCCGGCGCGGCGCGAAATTCTGCACGCCGCGAGTGCAGGCTTGCCTGTTGCCCGATGCGCCGGGTGACCGCATGGAGAGAGGCCGCTCCTGTGCTCACGAGGCCGCCATGCCGATCAACACCGCCCTCACCTCGCTGCTCGACATCGACCATCCGATCCTGCTGGCGCCGATGGCCGGGGTCGCCGGCGGCGCGGTGTGCGGCTCGGTGTTCTACACGGCGACGGAATCGCTCGCCCACGGCAACAGCAAGCGCGCCGCCATCGCCGCCGATGCCGAGGCCCGGCTCCGGGCGGCGCCGCAAATGCTGGGCTGACCCGCGATTCCGTGCCTTGATTCCCGCGCCGCGATCGGTTTTAGCTCCCGCGACGGCGCAACTGCGCCAATTCATGCTATCTCTATGCGGTCTTGGAGAAGATTCCCACTGCGGGGCAGCTCCGGCCTCCCGACACCAGCCGCGTTCGTGATTCCGGACCGTTCCGGGCCAGGACCCGCGCCCTCCGGTTATGACAATGGCGGATGCAACCTTTGACGACAGTGCCGGCGACGACACGCGGGCCCGCGCCAATGTCGTCCGCCTCGCCATCGCGCAGGCGCTGACCGGCGCCAACTCCGCGGTGATCTTCGCCACCGGCGCCATCGTCGGCGCCACGCTGGCGCCTTCGCTGGCGCTGGCGACGGTGCCGATCTCGGTCTACGTCGTCGGCCTCGCCCTGGCGACGCTCCCCACCGGCGCCATCTCGCGCCGCTACGGCCGCCGCACCGCCTTCCTGATCGGCGCCGCCTTCGGCACCCTCACCGGCGTGGTCGGCTGCATCGCCATCCTGCGCGGCTCCTTCGTGCTGTTCTGCCTTGCGACGCTGTTCGGCGGATTCTACGGCGCGGTGGCGCAGTCCTACCGCTTCGCCGCGGCCGATGGCGCCAGCGCCGCGTTCCGCCCGCGCGCGGTGGCCTGGGTGATGGCCGGCGGCGTGTTCGCCGGCGTGCTGGGTCCGCAGCTCGTGCAGTGGACCATGGATATCTGGCCGCCCTATCTGTTCGCCGTCAGCTTCGCCGCCCAGGCCGTGATCGCGCTGATCGCCATGGCCGTGGTCGCCGGCATCGATGCGCCGCCGCCGCCGCGCGCGAGCGCCGGCGAGGCCCGCCCGCTGCCGCAGGTGGTGCGGCAGCCGCGCTTCATCGCCGCCGCGCTTTGCGGCGTGGTCTCCTACAGCATGATGAACCTGGTGATGACCTCGGCGCCGCTGGCGATGAAGATGTGCGGCCTGCCGCTCAGCGCCTCCAACACCGGCATCCAGTGGCACGTCGTCGCCATGTATGCGCCGAGCTTCTTCACCGGCGCGCTGATCGCGCGCTTCGGCGCGCCCACCATTGCCGCCGCCGGCCTGCTGCTCGAGGCGACCGCCGCCAGCATCGGGCTCGCCGGCATCACCACGCATCATTTCTGGGCCGGGCTCGTGGTGCTCGGCGTCGGCTGGAATCTGAGCTTCATCGGCGCGTCCGCGCTGGTGCTCGAGACCCACCGGCCGCAGGAGCGCAACAGGGTGCAGGCCTTCAACGACTTCCTGGTGTTCGGCACGATGGCTGTGGGCTCGTTCCTCTCCGGGCAGCTGCTCGCCGATTTCGGCTGGTCGATGGTCAACCTCGTGGTCTATCCCCCGGTCGCCATCGGCCTCATCGCGCTGGCCTTCGCCGCAGCCGGACGGCGACGGTGGATGGCGTCGTAAAACCTTTCACTTTTGATCCGGCCACTCGGACGACGCCGCACCACCTCTCCCCGCCGGGAGAGGGCGGAGCCGCAGGCTCCGGGTGAGGGGATTTCGATCATCGTTGAGGCTGTAACCCCTCACCCCCACCCTCTCCCGATGGGAGAGGGAGCAGGCCGCGCTTCGCGGCAGATATTCCATCAAATGCAAATGCGATCTGCCCATTCCTGAAACCGGGGTGCCGCTTCCCGGAATCATGCTCTACTCTGTCGCGAGATAACGCACAGGGAGACGCCAATGCCGACGCGGGCGCGCGTGGACGAACTCATCGCCGTGGTCGAGAGCGGCGATCATGCCGGCGCCATCGAGCGCTATTACACCGAGGACGCCAGCATGCAGGAGAACGCCGCGCCGCCGCGCGTCGGCCGCGACACACTGGTGACACACGCGCGCGGCGTGCTCGCGCGGATGCGGCACGTCGAGTCCAGGGCGCTCGGCTCTGTGGTGGACGGCGACCGCGTCACGATCCACTGGGTCTTCGAACTGACCGGCCATGACGGCACGGTGCTGAAGGTGGACGAGGTGGCGTGGCAGGAATGGCGCGGTGACCGCATCTTTCGCGAACGCTTCTTCTATCAGCCGGCCAGGCCGGGCGCCTGAACATGCCGCCGACACTTCGGCATCGGCCGAATTGAGCTTGCGGATGTCCTGCTATCGTGCCGGCGACTCCAAGCCGCCACCCTGAGCTGACCAACAAAGGCGCAGCCCGCATGACCGCCCCCCCAATCCCCATCGCCGACGAAGGATCGATCCGCTACGCCGGCTGGCGCATCGTCGCGGTCTGCTTCGCGATGGCGGCCTTCAGCTGGGGGCTCGGCTTCTACGGCCAGAGCGTCTACCTGCCGGAGCTGCAACGCCTGCACGGCTGGCCGACGGCGTGGATTTCCAGCGCGACCACGATCTATTACCTGGTCGGCGCCGCGCTGGTGGTGTTCGTCGGCGACGTCATCGGCGCCTTCGGCGCGCGCGCCTGCCTGCTCGCCGGCGTGATCTGCATGGCGGCGGCCACGGCGCTGCTCGGCCGCATCGACGCGCTGTGGCAACTCTATGCCGCCTATGCGCTGCTCGCCGGCGGCTGGGCCGGCACCAGCCTCGGCGCCATCACCAACACCCTCGGCCTGTGGTTCGACCGCAAGCGCGGCATGGCGATCAGCCTGGCGCTGAACGGCGCCAGCTGCGGCGGCATCGTCGGCGTGCCGCTGCTCACTGCCGCCATCGCGCAGTGGCAGTTCAGCGGCGCGATGCTGGCGGCCGCCGCGACGGCGCTGGCGCTGCTGGTGCCGGTGATCCTGCTCGCGGTCGGCACCCCGCCGGCGCGGCCGCAGGCCGCCGCGGTCCCCGGCACCAACGGCAGTCGGTCCGCCACGCGCATCCGCGCCATGGCATTCCGCGACGTCGCGTTCCTGACGCTGGCGATCGCCTTCGCGCTGGTGCTGTTCGCGCAGGTCGGCGTCATCGTCCATCTGATCGCGTTTCTCGATCCGGTGGTCGGGCGCGAGCACGCCGCCATCGCGGTGGCGCTGCTGACGGCGATGGCGGTGGTCGGCCGCGTCCTGTTCTCCACCGTGATCGACCGCCTCAACCAGCGCCTCGCATCGGCGCTGTCGTTCGCGAGCCAGGCGCTGGCGCTGGTGATCCTGATCAGCTTCGGCAACACCGCCGCGGTGTATTTCGCCTGCGCGCTGTTCGGCTTCTCGGTCGGCAACCTGATCACGCTGCCGGCGCTGATCGTGCAGCGCGATTTCCCGGCGGAGGCGTTCGGCGTGCTGATCAGCCTCAACACCGCGGTGACCCAGGTGACCTATGCGTTCGGACCGGGCGTGATCGGCGTGCTGCGCGACCTCACCGGCGGCTACACCGTGCCGTTCGCGATGTGCATCGCGCTGGAGCTGATCGCCGCGGTGCTGATCATGGTTCGCGGACGCGCAGCAGATCCTCAACGTCAAGCCGCCGCGTGACCATCGCCAGCGAGCCGTCGGGATGGCGCGGCCAGGCCTCCTCCGGCCGGTCCCAGTACAGCTCGACGCCGTTCTGATCCGGATCGCGCAGATACAGCGCCTCGCTGACGCCGTGGTCGCTGGCGCCATCGAGCGCGATGCCGGCGGCATGCACGCGGCGCAGCGCATCCGCCAGCGCCGCGCGGGTCGGGTAGAGGATCGCGGTGTGATAGAGCCCGGTGCTGCCCGGCGGCGGCGGCTGGCCGCCGCGGCTTTCCCAGGTGTTGAGCCCGATATGGTGATGATAGCCGCCGGCCGAGAGGAAGGCGGCCTGATCGCCATAGCGCTGCATCAGCTCGAAGCCCAGCACGTCGCGATAGAAGCCGAGCGCGCGCTCGAGGTCCGCGACCTTGAGATGGACATGGCCGATGCGGACCCCCGCGACGATGGGATCGGCGGGCCGGCCGATCGGCCTGAGGGGGACTTTGCTGGCATGCGACATCGTCACTCTCCGAAGCGCCATCGTTGCATTGCAGCAGGGTGTCGCACAAGCCTTGCAATGCAGGACGTGCGATCAGGACCTGCGATCGGCACCGCCCCGGTCCCGTCGCGCCCACCGCTCAGTCGGCGAGCTCGGAGACCTCGCCGCCCGGCAGATCGAAGGCGAAGGCGTTCAGCGTCATCGACACCAGCGTGTAATAGCCGCACAGCCCGATGATCTCGACCAGCCCGCGCTCGCCCACCACCCTCACCGCCTCGTCATAGAGCGGCTGCGCGATGCCTTTGCCCTCGTGCAGCGACTTGCTGACGTCGTAGATGATCCGCGCCTTCGGATCGTCGAACCGCGGCGTGCGGCGGCAGCGGATGTCCTCGATGATCTGCGGATCGAGGCCGCCGGCCAGCGCCAGGCGCTTGTGCGCATACCATTCGTAATGCGCGCTCCAGTGCCGCGCCGTCACCAGGATGGCGATCTCCGACAGCTTGGCGGGAAACACCGTGTCGTAGCGCAGGAAGGCGCCGAGCCGCGTCGCGTGCCGCGCCATCTCCGGGCTGTTGAGCCACGCCATCATCGGCGGCGGCGGACTGCCGCGCTTGCTCGCGATCGATTCGTCATAGATCGCGCGCTGATCCGCGCTCATCTGTTCCGGGGCCGGCAACTTGATGCGCATCCTGGTCTCCTGTGCGTTTCACCACGGCCTAGCATAGCGGATGCATGCCGGCCGCACGGCATATTGCGATTCCCTCGCCACCCGCTAAGCTTCCGGGCAAGGGACGCCTGCCGTTCCGCGTCACGAAATTCACAAGCTGGAAACCCCCGATGGCCGACCTCGACCTGTTCCGCCGCGAGACCCGCGCCTGGCTCGATGCCAATTGCCCGCCTGAGATGCGCCAGCCGGTCGTCACCGAAGACGACGTGTTCTGGGGCGGCCGCAACACCACCTTTTCCTCCGAGGCGCAGAAGGTCTGGTTCGAGCGCATGCGCGACAAGGGCTGGACCGTGCCGGACTGGCCGCAGCACTATGGCGGCGGCGGGCTGGATGCCGCCGAGACCAAGGTGCTGCGCGAGGAAATGGCCGCGATCGGCGCCCGGCTGCCGCTCTCCAGCTTCGGCATCTGGATGCTCGGCCCGGCGCTCTTGAAGTACGGCACCGAGGCGCAGAAGGCCGAGCACCTGCCGAAGATCGCCGCCGGCCTGATCCGCTGGTGCCAGGGCTATTCCGAGCCCAACGCCGGCTCCGACCTCGCCTCGCTGCAGACCCGCGCCGAGAGCGACGGCGACGACTTCATCATCACCGGCCAGAAGATCTGGACCTCCTACGCCAATTACGCCGACTGGATCTTCTGCCTGGTGCGCACCGATCCCGCGGCGAAAAAGCACGACGGCATCAGCTTCATCCTGTTCGACATGGCCTCGAAAGGCGTCTCGACCCGGCCGATTCTCCTGATCTCCGGCAAGTCGCCGTTCTGCGAGACCTTCTTCGACGGCGTGCGGGTGCCGAAAGCCAACGTGGTCGGCACCATCAATCGCGGCTGGGACGTCGCGAAATATCTGCTGCAGCACGAGCGCGCGATGATCTCCGGATTCGGCGACCGCAGCGCCGGCCGCCCGCTCGGACAGATCGCCGCCGATACCATCGGCAGCGACGCGCAGGGCCGGCTCGCCGACCCCATGCTGCGCGCCGACATCGCCCGCTTCGAGATCGACGAAGCGGCATTGGCCTGCGCCGCCGAGCGCGCGGTCGATCTCGCCAAGGCGGGCCAGGGCCACCCGGCGTTCTCGTCGGCGATGAAATATTACGGCACCGAGCTGAACAAGCGGCGCTACGAGCTCCTGATGTCCGCCGGCGGCATCGATGCCCTGGAGTGGGAGAGCGAGCGCTCGCAGCACGGCACGCAGGCGCGGGCCTGGCTGCGCACCAAAGCCAATTCGATCGAAGGCGGCACCAGCGAGGTGATGCTCGGCATCGTCGCCAAGCGCATCCTCGATCTGCCGGGCGCGTAGTTTTGCCGATCTTTCACCCGTCTTCCCAAGCGCGTCGTTGCGGCGCGACTCGACGGATGACGGCCTCGATCCATTTCCAATAACCGATCCGGAATTGTCCCATGCCCCTCGTCCTCACCGAAGAACAATCGATGCTGCGCGACAGTGCCCGCGGCTTCATCAGCGACAAGGCCCCGGTCGCGCACCTGCGCCAGTTGCGCGATAGCCGGGACCCTGTCGGCTTCTCCCGCGACCTGTGGGCTGCATTCGCCGGCATGGGCTTTTCGGGGCTGCTCGTGCCGGAACAGTTCGGCGGCAGCGGGCTCGGCGCCGTCGAGGCCGGCGTGGTGATGGAGGAGATCGGCCGCACGCTGATGCCCTCGCCGTTCTTGTCGACCGCGGTGCTCGCGGCCACGGCCCTGGCGCGCGGCGGCAGCTCGGCGCAACAGGCCGAGCATCTGCCGAAGATCGCCGACGGCTCGCGCCTCGCCGCGCTGGCGCTCGACGAAGCCGCCAAGCATCAGCCCTGGCGCACCGCGATGCAGGCGCGCCGCGCCGGCAACGGCTTCAGGCTCAGCGGCGCCAAGGCGCTGGTGGTGGACGGCCACGTCGCCGACCTCTTGATCGTCGCGGCCCGCAGCGGCGGCAGCCCCGGCGAACGCGACGGCCTGACGCTGTTCCTGGTCGATCCCGGGGCGAAGGGCGTCGCCATCGAGCGGACCGTCATGGTCGATTCGCACAATGCCGCCCGCATCCGCTTCGACGATGTCGAGGTCACCGCCGACCAGGTGCTCGGCGAGGTCGACAACGGCAGCGCGGTGCTGGCGCCGGTGCTCGAGATCGGCCGCGGCGCGGTGGCCGCCGAGATGGTGGGCCTGAGCGACGAGGTGTTCGGCCGCACGGTGGCCTATCTCAAGGAGCGCAAGCAGTTCGGCCGGCTGATCGGCGAATTCCAGGCGCTGCAGCACCGCGCTGCGCAGCTCTATATCGACATCGAGGTCACCCGCGCCGCCGTGCTGAAGGCGCTGCAGGCGCTGGACCAGGACATCGACCGCGCCGGCCCGGCGGTGGCCGTGGCGAAGGCGCGGGCCGGCGCCACCGCCACGCGCGCGGTGCAGGAAGGCGTGCAGATGCACGGCGGCATGGGCATGACCGATCAGCTCGACATCGGCTTCTTCATGAAGCGCGCGCGGGTCTGCGAGGAACTGCTGGGCGACGCCAATTTCCACGCCGAGCGGCTCGCCGAGGCCCGGCACTATTGAGCGGCGCGACATCGCGCGGCACGGCAGCGGGCGGCACAGCCTCGAGCCACACAGGGCGCGTCCGCATCGTGGCCTTGCGCGGAAGGCCCGGCGCAGCGGCGCGGTCCATCACAGTGACGGTCCGTCCGGCGGCCGCTCAATAGGTCTCGACGTGATAGCGGCCGCTGTCGCGCATCGCCGCCTTCAGCGCCTGCCAGTTCAGCGACGCCGCCCGGCAGACATCGGCGAAGGCTTCGTCGACGCCGCTCTCCATGCCCTTCAACCCGCAGATATAGATATGCGTGGCGGCCTGCTGCAGCAGCGCCGAGACCTGCGCCGCCTCGGCGCGGATGCGGTCCTGCACATAGACGCGCGGCTGGTCCGGCACCCGCGAATAGCACAGGTATTTGCCGAGCAGCTTATCCGGCACCTTCTGCAGCGGGCCGAAATAGGGCAGCTCCTCCGGCCGCCGCGCGCCGAAGAACAGCAGCAGCCGCCCCGGCGCGTCCGGCATCGCGCGGCGTCGCCGCTCGGTGAAGGCGCGCATCGGCGCCGAGCCGGTGCCGGTGCAGATCATGATGATGTTGGCGGCCGGATCGTTCGGATGCAGGAAGGTGGCGCCGAACGGGCCCGTCACCTCCACCCGCGCGCCGCGCGGCAGGTCGCACAGATAATTCGAGCAGACCCCGTGGGGCTCGCGCTTCACCGTGAGCGCGAGGTTGTTGGTGTTCGGCTTCTCGCCGTCGCGCGAGCTCGCCACCGAATAGAGCCGCACCAGATGCGGCTTGCCCTCGGCATCGACGCCGGGCGCGACGATGCCGATGCTCTGGCCCTCCAGCACCGGGAACGGCTGCTCGCCGAAATCGAGGATGATGTGGCGCACGTCGGACTCCGCGCCGGCATCGGTGAGGCGGAAGTTGCCGGCGACGGTCGCCACCGCCGGCCGCGCGCGGTTGTAGAGGTTGACCGTCGGCTTGCTGGCGGAATGCGGCGCCACCGGCTTGCCGCCAAGGCCCTTGCGCGCTTCCTCGAGCAGCGCGCCGATCTCGTCCTCCAGCGCCTCGATGGTGCTGCTCGCCTCCTCGCTCGCGACCTCCTGCTGCGGCGGCAGTTCCTCCCAGGAGAACTGCTGCTCCAGCGAATAGGGCGTTGCGACCACGCGCCAGTTGTCGATCGCGCCGGTCGGGCACGGCGAGATGCAGTCCATGCAGTAATTGCAGATCTCCGCGTTCACCACATAGTTGTTGTCGTCATGGGTGACCGCGTCGATCGGACAGGTCTCCTCGCAGGTGTTGCAGCGGATGCAGATCTCCGGATCGATCAGGTGCTGCTTCTTGAGGGGAGCGTGCATGGCTTTGTCTCGTGTCCCGGACGCGGTGCAGCGCGGAAGCGGTACACCGCTGATCCGGGACCGCCAGATGGATAGACCTTGCGTAACGGCCCCGGTTCTGCATCGCGTCACTGCGTGCCGCGACGCGCCCGGGGCACGCCCAAGCCTTACGCCGCGATCTTTACATATTCGAAGTCGCCCGGCTTGTTGTCGATGCCGACCTTGGGCGGCGCGATCCAGCTCGCGAACTTCCCCGGCTCGCTCACCGGCTGCATCAGCGACTCGATGAAATCGCCGTCGGCCTTCGAGGGCAGGTATTCGTCGCGCACCTTGGCCCATTCCGCATCGCCGAGCAGCACGCCCTTCGGCGTGGCGTTGACGTCCTTGAACTCGCCGATGTCGCGATGGAAGGCGGTGTGCGGCAGCTCGAGGCGGAAGTTGACGCCGGCCTTCTCGATGACCTTGTTCCAGCGCTCGACGCCCTTGGCGCAGTCGTTGGTGTAGTCGTCGCGCAGCCGCATGTTGAGCGCGGTCAGCGCCGGCTCGTCCACCATCCTGATCTCGCCGTCCACCAGCTTGGCGACCGGATAGACATCGCCGGTCAGGCGGTGATCGTCGTCGATCTTGGTTTCCTGGAAGCGGCCCTTCAGCCCGGAATTGTAGAAGTTCGCGGCATTGGTCGAGACTTCCGAGCCGAACAGATCGAGCGACAGCGAATAGTGCAGGTTCATCTTCTTCTGGATCGTCGGCAGGTCGATGACGCCGAGCGCGCGCACCTTCTCGATCTCGTTCGGATCCTCGATGCCGGCCGCCTTCATCGCCTCGCAGGTCCGCTGCAGCACGCGGCCGACGCCGGTCTCGCCGACGAACATGTGGTGCGCTTCCTCGGTCAGCATGAAGCGGCAGGTGCGCGACAGCGGATCGAAGCCGGACTGCGCCAGGCTTTCGAGCTGCATCTTGCCGTCGCGGTCGGTGAAGAAGGTGAACATGAAGAACGACAGCCAGTCCGGCGTCGCCTCGTTGAAGGCCCCGAGCATGCGCGGCGCGTCCTCGTCGCCGGAGCGGCGGCGCAGCAGATCGTCGGCTTCCTCGCGGCCGTCGCGGCCGAAATACTTTTGCAGCAGGTAGACCATCGCCCAGAGGTGGCGGCCCTCCTCGACATTGACCTGGAACAGGTTGCGCATGTCATAGAGCGAGGGCGCGGTCTTGCCGAGATGGCGCTGCTGCTCCACCGAGGCCGGCTCGGTGTCGCCCTGGATCACCACGAGGCGGCGCAGCATGGCGCGGTATTCGCCCGGCACCTCCTGCCAGGCCGGCTCGCCGCAGTGCTCGCCGAAATTCACCTTGCGGCTCTCCTCCTGCGGCGCCAGCAGGATGCCCCAGCGATATTCGGGCATGCGGACATAATCGAACTTGGCCCAGCCCTTCGGATCGACGCTCACCGCGGTGCGCAGATAGACCAGCGATTCCTGAAAGCCGTCCGGCCCCATGTCGTTCCACCAGTCGAGATAGCCGGGATGCCAGCCCTCCAGCGCCTTCAGCACCTGACGATCGGACGCGAGATCGACGTTGTTGGGGATCTTCGTGGTGTAGTCGACATTCATGATGTTCATTTTTCTCTCCCTTTGGGAGAGCGAGTAGCGAGTAGCAAGTAGCGAATAGTAAGTCGTGAGTACTTTCCGGGCGTCATTGCCGGACTTGATCCGGCAATCCATCGTTCTTGAAAGATGGATGCCCGGGTCGAGCCCGGGCATGACAATCCCGGGAAAGCCGCCTCATTCTGCCTTCTATTCGCTACTCCCTATTCGCTATTCGCTCATTAAACCCGCGTCATGTCGAACTGCGCGCGCTCGCCGGTGCCGTAGCGCCGCAGCGCGCCGTTCTCGCCGACCGCATTGGGGCGCTGGAAGATCCAGTTCTGCCAGGCGGTGAGCCGCGCGAAGATTTTCGATTCCATCGTCTCCGGCCCGACGAAGCGCAGGTTCGCTTCCATGCCGGTGAGGCTATCGGGCGAGAAGCTGGTGCGCTCCTCGATGAAGACGCGCACTTCGTCGTCCCAATCGATGTCGTCGAGCGCGAAGGTGACGAGGCCGAGCTCTTCCGCGGCCTCGGCGTCGAGCGGCTCGCCGATCTTCGCCCGCGCCTGCTCGACCTGCGAGGGATCGGCCTGATGGCGCGCTTCCAGCCGGGTCAGGCCATGGCTCATCGGATAGGGGCCGAAATTCATCGCGCTCAGCACGATCGCCGGCGGCGCGCGGTTGTCGCCGTCGCGGCTGCCGATCAGCATGTAGGAGCGGTCCGCCGCCAGCACCAGCTCGGCCAGCGTGCCGACGAAGCAGGAGCCGGGCTCGACCAGCGTCACCAGCGTGCGCGAGGTAACGTCGATGCGCTTCAGCACGCGCTTCCAGTTGTGGCGGATCTCGTTGACCAGCCAGTGCGCCTTGTGGGCTTCGAGGAGGTCGTCATAGGCCGCGACCAGCGCGCCGTCGCCATGCGACTTGAACACCAGCATCGCGATCTCGAGTTCGTTGAGGCGCAGATGCAGGATGGCGTCGTCGAGTTCGCGCGCCACCTGCAGCGGCCAGAACGCGGCGCCCTGCGCCAGCAGAGCGTCGATATCCGCGGGCGGCGGCGCCTCCGGCGCCCTGATGGTGATGGTGGCGATCCGCCCGGCGCGATTGATTTCCACATCGACGAATTCGTAATGCACGCGGTGGTCGCCGATGCTGCGATGGAGCGGCGTCAGCACGATGCCCTTGCCCTCGCCGTTGCGGCGGGAGGTGGCGGCAAGCGCTTTCACGCGCTCGGCGATGCGCGCGTCCAGCCGGCTGTTCGGCGCGATCTCGTCGACCAGGCGCCACTGCACCGCGCGGCGGCCCTTGATGCCTTCCTCGATGGTGCAGAAGTAGTCGGCGTGGTCGCGGCGGACCTTGCGCTTGTCGACCACGCGGGTCAGTCCGCCGGTGCCGGGCAGCACCGCGAGCAGCGGCACCTCCGGGAGCGCCACCGCCGCCGCGCCGTCATCGGCCATGATGATGTGATCGGTGGCGAGCGCGAGCTCATAACCGCCGCCCGCCGCGGTGCCGTTCACCACGCACAGATACTTCTGGCCGGAGTTCTCGCTGGAATCCTCGATGCCGTTGCGGGTCTCGTTGGTGAATTTGCAGAAGTTGACCTTGTGCGCATGGCTCGACCCCGCCAGCATGCGGATGTTGGCGCCGGCGCAGAACACGCGGTTCTTGCCCGAGCGCATCACCACCACTTTCACCTCGGGATATTCGAAGCGCAGGCGCTGCACCGCGTCCGCGAGCTCGATGTCGACGCCGAGGTCATAGGAATTGAGCTTGAGCTGGTAGCCCTCGAACAGGCCTCCGTTCTCGTCGACGTCCATGGTCAGCGTGGCGACCTCGCCGTCCACGGCGAGCTTCCAGTGCCGGTAGCGGCTGGGGTCGGTCTGGAAGTCGATATGCTTGCCGCCGTTGGCAAGCGTCCGCGCGTCATCGGCCATATGCCCACCTGCTGATCGTTTCCCTGTCCGTCATCATGAACAATAATGCATGATATGGCCGCTGTCCAGCAATTATAGTGCCGGAAAGCTGCATTTTCATTCATAGCGACGGCAGATCTCCGAAACGCAGCGGCTGCCTTGATTCCGTCACCGGATCGCACCGGGTTTGCCGCAAGGTTTCCGCCAGCCGTGCGGCGGGAAACCGGCCGGCGAAGCTGCCGTCCTCCACCGCGCCACGGATCCGCAGTTCATCGAGCAGGGCGATGGCCTCGTCACGCAGCCGCGCGGCCGCGGCCCCGCGCTGCATCGCCTGCTTCAGATTCGCATTGGTGATCTGGATGCAGGCGCGCAGCAGCAGCCGGTCGCGCCCGCCCTGCGGAGCCGCGGCCCATACCGCTTCGAGGATCTCGTGACACTCCCAGAAGAAGCCGGCATCGTTGAGCGCGAGGCCATAACGCAGCGCCGGATGCTCCGCCGGCACCCCCGCAGTGAAGCTGCCCGTGATCATCGCCTTCATCGGCGCGAGCCGCGTATGATCGGCGCCATCGGTGCGGCCAGGCACATGCGCCCAGCGCGGCATCGGCATCTCCGCTGCGGCGCTCACGGTGCCGCGCGCGGACATCCGCTCACGCCTGCATCGCAGCGCTTGCGTGCGGGAATGGCCCGCCCTCGTGCAGATGCAGGATGCGATCGGCGAAGGCCGCGATCAGCGGCAGCGTCCGCTCCGGCGCTTCGCGATAGGGCGAGTGGCCGACACCGGGCAGCAACGTCGCCTCCACCGGGCAGTAGCACTCCTCCTGCGCGATCTCGATCTGCCGCGCCGTGCCGTATTGATCCGCGCTGCCCTGAACGATCAGCAGCGGCACGCGGATGTAGCCAAGATACTCCGAGATGTCCCAGTTGCGGAAGCGCGGATCGAGCCACGCGTCGTTCCAGCCATAGAAGGCGTTGTCGACATGCTTGTGCCAGCGCGCGAGCTTCGGCTTCAGGTCGCCGCTCTCATAGGCCGCCTTGGCCTGCGCGATCGCCGCGACCGACACATCCTCGACGATGAAGTGCGGCGCCATCAGCGCCAGCCCGCGCACGCGGTGATCCTGAATGCCGCCGGCATAGATCGCCGCGATCGACGCACCATCGGAATGGCCGACCAGCAGGCCGCGCTGGAAGCCGATGGCTTCCAGCACCCGCGGCAGCACCTCGAGCGCCTCGACATGCATGTAGTCCGGCTGGCGCGGCAGCGCGGCTTTGCTGGAGTCGCCATAGCCCGCACGCGAATAGGCCAGGACGCCGGAGCCGGTCGCCTCGGCGAGCTGCCGCGGAAAATCGCCCCACAGTCCTGCGGAGCCAAGTCCTTCGTGGAGCAGAACCAGCGTCGGCGCCTGATCGGGCGCAGGCCCGACAAAGCGATAATCCAGCTCCGCGCCGCCAACCGACAGCATGCCCTCCGATGCGATCTTTGCCATCTCACTCACCTCCACTCGCCCCACGAACGCGACATTCGCTCGCGGCGATCACATCACGCCGTCTCGCTCTCGCGCAACTTGAAGCGTTGTATCTTTCCGGTCGCAGTTTTCGGCAATGCATCGACGATTTCGATCCAGCGTGGATATTTCCATGGCCCGACCGACGTCTTGACGTGTTCCTTCAGCGACTCGCCCAGATCCGCGCCGCGCTCGCCGGGCCGCAGCACGACGAAGGCCTTCGGCTTCAGCAGGCCGTCCGCATCGCCCTGCGGCACCACGGCGGCCTCCAGCACCGCCGGATGCGTGACCAGCGCACTCTCGACCTCGAACGGCGAGACCCAGATGCCGGACACCTTGAACATGTCATCGGCACGGCCGCAATAAGTGTAGCGGCCTTCGGCGTCGCGCACGTATTTATCGCCGGTGCGGGTCCACCGGCCTTCGAAGGTGTGGCGCGACTTGCTGCGCTGATTCCAATAGCCCTCGCCCGCCGACGGTGCATCCACCAGCAGCTCGCCGATCTCGCCGTCGGCGACGTCAACGCCATGCTCGTCCACCAGCCGCACGCGATAGCCCGGCACCGGCCGGCCGGAGGTGCCGTATTTCACGTCACCCGGCGCGTTCGAGAGGAAGATGTGCAGCAGTTCGGTGGAGCCGATACCATCGAGAATGTCGACACCGAAGCGCTTACGCCAGTGCAGGCCGACGGATTCCGGCAGCGCTTCGCCCGCCGACGTGCAGATGCGGAGCCGCGCGCCAGCGCCGGCATGCTTCAGGCTCTCATCATTGAGCATGGCCGCAAACAGCGTCGGCACGCCGAAAAAGATGGTCGGGTGATAGCGCTGCATCAATTCGAACATCCGCGCCGGCGTCGGTCGCTCCGTATTGAGCACAGTGGTGGCGCCGACCGACATCGGAAAGGTCAACGCATTGCCGAGACCATAGGCGAAGTACAGCTTCGCCGCGGAGAGGCCGACATCGTCCTCGCGAATGCCGAGCACCTGGCTGGCATAGGTGTCGGCGGTCGCGGCGAGGCTGGCATGCACGTGCCGGACGCCCTTCGGCATGCCGGTGGAGCCCGATGAGTAGAGCCAGAAGGCCGGCTCGTCCGGATGTGTCGGAGCGGTGGCGAAGCGATCGGATTCGCGGCGGATCTCGTCGCTCAGCCGCAGCTTGCCGTCGGCATCGTCGCCGGCGACGACGACATGCTCGAGATCGGGCATGCGCGCGGCGACCTCACGCACGGCGGGCCACAGCGCGTCCGACACGAACAGCACCCGCGCGCGGCAATCCGACAGGATGTAGGCATATTGCTCCGGCGTCAGCAGCGTGTTGAGCGGCACCGGCACGATGCCGGCGCGCATGGCTCCGAGGAACACGATCGGGAAGTCGACGGTGTCGAGCATGATCATCGCGATCCGCTCCTCGCGCCGGACGCCGAGGCGGCGCAGCAGATTGGCGAGCCGGCAGCTCTGCGTCTGCAGTTCGCCATAGGTGAGATCGCGGCTCGTGTCGGTGAAGGCCAGCTTCTCAGCCCGCCCTGCGTCCACATTGCGGTCGAGAAGCCATGTCGCGGCATTGTATGTCGACGGCGACGCGGTCATGCTGCGTCCCCGGTCAACCAATCAGTTGGATCCTCCGTGCTCATGATCAGCGCCTCCCACTATCGAAGTATTCTGAATTATAATTCATATAGAGACACCACGATCGCTTGCTGTCAATAATTTCCGGCACTATCTTTCAGTGCAGCGCCATAAATCGATGAAGATCAGGTCCCCGCGATGATCCGGCAGCCCGATTCCGAGCAGCGCTTCCTTGTGGAGCTTGGCCAGCGCGTCCGCACCATGCGGGGGCTGCGCGGCATGTCGCGCAAGGTCCTGGCCAAGGTGTCAGGAATCTCGGAGCGCTACATCGCCCAGCTCGAAAGCGGCAAAGGCAACGTCTCGATCGTGCTGCTGCGGCGTGTGGCGGGCGCGATGGGCGCGCCGGTCGAGGACCTCATTCCCAGCAGCGAGCCGACGCCGGACTGGCCGGTGATCCGCGACCTCGCACGCCAGGCGACGCCGACGCAGATCGCGCAGGCCAAGGCCATTCTTGCCGGCAAGGCCGTCGGCGCCAGCCTGCAACGGCAAATGCCGTTCGCCGGCATCGCCCTGATCGGCCTGCGCGGCGCCGGCAAATCGACACTCGGCCGCATGCTGGCGAAGCAGATCGGCTGGAATTTCGTTGAGCTCAACAAGGAGATCGAGCAGCACAACGGCCTGTCGGTCGCCGAGATCATCGCGCTCTACGGCCAGGAAGGCTTCCGGCGCATGGAGCAGGCGGCAATCAGCAAGCTGCTCGCGCGCAAGGAGCTGATGGTGCTGGCCACCAATGGCGGCGTCGTCTCCGAGCCGCTCACCTTCGACCTCATCCTGTCGTCGTTCCACACCATCTGGCTGAAGGCCGAGCCGGAGGAGCATATGGCGCGGGTGCGCCGCCAGGGCGACCTGCGCCCGATGGCCGACGACCGCTCGGCGATGGCCGAGCTGCGCACCATCCTGCTCAGCCGCGAGCCACTCTATGCGCGCGCCGCCGCGGTGGTCGATACGGCAGGCCAGACCGTGGACCAGGCCGCGGCGCGGCTGCTGGGCGCGGTGGCGCCGGTGCTCGCCAGCAACGCGGCATTTCAGCCCCGCACCATCGCGTCATAGGCGACGGCCTCCGACCCAGCCTGCGTCAGACCCCGAGATGCCGCTCCAGCAGCTCCGGCTGGGCCATCAGATCGGCCGGCGCGCCATTGAACACCACGGCGCCCTTCGACAACAGAACGGCGCGGTCGGCGATCGTGGCGAGGCTGCGGAAATCCTTGTCGACCACGATCGTGGCGATGCCTTCGCTGCGGATGACGCCGAGCGTGCGCCAGATGTCGCGCGCCACCAGCGGGGCCAGCCCCTCGGTGGCCTCGTCGATCAGGATCATGTCCGGATTGGTCATCAGCGCACGGCCGATGGTCAGCATCTGCTGCTCGCCGCCGGAAAGCTGGTGTCCGCCATTGTTGCGCCGCTCGCGCAGCCGCGGAAACAGCTCGAACACGCGCGCCAGCGTCCAATCGCGCCGGCCGTCGCATCCAGCGCGCGCGGCCATCGTCAGATTCTCGGTCACGGTCAGCGACCCGAAAATGCCGCGCCCTTCCGGCACCAGCGCCAGCCCGGCGCGGGCGATGTCCTCCGGCACCGCGCCGCGAATATTGCGATCGGCGAATGTCAGCCCGCCACGGCAATCCGCCACCAGGCCCATCACGGCACGCAGCAGCGTGGTCTTGCCCATGCCGTTGCGGCCGATCAGCGCCACCTGCTCGCCGCGCGCCACCGCGAGATCGATGCCATGGAGCACCTGGCTCGCGCCGTAAAAGGCTTCGAGATTCGCGATCTGCAGCAGGGCGCTCATGCCGCCGATCCGTGCTCGCCGAGATAGGCGGCCCGCACCGCCGGATGCTGGCGCACCTCGTGTGGCAGGCCGCAGGCGATCACGCAGCCGTCGTGCATCACCGTGATCCGGTCTGCGAGTTCGAACACCGCATCCATGTCGTGCTCGACGAGCAGCACGGCGCGAGCGGCCTTCAGCCCGGCGATCAGATCGATGATGCCCCGCGCCTCGACCTGCCCCATGCCGGCCAGCGGCTCGTCCAGCAGGATGATGCGCGGATCGGTCGCCAGCACCATGGCGATCTCGAGCTGGCGCTGCTCGCCATGGCTGAGGGCCTCGGCGATGACGCCGGCACGCTCCGACAGGCCGACCTGCGCGATCGCCTGCATCGCGCGCTCGCGGACGGCAATATCCGTCTCAGCGCCGCCGAACATGCGCAGCGGCTTTGCCGCATGCGCCTGCGCCGCAAGGCGGACATTCTCATGCACGGTGAAACGGGGGAAGATGGTGGTCTTCTGATAGGCGCGGCCGAGTCCGCTCCGCGCCCGCCGGTCCGGCGCAAGTCGCGTGATGTCATTCGCGCCGATGGTGATGACGCCGCTCGAGGCGCGCAGTTCACCGGACAGCAGGTTGACCAGCGTCGACTTCCCCGCGCCGTTCGGCCCGATCACGGCATGGATCTCGCCGACATGCACCGCGATCGACACGTCGGAGACGGCCCTGAGGCCGCCGAAATGCTTGTGAAGGTTGGTCGCGCGCAGGGCGGCGCCGGCCTGCTCAGCCATGACGCGCCTCCGCTGCTGCAGCGACGCTGCGCCTCGATCCGACGTCCGGCGCCGGAGCATCCGCGCGCTCGCCGAAGATCATCGGCCAGAGCTGACGGATGCCGCTCGGCAGCGCCAGCACGATGAAGATGACGATCAAGCCTTCCGCCAGCTTCCAATGATCGGTGGCGGCCTTGAGGACCTCTTCAAGCGCGATCAGCACCAGCGCGCCGATCAGCGGCCCGGTCACCGAGCGCAGGCCGCCGATCAGCACCATCACCAGCACCGTCGCCGACAGATGCCAGCCGAGCATCTGCGGCGCGACGAAGCCGAACTGCGCCGCTGCGAAATAGCCCGCAACACCTGCGATGGCCCCGGATATGACGAACGCAATGAGCCTGATGCGGAAGATCGGAAAGCCGAGCGACCTCGCCCGCCGCTCGTTGTCGCGCGCCGCCGCGAGGGCGCGGCCGAACGGCGCATTCACCAGCATCGCGATCAACGCGACGGTGGCGGCGAGACATGCCAGCACGACGAAATAGAACACCGTCGGCGAGCCGAGATCGAGCAGCTGATACCCCCCGATCGCGATCTCCGGCTTCGCATTCACATAGGTGCCGTCAGAGCCGCCGGCGATGCCGGTATCGTGAAACAGAAAGAACATCATCTCGCCGAAGGCCAGCGTCACCATGATGAAGTAGACGCCGCGGGTCCGCAGCGCCAGCGCGCCGATCGCCAGCGCGGCAACGGCCGAGGCCAGCATTGCGACCGGAAGCGTCAGCAGCAGCGGCGCCGGATCGTAGCCGGGCGACAGCAGGGCCAGCACATAGCCGGCGAGGCCGAAGAACGCGGCGTGACAGAGGCTCACCAGCCCGCCGTGGCCGACCACGAGGTTCAGCGCCATCGCCAGAATGCCCATGATCAGCGCCTTGCTGGCGAACTGGACATAGTAAGTGGACGTGACGAAGGGCAGCGCCACTGCCATCGCGAGCAGGATCGTTGGAACGAGCCACCGCTGCCGCATCGATCAGACCTCCCGCCGGCCGAGAATGCCGTTGGGCCGCCATAACAGCACCGCCGCCATCAGCACATAGATCAGGATGCTGGCGACGCTCGGGAAAAACACCTTGCCGAAAGTGTCGGTGAGCCCGATCAGCAGCGCCCCGACCGCCGCGCCTGCCACCGATCCGATGCCGCCGAGCACGACCACGACGAAGGACAGGATCAGCATTCCGTCGCCCATGCCCGGAAAGACGGTCGAGATCGGCGCGATCACGATGCCGCCCAGCGCCGCAAGCGCTATGCCCACCGCGAAGACGTAGCGGTTGACGACGTCAAACCGGATTCCGAGCACCCGCGTCATCTCGCGGTTCTCCGCCCCGGCGCGCACGATCATGCCGACCTTGGTGCGGGTGATGACAAGAAAGATCAGCGCGGCGACGATCAGGCAGAACACGCAGATCGCCAGCCGATAGACCGGATAGGACAGATTATCTGTCAGCTGGATCGAGCCGGCGAGCCAGGTCGGGGCCGGGACCGAATGCACATCCTTGCCGAACAGGATCTCGCGAACCTCGTCGATCACCAGGATCAATCCGAAAGACAGCAGCACCTGGGCCAGATGATCACGCCCATAGAGGCGGCGGATGAAGATGCTCTCCAGCACCAGTCCGAGCGCGAATGCGATCGCGACGCCGCCCGCCATCGCCAGCGCGAAGCTGCCGCTATACATGGTGATCCAATAGGCGAGATAGGCACCCAGCATGTAGAACGCGCCATGCGCGAGATTGATCACGCCGAGGATGCCGAACACCAACGTCAGGCCACTGGCGACGAGAAACAGCACCATGCCGTATTGGATCGCGTTCAGGAGCTGAACGCCGAAGGTAACGAGATCCATTGAAGTGCCCTGATCAGGTCTCTCATGCCGCCGGCCGATATACTATCCGACCGGCAGCCCTGGGCGCCTGCCCATGTCGCCGTCCCGCGCGTCAGCTCGCAAGCCGTGCGGGATGGCGGAAGGGTCCGGCTCTCGCTCACACCAGCTTACAGCCGCGCGCAGGATCGTCGACATCCTTCTGCGCGATCGAGACCAGTTCGTTCCTGCCATTGCGGACTTCGCGAAGATAGATGTTCTGGATCGGATTGTGCGCCTTGTTGAAGCTCAGCGGCCCACGCGGACTGTCGATCTTCGCTGCGCCCATGGCGGCAATCATCTTGTCGCGCTGCTTGTCGTCGCCGCCGACCGCCGTCATGCCGGCGTCGAGCAATGCCGCCGCATCATAGCCCTGCACGGCATAGATGTCGCCGATGTTGCCGGTCCTCTTCTTGAACGCATCGAGAAAGGCAAGATTGGCCGGGATATCGAGATTGTCGGCATAGTGCAGCGTGGTCTTGATGCCGGTCGCCGCCTCGCCCTGCGCCTCCAGCGTGCCGTCGGTGAGAAAACCCGCGCCATAGAGCGGAATGGTCTTGCCAAGGCCGGCCGCGGCATAGTCCTTGACGAACTTCACCGCGCCGCCGCCCGCGAAGAAGCAATGCACCGCATCCGGCTTCAGCTGCGCGATGCGGGTGATCAGCGCCTGGAATTCCACCTCAGGGAACGGCAGCGTCAGCTCCTCGACGACCTTGCCGCCTGCTTTGGTGAATCCCTCCTTGAAGGCATTCATCTGCTCGGCGCCGGCTGCATATTTCCAGGTGATGGTGGCGACGTTCTTGTGCCCGGCATCGAACATCACCTTGCCCATCGGAAAATTCGGCTGCCAGTTGGAGAAGGAGCTGCGGAACACGTTGGGGGCGCAGGCCGGCCCGGTGGCGTCGTTGGCGCCGGCATTGGGAATGATCAGCAGTGTCTTGGTGTCGCGCGCGACCTTCACCATCGCCATGGCAACGCCGGAATGAACCGTTCCGATCACCACGTCGGCCTTCTCGCGGCCAACGAGACGATTCATGTTGTCGGTCGCCGCTTCGGGCTTGGACTCGTCGTCGACCTGCACGAAGGTGATCTCACGACCGCCGAGCTTGCCGCCCTTCTGCTCGACATAGAGGCGGAAGCCATCATCGATGAATTTGCCGAGCTTCGCGTAGGTGCCGGTGTAAGGCAGCATCAACCCGACCTTCAGCGGCGCATTCTGGGCAATGGCAGGCGCGCGCAATCCGGGCGCCACCGCCAGAGTGGCGGCCCCGGCGGCGCCCGAAAGCACCGCGCGACGACTGATCGGCAACGTCAAGCGATTGGACATGGCATTCCTCCCTCTCGATTTTTCGTCGTTATTGGGTCTTGGAGCAGCACAGCAGGCCGGGCCGTCGATGGATAGCCCACTGTCCCCAAGGCGCCTTTCATGCATCATAATTCGCGCAACCTGCGATTTGCAAGAATTATACTTCCTGTTGCTTCGTATTGTCCCCTTTGGATCGTGCCGTCGATGCAATCCGCGGTCCGCCGGCTTGCGTCGCAGCGACATGAGACCGAAGCTGACGCAACCGCGGCTCACGGACATCGCCATGACTCATCGCATCTTCCTCGCCGGCGCATCGGGCGCCATCGGACAACGGCTGATCCCGCTGCTGCGCGGCGCGGGCCATCACGTGACAGGCACCACGCGCGCGGCCGGCAAGGCCGCGATGCTGCGCGCGCTCGGCGCCGAGCCGGTGGTGGTCGACGTCTTCGATGCCGACCGGCTGACGCGGGCGGTTACCGCCGCGAGGCCCGACATCGTGATCCACCAGCTCACCGATCTGCCGCCGGGCCTCGATCCTGCGCTGATGCCGGCAGCCATCGGGCGCAACAGCCGCATTCGCGACGAAGGCACGCGCAACCTGATCGCGGCCGCCATCGCCGCCGGAGCGGGGCGGCTGATCGCACAGAGCATCGCCTGGATGTACGCGCCGGGTCCGCAGCCGCATGGCGAGGACGATCCGCTCGATCACGGCGCCGAGGGCGGACGCGCCATCACGCTTGCCGGCGTGATCGCGCTGGAGACGCAGACGCTGCAGTCACCGCCGCTCGACGGCATCGTGCTGCGCTATGGCCAATTGTACGGGCCCGGCACCGGGAGCGATGAGCCCCGCGCGCCCGCACCGCTGCATGTCGATGCCGCCGCCCATGCGGCGCTGCTCACGATCCATCGCGGCACGCCGGGCATCTACAATATCGCCGAGCCGAACGAGTTGGTCGCGACCGACAAGGTACGGCGCGAGCTCGGCTGGGATGCCGGATTCCGGCTCCCTTACGATACTGTTGCGCCGAACTCCGCCAGCCGCGCCGGATGAGCCGCGCCAGCGAAATGCGGAGGCTTTCGACGTCGCAGCGAGACCCCTTCATTCACTGTCCCGTGCAGGAAGGAGATCATGGCCCCAACGCCCACGCCCAACCAGCATGACGCATCCGTTGCCGCCTCACCCGCATCCGGCCGCCATCGTGTCGCGATCGTCGGCGGCGGCTTCGGCGGCCTCGAGACGGTGTATCGGCTGGGGGACGCGGATGTCGACATCACGGTGATCGACCGCCGCAACCATCACCTGTTCCAGCCGCTGCTGTATCAGGTCGCCACCGCATCGCTCGCCACGTCGGAAATCGCCTGGCCGATCCGGTATCTGTTACGCGGCCGGCGCAATGCGCGGACGCTGTTCGCGACGATGACCGGCATCGATACCGCGGCCCGCAGGGTGCTGCTCGATGATGACGACACCGTGCCCTACGATACGCTGGTCATTGCCACCGGCGCGCGCCACGCCTATTTCGGCCATGACGAATGGGAGAGCGTCGCACCCGGGCTGAAGACGCTGGAGGATGCCACCACCATCCGCCGCCACATCCTGGTCGCTTTCGAGCGCGCCGAGCGGGAGACCGATCCCGGGCAGCAGGCGGCGCTGCTCACCTTCGTCGTCATCGGTGCAGGGCCGACCGGCGTCGAGCTCGCCGGCACCATCGCCGAACTGGCCCGCGATACGCTGGCTCCGGACTTCCGCAACATCGATACCCAGACTGCGCGCGTCCTGCTGATCGAGGCCGGACCGCGGGTGCTGGCCGGCTTTTCCGAGGATCTGTCCGCCTACGCGCAGCGCTCCCTCGAAAAACTCGGCGTCGAGGTCGCGCTCGGCCAGCCTGTCACTGAATGCTCGCGCGACGGCGTCGTCTATGGCGGCAAGCGGGTGGCGACGCGTACGGTGATCTGGGCTGCGGGCGTGCGCGCTTCGCCGGCTGCGGAGTGGCTGGACGCGCCGGCCGATCGCGCCGGGCGGCTGATGGTCGAGCCTGACCTCTCGGTGCCGGGCCATCCCAAAATTTTCGCCATCGGCGATACCGTCACCATCGCCGGGCCCGACGGCAAGCCGGTGCCCGGCATCGCGCCCGCCGCCAAGCAGCAAGGCGCCTATGTCGCCGACCTGATCCGCCGGCGGCTGCAGGGCAGGCCCGCACCGCCGCCGTTCCGCTACAGGCACGCCGGCAGCCTGGCGCAGATCGGCAAACGGCTCGCAGTGATCGAGTTCGGCCGCTTCAAACTGCGCGGCGCCCTCGCCTGGTGGCTCTGGGGCATTGCCCACATCTATTTTCTGATCGGCATGCGCAACCGTCTCAGCGTTGCGCTGAACTGGCTGTGGATTCACACCCGCGACCAGCGCAGCGCCCGCCTGATCACCCAGGGCAGCAGCAAGGTAACCTCGCGCTGATCACGCGGCGCGCGGCGTGGCACAGGCAATCCAGCGCGGGGACCGATCGTCGTCCAGCGCCGCGACCTCCGCCGCCCTTCGGCTGAGCACCGCCCGCTGGTTGATGTAGCCTTTGTCGGTGATCTCGCCGTGATCGACCGACGGCGGCTCGGCGAGCAGCAAGGCGCGGGTGGCGTGGCCCGACGATCCGCTGCTCCGCGCCTTCAGCCGCGCCAACCCCTGCGCGATAGCGTCGCGCACTTGCGGATGATTCAGCACAGCATCAAGATCCGCGCGCTCCGGCAATCCTGACAGCGCGCGACAGGCCGCGACATTCGGAAACACCAGGAAGCGGACCTCGTCGCCGCCGTGCCCTGTGACAACGATATCCTGTGCCAGCGGCGCCAGCGCCGCGATGCCCGCCAGCCGCAACGTGCCGACGCTCACCCATGTCCCGGACGTAAGCTTGAAGTCCTCCGCGACACGGCCATCAAAGAACAGCCCGCATTCAGGCCGCTCCGGATCGGCCAGCTTCACCGCGTCGCCGATGCAATAGAAGCCATCGGCATCGAATGCGGCGGCGGTCTGCTCCGGCGCCTTCCAGTATCCCGGCGTGACATTGGGCCCGCGCACACGGACCTCGAGCTTGTCGCCGGACGGCACCAGCTTCAGTTCGGTGCCGGGAATCGGGACGCCGATATTGCCGGCGCGCTGCGCCTGGAAATGGCAGTCGGTCGCCAGCGGCGCGGTCTCGGTCGAGCCCCAGGCCGAGACCATCGGCAGGACACGACCGATGGTGGCGCGCGACATATCCTCCAGTGCTTCCCACAGATTCTGGGGCAGCGCGGCGCCGGCGAAGAACACGATCCTGACGCCGTCGAAAAAGCGCCGGCGCAGCTCCGCATCCTCGCGCAGCGTCGCGATCAGCATATCGAAGCCGCGCGGCACGTTGAAATAGACCGTCGGCACCACGTCGCGCAGATTGGCGAGCGAGGTGGCAAACAGGCCCGGTGCCGGCTTGCCGCCATCGATATACAGCGTGCCGCCGTTGCAAAGCACCATGTTGAAGTTGTGGTTGGCGCCGAAGGTATGGCTCCAGGGCAGCCAGTCGAGGGTGACGAGATCACCCTCCGTGCGCGTCAGAAACGGCCAGACCTGGGCCTTTGCGGCCTGACTGGTGGTGAGCATCCGCTGGGTGTTGATGACTGCCTTCGGGGTTCCGGTCGAGCCGGAGGTGAAGAGAAACTTCGCGATGGTGTCAGGACCGATGGCCGCAAAGGCGTCCATCACCTGGCCAGTCTCGGGAGCGGCCATGACGGCCCCGAAGGAAATGGCTTCACCGCCTGCATCGATGTCGCCGCTCACGATCTGCGCGCGATGCGCCGGGGCGATCGCCGCCAGCGCCGCAGCGAAAGGCTTGAGGGCGGAGACATAGATCGCGCCGGGGTCGAGCAGCGCCACCATGCTGCGCAGCTTGTCGAAATCCTTCGCCACCAGCGAATAGGCCGGCGAGACCGCGGCCACCGGAACGCCGACATGCATGGCGCCGAGCGCGAACAGGGCATGATCGATGCTGTTGTCGGACAGCACTACGAGAGGACGTTCGAGGCTCATGCCGCGGGACAGCACCCACGCGCCGACGCGGCGCACGCGTCGCAGCGCCTCCGCATAGGTCAACGTGGTCCAGGGCTGGTCGGTCGCGCGCCGTTCAGCGAGAAAAATGCGATCCGGCGCCCGCACCGCCCACTGCTCGAGCCAGTCGCCGATACATCGCGCGGCGGGCTGGAGCGGCTCGGCGGACTTCAGCCAGATCGATCCATCGGGCCGGTGGTCGGCCACGATCCGGGGTGTGGCGAAGAGCGGCGCGTGCTCCTCGCGGCGCGCGGCAGCGGGTGTCATGGCGTTCCTCCTGACGGGCTTTTCTTGTTTGTGGACTTCTGCTCTACGCAGAAAGGCGGGCCATCCGCAAGCTGGTCCGGAGCGCAGCTGCGGGCGCGACGCCATGCCGCCTTCCGGCTTATCGCTTGAACCTGAAAGCCTTTTGCCGAACTAAGAGAGCGGCCTCCGGGCCGCGACAGCCCCCGACTTTCGGATTATGATGCTGCTAGGGCGCAGCAACGGCACCAGAACCGACCAGACCGCGATGGAAAATCTCATGGCCGACCAGGATGACATCCTCCACCTGATCGACGACGCCGAGCCCGCTCATCCGCCGTCCTCCACACGCAAGTGGAAGATCGCGGTGATCGACGACGATCCCGCCGTCCATGAGGGCACGCGGTTCGCGCTGAGCGACTATTCGCTCAATGGGCAGACGCTGGAAATCCTCTCGGCCCATTCCGCCGCGGAGGGACGCGACCTGATGCGCCAGCATCCCGACATCGCGGCGGTGCTGCTCGACGTCATCATGGAGACCGATTCCGCCGGCCTCGACCTCGTCGACTATATCCGCAACGACATCCGCAACGAGACGGTGCGCATCGTGCTGCGCACCGGACAGCCCGGCCAGGCTCCCGAGCGGCGCGTCATCGTCGACTACGACATCAACGACTACAAGGCCAAGACCGAGCTGACCGCCGACAAGCTGTTCACATCGCTCACCGCAGCGCTGCGCAGCTATCAGCAGCTCGAGCGGATGGTCCAGACCCGCCGCGGTCTCGAGATCATCATCGACGCCGCCTCGACGCTGTACGACTTCCGCTCGATGCAGCGCCTTGCCGAAGGCGTGCTGACCCAACTTGCCTCGCTGCTCAATGTCGATTGCGCCGGCATCCTCGTGCTGCGCGACGGCGGCGAGATCAGTGACGATTTTGCCGTGCTCGCCGGCTCCGGCTGCTATAGCCGCTTCATCGGCCAGGCCGGACCGCGCTCGCTGGATGTCGATCTGCGGCAGATGGTGGAGGACGCATTTCGCCGCCGCCAGCACGAATTCGCCGATCACCGCACCGTGCTCTACATCCGCACCGGCAGCGGACGCGAGGTGGTGGTTCTGCTGGAGGCCGAGCGTCCGTTATCCGAGACGGACCGGGCCCTGGTCGAGATTTTCGGCAGCCGCCTCTCCATCGCCTTCGACAACGTGATCCTGTATCAGCAGCTCCATGAGGCCAATACGCAACTGGAGGAGCGCGTCGCGCAGCGGACGCGTGCGCTGATGCTGGCCAATCGCCGCCTCTCCGCGCAGTGGCTGCGGCTGCAGCGCGCCAACGGCTTCAAGAACGAAATTCTCGGCACCGTCGCGCATGATCTCAAGAATCCGCTCGGAGTCATTCTGGGCCGCGCCGAGATGCTGACCGAACTGATCAGCGCCGACGGATCGCGCGAAAGCATGAGCACGCAGATCGCCCATATCCGCGACGCCGCCCGGCGCCTGACCACGATGGTCGATCACCTGATCTCCGACGCCATGGCCGATGCATTCGACATCACCATCCGCCGTGAGCCGGTCGACCTCGTGGCGCTGGTCAACGAGGTGGTCGAGGCCAACCGGCTCTCGGCGGCGAACAAACAGCAGACAATCGGCATTTCGGCGCCGGCACTCCGGCTGACGATGTGCGACGCCGACCGGATGCGCGAAGCGATCGACAATCTCGTCAGCAACGCCATCAAATACAGCGCACCCGGCGGCCGCATCACGATCACGCTCGATCAGGACAAGGACGGCACGGCGATCGGCGTCGCCGATCAGGGCGCCGGACTGTCCCCGGAGGATCTCGGCCGGCTGTTCGGCCGCTTTCAGCGCCTCTCCGCCAAGCCGACCGCCGGCGAAAGTTCAACCGGTCTCGGCCTCTCGATTGTGAAGCGGATAATCGATATGCATGGTGGCAGCATCACCGCGGACAGCCCGGGGCCGGGACAGGGTGCGACCTTCACGATCCGGCTGCCCGCCATCGATCCGGAGTGACATGAGCCAAGGCACGCACATCATCATCGTCGACGACGAAGCGCCCGCACGAGAAATGGTTGGCGACTATCTGAGCATGCACGGCTTCACTGTGACGCTGTGCGATGGCGGCCAGAGCCTGCGCGACACCCTCGCCCGCAATGTCCCCGATCTCGTCGTGCTCGATCTGAACATGCCCGAGGAAGACGGCTTGTCGATCATTCGTGACCTGAAGGCCCGCACCAACGTGCCGATCATCATGCTCACAGCGACCGCGAGCCCGATCGACCGCGTGGTCGGGCTGGAGCTCGGTGCCGACGATTACATCGCCAAGCCATGCGAGTTGCGCGAGCTGATGGCGCGGATCCGCTCGGTGCTCCGCCGCGCGGGCAGCCCGGCAGGTCCGGCTCCGGGACCCGCCGCCAAGCCCGACAGCGAGCGGCTGGTGCGCTTCGGCACCCGCTGGCTGGACCTCGAGGCCCAGGCGCTGCGCGACGACGAGGGCAACGAGCATCCGCTGACTGCCTCCGAATTCGGCCTGCTGAAAGTGTTCGCCGCCAATCCGAAACGCGTATTGTCGCGCGAGCGATTGCTCGAGCTCGCCAATGCCCGCGACGCCGAGGCCTTCGACCGCGCTGTCGATCTGCGCATCATGCGCATCCGCCGGAAGATCGAGCCCGATCCCGCCAAGCCGACGGTGATCCGCACCATCCGGGGCGGCGGTTACCTGTTCAGCCCCGCCGGCGACAAGGCCTGAGCCTCCGCAATCTTATTGCGATGCAACATATCTCAGCGACTGAATGTTTCGTCGTGCGGGGCGGGATGAAACATTTCGCCGCGCAACGAAACCGTTTCGTCCCGGCTACGCAGACATCCTGAAACATCTCCCGGCTATCAATCCCGGTAACGAACGCCGCTAAAGCGACGACAGGGAGCCGGTCATGGAGAACATCATCGCCATCAGTCCTACAGCACAGCGCGGCATCCTGGCTGCGCAGGCGACTTCCGACGAGATGCTGCTGGAGGACGTTGCCGCAGGCAGCAGGCCGGCAATGCACATCCTTTATGCGCGCCATCGTGTTCGCGTCTACCGGTTCATCCTGCAGATGGTGCGCGACACCGCCACAGCGGAGGACCTCGTCAGCCAGGTGTTCCTCGACGTGTGGCGCACCGCCGGCCAGTTCGAGGGCCGCGCCCGCGTCTCGACATGGCTGCTGTCGATCGCCCGCTTCAAGGCACTGACGGCTCTGCGCCAGCGTCGCCACGAGGACCTCGACCAGGATCATGTGCTGGAAATTCCGGATCAGGCCGACACGCCGGAGACGACGCTCGCCCGCAATCGCACCGGCGATATCCTCCGCGCCTGCATCGCCAAGCTTTCACCTGCGCATCAGGAGATCATCCATCTGGTCTACTACCATGAGAAGTCGGTGGAAGAAGCCGGCCTCATCATCGGCATTCCGCAAAGCACGGTGAAGACCCGGATGTTCTACGCCCGCAAGCAGCTGGCTGAACTGCTCAAGGACGCCGGCGTCGATACAAGGGCGGCGTGACGGCTCTGATCTGATCTTACTCAAGCATGATTGTTCTGAACAGAAGCACTTGTCGTCATCCTGAGTGTCTGACCGGAAAATCAGTTGGCGCGCGACATAGCGCGAAAGCCGTCATCCTGAGGCGCGAGGGCGGAGCCCGAGCCTCGAAGGATGGCGCGGGACAGCGCTGTCGCCCTTCGAGGGCCGCTGAAGAAGCGGCCGCCTCAGGGTGACGGCGGCGATTCAACATCGCTCCATCATGCTTTAGCCTGACGACGCGATCAGTTGCACGCTCGAGGCCGAAGCGCCGGGCGGCCGTGTCGCAAGCCAGGTCTTGCGATCGGCAACGGCATTGTGAAACTGCTCCAGCGCGATCTGGAAGGCGGTGAGCGAGCCTTCCTCTATTCCCCCGCGCTCGAAACAGTTCAGCGTGATGCGGAGAATATCGTCGGCCTCGGCCTGCATCCGGTCCAGATCCTCGATCGACTCGCAACGCCGCGCTTCGACCAGCATGTCGAGCAGCCGGTCCCGCAGCGACGTATTGCTGGTGCGTTCGTCACGCCTGAAATAGCTCGCGAGCCACGCCCCCAGCGATCCCAGCGCGGAGGCCGCCATCAATCCCCACCAGATGTAGTCGCTATAGCGCTCGAGGAAGGATTTTTCCTCGCCGTCGACATAGGCTGCTGCGCCCGGATGCGCCGGTAGCACCGCATCCTTGTCGGTGTCCGGCGTCTCGATCTTGGCCGCCAGCGGGAAATCCGCCACCAGCTCCTGACGGACGGCGAAAAGCTGGCGCGTCAGGTTGGCCACCGTGACATCCGACAGGCTTTTGCGCGCGACGATGTGATGCGCGAAGCTGATGGTCTTGATCTCGCTATCGGGCCGCGATGGCGCGCCGCCGAAAACGCCGGCCGGAATCTCGGTCGCGTCATAGGCAGGGTGGTTCTGCGAGATCGCATCCGCCGCATCGATCGAGAGGAAGGTGGGCGAGCCGCCATCGCGCGTCGCCGCAGCAATGGCCTCTCCCACCAGCCGGCCGCCGATCGGCCCCACCGCAAGATAGGCATCGGCCCGGTTGGTTCGAACGGCTTCCGACACTTCCGGCGGCGCAAGCTGGATCACCTCAACCTCGGCGGGATCGACACCGTATTGCCGCAGCACCACATCGAGCAGCTTCACATTGGCCTGGGTCCGGCCGATGACGCCGATCTTCCGCCCGGCGAGGTCCGGGATGCTGGCGACCTTTTCGGATGCCGCCTGTCCCGACGCCGTCTTCGACGCGGGAGCCAGCAGCACGACGACGTTCTTGCGCAGCGTCGCCACCGCCAGCGCATCATTCGGGACATCGAGGTCGCCGCGGACGACCGCAAGGTCGACACTCTGATCGGCGATCGCCGCCGCGCTGGAGACGACCCCGTCGGTCAGCACGGGGCGTAGCCTGACCGAACCGTGCTGGCGGGCGAAAGCCTGCGCCAGGCCCTGGATCAGCTTGACGTCGTCGCCATTGGCGGGGCCGACCGCGATGCGCAAGGTGACCGGCCGCATCGCGAAGTAATAGGCCCCGGCGATGAGGGCGACGAGCGCCAGCGTCCCGGCGAGGGTGATCAGCATCACCTTGCGCTTGGCCGAGCGAGGCGACAGCGGCGCAGACATTCCGCCCGGCTCGCGCCCGCTGTCGGATGGCTGATCTGAACTGCTCAAGGTCGGCGGCCCGATGGTTGCAACAGCAGTCTCCCCAACTTGCGAGCCGAACGTATTGCCCGCCAGCGGCCAATCGGCCTCGCTCATGCTTGGAGCGGCTTTGGTCCATTATTGTGGCACGGCCGGTTCAGAGCAGAGGTCATGCTAAGGTATTTCAGCCTATGACGAAACCACGGTACGGCTTCGGCACGGAGCCGCGGCTTCCCGGCGTCCGGAGCACGTCGCCGCGGCCCGCCCGCCGCGGCCGTCGGTCCCTGCGGGAACCAGCAGCATCGTCCCCGAGACGCCGCCGATCAAACGGCGGTGCGAGAGCCATGCGACGTCCGCCTGGACGCATGCAGGGAGCCGGAAGGCTTGGGCTGGATGCAGGTCCGTTGCAGCAAGCCGGATCGTCAGCGGCGCTGGGCCTCATAGGTCTTGAGATGGGCATAGGCGACGCGGAGCCGCGGCACCTCGATTCCCGCGGCCTCGGCGCGCGAAATCAGATCGCCGACGATGTGGTCGGCCTCGATCGGCAGCCCGGCGAGGATGTCGCGGAACATCGAGGCGGTGAAGGGCGAGCCTTCCGTGGTGAGAATGCCGGTGATGCGCTCAAGGAACGCAGCGCGCGGCTGATGGCCCGCTGCCGCGGCGATGGCTCCGATCTCGTCGCGCACGCCAAGAATGTAGTCGCGGCCGCCCGGCGCCTCGAGAATCTTGCCGACCGGCGCGCGCATCAGGCAGGTGGCGCTCGCCAGCGTCGCCAGCAGCGTCCATTTCTCCCACATGTCCCGCACGATGGTGGTGCTTGCCTTGCCGTCAAAATGACCGCGCGTGAAGATGGCATCGGCGGCGCGGACGCGATCCGACATCGTGCCGTCGCGTTCGCCGAAGCCGAGCGACTGCATCGGCGAGAGCTGAACGACATGGCGCTCAGGGCTCAGCGTCGCCGCGATGGCGCATTGCCCGCCGAGCACACGATTGCGCCCGAACCGCGCATCGAGCACGTCGAGATGCCGCATTCCGTTCAGCATCGGCATGATGGCGGTCTGCGGGCCGACCGCGGGCGCGAACGAGCGGATCGCATCGTCAAGGTCGAAGGCCTTGCAGCTCAGAAGCACGATGTCGAATGGCTCGGACAGGTGGTCGGCAAGCACGGCCGGCGGATCGCGCAGCGTCACGTCGCCGTGCGGGCTCTTGATCACGAGGCCGTCGCGCGCCAGCTCAGCGGCGCGGCGCGGCCGCACCAAAAAGGTCACGTCGGCGCCGTGCTGCAGCAGCCGTCCGCCAAAGTACCCGCCGATCGCACCGGCACCGACCACCAGAATCCGCATCTTCGAAGCCCCGTTTGTTGGCCGTCACCCTGAGGGGCCGTTGCGAAGCAGCGGCCAGCGCAAGTTGCCAAGTTGTGTCCAGCATATGATGGTCCCGGATAAATCCGAGATCAATGGGCGACGGCGCCATGGTTCGAGGCTCCATGCTGCATGTGTCGCGTCAGGAGCACGCTATCGCCATCGGGGATTCAACCTCTACCACTTTTCGCCGAAAGGGCGGATCTCCATTTCAAAGGTCCACGCGCTCTTCGGCTGCTGATAGAGCTGCCAATAAGCGTCGGCGACCGAGGCCGGCGGCATCAGCAGATCGGGATTGCCGAGCGCCTCCTTGCCCCAGAGTTGCTCGCGTCGCTCGCGCACCCAGGCGGTGTCGACGCCGGCATCGATGATGAGGTGAGCGACATGGATCTGCTTCGGCCCGAGCTCGCGCGCCATTGACTGCGCGACCGCGCGCAGCCCGAACTTGGCGCTGGCGAAGGCGGCGAAGCCGGAGCCGCCGCGCAGGCTCGCGGTGGCGCCGGTGAAGAAGATGTTGCCGCGGCCACGCGGCAGCATCAGCCGCGCTGATTCGCGGCCGGCGAGGAAGCCCGCCCAGCAGGCCATTTCCCACACCTTGCGGAAGACCCGATCAGTGGTTTCGAGAATTGGAAAATTGACGTTGGCGCCGACGTTGAAGATGGTGACCTCCAGCGGAGTATGGGCATCGGCGGCTTCGAGGAACGCGGCAACCTCGTCCTCCTTGCGGGCATCGAGCGAGCGCGCCACGATCGAGCCGCCAGCGGCTTCGATCTCCTTGACCAGCGGTGCCAGCTTGTCGCCGTTGCGCCGGCCGGCGAACACGGTAAAGCCCTCAGCGGCGAATTTCCTGGCAATCTCGCCGCCGATGTAATCTCCAGCTCCGATCACCGCGACGGTGGCATTTCGCTTGGGCATGGGTGTCTCCGCGTCTGACGACATCAATTCGGGGCGAGGCCGGTCGATGAGTTGGCCTACGTTCCCGACATCAGCTCCTCGACGTCGCGCAACTGCTCCTTGCCGAAGAACATCTCGTCGCCGACGAAGAAGGTCGGAGAGCCGAACGCACCGCGCGCGACCGCAGCCTGCGTATTCTCCAGCAGCTTGTTCTTAATGTCGGGCTCCTGTCCGCGCTGCAGCAGGCGCGCCCCATCGAGGCCGGATTCAGTCAGCGCTTGCACTGCGACCTCGGGGTCGTCCATCTTCTTCGGTTCAACCCACATGTGATGGAAAGCCGCCTCCACGTAAGCCTCGAACACACCCTCGGCCTGCGCAGCCACGGCGCCGCGCATCAGCATCAGGGTGTTGACCGGAAAGAAGGGATTCCAGACGTAGGGCCTTACCTTGAAACGGCGGATAAAGCGCTCGGTCTCGCGCTGCATGAATTCCGGCTTGTTCTTGACGCCGGCCAACGTCTCCGCCGGTGACTTGTTATTGGTGGCCTTGAAGATGCCGCCGAGCAGGATCGGAACATAGTCGAACTTGACACCGATGCGCTGCTCGATCGCGGGGATGGCCTCGTGGCTGAGGAAAGCGTTTGGGCTGCCGAAATCAAACAGAAACTGCGGGCGCGTGGTCTGGCTCATGGCTCCCTCCTGCGGCAACGGTGCGGGGCGATTGTGGCGCAGCGCGGAGAAGGCGTCCACCTTTTTTTATGATGATAATCATATAAATTGCGTCGCTGCAGGCGCAGCGCAGCAAGCGATCAGATCAGCCGCTCGATCTTAGTCTTGCGCCAGACCAGCAGATAGAACGTCATCTGCAGCAGCAGCATCGCGCAGAAGGCGGCCGGATAGGCGATCCAGACACCGGTGACGCCGAACATGCGGCTGAGCATGACCGCCACGGGGACCTCGATCACGACAATGGCGAGGATCGACAGCAGGGTCGGGACGAACACGGTACCGCTCGCCCGCATCGTCGCCGAAAACACGCCGGCCATGCCGAATGGCACCGTGCTCCACAGCACGATGTGCAGCAGATGCTGCGCCAGATCGAGCACGTGAGGGTCGATGATGAACAGGCCGATGATCAAACGGGACAGCAGGTAGCCAAGGATCACCAGCCCGCCGGTCATCCACAGGTTCAGCCAC
>Ga0180222_1000705_pt1 | contig 44311 bp, 54 predicted proteins | sample eDN5th37CKraftOP_FD_151336 | JGI IMG/M metagenome (GOLD analysis project Ga0180222, IMG submission 151336) | Enriched Organic Plus compost microbial communities from Emeryville, California, USA - eDNA 5th pass 37_C Kraft OP (version 2) (version 2) ...
GCGCGTTGAAGAGCGTCGATTTGCCGACATTGGGCAAGCCGACGATGCCGCATTTGAAACCCATGAATAATCTGTCCTGTCGCTTTCGAAGCCGATCAAAGAAGTGTTGGCAGGGCTATGAGCGATAGGGCCGAGGATCGTCAAGCCCGGAAGCTTACTCTTTGCTGCCGAAGAGTTTCTTCAACATTGCGGCCATCGGGCCGCCCTCCGGCAGCTTTGCCGTCGCCTTCGGCCGTGCCTGGCGGATGTGGCTTTGGCCCTTCGGTGTCGAGCCCCCGCCCGTCATTTCCAAAGCCCCAGCCTTGCCTTGGATCACGAGGCTGACCTTGTTCATGAAACCGGACTCGTCGCCTTGAGCGAGCAACGCAATGTTATCGGCCACTGCATCAAGCAGCGGATCGAGCCACTCATGGTCAGCCTTGGCGAAATCGCCGAGTACATGGGGAGACACGCGCGCCTTGTCGCCCGGATGTCCGATGCCAATCCGCACGCGGCGATAATCCTGGCCGCAATGGGCATCGATGGATTTGATGCCGTTGTGGCCACCGGAGCCGCCGCCGCGCTTCACCCGCACCTTTCCGGGGGGGAGGTCGAGCTCATCGTAGAGAACGATGAGGTCGGAGGTCGGAAGTTTGTAGAAACGCATGGCTTCGCCGACCGCTTGCCCCGACAGGTTCATGAAGGTTTGGGGCTTCATAAGCAGCACCTTTTCGGTGCCGATTCGGCCTTCAGCCACGAGCGCGTTGAATTTCTTCGACCAAGGCGAAAAGGAATGGCGGCGGTGAATGGCATCCGCCGCCATGAAACCGACATTGTGCCGGTGCTTTTGATATTGCGGGCCGGGATTGCCTAGCCCCGCGATGAGAAGCATGAAGCGCCTCCCGGAAGCTGCGAAGAATTACTCTCCGCTTCCTTCCGTCTGCTCTGCAGCCGCTTCGCCAGCTTCCGCCTCTTCCGAACGCAGGCCGGCAGGTGCGGCGATCGTCGCGATCGTGAAGTCGCGGTCGGTGATCGTGGGCGTCACGCCCTGCGGCAGCTTCACGGCCGAAATATGCACCGAGTCGCCGATATCGAGCCCTTCAAGATCCACTGTGATGTTGTCCGGGATGGCATTGGCGGGGCACACGAACTCAACCTCGTGGCGCACGACGTTCAGCACGCCGCCGCGCTTGATGCCGGGCGCCTTCTCGTCGTTGATGAAGTGCACGGGCACGTTCACCGTCACGACCGTGTTCTGGCTCACGCGCAGGAAATCCACGTGCATGGCGAAGCCGCGCACCGGATCGAGCTGGTAATCCTTGGGCAGGACCTGGATCTTCTCGCCATTCACATTGATGGTGGCGATGGTGGTCCGGAAACCGCCGGCATGGATGCGCAGGAACACTTCCTTGTAGGGAAGGGTGATCGAGAGGGGGGGCTGCTTGTCGCCGTAGATCACGGCGGGAATCTTTCCGCTGCGCCGAATTGCCCGGGCGGACCCCTTACCGACCCGTTCGCGCGCCTCGGCCGTCAGTTCGTATGACTGGCTCATGGCTTTACCTTTCGTTTGTCGGAGCGCCTCCGGGCCGGCGGAAGCCAGGTCCCGAAAACGAGAAAGCCGCCTGCAGCGCCTTGGCGCCGGGTCGGCCTCCATCCGCGCTGCCTCCAAGGGTGTCTGCGCGGACTGCGGGTCTATAGCGCAAGGCCCCTAGGCGCGCAAGCCTAGTTGAAAAGGCTGGAAACCGACTGTTCCGACGCGGTCCGCGAAATTGCTTCCCCGATGAGATCGGCGATCGATATGGTGCGGATATTATGGGCGGCCTCGACTGATGAAGTCGGCTGGATGGAGTCGGTGATCACGAGCTCCTTGAGCTTTGAGCCAGTGATCCTTGCCACTGCGCCGCCCGATAGCACACCGTGCGTGATATAGGCGGTGACGCTCGTCGCTCCATTTGCAAGCAGGGCTTCTGCAGCGTTGCAGAGGGTCCCGCCTGAATCGACGATATCGTCGATCAGCAGGCAATCCCGGCCGTGCACCTCGCCGATGACATTCATCACCTCCGACTCGCCGGGGCGGTCGCGGCGCTTGTCGACAATGGCGAGCGGGGCATCGATGCGCTTGGCAAGCGCACGCGCGCGGACGACGCCGCCCACATCCGGCGAGACCACCATCACGTTCTCCAGCTTGTAACGTGCCTTCACGTCGCGCGCCATCACGGGAACGGCATAGAGGTTGTCGGTCGGTATATCGAAGAAGCCCTGGATCTGGCCGGCATGGAGATCAAGGGTCAGAACCCGGTCAGCACCTGCCTGGGTAATCAGATTGGCAACGAGCTTGGCGGAAATCGGCGTGCGCCCAGAGGTGCGGCGGTCTTGCCGAGCATAGCCGAAATAGGGAAGCACCGCCGTGATGCGACGCGCCGAGGAGCGGCGAAAGGCGTCGATCATGATGAGCAGCTCCATCAGGTGATCATTCGCCGGATAGGAGGTGGACTGCAGGACGAAGACGTCCTCGCCGCGTACATTCTCCTGTATCTCGACGAAGATTTCCTGATCTGCGAAACGTCGCACCAACGCTTTGCCAAGTGAAATGTTGAGGTAGCGGGCGATGGCTTCAGCCAGCACCCGGTTGGAATTGCCCGCGAAAAGCTTCATGGAGTGATCCCGGCCGACGCCACGTTTCAATTCGGGGCTTTTAGCGGCGTTGCCGATGATTGCAAGGGTGAATAGCCCATAACCGCCTGCAATTCGCCCTTGACGAGGTAATCTTCAGAGGGAAGACTAACCGCCGGTTGTATGGATGCAGTCAATTGAGACGCTCAAATTAACGCGGATCGGCCTGTTTCGGTCAAATCGTCGCAATTTCCTCGATACACGATGTCAGACCGCAGCGATGGGCCATCACGCGAGATGAACGCGCAGGCTTCGACGCTACTCAGGTCCGGGCGTGGCCGGCTTGAAGCCAGGTTGCGAGTTCCTCTATCGTGCGATCGGCCACGGCATCCATATTGGCGCTGGTGACGGCGCCCCAGCCTTCGCCGGATCCCGTAGCCTTTTCCTGCCCCTGAATCCGATGCAGGCGGTTCCCTGCGGGATCAAGTACATCCCACACGAAGATGATCGTGGTTCCCTTTTCATCGCTGACGGTGGAGAAGTACCCCTTCACGATAAAGGGGGCGCTCTGGCCGGTGGGCGAAATGGCAAGCCCCCGTTGCCCTGCGCGCAGGGCTAGGCGGTTTGATAGCGGCTGCACGGTTTCAGCCGCTGCGCCGATCACGGGCGCGAATTGGATGCGGGAAGCCGGGGAGATCGCGGCCATAGACTGACCAGGCAGTGCTCCGACGCTGCTCTGGTCGGTAAGCGTCGTGCTGATGATATCGCCGGCGGGGGGCGACGCGGTTGTCTCCGGGGAACGCGTGGGCGTGGTGGAGGACGCAATCCGAGCGGCGCCGGATGTGGAGAGGTCGAGCGCCTCGGTCCCGCTGCAGCCGGCAGTGGCCGCCGCGAGCACCAGAAACCAAGCACTTGTCTTCAAACGCGTCATCGTTCTCTCCGCGATGAAAACACCCCCCAGAGTACTCCGCTCCCTGATTCTACCTTATGATCAAATCAAGGCCATGGCGAGAAAGCATCAGCGGCGCGGACTCGGTCGTGAGATAGGTCCGGCCAAGGCACATCGCCGTGCCGGAATCAGAGTCCATGATGATCATATGGGCAAAGAGCGTCATGTCCGGCGCGATGGGCTCCGGATTGCCCGCGTAGAACATTTGCGGCTCCATCCAAGAGGGCGAAAAGCGCGCACCCAGCGAATAGCCGCAGGCGTTGAGTCGGTGACGCGTCAATTCATGCGCCTCCATTACCTTGGCGTGCGCGTCGAAGACGTCACCGAACGTATTTCCGGGCACCATAGCCTTCTCGCAGGCAAGAAGCGCCGCCTTTGCCGCCTCGAAAAGCTCCTGGTGGCGCCGGGAAGCCTTGCCGGTCAGCACCGTCTGCATCATGGCCACATGATAGTGATGATAGACACCCGCCCATTCCAATGTGAGCTGGTCGTTTTTGCCAAGCTTGCGCCGCCCTGCCTTATATCGGCAAAGCAGGGCGTCCGTGCCTGAGCCGATGATGAACTCGTTTGCGGGATAATCACCGCCACCCAGGAAAATCGCGCCCTGCATCGCCGCGAGGATCGCAGCTTCGTCCCCGCCCTGCTTGATCAGGGGGAGTGCGGCGTCCAGGGCATCGTCTGCCAGTTCCGCCGCCCGTTTTGCCTTTTCTATTTCCGCTGGGCTTTTCAATAGCCGCAGGCGCGGCACGAGGTCGGACGCATCCTCGATTTTGGCGAAGGTCTGGAGCTGTTCGTCAAGAAGCTTGCCGTTCCTGGCCGTCAGCCCGTGGGTGTCATATTCCACGCCGATCCGCATGCCGAGCAGGTCGAGATCATTCAGGAGATTGCGGAGGTCAAGGGCGGGGTTGGCGCCGTAGCGGTCGTTCCAGACAACGATGTTGTCGATGATGGAGGTGTGTCGCGCCTGGCGCAGATCTGCCGAGCGCGTGAGCAGAACCATAGAGCCATCGGCCTTTACGACGAGGCACTGGAAGAAGCAGAAGCCGAAGCTGTCATAGCCCGTCAGCCAATACATGCTCTCCTGCGCGAAGAGCAGCAATGCGTCGAGCTTGCGCTCCGACATCTCTATCAGCAGACGGTCGCGGCGTGCATCGAATTCGGCACGTTCGAAGTGTAAGGCCATCAGGATACCTCCAGGCAGATCGCCGAGATCTGGCGCCCATAGTCCGGCTCGCCGCGATGGGTGGCTCGGCGGTAGGAGAAGAAGCAATCCCCGTCCGCATAGGTACAGCGTCCGAGGGCTTCGGCCTTTACCCCAGCCCGGGTAAGCCGGTCTATGGTGTAGAGGTTGAGATCGAAGAGGGCATGGCCGGCTCTCCCGGAGTCGCGGAAATAGCGGGCATTGCCCCCGTCGGCCTGCACGAAGCGCTCGATGAATTCCGGCCCGACTTCATAATTCTCCTGGCAGATCGAGGGGCCGAGCACGGCCGCCAGACGCTCGCGCCGGGCGCCGAGCCGCTCCATGGCGGCGATGGTGTTTTCGAGCACGCCGGTTAAGGCGCCTTTCCATCCTGCATGGGCGGCTCCGATCACCTGCGCTTCGGCATCCGCGAAGAGGACTGGCCCGCAATCGGCGGCAAGGACCCCCAAGGCGAGCCCCGGGCGACTGGTCACCAGAGCGTCGGCTTTGGGCCGGGAGTCAGCCGGAAATGGTTCCTCGACCGTTACGACTTCCGCGGAGTGGCACTGATGAAGGGTGACTAGATCTTCCGCAGTCACGCCCATGGCGCCGGAGACGCGGCGCCTGTTTTCACGGACGGATTCCGAGGAATCCGTGGAGCCGAGTCCAACATTGAGGCTCTCGAAGATTCCTGTGGATACGCCGCCGCGGCGGGTGAAGAAGCCGTGTCTCACACCGTTGTCACGGGCCCTATCGAGCAGGGGGGAGCGGAGAGGCTCCGGCCTTGTCGTGTCCAGCATGCGCGCCTTCCGGTCAATTTTGGAGCGCGGATCGTGGGGCAGGGAACGGTGGAATGTCAATCCGGACCGGCGCTGCCTTCCAGCCGCCGGTGCCAAATGGCGGCACTTCCACACCCGCCGGCAGGATTGCCATCGCCTTGAACAGGGTTCCCATTTCCTGCGGGCCGGCAAGCCGTTCCACATCCATCTGAATCCGCTGTTGTTCCTCTGCGCTTCTGCCGGCCCCAAGCCGGCCCGCGCGCTCCAACAGCCCCAGACCCAATAGAAAATCGCCCTGGTGCATGAGGCGTGTTGACAGCCCATGCCCCTGCGCCACCTTCCGCAACGCGGAGAAATCCACATGCGCGGTCAGATCCGCTTCGCCGGGACTTTCCAGAACGTCCTCATAGCGGTGTCGGCGCACGGCCTGGAGCGTTTCCCCCAATGCCGGTCCCTCGTATCCGTAATCGATGAAGAGCCCTGCGCCGCTCCGCCGCGCCAGGCGCTCCGAGATAACGTCCATAAGCCCCTCACGGACGGGAGCGATCTCGAAAATCGAGCCCTCCGGCGCTCGGTCCGCGTCCGGCGGTAGGAAAAGGGAATCAAGGGCACCGGGACCTGCCCTGAAAGCGAGCGCGCCGTCTTCGGTCTGCCCCACCACGCGCTCGCGCCAACCGGCAGGCACTTTTACATACTGCTTTATGGGTACGGCGTCAAAAAGCTCGTTGCCGACAATGAACAGCGGTCCGTCGGGGAGCTCTTCTACATTCAGGAACCAGTCCGGGCTTGCCTCGGCTCCTTCCAGCGTCTTCCTCTGGACGGCGGCCAGCCGTGGACTCGTCTCGACCATGGCAAAGCGGTGGGCTTCCACGAGGCTCGGAGCAAGTCTCGCAAAGGTGCGCAGCATATCCTTCATCAAGGTGCCGCGCCCGGGCCCGATCTCGGCGAAGAGCGCATCGGCGGGAGCTTCGGCTGCTTTCCAGGCCGCATAGAGCCAGATGGCGACGAGTTCGCCGAACATCTGGCTCACCTCCGGGGCGGTGGTGAAGTCACCTTCTGCTCCGAAGGGCTCGCGGGTGGTGTAGTAGCCGTCCTCCGGATCGAAGAGGCAAAGCGCCATATAAGCATCCACGCCCAAGGGACCGGTGGTCTCAATGAGCCGCAGGATGCGATCGCGCAGCCTGGTCATGTCTCCGGCCGGGTCTGAGGCTCAAGCGCGCGGGCGGTCAGCATGGCCCATATGCCAGCGGCGACCATCGGCGTGGAAAGGATCATGCCCATTGTGAGCCAGCCGCCGAAGAGGTAGCCGATATGGGCATCCGGCTCGCGGAAGAATTCGACAAAAATGCGTGCCAGCCCATAGCCGCAGATGAACGCCCCGCCGACAAAGCCCGGCGTCTTCAATTTGAGAAAACGGTGGGTAAGGAGCCTGAGGACGAGGAAAAGCACAAGGCCTTCAAGCGCGGCCTCGTAAAGCTGACTGGGATGCCGAGGCAGCGGGCCGCCATCAGGGAATACGAATCCCCATGGCATATCTGTCGGCCGGCCCCAAAGTTCGGAATTGATGAAGTTCGCAAGGCGTACGAGGCCCAGTCCCACGGGCGTGGCCGCCGCGACCGTATCGAGCATGCTCCAAGGATTGATGCGGCGCGACAATGAAAACAAGACCATCGCGGCGATCGTGCCGAGCATACCGCCGTGGAAGGACATGCCTCCTTGCCAGATCGCCACGATGTCCAACGGATTATCGGTATAACGCGGCAGATCGTAAAATAGCACATAGCCCAGCCTGCCGCCGAGAACGACGCCGACTGCGGCCCAGATGACGAAATCGTCGAGATCCTCGGGCTTCATTGGGGGAACATTGTTCGCCCACAGCCCCGGCGTGCTCACGAGTCGTTTGGTGTACCACCAGGCAAAGAGGATTCCCGCCACATAGCCCAGTCCGTACCAGTGCACTGCAAGCGGCCCAATCTGGAAAATCACCGGATCGATATTCGGAAAGGGGAGGGCGGTCAGAGGCAGGAGAAGATAGTCGATCAAGCATGCCTCCTGTCTTGGTCTTGGTGCCGCGCGAAGCTATGGGCAAGCATTGCGGCGTGGTCAAGTCCGGCGCATGATGCTTGCATTCGCGGTCGGCCCGCCTTACCTCAATTATTAAACAGGAGCACCGACATGACAAACGGCCCCAACCGGATCCTCGATGAGTTCGCGAAGGTGGTGACCGATGCCGCCGGTGCTGCCCAAGGCGTGCGCCGCGAATTCGAAAATCTTTTCCGCGCTCAGACCGAGCGACTCCTGAACTCGATGGATCTCGTCCAGCGCGAGGATTTCGAGGCGGTGCGCGAAATGGCCATCAAGGCCAGGGAGGAAAATGCGGCTCTTCTGGCCCGCATCGAGCTTCTCGAAACGAAGCTCGCCGCCGCCCAGGCCACGGATACGGTGACCGACAGCCCTGCCGGCCCGGCCCGTTCAAAAAAATAGTTATCCTCATCCAGCCTGTGAGCAACGCCAAAAAGTGCTGGCGCGAGAGTCGGTTACGCGGCACTTTGAATCATCCGTGGAACCGCGGCTATCCACACCGGCGGGCCGGTTGGAGAAAAAAAGCTGGTCAGGCGTCCTACGATCAATAGACTGAATTTACTTGATGATTCGGAATAGATCATCGGTCGGGCTGGGGCGGGCCTGTCTTGTGTCCTTGCGTGTTCACGCTCCGCTCAGTGTCGTACTCGGTCGCGTGCCTTGAACCGCATGTGTCACATGGCGGGCGTCTGACGACGCTCCCAAAGAATGGGAAAGCAGATTAATGAGCCTTCTTGAACTCGACATGACGCGTGGCGCTCACCCCGTGGACGTTATCGAGCATGTCGCCCACTCGAATGACTGGAGCTTCGAGCGCAATGGCGATGACGAGATCGCTATTTCCGTAGCCGGCACTTGGACAGACTACCACGTTTCGTTCTCCTGGATGGAGGAATTCGAGGCGCTGCATGTTGCCTGCGCATTCGATCTGAAGGTGCCCGAACAGCGGACGCTGGAAGTGATGCGCCTGATCGCGTTGATCAATGAGCAGATGCTGTTCGGACATTTCGATTTGTGGGAGCGGGAGGGCGTCGTCATGTTCCGCCAGTCGCTCGTGCTCGCGGGCGGCCTCGAGCCGACCGGGCAGCAGGTGGAAGTGATGCTCAACAGCGCGCTTGAAGCCTGCGAATGCTACTATCAGGCTTTCCAATATGTCATTTGGTCGGGCACGAGCGCGCAGGACGCGCTGAACAGCGTTCTTTTCGAGACCTCCGGTACTGCATGAGAGGTGTCATGGGTATGGCGGAGGAGATCGTCTACGCCGATTTCGAGAAGGTCGATATACGGGTGGGGACGGTGATCGAGGCCGAGCCTTTCCCGGAGGCGCGCAAGCCTGCCATCAAGATGAAGATCGATTTCGGCCCGGAAATCGGCGTGAAGAAGTCTTCCGCCCAGATCACCGTCCACTACAACCCTGAGGACCTTGTCGGCCGGCAGGTGATGGCGGTGGTCAATTTTCCTCCGCGCCAAATCGGGAAATTTTTGTCTGAGGTGCTTACCCTCGGATTCTCCGACGAGCAGGGGGCTGTGGTTTTGGCGGCGGTCGAAAGACCCGTTCCCAATGGCAGCCGGCTGCATTGAGCCGGCAGATCAAGCATCTGAAACCCGGATGCTTTCAAGGCAGGGAACGATTTACCTGCGATAGCGGTTCGTCACTCGCATTTTAGGAGTGCGGAGTGGAAACGACTATCGAGTTAACGGCGAGCGCTCGCCTTTTTGCCGAGCGTGCCCAGCTTCTGCCCTGGCTGGAGCGGCTTCGGTTGGACGAGTGGGTCTCCAAAGGCGACCTCATAGAAATCCCCGCAGGCAATCAAGCCGAGACTTTCGTGGTGCTTGCCCGTCGTATCCGTATGGAAAAAGACGGCGCCTGCACCCTTACCCTTCTGCTGGATCATCCCATGCGATCTGCGCAAGCCTAAATTCCCCGGACGAATCGGCCAAGCAGTCACCTTGAGGTGACTAGGTATGGAATTCGTGCCTTCTTGTGCGAATCGATCAAGTTACTATTTCTCCCCAGGTCACTAATTTATACCGCTCGAGGTCGAACCTCCCATCGACCTCGAGCGGCACGGCTTTGAGGAAGCTTATGTCGCTTAAACTGAACATCATTATCGGTAGCACTCGCCCGGGCCGCGTCGGGCCCGTCATTGGAGACTGGTTCAAGGAATTCGCCAAATCCCACGGCAAGTTTGACATTGAACTCGTTGATCTTGCGGATTTCAACCTGCCGCTCCTGGATGAGGCATCGCATCCGCGCCTGCAGCAATATGAGCACGAGCACACCCGCCGCTGGAGCAAAAGCGTTGGGAAAGCGGATGCCTACGTCTTCATTACACCGGAATATGATTACTTTCCCCCGGCAAGTCTCGTGAACGCGGTTCAGGCGCTGGCGCTCGAATGGCATTACAAGGCGGCGGGCGTGGTCAGCTATGGTGGCATTTCCGGCGGCCTGCGATCGGCGCAAAGTTTGCGGCAACTGCTCAGCAATGTGAATGTTCACGCGCTTCCGCAGACGGTGCCCGTGCCCTTCTTCCCGCAGTTCATCAGTGAGGAAGGGGAGTTTCGCGCCAACGAGCAGATGAATGAGGGCGCCAAAGCAATGCTCGACGAGCTCCATAAATGGGCAACGGCGCTGAAAACGATCCGGTCGGCACAGGAAAACCGGCAGGACAAAGCCGCCTGATTCGCCGAACCACCATTAGAAGGGCCGAGCGAAAGTTTCGGCCCTTCCCGCTGTTAGGCAGGTACGCGGACGATTACCCGCAGACCGCCCAAAGGGCTGTCTTCGAGCGTGATGTCGCCCCCGTGGCTGCGGGCGATATCGCGGGCGATGGAAAGACCCAAGCCTGTGCCGGTCTCGTCCAGGTTGCGCGCTTCGTCCAGCCGGACGAAAGGTTTGAAGACCTCCTCGCGCTTGTCTTCCGGAATGCCGGGACCGTTATCGTCGATTGCAACAAGCAGTGTCCCATCAAGATGCCGGGCGCTGACCTTGACCTCCGAGGCATAGCGGAACGCGTTGCCGACCACGTTTGACAGCAGGCGAGAAAACGCGTTCGGACGCACGTGCACCTCCGGCTTGCCGGTGAGGGAGGCGTCGAAGTTGCAGCCGCGCATCCTTGCCTCCTCCTCCATTTTCGTGAGGAACGCGGCAAGATCGAACCGGCCTGCTTCTTCCTGCGCTTCGCCACGGGCGAAGGCGAGATAGCCCTCCAGCATGAGGCGCATTTCCTCGACGTCCTGGTCGAGCGCCTTGATGTCGGCTCTGTTGCGCGCCAGTGCGAGCTGCAGCTTGAAGCGGGTCAGGATGGTTCTGAGATCGTGGCTGACGCCGGTCAGCATGGCCGTTCGCTGCTCGATCTGCCGTTCGATGCGCTCCCTCATTTGCAGGAATGCGCTGCCTGCGCGACGGACTTCTTCAGCACCGCGCGGATGGAAATCACTGGTGGGACGTCCCTTGCCGAAGCTCTCGGCCGCCTCCGCAAGCTGCAGTATGGGACGGATCTGATTGCGCAGGAAAGCTACGGCAATCGCGATGAGAACCAGGGAGGTCCCTACCATCCAGAGCAGGAATATATGCGTGTTGGACGCGTAGGCTTGGCTGCGCCGCGCAAAGACGCGCAACACCTTGTCATTCAGCTGGATGCGGATTTCGATGATGTTCGAATTGCCCACCGTGTCCAGCCAGAAGGGCCGGTTGATCTGGCGTGTGATTTCCTCGCTCAGCGTCTGGTCGAGAATGGAAAAGAATGGCTTGGGGCCGGGCGCGGGGAGGGGCCCGGGCGGTTCGACGCTGATCCTTAGAGCAAGCCTCTCTTGGGCGATGCGGATGATGTTCTCGTAATTGTCGCTCTGCGGATAGGTCTCGATAATGTCGATAATGGCAGCGATGTCGCGCGTCACCGCTTGCGAGAGGCGCTGAGTTACCGTCTGCCAATGACGCTCCATGAACGAATAGGCGATGACGGCCTGCAGCAGGATCATCGGCGCGATCATGATGATGAGCGAGCGGGCATAAAGCCGTTTGGGCATATATTGGGAAACGGTGCGCCAGAAGCGCCGCCAGAGGCGACGTGTCGTTATCGCGACATTTCGAAGGCGCGCGGCTAAGCTGTCGCTCTCGGTCGAGGATAGATCGAACTTCGCCATTTGCACCTTTCGCACCCGCCCGGCCTACACGCTCGGTAGTCTAGCCGCCTTTGCGGATAGCGTCACGGCGGCGGGAGTTTCGACAGACGCGATGCTGGTATTCTCTGCGCGCCCGTTTTGGAAGCCCTGAAGGCCGAAGGCGACACCAACATGGCGTTTGTGCATCGGTGGTAAGCACCGTGTGTTGGCTGAGGAAGTTTAACGACAGAAAAGGGGCCGTTGGGCCCCCCCGTAGAACACGCAGCCGGATGGATTGCGCCGGCCTCAGATCGCAACCCGGCTGCTGAACGTCCCGGTTTGGCTCGCCGCAATAACCGGCCGAGCCTCAGGCACCAGAATTCCCGACTTCGTCGCGAAGACGAGGAAAGCGCTCCGTGCCGTCTCCGCATCCACCATCCTGTCGAGCGCGGCCTTGCATGTCTTCAGCGCAACCCGATGAACCTTGTCACGGCGGCTATGGGGCCATTCGGAAAGCACGGCATAGGCCTCCGCAGCCGAGGTCACCTCAGCCGGAAATCCCAACCCGACAACGATTGTCACGGGTTCTTCAAAGGCATTGATCTCCATTCGCAGCTCCTTTGGATCGGATCGCCGCCCGGTCGCGCACGCGGCCGGGCTCGGCGTCTGAAGATGCTCACGCAGTCGAGGGCCGTTTGCTTGCGAACCAGAGTTCGAGCCCTGCCAACACCGCGACGATCAGCCCTGCCACGACATGCGCATAGAGAGCTGTGGAGACGGCGGTGAAACCGAGGGCCCATGGGGATGCGATTGCCCAAATCCCGAGGATAAGATTTATCCACTCCTCCCACTCGGCGAAAGCTACAAGCGCGCCTATGGCGATCAGCGCGATGGCAGCGCCGACCACCCATGCATTCCAGGCCGCCGCCGTTTCAGTTGCAAAGCCGAATATCCAGGGCGTTAGAGCCAGCGCGACACCGACAACGAGGCTGGCGACGTCAAGGACAGTCTCCTCTGTCCTGCGATTCATGGTGTTCATGGTCACTCTCCCTTCCATCAAGCATGCAGGAAGCATTCCGCTTGCTTTCAACCGGCCGCAGCGTGAGCTCCGGCGGCGGAAGCTGCTCAAGCCACCGCGAAGGGACCCTGGTGCTCGTGCCATGCATCACTGAGGGGCCTGCCGATAAGCGGCCGACGGAACTTCGAGACCAGAGGAGGGCGCATGCGGGTTGAAGCCGGGGCCAACCGAACAGGAGGGGAGACAATCGTCCTCATAACCACATCCTCCGCGAGCAACATGGATACGAGCAAACGCCAAGGGGCCGATCCGCGGACGGCCCGCCGGCCCCGATTCCGGCGGCCGGCTAAAAAGATCTGGGTAGACCTTCTTCGGGTTTCAAGGCCAAGCGGCCAAGGAGGGCTCGCCTCTATTCGACACTCAGGCGGTACCCGATGCCGCGCACCGTCTGCAGCCAGATAGGATTGGCCGGATCGCGCTCGATCTTCCGGCGCAGCCTGTTGATTTGCACGTCAATCGTGCGTTCACCCACTTCTGACTCCTCGCCCACGAGTTCATGGCGCGGGATGGTCTCGCCGGCGCGCTGGGCGAAAATCGCCATGATCTCGCGCTCCCGTTCGGTAAGCTTCAGCAGCTCTCCCGAGCGCTTCAACTCTCGCCTCGTGATCTGGAACGTATACGGGCCGAAAACGATCTGCTCCAACTTTGGCGTGGTGGGCTGCCCGCCGCGTCGCAGAATGTTGTTGACCCGCAGCACAAGCTCGCGCGGGTCGAAGGGCTTGGCAAGATAATCGTCGGCACCCGCTTCAAGGCCGGTCACGCGACTCTCGGTTTCCGAAAGGGCGGTCAGCATCAGGATCGGCACGTCGCGTTCGTTTCTCAGGCTGCGCGTCAGCCCCACCCCGTCCTCGCCCGGCATCATCACATCGAGAATGATCAGGTCGAAGTCGAGCCCTGCGAGCTTTCGGCGGGCTTCCGCGGCATTGGCCGCCACCGTTATGCGGAAGCCTTCCTCGCTCAGAAAGCGCTTAAGCAGTGTTCGGATGCGTGTGTCGTCATCGACGACGAGCAGATGCGGCGCATCGTCCGCCGGCGCGGGGTTCATCTCCGCTAGCATGTCCTCACGGCTTATCATGATTGGCTCCCTCCCTCGCTCGTGCGGCCCGTTGGGTCGGGCCGGTCGAGCTGCGCCCGGAGTTCCGAATTCACCATTGCCCTAAGAAAGCGCTCCAACGCCGCCCTGTCCGTAATCCCGGCTTCCTCCAGTGCCGAATGGATGCGGCGGGACTGTGGCAAGGCAAGTTCCACGGCCAGGGCATGGCCCTTCTTGGTAACGTAAAGCTCGCGCTGGCGGCGGTCGCGCGGCCCCTGCACCTGCACGATATAACCCGTGTCGATCAACTGCTTCAGCACGCGGGCGAGGCTCTGTTTCGTGATCCTAAGGACGTCGAGCAACTCCGCGACAGTCAATCCAGGCCGCCGATTGACGAAATGGAGCACCCGGTGATGTGCCCGCCCGAAACCATAGCTGGAAAGGATCGCATCCGGATCCGACGTAAAATCCCGATAGGCGAAGAAGAGCAGCTCAATCAAAGCGAAATCGAGTTCCTCGATCGCCGGTCCTGGCTCGCGCTTCTCGGTCGGCTTCATGGGGCTCTTCATCATATGCCTTCACGTTCGCCAAATTACGTCAGCTATATTGACATATTTTTGGCGCCTTTGTAATTTCTGCCAAGCTTTTCGCCTTATAGCGAACAAAATGAGCGTGTTGAGGTTGTTTTTCCGGAACTTTCCCTAAACAGTTTGCCTCAGGACGCAGTGTTCCGGCATAATCCGGTTTCGCCTGTTTGAAACGGGCATTTTTCAGGGCTTGGGCCCGAGGAGAGATTAGGATGGCATCTGTTCCCTTTGACCAGCTTGATGGCTTCATCTGGATGAATGGCGAATTCGTAAAGTGGGCCGATGCCAAGATTCACGTACTCACCCACGGGCTGCATTATGCAAGCGCGGTGTTCGAAGGTGAACGTGCCTATGGCGGAGAGATCTTCAAGCTCACGGAGCATTCGGAGCGCCTCCATGAATCCGCACGCGTCATGGGCTTCCGCATTCCTTATTCGGTGGCTGAGATCGACGAGGCCTGCAAGCAACTCCTCGTGAAGCAGGGCCTGCAGGACGCCTATGTGCGCCCGATCGCCTGGCGCGGCAGCGAGATGATGGGCGTTTCCGCCCAGAACAACCGCATCAATCTTGCCATCGCGATCTGGGAATGGCCGAGTTATTTCAATCCCGAGCAGCGGATGAAGGGCATCCGCCTCGACATGGCCGAATACCGCCGGCCGGATCCGCGCACGGCGCCGTCGAAGGCCAAGGCTTCCGGTCTCTACATGATCTGCACGCTTTCCAAGCACGCGGCCGAGGCCAAGGGCTATAGCGATGCGATGATGCTGGATTGGCGCGGCCAGGTGGCCGAAGCCACCGGCGCCAACATCTTCTTCGTCAAGGACGGCAAGCTGCACACGCCCGTTCCGGACTGCTTCCTGGATGGAATCACTCGGCGTACGGTGATCGAGCTGGCACGCCGCCGCGGCATCGAGGTGATCGAAAGAGCGATCATGCCGGAAGAGCTGACGGGCTTCGAGCAGTGCTTCCTGACCGGAAGCGCCGCGGAAGTGACGCCGGTTTCGGAAATCGGGCCATATACGTTCCAAGTGGGTGAAATCACTCGCGTTTTGATGGACGATTATTCTCAGGAAGTGCGTCCTCGGCAGCGTCTCGCCGCCGAATAAGCAAGCTGGATCCAGCACCGCCCGCGCCAGCTCGTGCGGGCGGCTCCTCTCCCAAATTTGACTTTGGCCAAATTCGGCGTTTCATGATGAGCGCCGGCGCGAGGCCGGCTCTTTGAGGAGAGGGGTAAGATGGAAGCTTTTGTTCCCATCCTTGTTCAGGCCATATCCGGTATCGTTGCCGGGGAGGCGGTTGGCGCGGCCTTCAAAAAGGCGGCAATGAGCCAGTTGCCGATCATCATCAGCGGCATCGTCGGCGGCGTCGGCGGTGGCGCGTTGCTGTCTGGAATGGGTGGCGATGCCGGCGCACTGAGCGGCGTGCTCGGCAATGTGGTCGGCGGCGGCGCAGGCGGTGCCATTCTCACCGCCATAGTCGGCGCAATCATGAACTCCATGAAGAAGGCCTGACGCGGCAACCATCCATTCGCGGGCGGCGCTGCCGCCCGCTTTTCCGTTTTGCTATTGCCTTGTTTTCATAATCGCCTATTCCCTATTCCATGAGCACTCTCCAAGCCGGCATCATCCCCGTCACCCCGTTCCAGCAGAATTGCACGATCCTCTTCGATGGGGAGGAGATGCGCGGGGTTGTCGTCGATCCTGGCGGGGAGGTGGATCATATCCGCGCCGCCATCGAGCAAAACGGCCTGACGATCGAGGCGATCTGGCTCACCCATGGTCACATCGACCATGCCGGCGGTGCGATGGAGCTGAAGGAAGCCTTGGGGGTAGATCTACTCGGGCCTCAGGAAGCCGACCGGGAGCTTCTCCTAAATCTGGAGAATCAGGCCCGTATGTTCGGGCTGTCCGATCCCGTCCGCAACGTCACCCCCGACCGATTTCTAAACGAGGGTGATGTGGTCTCGTTCGCCGGTCATGATTTCAAGGTTCTGCACTGCCCCGGGCATTCGCCGGGCCACGTCGTTTTCTACAACGAGGCGGCGAAATTCGCGCATGTGGGCGACGTGCTGTTCAATGGCTCGATCGGACGCACCGATCTGCCGGGCGGCGACCATGCTGCCCTGATCCACTCGATCAAGACCAAGCTCCTGCCGCTCGGAGACGACATAGGCTTTATCTGCGGGCATGGGCCCGGGGGCCGGTTCGGCGACGAGCGGCGGACCAACCCGTTTCTGGCAGGTCAGTAGGAATTAGGGAGGGCAATAAGGAAGATCCCTTATTGCCCTTTTGATTCACTGCCCCGTCGCCTTACCCGACATTGCAGAAGTGGCGCCGCCCGTCATAGCCCATATAGGTACCGGAGCTCGGGTCGAAGCTGCGATAGCGCATGCTGCAGGCCCGGTACCACTCAGGTGTCCAGGGCTCCGCACCGTAATAGACCGGGGCAGGGCGATAATACTCGCGATACACGGGTGCTGGCCGGTAATAACGGGGTGCCGGCGGGTCGATATAGACCCGATCCGAATAGTAGCGTGGCTGCGAGAGCGCCCCGCCTACGATTGCACCGACGGCAAGCCCTGCCAGACCCGCGGCCAGTTCGTCCCCGTGGTCGCGGTGGCGCCGCCAATGATCTGCATAGGCCGGAATGGTCACAAGGGTGGTCGCCGCCACGGCGGCGCCGAGGATGGTGCTCTTGAGGATCCGGTTCATCTTCGTCTCTCCTGTCCTGCGCGATCCCTTGGATCGAGCGCTTAAGCCGGATGCTATGATCCCGTAGCTGAACGGCATCTGAACGATAAACGCGGCAGGATATGGGCTAGGTTCCCTTCCGCTGTCGTCTTTCCGAGCGGACGCATCGGAAAGGGAAGGCGGAGGCACCCGAGGTGGCCGGCGGACGTGCGCCGGCAAGGGACGTGATAGCTATGCGGCCGTTCTGTTATGGAGGTAGGTTTGACGCGGCTCGCCAGTCGCAGCGCGCGCTTTCTGCGGCAATGAACGCTGCGCTGATATCGCCAGCGTCTGTGCCGGCAACGCCGTGACCGGTACGGGAAAGCTGGGGTGGCTCCTAGAAGAGCCACCCCTTGAGGGCTGATCAGCCAAACTGGCAGAAATGCCGACGGCCGTCATAGCCAAGGAACGTGCCCGACCGCGGATCGAAGCTGCGGTAACGGGCGGTGCATGCATTGTACCAGTCCCGCGTCCAGGGCGCCGGTGCACGATAGGAGCGAGAGGGCTGGCCGTAATAGGTCGTCCTTCGCTGGGGATACGCCACCGGACGGTAGCTTGGCGCCTGCCGATAAAATGGCTGCTGATAGAATGGCTGGCGCTGTGCGTACTCCACGACCTGATAGCCTGGTGCCCGGCGATAGATCTGAACCGGCTGCTGGTAGACAGGTGCACTCTGATAGATGTCGACCACTTCATAGCTCGGTGCCGGGCGGTAGACCGGTGCGCGCTGATAAATGTCGATCACTTCGTAGCTCGGTGCCGACCGATAGACCGGCATCGGCCGCTGGTAGACAGGCGCTTGCTGATAGACGTCCACCACCTGATAGGCTGGTGCGGGATCATAGCCCAGAGCCGCCCGAGGGTAGGATGGCGACGGCTGATAATAAACGACGGGCGAGCCGAAGCCCGGCCGGCCATAGACCGGGGCGGGTTGATTGTAATAGGCGCCCTGCGAGCGCGGCTGGCTAAGTACGCCGCCGATGATGGTGCCGAGAGCGACGCCGGCGAGGCCGGCTGCAAGAGCATCCCCACGGTTCCGCCTTCCTGCCTCGGCGGGAATGGCTGCAAAAGCCGTTGCAGCAACGGCAATGCCCAATATAGCGTTCTTCATCAAATAGTTCATATCTAACTCCTTTCTCGCACGACCCTGCAGGGGGTTGCGTCAACGCAAGCTGGATATGAGGTGTGAAACAGGGCTGGAATGGGAGCGGCCGAGCGCACTTTCATTCACATCGCAGTGCCTGAGCCGTGAACAAAAACGCCGGCTCGAAAGCCGGCGTGAACTTCTCAATGCCGCCCGCGGCGGCATGTACGCTGATCAGCCAAGAGAGAGATTGACCGCCTTCGGCCCTTTGCCGCGCTTGTCTGGCTCGGTATCGAAGGTTACTTTCTGGCCGTCCTCCAGACCAGGCAGACCCGAGGCCTGCACAGCGGAAATGTGGACGAACACGTCCTTCTGGCCATCATCCGGCGTGATGAAGCCGAAACCTTTCGCGTGATTGAAGAACTTTACGGTACCACTCTGGGGCATGGGAAGGGATCCTTTTCTCCCGGTCATCAAAGTCTGCGGGCCATTACCAATGGCCCAGTTGTCCTCGGTCGTTTACTGGGGGAGAAGAAACAGTCAGCTCGCGCGCGATCCCTGCCGGATTTCTTGTGACACGCGACTTCCCGGAAGCCTTGTGCCGGGGCATGCTATTCCAGTCTCCGGGCCGGCAAATGCCCGAACACCGAAAAGTTTCCCTCATTTTCTCATTTCCAGCAAGCGAAAGTTTTGTGTCCTGTGTCGGGACCGAGGGGAGCAGATGTCCTAGCTGGTGTCAAAAGGCGCTCGTTACACCGGGCGAAACAAAAATAAGACGAAAAAGAATAGACGAAAAAGGCGCGGAAGTTGTGTCTCCCGCGCCTGTATAAGAGCCGCTTAGCGGCAAGTGCTTTACGCAGCCGAAAGATTAACCGCCTTCGGGCCTTTGCCCATGCGGTCCGGCTCTACGTCGAAAGATACCTTCTGGCCGTCAACGAGCGAACGCATACCGGAGGCCTCAACTGCAGAGATGTGGACGAAGACGTCCTTCTGCCCGCTGTCCGGGGTAATGAACCCGAAGCCTTTGGTGGCGTTGAAAAACTTGACGGTGCCGGTCTGAGACATGGGGAAACTCCTTTTCCCGTTCAAAAAAGGCGTCTGTGCGACTTGCACAGGTTCGCCGTCGCCGCGAGTTCTGATGTCGGGAAAAGGTCGTCCAAAAAAGCGTCCAGTTCTCCGGGTCTGCAATCCCCGGGCGTCATGCCTTATGGCATAGAACGGTGTTTGAAGCAAGGTGGCAGTTCTGGCTCAAAGGCTGCGCTTGTACCAAAATGCGTCGGCAATTCGCTCCATGCCGATCCGCTCATAGAAACCGACGGCATCAGGCACCGAGACGAGAAACAGAGCCACCTGGGGTCCGATCTGTCGCCGTGCCTCCTCCAAAAGGCCTTTTCCGATCCCGAACCCTTGAGCGGATGACGAGACCGCAAGTTCGGAAACATAGCAGCACCAGGAAGAATCAGTCACGCCTCTCGCGACACCCACCAATGGTTTGCCGGGTTGATCGAGCCGCGCCGTCACGATCAGGCCGGCTTGCGCCAGCATGGTCTTCAGCCGCTCCGGATCATCGACCGGGCGTAAAGTACCCAAGCCGGATTCGATCAGGACGCGGCGGAATTCCTCCGCGCTTAGACTTTCTTCCCGTGCATAGATCACGCCAGCCTTTGTCATTGGTATAAAGTGCATGAAAAAGGGCGTGGAGCGAAGCTGCTTTTTGCTGTCAGTGCAACAGGGAGCGCGCCGTGGGAGCCAGACGGCATAACGAAACCGGTGCGTTGGTGAAGCTTTCGAAAGCATTCGCTATGGCGTCCTGCCAGCCGGGGGCCGAGTGGAGGCGCCGGGCGAACGATGATGTTCAGCACGACTATCGAAGCGGCCGATCCAGACGAACACCCGCTCCTTGTCCCGCACCGGCAGGCGAGGGAACGTGTTCTTGCTTTGCTCGGTTTCCAAGCGCGCACCGGCCGGTGCTCCCGCCTCCACGAGAACCGGCAGGATGACATGTGAGAAATAGGCAGGGAAGTCGTCTGCTCGCTCCGGTACAAGCGGGAATGTATAAAGAGCAAACACGGTGCCGATCTCGGCCTGCCTGCTCGCAAACGGCCGTTTGACCGCGGCGAGAGCAAAACCCGTGTCCTCTCCAACCGGGTGCAAGAGCAGTACGTCGTCAAAGCGCTCCATCGTGGCATTCGCCTCGTCGCGATGTGCAGCCCATAGCGGCCCATCATAGAATGAAGCGAGGCTATGCCGGCGGCTGTCCATATCGGAGAAGCCGCGCAGCCATACGAAATCGTCCGGGCGATCGAGATCGCGGAACTGCCCGAGAACGGACATGCCGCATTCCTCCTGGCTTTCCACCAGATGCCGATCGAAAAGAGTGATCAGATCTTCCCGCCGTCGCGGGTGAACCAGGTATCGCCGCAACTCTATGACGTTCTGTTGGACGGATAGGGACATTGATCTCGTTTGCCCAGCCATGGGAGGGATTCCGTAACGAGGCAACGATATCAGGCCCCTCCTGTCAGCATATCGTCAGGAGGAAATGGCCGAAACGAAGGGCCACTGCTAGGTGAATGCCGGCCCGGCGAGCCGCTCCACATGATCCTTCAGGTCGGCAGGCCAGCCGGAGATAAGCTCGCGGAAGCGTTTGCCATCGCCGGCATAAAGGGCGCGTGAAGCCTCTTCATAACCGGCCTGATCGCCAAGCATCGCCATCATGAAGCGGTCTGCCGCCTCCTGGGCTTGACGGGCGTGCTCCCGTCCGCCGGCGTCATTTCGCGCGGCATCCACCAGTCTGCGCAGCGCTGCCGACGCGCCTCCCGGCTGCCGGTTCAGCCACTCCCAATGACGCGGCAGAAGCGTTACCTCGCGGGCAACCACGCCCAGCTTGGGGCGGCCGGGCGCGCGGGGTGCTGCAGCAAGGACGCGCGCAGCGACCTGTTCGGCCGTTCCCGAAAGGTCGAAATCGATCTGCCGGCCCGTAGCGTCATCGAAAATCAATATGTTCTCGTCCCGTCCCTGCTGCTTCAGGGCAAGAGCGACTTCCAACCTCGAACCGCTGGCAACTTTTCTGCCGCCGTGGAATGCGGTGCATGTCTCGCGTTCTTCCATCGCATTCCTCCTATCGAAACCAAATTATACCCGGGTTTATCATATGGTCAATATACCCGGATTAAAATTCGGCTTACGTGCTAGTCGGCTTCATGATAGCAATGCCTGTGGAGCCGGATGGGGAGCGTGGTGAAAGAGCTTCTTCTGCTGCGTCATGCGAAATCGAGTTGGGATGATCCCGCCATCGAGGATTTCGGCCGGGCGTTGGCGCTGCGTGGACGCAAGGCTGCACCCCTGGTCGGTCGCGAACTTGCTGCCCGGGGTTGGATTCCCGAGAAGGTGCTCGTCTCTTCTGCCTTACGCACGCGGCAAACATGGGATTTGGTGCGTCTCGAACTCGGCAATTCGGCTCCGCCGGTAGAAGACAGTAGGATCCTCTACATGGCGCCCGCCGCGCAGATCCTTGCCGTTCTTCGCGTCGTGCCTTCGGAGATCAGCAGTGTTCTGCTGATAGGCCACAACCCCGGCCTGGAGGATCTTGCCCGGAGGCTTGCCGGACCTGGCTCGGACGAGGCGGCTCTCGCACGGCTTGCGCGGAAGTATCCGACCGCAGCACTCGCCCGCTTCGTGCATGAGGGCTCCTGGTCGACGCTGGACTTCGCCGGGCCGCGCCTTACACATTTCCTCAGGCCAAAGGATATTGGAGCATAAGCGACCGCATGGGGAACTTGCGGATCCTGGCTTACACGATGGTGATCCTGATGCTTTTGCCTCTCGCCTTCCTGTTCCTCCTCCCCGATGCTGCGCTTGCCCAGGAAAATACCTGGAAAGTCGAGCATGGCGCGGCCCTGGCTCAGCCGTCCGAAAGCAACAGCAACATCTATCGCCTGGAGGTCAGCTGCGGCGAGCCTTACCGCCTCGCACTCTATACCGAGCAGGGTCCTGTGCTCCCCGCAGGCGGGCGGGGTGAGGCTGATTACTTCTATAAGCCTGGCCGTATCGAGGCGGAGGTGACAGGCGGCTCGTTTCCGCTTGTTGCGGCCGGGTCTGACGATGCAGTGGTTCTGTTCCGGGAGGGGACGGCCGAGCAGGGCTATATGGCGGACCTCGATCCGGATCTCCTGGCGGCCATCACTCGGGGTACCGAGCTCACGCTCTCCTTCGATATCACGCCGGGAGCGAATGCGAAGACCGACTCGCCCTTCGAAACCTTTGCCCGTTTTTCTTTGAAGGGTGCAGGCGAGGCGATTGCAGAGGCGCTTGCCGGCTGCGAGCCATCCTGACAGCCTCCTGTCAGCAGAGCAGAATGTGCATCGGCATTCGCTTCTCCGCCCCTTCCCATTTGCGTCGCAAGCCTCCATATTTGGCCGCATGGCCAATTCATCCAGAAAAAAAGCCGGCGGCTTCGCGGAGTCGCCCCAGCCCCCGCTGTCGGGTACGCCGCTTTCGGGCTCGATCTCCGATTGGGCCGCGGATATCGCGCGCGAGGCCGAAAAGCCGGTGAAGCCCAAGAAGAAGATTCCCGAGCGTTCTGCCGCTCCGGGAAGGACAGGGCGCGGCACCTCCATGGGCGGCGCCGCTTCGGCGCGTGAGCGCGCCGCTGCCGGCCTGATGCCCGTGGCGGGCCTGGACATCACGCTGGAGGAAGCCGAAGGGCTGGCTCCCGGCGGCGTCACCGCAACGGTCGCGGCGCTTTCGAGACTCATCGAGGGCGGCGACCCGAATTTGACGTCCACCTGGGTACCGCATCGTCCCCCGCGGCCGGAGAAATCCGAGGGTGGTATTCCCTTCAAGATGGTCACCGAGTTTAAGCCCTCGGGCGACCAGCCGACTGCCATCCGCGACCTCGTCGAGGGCGTCAACAATGGCGACCGCACGCAGGTCCTTCTCGGCGTCACGGGTTCGGGCAAGACCTTCACCATGGCCAAGGTGATCGAGGAGACGCAGCGCCCCGCGCTCATCCTCGCGCCCAACAAGACGCTCGCGGCCCAGCTCTACGGTGAGTTCAAGTCCTTCTTCCCGGACAACGCGGTCGAGTATTTCGTCTCCTACTACGATTACTACCAGCCGGAGGCCTACGTCCCGCGCTCGGACACCTATATCGAGAAGGAATCCTCGATCAACGAGCAGATCGACCGGATGCGCCACTCCGCCACCCGCGCCTTGCTCGAACGCGACGACGTGATCATCGTCGCCTCCGTCTCCTGCATCTACGGTATCGGCTCGGTCGAGACGTACACGGCCATGACCTTCCAGATGGCCGTGGGTGACCGGCTCGATCAGCGCCAATTGCTCGCCGACCTTGTGGAGCAGCAATACAAACGGCGCGAGGCGGATTTTACACGTGGCTCTTTCCGCGTGCGCGGCGACACGATCGAAATCTTCCCGGCCCACCTGGAGGATCGAGCATGGCGCATCTCGCTCTTCGGGGACGAGATCGAGTCCATCACCGAGTTCGACCCGTTGACGGGGAAGAAGACCGACGACCTCAAATCGGTCAAGATCTACGCCAACTCGCACTACGTCACTCCACGCCCGACGCTCAACCAGGCGATCAAGGGCATCAAGGAAGAGCTGAAGCTGCGCCTCGCGGAGCTCGAGCGCGCCGGCCGCCTGCTCGAAGCGCAGCGCCTCGAGCAGCGCACCCGATTCGATCTGGAGATGCTGGAGGCTACCGGCTCCTGTGCCGGCATCGAGAATTATTCGCGCTACTTGACCGGTCGCGCCCCCGGCGAGCCGCCGCCGACGCTGTTCGAATATGTGCCGGACAACGCGCTGATCTTCGTGGACGAGAGCCACGTCACCATCCCGCAGATCGGCGGCATGTATCGCGGCGACTTCCGCCGCAAGGCGACGCTTGCCGAATACGGCTTCCGCCTGCCAAGCTGCATGGACAACCGGCCGCTGCGCTTCGAGGAGTGGGACGCCATGCGCCCGCTCACCGTCGCCGTGTCCGCCACGCCCGGCGGCTGGGAGATGGAGGAGGCCGGCGGCGTCTTCGCCGAGCAGGTCATCCGCCCGACCGGCCTCATCGACCCGCCCGTGGAGGTCCGCCCGGCCAAGTCTCAGGTGGACGACGTGCTTGGCGAGATCCGCGAGACCACCAGGGCCGGCTACCGCACGCTCGTCACCGTGCTCACCAAGCGCATGGCCGAGGACTTGACCGAATACCTGCACGAGCAGGGCGTGCGCGTGCGCTACATGCACTCCGACATCGACACGCTGGAGCGCATCGAGATCATCCGCGATCTCCGCCTCGGCGCCTTCGACGTGCTGATCGGCATCAACCTCCTGCGCGAGGGCCTCGACATTCCCGAATGCGGCCTCGTCGCCATCCTCGATGCCGACAAGGAAGGCTTCCTGCGTTCCGAAACCTCGCTGATCCAGACCATCGGCCGCGCCGCGCGCAACGTCGATGGCCGCGTCATCCTCTATGCCGATCATATCACCGGCTCCATGGAGCGGGCGATGGCCGAGACGAACCGCCGCCGCGAGAAGCAGCAGGCGTGGAACGAGGCCAACGGCATCACGCCAGAGAGCGTCAAGAAAAACATCGGCGACATCCTCGATTCCGTCTATGAGCGCGACCACGTGCGCGCCGAGATCGGCGGGGCGAGGGGCGACGACCTCAACAATCTCGTGGGCAACAATCTCCAGGCCCATCTCGAATATCTCGAGAAGGCCATGCGGGATGCCGCAGCCGACCTCGACTTCGAGGAAGCCGCGCGCCTGCGAGACGAGATCAAGCGCCTGCGCGAGACCGAGCTCGCCCTTCTAGACGACCCCATGTCGCGCGACGCGGGTGTGGAGAACACGCAGGACAGGCGCCGTCAGGCCGCCAAGGGCAGGGGTTCCTCCGCGCCATCGTCGGCCGGTCAGGTGGAAAAATCTCTCTTCCGCAAGCCGGATCTCGACGAGATGGGTACTTCCGGCGCCCATGCGGTCCCCTCCGGCAAGAGCCTCTTTCGCAAGAACTCACTGGACGAGATGACGGTTCGCCGTACCGAAAAGCCGGTCGGCAAGACACCGCCGGCGGCTCCTGACGAAGAGCTGATCGCACCCCGCCGTGGTAAGATCGGCGCCGGTTCCTATGAAGACCCGGCAGACGAGCGTCAGCGGTCGCGCCGGCCGAAAAAGACGGGAAGGCCGGGACGCTGAGACTACACTCGTATGGCACCGGAAAGCTCGACGTGCAGTTCAGTTCTTAGTCCGTCCTTATTGGGCTTAGACGACCCAAATCCGGGAGGGCGAGCGCGACGATAATCACTCGGCTGATGGCGTCATTCGATTTTCCGGCTGGTTTTGACACGAAGCGTCATACTTCACCGTCTTGGCCGATGTTATGCTGGACGGGCCGGCGAAAGTCACAGATCCCTTCTCTATGGCTCCAGGGGCCAGGGTCTGCGGTAAAGTCGATGTATATGCGACAATCTTGTATTTGTCTGGTCCTTCCAGGATGAAACAGCCTTTGGCCAGATCGATCGGTTCTTTGCCGACGTTCTCCACAGTCAAATCGAACGATTTTTGCTTGCCGGATTCTTCCGTTTCGACTTCCAGCGCGTCGCGTGACGTGGTCACCTTTACTCCGTCATTGACGGTTTCAGTCGCCCCCACGCACGCATACAAGGCGCAGGCCGTAAGCAGCAAAGATGGTATAAAAACTATCGTCTTCTTGTTCATCATCTGACCTATACATTTAAATATCTGTGCGGCTCGAAACGAGCCGGAAGGGACTTCGATGCCGCAATGGGAACCGCTCCTCCACTGCTACCCAGCCCATCAGAAATTTCAACTTTTAGTTGCTGTATTGGTTTATGTATCTTTGGGATGTTCTTGAAACTTGACGTGGAAGTCCCGGAACGCGCCGCCCATGGCGGTGGGATCGCACAATCGGTTCTGACGGATTTGCTATGGAGTGCGGATTCTGCTGCGTCTACCCATCAAGGGCTCGGGAAGAGGAACAACGGCAGGCTTTGATAGGCGGCTACGAAGTGGGCGTAGGGTGCTGTGTTCGTCCGCTACTCCTCGGGCTCGGTGGTGAACAGCAGCGGATATCCCGCTTTCCGTCCGGCATCCGTGGCCCGCGTTGCCTTCGTCTCCGCCACATCCTTCGGAAAGACGGCCACGACGCAGGTTCCACGCCGGTGTGCCGTGATCATAACGCGATAGGCTTGATCCTGATTCAGCCGGAATTCGGCCTTCAGCACCCGCACCACGAATTCTCGCGGGGTGAAATCGTCATTGACGAGGATCACCTTGTGCAGCTTCGGTCTGTCGACCTTCGGTTTTGTCCTGGTGCTTGGGTTGAGGACGACGTCACTCATGATGAGACACTCCATCCGGAGTGGTTCGCATTGTGAGCAGGGAGTTACCACCTGCGGCCCACGTGTTCAACTTGCTCGTACAGCCGCCGGGCCGAGTGAATGCTGAGGCGCTTTAGGATATTTGACCCCGCTCCGAGCGACTTTTGAGCGCTTGCAAATTGCCGAGGGCACGTCCTGCTATGGTTCAGGACCCATTCGCATCGGATCGGGGGTTCGCGGTTCTGGAGCCTTTGGCCGACACCTGTGGGCTTCCCTCATGCAGCTCCGTCGAGCCCGGCATGCACGAGGCCGAGGGGGGTGCGGCGACCCATTGCCCAGGAACGTATCACGTGGCTTGCCACGCGCTCCCTGCTAACCACATCCGCTCGTTCGATGCCGAGCTCATCGCATACAGCTTCCACCGCACTGGAAATCTCAGCGATATCGCCGGCGTCGTAGACGCCGTATTCGGCAACCTTCGACGGGAGCATGTTCATGTCCTTCCCTGTCTGGCGCACTCCGGCCTCCACGGTTGTGCGCGCCGCCTTCCCTCTCCGGGTTAGCATCTCGAGCATGATGCACGATTGCGGCAGCTCAATGAAGTTTGATTCGCCCTGGATGCCCGTCAAGTGGAAAAACCGGCGCGGTGTTGCGGGCATGCATCAAAACTTTTGTCGGCTATTCGCAATCCGTGCGCGTAGTGGCTCCGCCCACGCCTTTTCAACCAGCGTGCGGAGGGGCATAGAATTCCTGTCATGAATGGCGGATAAGCCGCTTGCAAGATTGGCGACAGAGGTTCGATTCGATGAAGATTGCTGTTCTGGGCGGCGACGGGTTTGTCGGCTGGCCGACCTCCCTCCATCTTTCTGCACGGGGACATGAGGTTCATATCCTCGACAATCTTTCCCGTCGCTGGATCGATACTGAGCTCGGAGTCCAGTCCCTCACGCCGATGGATTCCATCCAGGAGCGGACGCGAATCTGGCATCAGGAAACCGGCCGGCGCATTCGTTTCCACCTGATCGACCTCGCCCAGGATTACGAAATCCTCAAGCGATGGCTGGCTGAACATCGGCCCGATGCCGTTATTCACTTCGCCGAGCAGCGCGCAGCGCCCTATTCGATGAAGAGCGACCGGCACAAGAACTATACGGTCAACAACAATGTCAATGCCACGCACAACCTTCTGAACGCGCTGGTAGAGATCGATCTGGATGCGCATCTCGTTCATCTCGGCACGATGGGCGTATACGGGTATTCCAGTGTGGGCGCCGCCATACCCGAGGGATATCTGCCGGTGGGTATCGAGACCCTGTCCGGCGAAACGGTCCAGCAGGAGATTCTCTATCCCTCCAATCCGGGCTCGATCTACCACATGACGAAGTGCCTGGATCAGCTCCTGTTTCAATTCTACGCCAAGAATGACGGCCTCAGGATCACCGACCTGCATCAGGGGATCGTGTGGGGCACGCACACGCCTGAAACCAAGCTTCATCCGCAACTGATCAATCGGTTCGATTACGATGGCGATTACGGCACCGTGCTCAACCGCTTCCTTATCCAAGCGGCGATCGGGTACCCGATCACCGTTCACGGCACGGGTGGGCAGACGCGGGCATTCATCCACATTCAGGATTCGGTGCGATGCATCGAACTGGCGCTGAAAAATCCGCCGAAACGCGGGGATCGGGTGAAGATCTTCAACCAGATGACCGAAACGCATCGCGTGCGTGATCTCGCGGGGCTGGTCGCTCGCATGACCGGGGCCAATGTCGCCTACCTGCCCAATCCGCGCAAGGAGGCACCCGAAAACGATCTTGTGGTCAATAACGAACAGTTCCTGAAGCTGGGTCTCAACCCTACCACCCTTGCAGAGGGGCTTTTGGCCGAAGTCGTCGATGTGGCGAAGAAGTTCGCCTATCGGGTGGATCGCACCCGCATCCCCTGCGTCTCCGCCTGGACCAAGGACCTCGCACCAACAATCGAGCGCGACCCGGAAGGCAAGCGGCTGAAGAGCGTGGGGTAGGGCAGGCACCCTCAGGGTCTCGGCCATGTCTCGAAACGCATATGTGACCCTCGTCACCAATGCGGATTACGCGATGGGCGCGACAGCGCTCATCCGTTCGCTCGCGCGCACCGAGACGCAGGCCGATATTGTCGTGATGCATACCGGTGGCGTAGAAACCGGCGCGCTTGCGCCGCTTCGCGATCTCGGCGCACAGCTGATCGAGGCAGAGCTTCTGCCGACATCTGATGACTTCAACGAGCGGCATCAGCGTGCGCGGCTCCATTCGGACGCACCCTTCACGAAGGGCAACAAGCCTGCCTTCCACACGCCCCTCGACAATTTCGTGAAATTGCGCCTCTGGCAGCTCACCCACTATGAGCGCGTGGTCTTTATCGACGCCGATGCGATCGTCATCCGCAACATCGACCGCCTGTTTTCCTATCCGGAATTTTCCGCAGCCCCGAATGTCTATGAAAGTCTGGCCGACTTTCATCGGCTCAACTCCGGCGTTTTCGTAGCCCGTCCTCGTGAGGAAACCTTTCGGGCCATGCTGGCTGCCCTAGATCAGCCAGGCGCCTTCTGGCGCCGCACGGACCAGACATTTCTGCAGACCTTCTTTCCGGACTGGCATGGCCTGCCTGTCTTCTTCAATATGCTGCAATATGTCTGGTTCAACATGCCGGAGCTCTGGGACTGGAATTCCGTGTCGGTGGTGCATTACCAGTACGAGAAGCCCTGGGAGGGGGACCACCCGAAAGCGGAGAAACTGAAGCCGCTGATTGACCTCTGGCACGCCTACTATACCGGCGAAGCCATTCCTGTTCCGGCGGACCTAAGCAATCCCGTGGGGCCATGAGCGCGCCGCATACCATCGTCTCGGGTGGAACGGGCTATGTCGGGCGCTTCATCGTCGAGGAGCTCCTGTCGGCGGGCCATGAGGTAACCGTGTTGGGTCGCAGGCGGCCCGCGCGGGACTATTTTTCCACGCCTGTCGGTTTCCTACCGCTGTCGCTGGAGCCGGATCAGGCTTCGCCATCCTCCTTCGAAGGAGCGGATTTTTTTGTTCACGCCGCCTTCGACCACATACCGGGAAAATATCGGGGGGGCGAAGGAGACGATCCGCAGGCCTTCCGTCGGCGTAATCTCGATGGCAGCATCGCTCTTTTCGAGGCGGCCAGAAGCGCTGGGATAAGCCGGCTCGTGTTCTTGTCGAGCCGTGCAGTCTATGGCCCGCGGCCTCCTGGAACGCTATTGGCGGAGGAACACGAGCCTTGTCCGGATACGCTCTACGGCCAAGTGAAGCTTGAGGCTGAGCGCGCTCTCGCCAGTCTCGGCGGGCCTTTCCATGGCGTCAGCCTGCGTGTCACCGGCGTTTATGGACCGGCCGGGAAAGGGCAGCGGCACAAATGGGCGGATCTGTTCGAGGATTACCTGGCCGGAAAAGTGATCGAGCCGCGGGTGGCGACCGAAGTCCATGGGCAGGATGTCGGCCAAGCGGTGCGCGTGGTTTTAGAAGCGCCTGAAGCCCCCTCGCCCCTGCTTAATGTCTCGGATCTCCTCCTGGATCGGCAGGATCTTTTGGCCATTGTGAAAGACAAGAAGGGTTGTCGGCATCCGCTTCCCCCTCGAGCCGATGGCCGGGCAGTGAATGCCATGCGTACGAACCGGCTGCGATCTCTTGGATGGAGGCCTGGCGGGGAAGCTCTGTTAACGGAAACCGTTATTCGTCTCCTGGAACAATCCTAGAGCTGGCGGAGCCGGCGCCGTAAGGTGCTCGCTCCACCTTCAGAGACTGAATCAAATTCCTGACGATCCGATTCCGATAAACCGTTCAAATCCTCGAAACGAAAGGGCAATTCATGACCCAGGCTTCCGCCGATCCGCAAGGGGAGTTGACGCTGCGCACTCAGGCCATGCCGGGAGATGCCAATGCCGCGGGGGATATCTTCGGCGGTTGGGTCATGTCGCAGATGGATCTGGCTTCCGGTATCCGGGCGGCGGAACGGGCACGCGGACGCGTCGTGACGGCCGCAGTGAAGGAAATGGCTTTCCGGAAGCCTGTTCAGATCGGTGATACGCTGTGCGTCTACACGCACATCACTGCCGTTGGCCGCTCATCAATCACATTGAAGGTGCAAGCCTGGGCGCAGCGTTACTTGTCCCATACGATGGAACTGGTGACCAAGGCGGAGTTCGTCATGGTCGCGCTCGATGGCACGGGGCGCCCGACACCCGTCCCGCCAGAGGTCTGATGCGGTATCAACCGTGCTTGTGATCGAAGCGGGCGCGGGCCTCCTCGATACGATAGCGGTTTTCGCTCACCCATTCCGAAAGGGCCCGGATCGGGATCAGAAGTTCGCAGCCGAGGTCGGTGAGTTGGTACTCCACCCTGGGCGGGATGGTCGGATACACCGTCCGCGTGACGAAACCGTCGCGCTCGAGGTTGCGCAGCGTCGTCGTCAGCATCTTTTGAGAGATGCCTTCGATGGTGCGGCGCAGCTCGTTGAAACGCATCGTGCCGTTACCGAGATGCTTCACCACCTGCATGGTCCATTTGTCGCCGACCATACTCAGCAGTTCGCTGATAGGCCGGCAAGCATCGGTGTTGTGAGCCTCGATATAAGGCGCGGTGCTTTCCGCGCGGGCGGTTGACTCCAGGTAACCAGGTTTCAAAAAAGTGCCTCCTTGTGCGATGGCTCTGGTTTCCAATATAGCGTCGGTATCCTCCAGATACCATCTTCATCTTAAAAGGACGGACGGAATGTCAAAACTCAAGACGGGAATCATCGTTGGTTCCACACGTGCAGGCCGTTTCGCGGACCAGCCGGCGCGCTGGATCTTCGATCTGGCGAAGGAAAGAAGCGAGCTCGATGTCGAGCTGATCGATCTGCGCGATTATCCGCTGCCCTTCTTCGAGGACGCGACCTCTCCCGCCTACGGGCCTTCGCCCAACGAGATCGCGCAGAAATGGCAGAAGAAGATCGCCTCGCTCGACGGCTACATCTTCACTGCCGCCGAATATAATCGCGGACCGACGGCCGTTTTGAAGAATGCTCTCGATTACGCCTACAAGGAGTGGAACAACAAGCCCGCAGCATTTGTGGGCTATGGCGGAACGGGCGGAACCCGCGCCGTAGAGCAGCTGCGGCTTCACGCGGTTGAGTTGCAGATGGCGCCAATCAGGACCGGCGTCCACATTCTGCTTCCGGATTTCGTGGCCGTGCGCAGTGGCCAGAAGACGCTCGCGGAAATCGAGCATCTGAACGATGGTGCCCGCGGCATGCTCGACCAGTTCATATGGTGGGCGAGTGCCCTGAAGGCCGCTCGCCAAGCCACGGCCGCCGGCGAAGCGAAGGCGGCCTGAGACAGGCTTTTCTACTGCACCCCTCTGGTCGATGCGCCAGAGGGGTGATTGTTCGGTTCAGTCCCACCCGACGTTTTCGATTCCTACCGAGCGGTCGGTCTTCGTCGCGAGCACGCGATCGATCCGGCGACCATCCATGTCGACGATCTCGAAGCGCCATCCCAGCGCATCCACCACGGTCCCGGTTGTCGGCAGTTCCTGGGTATAGGAGAGAAGGAACCCTCCTAACGTGCTATAGCCGCGCTCCTCGGGAAGCTTGAGGCCGAGTTTGTCGGCCATCTCGTCGGCAGGCATCAGGCCCGGAAGCAACCATGAGCCGTCCTCGCGTCGCACCACATCGACATCGCCTTCCTCCACATCGGCGCGGAAAACACCCGCGATCGCGCCGAGGATATCGGCGGGGGTGATGATACCCTCGAAAGTGCCATACTCGTCGTGGACCAGCGCCATCGGCACTTCCGCCTGACGCAACGTCGACAGCACGTCGAGAGCGTCAGCGAAATCATGGACGATGGGTGCGGGCTGGACGAAAGCCCGCAGATCGACCTTTTCCTCCGTCAGATATGCCGCCAGCAGGTCGCGGGTCTTCACGACGCCGACCAGTTTATCCACTGAACCTTCTGCGGCGGGCAGGCGCGTATGTGGTGTCTCGCGCAGCATTTTTTCGAGGACTGCGTCGGGAGCGGTGAGATTGAGCCAGTCCACGTCGCCTCTTGGCGTCATGATCGCGCGAGCATTGCGGTCGGCAAGCCGCATGACGCCCGCGATCATGTCCCGTTCCTCGGTCTCGATCGTCCCGCTATGCTCCGCTTCTGCAATCAGGGTGCGGATTTCTTCATCCGTTACGCGATTCGCCTCCTCGGAGCCTTGGCCGAGGAGTGCGAGAACGCCCCGTCCTGAAACATCCAACAACCAGACGAGAGGGAGGGCGACCTTGGCGAGCATTGCCATGAATGGCGCGACCCTGGCCGCTATACTCTCCGCGTGCCGGAGCGCCATCTGCTTGGGTACCAGTTCGCCCACGACGAGAGAGACATAGGTGATCAGTGCGACGACGATGCCCACGCCCAGCGGATTGGCAATGCTGGCAGAAAGCCCCAGCCCTTCGAGCCAGGCCGACAGGCGCACGCCCAGCGTCGCACCGGAAAAGGCGCCTGACAGCACGCCGACAAGGGTGATGCCGATCTGGACGGTGGACAGAAAACGGCCCGGGTCGGCCGAGAGCTCCAGGGCGCGAGCGGCTCCCTTGTCGCCGTCTTCGCTGCGTGCCTTGAGGCGCGCGGGGCGAGCGGACACGACGGCGAGTTCCGACATGGCCATGAAGCCGTTGAAGATGATCAGGAGAAGAAGAATGGCAATTTCGATAAAGAGCATGATGGGCTCTGGTTGGAGCGTTGTGACGGAGCAGAACCTGCCCCGCGCCAAGATAGGGTATTGTAAGCGGTCACGCTACCTGCAGGCGCGATAGCCGTTCCGCCTCGCTTTGATGTCGAAATGGAAGTGATCGCGGTGGTCGGCGTCGTAGCCGGGGCCAAGCACAGTGGTGAAATACTGGCAACCGTCGGCGCGGACGGTATTGAGAAGCCCCCGCTGACGGAATGCAAACAAACCGGGGCGCCGAACGTCGATTTCACGGCCGTTCTTAAGCGTGATGCTCATGATGTCCAACGCGTTGCCCTTGGAATGTTCCGAGGCGACTGCGGTGCCGCGAATACGCCGACAGGAATAACTGGAGCCTTGGCGTATGGTGCCGATACCCGAGAAGTAGCGCTTGCGGGCCGCGGGCGCGAGTTCATTCTTGGTCCAGTAGGCAACCGTCAGTGCCATCTGGCAGGTAAGCCTTGCTGAAGGCTTCAGCGCGATATTGCCGGAAAAGCCGCTCACCTCAACCGGGTGCTCGATCCCGCATCCCCCGCCGTCATTGATCGACGGAAGATCGCGATAGACGACTCCAAGCTTCTGAAGTTCTTGTCGGCATGCCACTTCCTGGGCGGGCATGGCGGTCATCGGCTGATCGGGCAGGGTTTCCGCGGCAGGCGCCTCGGGGAGCCTTGGCGCAGGATAGCTCATCATCATCGGATTGGATGGTACGAGGTTCTGCAGGCCGCCGCCGGTCACGGCGCCCGTGCTGACACCGATGTCCACTTCCGGCCTGAGAACGCTATCAACCGAACAAGCCGAAGCGGCTGCAAGAGCAAAGAGTATGAGGGCGTTTCTTGCAACCTGGGGCAGGCGGAAAAGTCGCGGACGCGACTCATACTCCAACACGCTACGCATCTCCGCTTCGGCTCGTCGGTCAAAGGGAGGCTAACGGCGAATGGTAAATGAAACCTCAGCGCAGGCGCGAATCTTGTGTCAAAAATGGGGCGCTCAGCGGCAGTAGGGCGCGCGCCTTTCTTTCATATCCAGGTGGAAATGGTCTTCGTGATCGGCATTCGTGCCGGGGCCTAGCACGGTTGAGAACGGACCGCAGGCGGCAGCCCTGAGTTCCTTGAGAAAACCTGCCGGCTCGCCCCCATCGCCATATTGCGTCACCTCAATCTCCGTCTCGTCGGAGAACGCCAGACCTGCAATATCCAATGCCTTGCCGAAGGCATGTTCGGACAGGTTTTTTCCACCATTGATCGGTCGGCACACATAGCCGGAGGCTTGGCGCACCGCTACAAGATCCGACTTGAAGTGCTTTCGAGCCAGATCGCTGGCTGCGGATTGGAAGAAGCGGGCCGCGGCGAGGGCGGTTTCACATTCGAGTGTGGCAGGCGGGTCCAGGCGGATGCGTTCGGAAAGTCGTGTTATCTCGATCGGGTGAGGGAGCGAGCAGCCTTCTTCCGCGGCCACGTCATCGGCTTCTCTGAAGACAACGTCAAGTTTCCGCAGCTGTTCCCGGCATGCCCGCTCCGAGGAAGGAAGGGCGTCGGGCTTCGGCTCCGTTATCGATGGTTCCGCTGAAGCTTCCGGCCTCGGTTGCGGTATTGGCGCCCGCTCGGGCAATTGGATGCTTCCGGCCAAAGCCGGCGCGGTTGCCAGAAAGAAGGTGCAGACAAAGAGCAGCCGCCGCGGACGGGCGCCCGCCGCGCGAATTTGCCGCTCAGGCACCGAGGGCAGCAAGTCCGTCATCCAGATAATCCCCGAGCATCGGCATGTTGAGGAGATAGGTTGCGAGCCGGCGGTTCACGCGCCCCCGTGCATCAGCCACCGCCTGTGCCCATTCCGCCGCGTCATAGTCGCCTCGGCCGATCCAGGCGATCGCGACCAGTTCGGCACCCTCATCCTGATTTAGATCAGCGATGAGTTCGCGAAACTCCTCCTCCGAAAGATCTTGGCCTTCCTCCTCCGCAAGGCCATCATGGCTATGGCGTGCGCGCGCGTCGGGACCGAGCTCGACCTCATGTTCCCTGCCGTCCTCGTAGTCCTGATTCACAGCGGCGCTTAAGGCGCGTGCCTTTTCCGCGAGAAGGCGGACGGTGTCCGCATTCAAGCGACAACTCCCATTCCCTCTCGGTCGGTTTCTTCATAAGGCGCTCCGCAGCCAATTACAGGATCATGCGGCCACCCCGACGCACAAAGGCACTGTAAGCTATTGAAGCTTCGCACCATGCTTCTAAAAATCGATTGCGATTTTCAAGCGGATGCTACACGAAGTGCATCATAGCGCATCCTGATCGGGATGCACTCCGGCGGATTCAGGCGGCCCTTCGGGCTTTGAGAGCCGGTACGAGTTCCACCATCAGGATCGCTGAGAAGATCAGGGCACAGCCGGCCAATCCCGCTGGCGGAAGCCTCTCGCCCAGGAAGATGGCGCCAAAAAGCGCGGCGAAGACGGCTTCTGTCGATAGGAAGATCGCTGCCTGGGGTGCCGTCGTGTAGCGCTGGCCGACCACCTGAAGCGTGAAGGCGATTCCGCCCGAGAAGATGCCGGCATAGAGGATCTCGGGCAGCGCCGCCCTGATGGCGGATGGCACGACCGGTTCCAAAGCAAACGCGACGACCAGGCTTATGACGGCGGTGATGACGAACTGCGTCACGGCAAGCGTCACAGGACGCCCGCTTTCGGAGGCTGCGCGGGCGATGAAGACAACCTGAAGAGCCCAGCAAACGGCGCAAAGGATCGTAAGCCAGTCTCCTGATTTCAACGCAACCACGCTTCCGCCGGATAAAAGCCAAATTCCGCTAAGCGCCGTGAGCGCAGCCGGCCAGACGATTGCGTTTGGCCACTGCCTGGAAATGAGAACACCCAGAAAAGGAACCATGACGACATAGAGGCCGGTCAGAAAGCCGGAGTTTGTCACGGTGGTGGTCAGAAGCCCCACTTGCTGGGCAGTGACGCCGAGGAAAAGAAGCAGGCCAATAACGCTGAATGCGCGCCAGTCAGAGGAGGAGAGGGGGCGTTCTGAACGCTTGCCCTCCCGCAGTGCGAAGGGCAGCATGAAAATGCCGGCTATCGCAAAACGCAGGCCGATGAAGAGGAATGGCCCGATCGCCTGCATCGCAGTAGACTGCGCGACAAAGCCCATGCCCCATATGGCACCGGCGAGAAGCAGGAGAACATTGGCCTGAAAGCGGGTCATGGAAGACATCTGCGGTTCGTGTCGCATTGCTCATACCAGCCGGGATCATCTTCGCAAGTCCGGTAGCGGCACTAAAGTGATGGTCCAGCTTCCATCCCGGATTGACGATTCCGGGCCGGGACAAAAATTCACGTGAAAAATGGCAGGACATTGCTATATTTCATGGGAGTCGAACGAAACGGTTCCGTGGCCCTGGCTTTCGGACCGTTTTCTTTTTGTGTGCCGCCGGCGTGGCGGCCACATGAGGTCAGGAAGGTGTGAGAAATGAATAAGGTCCCAATGACCCTGGCTGGATACGAGTCGCTGAAGGAAGAATTGCGCTGGCGCCAGCAGGAAGAGCGGCCGCGGATCATCGAGGCGATTGCAGAAGCCCGAGCGCACGGAGACCTGTCCGAAAATGCCGAATATCACGCGGCCAAGGAGGCTCAGAGCCTCAATGAGGGCCGCATCAGCGAACTTGAGGACCTGATCGCGCGCGCCGAGGTCATCGACGTGAGCAAGCTTTCCGGTGATACCGTCAAGTTTGGGGCAACCGTAGTTCTCGTCGACGAGGATACGGAAGAGGAAAAGACCTATCAGATCGTTGGCGATCAGGAAGCAGACGTGAAGTCGGGCCGTATTTCGATCTCCTCGCCCATCGCGCGGGCGCTGATCGGGAAGGGTGTCGGCGATTCCGTCGAGGTCAACGCGCCCGGCGGCGCGCGCGGCTACGAGGTTTTGCGCGTCCAGTACGGCTGAGCCGACGAAGATGGGGGCTCTTGCCGGCCGGGCTTCCGCCGCCGGTCACCTGGATGTTCGCAACGTGGAGGTGGTGGCGCCCAATCTGAAGCGCCGCCTCTCCGGCGTCACGAGCACGATCATCCAGCTTATTCCGCTTCAGGCGCAGGATCTTGGGATCGCCAGCTTCGGCCTCGGCCTGCCGCCGAGCCTGCCCAAAATGCGCTGGTGGCAGCTTCCGGCGCTGCTCCGGCGGCCGGCGGGAAAACCTTTCCGCATCTGGCATGCACGCCGAAACGTGGAGATGGTCGCCGGCCTCATCCTCAGGGATGTCTTCCGCGCCCCATTGCGCATCCTTTTTACCTCTGCCGCTCAACGCCATCACAAGCCCTTCACGCGTTTTCTCATCCGCCGCATGGATGCGGTGGTGGCCACCAGCACCCGCTCCGGCTCCTTTCTCGAGGTGCCCCATCGGGTGATCATGCACGGGGTGGATACTGAACGCTTTCATCCGCCCCAAAATGCCGACGATTTATGGGCTGCCACGGGTTTGCCCGGTCGTTACGGCATCGGGTGCTTCGGCCGCATAAGGCATCAGAAGGGTACGGATCTCTTCGTCGATGCGATGATCGAGCTTTTGCCGCGCTATCCGGACTGGACCGCAGTTGTTCTCGGTCGTGCGACAGCGGAACATAGGGCGTTTGCGGAGGAGCTGGAGCGCCGCGTGCGCGAGGCAGGTCTTTCAGACAGAATTCGCTTTCTCGGCGAGGTGCCGGATGTTCGTCCGTGGTACCGGCGGCTCAGCCTTTATGTCGCCCCCTCGCGAAACGAAGGGTTCGGATTGACGCCGCTCGAGGCGATGGCGTCTGAAACCGCCGTCGTCGCCAGCGATGCCGGCGCCTATGCCGAACTGGTCGTTGCGGGGGAGACCGGAATGGTGGTGCCTGCGGATGATGGTCCGGTGCTTGTCAGCGCGATCGAGCCCTATCTGGCCGATCCCGCCCTTGCCGAGCGGCAGGGAACAGCCGGCCGCGCGCATGTCGTGAACCGCTTCGCTTTGGCCAGCGAGGCCGCTGCACTGCGGGAGGTTTACGAAAGCTTGTGGAGGAAGGGGCGGTGAAAGCCGAAGCCTTTGTCATCCATCTCGCACGGGCTCAAGGCCGCGCGCCGCAGGTCGAACGTTTGTGCAAAAACCTGCCGATGCCCGTGACGGTGATCAACGCGATCGACGCCGAAACGCTCTCGGATCAGGAGATCGCGCGGGTTTACAGGCCTGGGCTTCATCGGCCGCATTATCCCTTTTCCCTCCGCCGGACCGAGATCGCCTGCTTTCTGTCCCATCGCAGAGCTTGGCAGATGATCCTGGATCGCGGCCTCGATGCTGCTCTCATCGTAGAGGACGACGTGGAGCCCATGCCGGAGTTCCAGGGCTTGCTTCAGCATGCCTTGACCAGTGCGGGCAGGGGGGATTTCCTTCGCTTCCCGAAGAAGGCGAGGGAGCGGGGCCCTACCATGGCCGAAGACGGGCCAGCTCGCATCTTCGTTCCTCGTTCCGTGGCCCTCGGCATGCAGGCCCAGCTCGTCGGCCGCGATGCCGCGGCCGAATTGCTCGCCTTCACGCGCGAGTTCGACCGCCCAGTCGATACGATCATCCAGATGCGCTGGTTGCATGGTGTACGCATCCTGAGCTCTTCGCCCGTCGCGGTGCGAGAAGTGGCGGCTGAGCTTGGCGGCACGACGGTTCAAGGGAAGGCGAAGCCGCTCGCGGAGATACTGTCGCGCGAGTTCAATCGGAGATGGTACCGACTGGCCCTGCAGGCGCGCAATTTCAGGGAAAGCCTGACGCGCAGTCGAACCGGGAGCGTTACCCACTGACCATCAGATCGGCTTCCAGCCCGGTTGAATCTCGTTCGCCGTCATACGCCATTCGTCGCCGTAGTCCACGTCTTGCCAGTCTTTGAACCAAGGGCCGCCACTGGTGAAGTGAACCGCCTTCGGATAGCCGGTTGCCGGCTTTTCGTTCCACCCTTCGAGCCAGTTCCATTCGATCGGCAGTGTCCCGATTTCCTCATCGGCTGCCCACTGCATGCGGTGCAGGTAAGCGCCGCTCTCCCGGTTGATGAGCTCGGGCGTCAGCTTTCGTGTCGAAGGATGCTCGCAGTTGAAAAGCATGAAGGAAGACCAGTTCTTGCGCGGATAGGCGGTTTGAACCTTACCATCCATCTTCACGGTATCTTTGGGCTGATAATCGTGCTGGGCGCAAACAACCGCTTTGGAGGGGTCACGGTAGGTCAGGAGCTCGGCCGCATCGCTGAAAAACAGGAAATCGCAGTCGCAGAACAACGCCCACCCCTCATATCCGGCGAGATAGGGGGTAAAGAAGCGGGAATAGGTGAACTCAGTGGAGGCGAGCGGATCGATCTCTCTCGTGTAAAGGCCCTGCTCGACGAGGGTGTTCAACTTGATAGGAACGATCTCGACAGGGATGCTCGCCTGTTTCAGCAACGAGTGTTTGGCAACGTCGAACGCTATTGGCTCCCGCGAATCCCAGCCTATAAAGACCCTCAGTCCATTACTCATGACAATCCTCATTCGTGGTCCAATACACTCGGAATAGCCGCTCGGAACTGGTTAATCAACTGTTGCCGATGTGCTCAATTGCTAAAAGGGGTGTCAATGCGTACAAGTCCGGGAATGGCGACAGGATGGTAGGCGGCCGCGGGAATGTCTAAACGGGTCAACATCATAGGCAATAGCCGCGTGCAGGCGGGCTCGGGAGCCTCGATCGATGCGGCGGACGTGGTAATCCGGTTCAATGAACCATCGCAGCCGCTTGAAGATATCGGCTCAAAGACGGACATTCTGTTCCTGGTAAATTCCGGTAAATCCATGCAGAGCTGGCTAGTGGGAACGGGCTATCTGGACTCAAGACTGTTCCGGGAAGCGAAGGAGATCATTCTGCCCTACCACCCGATTGTTATCGCTAGATACCATCCACACCCAAATCTTCTTTCCCGGCTTAGGGGGAGGCGGGCCGATTGGACTTGGCATGCGATCGTCGACATCGGCCAACGGAGCAAGCCGGTTACCGTGCTGTCGGCGGGCTTCTATGAACAAAGCTGTGAAGATTTGGGGATTCCACCTGCCCGAAGGCATGAGCTTTTCCCGAGCACTGGCTTTTTGGGCATTCGCTATGCCCTTCAGCGCTTTCCCGCGTCAGAATGGCACATCGAACTCAGAGGCTTCAGCTGGACAGGCTGGAAACGGCACGATTGGGAGCGTGAGAGAAGTTGGGTGCTGCAGAGGTGCAAAGAAGGCATGGTGGCCATCGGCTAAATCTTGCTTGCCCAGGAATATTGATGCCGCCTAAAGTGAATCAGCAAAACTTGCAATATACGGTCTGAATGTCAGTTATGACAACAGCTGACGCAGATGATCCCAAGCATAACCGTTGCGGAGTTCTGCAAGCGTCCATTGTCGCCACGCCATCTCATTGCACCAATCGGATCGGTCCGGGCGCGAGATTGGCTCCGACAATGAATGCGAAGCGACGGGATAAGCCAAGGAGCCGACATCTGTTATTACCGCTGGCGCGCCAGAAAGAATTGCCTCAACATCCGTCGAGGAGTTGAAAGAAACGACGAATGATGCCCGGCTGAGGTCGGATTGCAGGCTTCCAGTCGACAGTTCGGCCCCAGGAGGGCAAGTCGTGGGCCGATCCGGATGTGGCCGGTAGACCACACGGTGCCCTGCACTCAGCAGCAGTTCGGTTTGCGCGTTGGCCCAAGCTCTGAAATTTGCTCCGTGGAGAGAGACATCATTCTCGCCTTTACCAAGAAGGAGCACATACTCGCCTTCCGTTTGCTTCCAAGGCTTTAGGAGGTGGGCGAAGTTTTTCTCCCATCTATCGCCATCGTCGCCAGGGGGTGCGAATCTTCCGCGTCCGTTAAACCCATCCAAAGCGAGGCTGCACCAGTCGCGGCGGTTCGGTAAAAAACCCCGTTCCATTACCAACACATGGCGCCCGGTCGACAACATGCCCTCGATAAGGCGATGTTGCTTCCAAGACCAAACGACAGCGATGTCGCTGTTGGGAATCTCATTCTTTTCCGCTTTTGATGTTTGGACTCCGTGGCGTTCCATGCCTGCCCGAAGCGCGTGACCATACTCGTACTTGTAAGTGAGCTTGGACCATCGCTTCCAGGAAACGGGGAACGGCCAGAAACTCGGATACGTATGGAACGAAACACGCAATGTCATTGCAAGCTTTCCCTCGAATGTACGGCGTGGTCTGGAATGCAGAACGTACGTGTGGCTCCTAGAGAGCATCGCCGCCAAATTTTTCTGCCGTTTCACGCGGACTCGGGTGCCTTCCAGAGCTTTATACCAACATCTTCCGCAAGATCGTCCTCGGTTGTGAATATATTCGGCCGGTCCTTTAAGATGCCCAAAATAAAACGGTCCTCAGAGACTTGCATGCGCGCCTTATTCCTCTCGTTGTACGAGTGGCCGTTCTTGGAGACGGATATACCGCTCAAAACGACCTCCGGCACGCCGACATAAAGCGCATAGCAGAGAGCACAAACTCCATTCGTAGCCTTGCCGGTGTTGCCGGTCTCGCGGGGGGACGCTCCCGCGACAAGTTCGACGATTGTGTCTCGTTCCATCCTGCTTGCCCGCATCAATCGACCCACCCGTACGCGGGGCATCATCAGCAGGCGGAGACGCATGAGGAAAAGCGGTTCGGTATGGTACCAAAGCAGGCCACGCGTCTGCATCGTGGGATGCTCCGACCATGGCTTATGCTTCTTCCGAACGGTGAGGTCGGCTGGACCCAAGCCCAGCATCTGAGCCGTTCGACCGGAATTATTGACGTCCACGCGCGCGTGCGTCTTCAGGAGTTCCGGCGGCAGCGTGGGAGAGGGAGATGAGCCGAAAATCAGCCATGGCCGATCCAAAATGCCCAGCTTGCTAAGCCATTTACGATGCCGCTCGCGGAAATGTTCCGGTAGCTGCGGCCTGTTTTGCGAAGAGGATTCGTCGTTCATTTTATATCGATATGGCTCGGGAGTTTGGCATGTTCTTGTAATTGGATATGTCTGCCTTGATCATGTTTGCAATCCGTTGCGCCTCGTCCGGCGGTGTATAGTCATATCCTGCAATATGTCCTTCGAATTTCCTTGTCAGACCAAGATTTTCACTCATGTCGCTGTGGAAGTATTCGAATTTTTCTACGATATCGCGGGGTCTTTTAGGCAGATCAAAGACATATACCGGCCGGCCAGAGGTAACTGCTTCACAATTCATGGTGATGGAATCCTTTGTTACGAGAAAGGCATCGGCAGCGGCAAGGAAATCCCTATAGGGATTCTCTCCGGTCCGGTCCCACACCACGATACGATCGTTGCAGAAGTCAAGCAGCCTCGGCAGGATCGTCGGATCCGACCGCCTCGATGTGGAGACCAGGGTGGTCCATCCATCGGCGGCAAGTGACCGAATCGTGTGGATCAATCGCTCGATGGTCTCGCTATTATATTGATAGGCTCTGTTCGTGCCTCCGATCAACACAGCAACGGCGCGATTATCATGAGGAACCCACCGCCTTCGCGCGTTCGGCCTCGCCTCCTCTAGCGCAGCCTTTGCTATCTGATGCGGTACGCCAAGCATCGGGCGAAAATTCGGCGTGCGGGCCTTTTCTTCCGTCCAGTCGTGCCGGGAAATGAATGCCATGTCAAATCTCTGCACAAACTCCGGTTCGGGCGTTTGCAAATGAACCGTGAAGGGAGGCTGGTCGCATGCTGCTACGATAGCAAAAACGTGCGCTTGAGCCTTGTTTCCACACGAAATGATCAGATCTGGCTCGGGCTGCTCAAGTGTACGGTACGGAGAGAGTAGTCTTGCCCGCCACCGGGACAGCTCGCGCTCCACGATGATCCTGTGCGGCTCTGGATCGAGATGGCGAGCGACGCCAACGCATTGGGTCAGAGTGCCAGCTTTTTCCTCACTAACGGTCCAAACGCGCATCGAACAGCTTTCAATGCAAACGGGCTATCATCAGGTTGCCTAGTCGGTGCCGCCGCTGAATGCAATTCTCCACGTCTAATCAATCGCCACCAGGCCCTCGTCCTTCACCTGTCGGATCGTGAGGGCAGTACGGACCGTGTCGACATTGGGCGCGGAGGTCAGTTCCTCGATCACAAAGGACTGAAATGCTCCCAGATCGGTTGCGACGCAATGCAGCAGGAAATCCGAATCTCCGGAAACCATCCAGGCCCGCCTGACGATAGGCCAGTTGCGCGCCCGCTCGGCAAATGTCCTCAGTTCGGCCTCCGATTGGTGATGCAGCCCCACGAGACAGAAGGCCACGACGTCAAAACCAAGCACCGGACTGTTGAGAAGAGCCCTATACCCCTTGATGATTCCGCTTTCTTCGAGACGGCGCACCCGGCGCAGGCAGGGCGGCGCCGATATCCCCACCCGCTTGGAAAGCTCCACATTCGTGATGCGTCCATCCTTTTGCAGTTCGCGGAGAATTTTCCAGTCGATGGCGTCGAGATCGGCTTTCAATGGCATGCGGCCCTCTGCGCGGTCTCTCGCGCACGAATCTGTCGTGGTTGCGCAATAAATTTACGCGATCGTGCTGATTCCGCCAAGCTCTGGCCTTGCAGATGAATTTTGGCGTGCGACATGTGTTCGGACGATTGCGCTGCAAGGGATGCCAAGCTGTTGGAAAACCGTCCTTCGCCTTGCACAAAGTGTTATGCAATACTTAGATCAACGGCGCAGCATTCCAGCCTGCCGAGCAACGAAAGGACATGAGCCATGACCACCCGCCACGCGCCAGTTCTGATAATCGGGTCAGGACCGGCCGGCTATACTGCGGCAATCTACGCCGCGCGTGCCATGCTGAAGCCTGTTTTGGTTTCCGGCCTGGAGCAGGGCGGGCAGCTCATGATCACCACGGAGGTCGAGAACTATCCAGGGTTTGCCGAACCCATCCAGGGGCCCTGGCTCATGGAGCAAATGCGTCTCCAGGCGGAGCATGTGGGCACCGAAATCGTGCACGATCTCATCGTGGAGGCTGACATCCACTCACGGCCCTT
>Ga0180222_1000706_pt1 | contig 44296 bp, 35 predicted proteins | sample eDN5th37CKraftOP_FD_151336 | JGI IMG/M metagenome (GOLD analysis project Ga0180222, IMG submission 151336) | Enriched Organic Plus compost microbial communities from Emeryville, California, USA - eDNA 5th pass 37_C Kraft OP (version 2) (version 2) ...
ATCAGCCAGAAGACGGCAGGCGGCAGCGATTGCACCATGGTGTCGTAGACCATCACCCCGCTCCAGCCGAGCGCCAGATAAAGCAGGATCGACAGCCTGTCGAAACGCCCCGGAAGGAAGAGTTTCAGCATGATGCCGACAAAAGCCACGCTCCACACGAACAGCAGCAGCGGCAGCGCGCGGTCGCCCATATGCATGGCAAAAGGCGTGTAGGTTCCGGCAATCAGGAGATAAATCGCCGAATGGTCGAACCGGCGCAAAAACCATTTGGTCGGCGAAACCGGCCAGATATTGTAGACGGCAGAAATTCCAAGCGCCGCCAGAAGGCTCGCGAGATAGACGCCCGACGAGATCGAGATCGATGCGGGCATGTTCGGCAGGAAATAGACCAGCATGGCAATGGCGCCAGCAAGCGCAAGCCCCACACCCAGAACATGGATGACGCCATCGGCCCACAGTTCGGCCCGGTCATATTTCCACTTGATGGGGTGCGGCAGTCTTACATTCATGCGGTTTCCTGTCGTCGGTTCCCGAGCGCGTTTCGATCTGACTGGATCAGAACGGCGCTCCGGTCCTTGTTTTACGCGCATTTTTTCCGAAAACCGTTTCACGCTTTTCGGGATGCGCCCTCAACAGGAAACTGCCATTACATTGCAGCGTCAAGATGACAGTTCGTTATTGAGCCGCCGGTGTGTAGGAAGCCTGTATAGGTGCTACGCCCGGAAGCGGTGCGGCGGCACCTTCCGGTAAGGAAGCAGGTTCGATGGAGGCGGCTGCCTCACGAGTCGGGCCGCTGCGCTTCCAGCTGCCGTCAAGGCCGGTTTCCTGCAGCAATCCCTTGCGCTTGGCATCATAATAATAGCCGCGCGCATAATAGCGGACCGCCTGGCTCTCGTCGCCGCCAGCCACCTTGTAGGCGCCGGACAGATAGCGAACCGCATATTTCAGATTGGTTTCCGCATCGAGCAGGCCCTTGGCCGAACCCGTATAGCCCATGCCGCGCGCGGTCGGATGGCTGATCTGCATCAGACCCCAATAGGGCCCGTTGCGAGCCGCCGGATTGAACCGGCTTTCGCGGTGCACAACCCGGCGCACAAGGCGCTCGGGCACATCATAGGCGACGGAATATTTGGTAATGAGCGCATCGAGATCTCCCGGCGCATGGTCCGGCGTCTCGAAAGCCATATTGGCGGCAACGGAAGCGGGCGAAGCTGCGGCCTGTGCGCCCGCATAGGCCATCATCGGTTCAGACTGGCCGCGAATGCCGGGAATGGGAACGATTGCCGGCAGCACCGGATCGGAAGGATCGGTGACGGCTGCGACGGTCTGCGTTCCGGCTGCATCGGCAGCAGCGCCCGCGTCGGCGGTCGCCGTGCCTGCGGCATCTGTCGCCGCGCCAGCGGCAGGGCTGCCTGCGGCGGCAACGGTCTTGCCGGATGTATCGGTCTGCGTGACCAGCGCCGTTTTCACCGGCTTGCCGCCATCGGTGGTGTTGCAGGCGCTGAGCGCCACGGCGCAACCCAGAAGCAGAATGCCCTTGCGGACCATATCAGCGGAAGAAGAAAGCTGGAGACGCATGACCGGACCCGTTCTCAGGAATCGAAATCTTGTTCGATGCGTTTTTCAAGCTCGACCAGATCGTCCGGCAGAGGCAGGCCGCTTGCGCGCAGCGCATTGAGCTTCTCGCGAACCGTTTCGCGGATTTCATGAGCGTCTTGCGGCTGATTCACCATTTGCTCGAAAAGCAGCGCAATTTCCGCCTTGATGTCCTCGAATGCCATCCAGATCCTCTTGGCTTTACAGGCGTCGCACGACACCCGTTTCAGTCAATATTCTTTCGGTCGATGAGGATCATGTACCATGCAAAAGACGGCAAACGGAAGCGCTAAACGTCAGGACACGGCCAAAATGAATATTTCAAATGGTAACAAAAAGATTAACGCACTCAGAGGATGCGGTGCAGCACCATATCTACTGCGTTGAAATTCAAGGCAAAAATAGCAAGATCGTCAAAGTCCAGCCCGCCATTGGGATCGAAGAGATAAATGCTCGACCAGACGAGCGCGATCACCAGCAAAATTGCCAGAATTGTCAGAATCAAAAGGCGTCGCCCGAGCGTGGCCTTGCGGCCCGCTCCTTCCGGCGGCTGTTTGGCCATAGTCACTTGCTGCCCTGTTCAGTCGTCATTGGTCGCGTTCAGTTCATCCGGCGGGGTGCCGTGTTCCGGCTCGGCCGCGAGGTAACCCTCGCGCACCAGCCATTTGCGCAGGATAAGCGTCACCGCCTCGGTCTGGTTGAGGCCGGGGTGCTTTTCAGCGACGAAACGCTCCAAGGCGTCGTGCACGTCCTCGGGAAGATAGATGCTCATTCATGCTCCTCCGGCTGTTCAAACGACTGTGACGGACAGTTCCCCCACGCCATCCACCTTGCCTTCCAGACGGTCGCCGCGCTTCACCGGGCCAACACCCGCAGGCGTACCCGTAAAGATAAGATCTCCGGGGCGCAGCTCAAAGAGCGACGACAGGTAGGAAATGGTTTCCGCCACTTTCCAGATCATCTGGTTGAGATCGCCCGACTGGCGCGTCTCGCCATTGATGGAAAGCGAAATCGCGGCCTTTTCCGGGTGACCGATTTCCGAAACCGGCACGATGGCCGAACAGGGTGCGGAATGCTCGAACGCCTTCGCCACTTCCCATGGGCGACCGGCCTTCTTGGCTACGGCCTGCAAGTCGCGGCGCGTCATGTCGATGCCGACCGCGTAGCCATAAACATGGTCCAGCGCCTTTTCGAGCGCAATGTCGGTGCCGCCGGTCTTCAGCGCCACCACCAGTTCGATCTCGTGATGCACGTCCTCGGTCTTCGGCGGATAGGGGAAATCGCCGCCTTCGATCACGAGGCAATCCGGGTTCTTCTGGAAGAAGAAAGGCGGATTGCGGGTCGGGTCGCCGCCCATTTCGATGGCGTGATCGGCGTAGTTCTGGCCCACGCAATAGATACGGTGCACGGGAAAGCGCGCATCCGTTCCCTTCACCGGCAGAAACGGCTGCGGGGGCGGCGCGAAAACATATGTCGTCATGGGGAACTATTCCGGTCGGAAACTGATGAAGCGATTTTGCCATCATGCAGACGCAGGCGCGTCGCCGCAACCCTTGAAAGGCGCAATTCCCTGTTATCGTGCGCTCATCCTGACGATAAAATCCGCCTCGCGCGACCGTGCCGCCACCAGTTCGGCATTGGGAATATCGTTGGAAAGGGCGCGGTTCCGGGCCGTTTCGGCATCGAAGCCGAAACCGAGCCAGCGGTCGACAAGGCGGCGCTCCAGCTCGTCAAAAGGCACGTCCAGATAGACCGTCATGTCGAAAAACGGCGCAAGCTGCGCCCATGGTTCCCGGTCGAGCAGCAGGTAATTGCCTTCGACCAGAAGCACGCGATGTTCCGGCCCGACCACGGATGCGGCGGCGCGGGAAAGCTCCAGCGAGCGGTCGAAGACCGGGATGAAGACTTCGCCCTCCGCCTGTTTCAGCCGTTGCAGCAGCACCGCGAACCCGGCGCAGTCGAAGGTCGGCGGCGACCCCTTGCGGCTCAGCAATCCGCGCTTGTCGAGAATGGCGTCATCAAGGTGAAACCCGTCCATCGGCACGATGATGGACGGCGTTTCGCCGCCCTTGTTGATGGCATGGAGCAGATAGTCGGAAAGGGTGGATTTTCCGGCTCCCGGCGGGCCTGCAATGGCCACGATCAGGCGGTCGCCGGTTTGCGCCAGCCGCGCAAGAATTTCCGAAGGCAGGGCTTCGCGCTCGATAGGCGTCATGTCCGGTTTCCGTGATTCGTCCTGTCAGCCTATCAGAAACTCAAGCCGCTTCCTTCGGCCTCATCGCGCCAGTCATCAGGGCCACGGCATCCGACATGGAATATTCCTTCGGGTCGATGACCGTCAGGCGGCGTCCGAGCCGGTGAATGTGGATGCGGTCGGCGACCTCGAACACATGCGGCATGTTGTGCGAGATGAGCACGATGGGCATGCCGCGCCGCTTCACGTCCAGAATGAGCTCCAGCACACGGCGCGATTCCTTGACGCCGAGCGCCGCCGTCGGCTCGTCCATGATGACCACCTTGGAGCCGAAGGCGGCGGCGCGCGCCACCGCGACGCCCTGACGCTGACCACCCGAAAGGGTCTCCACCGCCTGGCCGATGTTCTGGATGGTCATGAGGCCCAATTCGGACAGTTTTTCGCGCGCGATCTTTTCCATCGCGCCTCGATCCAGCATTCGGAACAGCGAGCCGAGTGGCCCCTTGCGGCGGATTTCGCGGCCCAGAAACAGATTGTCGGCGATGGAAAGCGCAGGCGACAGCGCAAGGTTCTGGTAGACCGTTTCAATGCCCGCCTGCCGCGCTTCCATCGGTGAATGAAAGCTGACCGGCTTGCCGTCGAGCAGGATTTCCCCCTCGTCCGGCTTGATCGCGCCGGACAGCGCCTTGATGAGCGAGGACTTGCCGGCGCCATTGTCGCCGATGACCGCGAGGATTTCACCGGGATAGAGATCGAAATCGGCATGATCGAGCGCGGTAACGCGACCGTAGCGCTTGACCAGCCCCTTGGCCGACAGGACAGGCGTGGTGTTCGTTTTCATGCGGCAGCCTTTCTGATCCACTGGTCGATGGCGACGGCGGCAATGATGAGAACGCCGATGAGGAGATAGGTCCATTGCGGATCGGTGCCCCACAGGCGCAGGCCCAGCGAAAACACGCCGACGATCAGCGCGCCGAACATGGTGCCAAGGATGGAGCCGCGCCCGCCAAAGAGCGATATGCCGCCGATCACCACGGCGGTGATGGATTCGATATTGGCGAACTGGCCAGCGGTCGGCGACACGGAACCGAGACGGCCAATCATCGCCCAGCCCGCAAGCGCGCAGATGATACCGGCCAGCACATAGACCGACATGAGGATCGGCTTGACCGACACGCCGGAAAGCTGCGCCGCTTCCGGATCGTCGCCGATGGCATAGACGTGCCGTCCCCAGGCGGTATGGTTCAGCACATACCAGAGCAGCAGCACCAGAAGCACCATGGCGATGACGCCATAGGTGAAGACCGCACCGCCGATGCGGATGCTCTCGCCAAAAAATTGCAGGATCGGCGCTTCCGCCGTGATTTCCTGCGCGCGGATGGTCTCATTGGCCGAATAGAGGAAGTTGGTGGCGAGGATCACCTGCCACATGCCGAGCGTCACGATGAAGGGCGGCAGGCGCACATAGGCCACCAGAAAGCCGTTGATGAAACCGCAGAGCGCGCCGGTGGCAAAGCCGCAGAGAACGGCAAGCTCGGCGGGAAGCCCGTAGCGGAAGGTGAACTGGCCCATCACCACCGAAGACAGCACCATGATGGCGCCGACAGAAAGGTCGATGCCGGCGGTGAGGATCACCAGCGTCTGCGCCGCCGCGACGATGCCGGTGATGGCGACCTGCTGCAGGATGAGCGTCAGCGAGAAGGCGGAGAAGAACTTGCCGCCGAGCGTTACGCCGAAGATCAGCAGCGACAGGACGAGCACGATCAGCGGCACGGCAGCGGGATTGTGATGCAGGAAATTGCGCATCCGGTAAAGCAGCGACCGGTCGCCCGCATCGAAGGAGGCGACTTCCGCCGCGCTCTGCGACAGGGTCTTTTCATAGTCCTGCATGGACGGTTTTTGTGCAGCGGAAGCCGCCTGTGGCTCACTCATCTCTGTCTCCTGCCCGCAGAAAGGACCGGCAAATCTTGCGATCTGCCGGACCTGAACCCAAAGAGCCCGTCAGCCCCAGCACTTGTCGAGCGCGGTCTTGGTGTCGATGGACGGAACGCCTTCGACCGGCTTGTCGGTGACGAGCGACACGCCCGTATCGACAAAATCCTTGCCTTCGGTCGGCTTGGGCTTTTCGCCCGTATCGGCGAATTTCTTGATCGCCTCGATGCCAAGTGCGGCCATCTGCAGCGGATATTGCTGCGAGGTCGCACCGATCACGCCCGCCTCGACATTCTTCACGCCGGGGCAGCCGCCATCGATGGAAACGATCAGCACGTCCTTTTCGCGGCCCACGGCCTTCAGCGCCTCATAGGCACCGGCGGCGGCAGGTTCGTTGATGGTGTGGACGACATTGATGTTCGGGTCCTTCTGGAGAAGGTTTTCCATCGCGCGGCGTCCGCCTTCCTCATTGCCGTCGGTCAGGTCGCGACCGGCAATGCGCGGATCGTCCTCGTCGCCGAGCTTGGTCTTGTCCTTCGGATCGATGCCGAAGCCGGTGGCAAAACCCTGATCGCGCAGCACGTCGACGCTCGGCTGCGATGCGGTGAGGTTGAGGAAGGCCACATGCGCGTCCTTGGCCTTGTCGCCAAGCGTTGCCGCCGCCCATTTGCCGACCAGCTCACCGGCGAGGAAATTATCGGTGGCAAAGGTTGCGTCCGCTGCGTCGGCTGGCTCCAGCGGCGTGTCGAGCGCGATGATGAGCATGCCCGCCTCACGCGCCTTTTGCAGCGACGGCACGATGCCCTTGGTGTCGGAAGCGGTGATGAGAATGCCCTTGGCGCCATCGGCGATGCAGGTTTCAATGGCCGCGACCTGGCTTTCGGAATCGCCGTCGATCTTGCCCGCATAGGTCTTGAGATTGACGCCCAGCTCCTTGGCCTTGGCGACAGCGCCTTCCTTCATCTTGACGAAGAACGGGTTGGTGTCGGTCTTGGTGATGAGGCACGCGCCCGCATCGGCGGCATTGGCCGCACTCAATGGAATGGCGGCAGCGCCAAGCGCGAAGGCAGCAAAGGCTGCCGACAGAACTGTCTTCTTCATGGACTCCTCCCAGATTGAAACCGGTTCCTCTTCCCCCGGCAGGGGAGAAGCAAAACACGGCTTTAAAACAGAGTCAATTAATAAATCCACTTGATTTATTAATGTGCTGTGTCACTCTGGAAGGCGGAGGAGAGAGGATCGAGGAGGCAGACGACAAGCTGTCACATCATCCCGGACCTATCTTAAGCGATTGTTTTTATTTGATGTCCCGCACATTTTGGGGTTTTTCTCCTTCGATGTTTGGTTTAGGAAGTCCCGCACGCCATGGCCGCATTCCGATTGCACCCCATGGGCCGGAATCTGGGAGAGGCTATGGTCAGTCATAAAGTTGAACGCGAGCCGTACAGCGGATCGGCCGATACCGTTCCCGGTACAGTTTCCAATACAGTTCACGGTACACTTTCCGGTACGCCGGGTCCCGCCATGCAGCAATTCGCCGGGCCGGGCGCGAACGTCAATCGCGGCTCCAACCAGATCGGCGTGCGCGCCTATAATGAGCGGCTGGTTCTGGCGCTGGTGCGCAGGCACGGCGCGCTTGCCCGCGCCGACATTGCGCGCCTGACCGGGCTTTCGGCGCAGACGGTTTCCGTCATCATCCGGGCGCTGGAGAAAGACGGCCTCATCACGCAGGGCGAGCGCGTGCGCGGTCGCGTCGGCCAGCCTTCCATGCCGATGCGTCTTGCCGCCGACGGGGTTTTCTCCTTCGGCCTCAAGATCGGGCGGCGCAGCGCGGAAATCATCCTGATGGATTTTCTGGGCGCGATCCGGGAGCGGCGGCACATCACCTATCGCTGGCCGGTGCCCGATGAAATCCGCAGCTTTACCATCGACAGCGTGGCCGATTTCACCATGGCTCTCGATCCCGGCAAACGCGGGCGCATTGCAGGGCTCGGCATCGCGCTTCCCTTTGAACTGTGGAACTGGGTCGAGGAAGTGGGCGCGCCAGCCGCGGACCTGCACGCGTGGCTCGGCGCGGATCTAGTCGGCGATTTCGCCCATGCATTCTCGTTTCCGGTCTTCATCCAGAATGACGGAACGGCGGCTTGCGGCGCGGAACTGACCTTTGGCCGCGGGCCCGAATTCACCGATTTCGTCTATTTCTTCATCGGCTCGTTCATCGGCGGCGGCGTGGTGCTGAACAACACGCTCTATCCCGGCCGCACCGGCAATGCGGGCGCGCTCGGCTCCATGCCGATGCGCATGCGCGGCACGTGGGAGCGCGGCGAGACCTTGCAGCTTATCGACACGGCCTCGCTGTTCGTCCTCGAACGCATGTTGCAGGAGCGCAACCTGCCGTCCGACGACCTGTGGCTTTCGCCGGAAAACTGGCGCAATTTCGGCACCCCGCTCGACGAATGGGTGGCGCTTGCCGCACGCGGGCTGGCCCATGCGGCGGTGGCGGCCGCTTCCGTCATCGACTTTCCCGCCGCCGTCATCGATGGCTGGCTGCCGGGCAATGTGCGCCACCGCATCGTGGAAGCGACCCGCGTCGAGCTTTCATGCCTCGACTTGCAGGGCCTGCGCGCGCCGGAGATCATTGAGGGCAAGGTTGGCGTCCATGCCAAGGCGATGGGCGCGGCGAGCCTGCCGCTTTCCAACCGCTACCTGTTCGACCAGAGCGTGCTCTTCAAGGATGCAGGCTGACACAACAAACACACGCTTTGTTATTTTCAATCAATAAGTTTGATCTATGTTGTCTTGCAATGACCGCAAATGCCGACAAGTTAACCGCTTGAAACCATTGAATCGAACGGGAAAGATATGACCGTCAAGACGATTGCGACCACGCCATACCAAGACCAGCAGCCGGGCACTTCGGGCCTGCGCAAGAAGGTTCCGGTTTTCCAGCAGCAGAATTATGCGGAAAATTTCATCCAGTCGGTTTTCGATGTGCTGGAAGGTTTTGCCGGCAAGACGCTCGTGGTCGGCGGTGACGGGCGCTATTACAATCGCGAAGTGATCCAGAAGCTGATCAAGATCGCCGCCGCCAACGGTTTTGGCCGCATCATGGTCGGTCAGGGCGGCATTCTTTCCACGCCCGCCGCCTCCAACATGATCCGCAAATACAAGGCCTTCGGCGGCATGGTGCTTTCGGCCAGCCACAATCCCGGCGGTCCGAATGAAGATTTCGGCATCAAGTACAATATCGGCAATGGCGGGCCCGCGCCGGAAAAGATCACCGAGGCGATCTTCGCCCGCTCAAAAGTGATCGACCAATATAAAATTGCCGATGTGGCGGATGTCGATATCGACAGGATCGGCACCACCCGGATCGGCGATACCGAGGTCGTCATTTTCGATCCCGTCACTGACTATGCCGAACTGATGGAAAGCCTGTTCGACTTCGATGCCATCCGCGCCATGATCAAGGGCGGGTTCCGCATGAAGTTCGACGCGATGCATGCCGTGACCGGGCCTTATGCCAAGGAAATCTTCGAGAAGCGGCTTGGCGCGCCAGAGGGCAGCGTGGTCAATTTCGTGCCGCTGCCGGATTTCGGCGGTCATCACCCGGACCCGAACCTCGTTTACGCCAAGGATCTCTACGATCTGCTGATGTCCGATCATGCGCCGGATTTCGGCGCAGCTTCCGATGGCGACGGCGACCGCAATCTCATCATCGGGCGCGGCATCTTCGTCACGCCGTCCGATTCGCTTGCCATGCTCGCCGCAAATGCGCATCTGGCGCCGGGTTACAAGGACGGCATCAAGGGCATTGCGCGCTCCATGCCGACAAGTGCCGCCGCCGACCGCGTGGCGGAAAAGCTTGGCATCGGCATGTTTGAAACGCCGACCGGCTGGAAGTTCTTCGGCAATCTGCTCGACAATGGCAAGGTGACGATCTGCGGCGAGGAAAGCTCCGGCACCGGCTCCGACCATGTGCGCGAGAAGGACGGCCTGTGGGCCGTGCTGCTGTGGCTCAATATCCTGGCGGTGCGCAAGCAGAGCGTGAAGGAAATCGTCGAGGAGCACTGGGCGCGCTTCGGGCGCAACTATTATACCCGCCACGACTATGAAGCGGTCGATTCGGAAATCGCAAAGCAGCTTGTTGCGGATCTGCGCGGCAAGCTTGCCGCCCTGCCCGGCACAACCGTCAACGGCCTCACAATCGAGAAGGCCGATGACTTCGCCTATCGCGATCCGGTCGACGGCTCGGTGAGCGAACATCAGGGCATCCGCATTTATTTCCCGGAGGGTGGCCGCGTGGTGCTGCGCCTCTCCGGCACCGGCACGTCCGGCGCCACCATCCGCATCTATATCGAACGCTATGAGGCGGATGCCGCGAAGCACAATCTCGATACGCAGGAAACGCTGGCTCCCTATATCGAAGCGGCAGAACAGATCGCGGAAGTGAAGAAGCGCAGTGGACGTGACGCGCCGTCGGTGGTGACTTAGGACAGTAGGGCAGTAGGGCAGTAGGGCAGTAGGGCAGTAGGGCAGTAGGGCAGTAGGGCAGTAGGGCAGTAGGGCAGTAGGGCAGTAGGGCAGTAGGGCAGTAGGGCAGAGAAGGATATGGTTGGCGCGGCAATCCGCAACCAAAACATACTCCCTTACTCCCCTATTCCCTTAACATACTGCCTTACTGCCCTACTGCCTTAACCCCCTACTCAAAAACAATCGCCGGCGCTGCGCGCGCGCCCTTGCCGCCCTTCATGTTTTCCCAGACCTTCCGGGCAATCTCGCGATAGATTTTCGCGTGTTCGCTCTCCGGATCCTTGACGGTGATCGGGGTTCCGGCGTCTGAATAGGCGCGCACATCCATATGCAGCGGCACTTCGCCGAGGAACGGCACGTTCAGCCGCTCGGCTTCCTTGCGCGCGCCGCCATTGCCGAAAATATCGTAGCGCGTGCCGGTATCGGGCGCGATGAAATAGCTCATGTTCTCGACGATGCCGAGAAGCGGCACATTCACCTTGTGGAACATGTTCAAGCCCTTGCGCGCGTCGATCAGCGCGAGATCCTGCGGCGTCGAAACGATAACCGCGCCCGCCAGCGGCACCTGCTGCGCCATGGTAAGCTGTGCGTCGCCGGTGCCGGGCGGCATGTCGACCACCAGAACGTCAAGCTCGCCCCAGGCCACTTCGCGCAGCATCTGCGTCAGCGCCGACATGACCATCGGCCCGCGCCAGATCATCGGCGTTTCCTCATCGACCATGAAGCCCATGGACATGACCTTGACGCCGTAGTTTTCCATCGGCTTCAGCGTGCGGCCCTCGATCGTTTCCGGACGGCCGGAAAGTCCGAGCAGGCGCGGCATGGACGGCCCGTAAATATCGGCGTCCAGAATGCCGACCTTCAGCCCGTTGGCCGCAAGACCAAGCGCCAGATTGACCGCCGTGGTGGATTTGCCGACGCCGCCCTTGCCCGATGCGACGGCGATGATCGCGCCGACGCCCGGAATACCGGGTTTGGCCGCCGGGCGCGGCTGGGGTGCATGTCCATGCTTGCCCTGTCCCGAAACCGCGACGGGGCGCGGTGCCGATTGCGGCTTTGGCGGCGGCGGCGCATCGTCGCTGGTGCGCCCGCCCTTCTTTTCCGCCGTAAGCGTGACCAGCGCGCCGGTGACGCCCGGAATTTCCTTCACGGCCTTTTCAGCGGCAAGCCGCATCGGTTCCAGCGCGTCGGCGCGCTCGGCAGGAACCGTGATGGAGAAGAAGACCTTGCCGTCGGCAATGAAGATATCCGACACCAGACCGAGCGACACGACATCGCTTTCGAAATCCGGTCCCGTCACGGCCCTTAGCCGTTCCTGAACCTGTTCGCGTGTTACGCTTGTCATTTCGATTCCTTTAACGAAGGCAGTAAGGGAATAGGGGAGTAAGGGAGCATGTATGGAACATATTGCCTTACTGCCTATTCCCATACTCCCCTACTCCCCTATTCCCATTTCACCAAGAGGCCAATATTCATTCAGGCCGCTTCCTCACAAACGGCAGCCTCGGGGCGATGGCCCATGAGGTAAAGCGCGCAGGTCGTGCGCAGCATGGAGGCGAAGTTGGGGATCGCGCCATTGGCCTCCAGCGCTTCATCGTAAAGCGTGGATATGAAGCGGGGCGTCGTCAGGTTCTGGCTGGCCGCGATCTCGTCCAGCAGGCGCCAGAAGGTGGCCTCGAGCTGAATGCTGGTGGAATGGCCGCCTATGCGCACGGAGCGATTGATCTGCCGGTAGCCTTCCGGGTCCTGCTCGGCGAAAACCTTGCACATGGGTTCCTCCGTTGGTTCAGAGCACGAACTTGGCTGTGGTAGCCGATTGCCACCACGCCGCCGTTTTTTCTACCATAATCGACAACCAGCAAGACAATCGCAAGCCGCATTTGACGAAGCGGCAAAGAAACAGGAGCAGCTTGTGGCCAAAGCCATTCATTCGATGATCCGCGTTCTCGACGAGGAAAAATCCGTTTCCTTCTACAAACAGGCTTTTGGCCTCGATATCGCCGAGCGCATCGATTTCGAAACCTTCACGCTGATCTATCTGCGCAATGCCGAAGCCGATTTCGAAGTCGAGCTGACGGTCAACAAGGGCCGCACCGAGCCTTACAATCTGGGCGACGGCTACGGCCATCTCGCCGTCGTGGTCGATGATGTCGATGCCGAACATGCCCGCTTCACGAAACTTGGCTTCAAGGTCGGCAAGCTTGTCGATTTCAAGAACAACGGCGTGCAGCTCGCCCGCTTCTTCTTCGCGGAAGACCCGGACGGCTACAAGATCGAAGTTCTGCAACGCGGCGGGCGCTACCAGTAAGCCCGCCGGATCGTCTTCCACGGCCTGGAGGAGAGGCCGTGATGGACGCAAATGCCAGCGCTCCCGGTGGTGAAAATCTCCGGGAACGCACAGCCAGCCCGCCCATTCCGGACGGGCAAGCAATGGAGGAGAACCGAATGACAACCGTTTTCGACGGTCTTTCCAGCAGGCAGAAAAAGACGCTGTCGCGCCGCGACATTCTCAAGCGCGGCGCGGGGCTCAGCCTCGGCGCCATGCTGGTCGTCAGCGGCAATGCCGTTATCTGCCCGCAATTCGCATGGGCGCTTGAGACCGCCACGCTCAAGCCCGAGACCATGGCGACCCTGATCCAGCTTGCGCGCGACATCTACCCGCACGACAAGCTGCCCGACCGTTTCTACGCCATCGCCGTCAAACCCTATGACGCGGATTCCGCCAAGGACGAGACGCTCAAGAAGCTGATCGAGGACGGCGTTGCCGATCTGGACAAGCGGGCCGGAGCCGGAGGCTATCTGGGGCTTGGCTGGGAGGAAGAGCGCGTCGCCATCCTGCGCGATATCGAGAAGAGCCCCTTCTTCCAGAAGGTGCGCAGCGGGCTTGTGACCGGCCTATATAACCAGAAGGAAATCTGGCCGCTCTTCGGCTACGAGGGCGAGGCCTATTCCAAGGGCGGCTACATCCAGCGCGGCTTCGACGATATCGAATGGCTGTAAGCGCCCCGGCGCGAAAACACACCAGTTACAAAGCGGCACCACCGTCCGGCAGACGCATCACGTCTTGCGGAAACGGGAAAGCATTGGGAGGAAACAATGGCTGCTCCATATGATCTCAAGGACGACAAGGTCGTCGTCATCATCGGCTCGGGCGCTGGCGGCGGCACGCTCGGCAATGAACTGGCCCAGAAAGGCATTGATGTCGTTATTCTGGAAGCGGGAAAACGCCACGAATTTGAAGATTTCATCAATGACGAATGGGACAGTTTCGCGCAGCTCGCCTGGCTCGACAAGCGCACCACATCGGGCAGCTGGCGCGTGTCGCACGATTTCCCCAACCTGCCCGCCTGGATCGTGAAGGCGGTTGGCGGCACCACCACGCACTGGGCAGGCGCATCGCTGCGCTTTCAGGATTACGAGTTCCAGACGCTCACCCATTACGGCAAGATCGAAGGGGCGAACCTGCTCGACTGGCCGATCACGCTCGCCGAACTGGAGCCCTATTACGCCAAGGCCGAGGACAAGATGGGCGTCACCCGCACCAACGGGATCGAGGGCCTGCCCGGCAACAATAATTTCAAGGTTTTGAAGGCGGGCGCCGACAAGCTCGGCTACAAGGAATGCCATACGGGCCGCATGGCGATCAACTCCGCGCCGCGCGACGACCGCATGGGCTGCCAGCAGACCGGCTTCTGCTTCCAGGGCTGCAAATGGGGCGCGAAATGGTCGACGCTCTATACGGAAATCCCGAAGGGCGAGGAAACCGGCAAGCTGGAAGTCCGCCCGGAATGCACGGCGCTGAAGATCGAGCACAATGCGGCGGGCAAGGTGACGGGCGTGCTCTATGCCGACAAGGACGGCAAGCAGCATTTCCAGAAGGCGCGCGTCGTCTGCGTGGCGGGCAATTCGATCGAAAGCCCGCGCCTGCTGCTCAACTCGGCCTCGTCGAAATTCCCGGACGGCCTTGCCAATTCCTCGGGACAGGTGGGGCGCAACTATATGCGCCACACCACCGGCTCGGTCTATGCCTCGTTTGAAAAGCCGGTGCACATGTATCGCGGCACCACCATGGCAGGCATCATCCGCGACGAGGCCGCGCATAATCCGAAACGCGGTTTCGTCGGCGGCTATGAGATGGAAACCATTTCGCTCGGCCTGCCCTTCATGGCGGCCTTCCTCAATCCGGGCGGCTGGGGGCGCGGCTTCACCTCGGCGCTTGACGATTATGTCAACATGGCGGGTCTGTGGATCGTCGGCGAAGACATGCCGCAGGAGAAAAACCGCATCACGCTCAGCAAGGACGTGAAGGACGAACACGGCCTGCCGGTTCCCGATGTCTATTATGACGACCATCCGAACGATATTGCCATGCGCAACCATGCCTATGCGCAGGGCAAGGCGCTCTACGAGGCCGTCGGCGCGATCCGCACCTTCCCGACGCCGCCCTATCCCTCAACGCATAATCTGGGTACCAACCGGATGAGCGCAAAGCCGCAGGATGGCGTGGTGAACAAACACGGGCAGACGCACGACATCAAGAACCTGTTCGTTTCCGACGGCAGCCAGTTCACCACCGGCGGGGCGGAAAACCCGACCCTCACCATCGTGGCGCTCGCCATCCGTCAGGCGGATTATATCGCCGAACAGATGAAGAAGCGGGCGATCTGATCGCTACGGCATCGGCCCGAAAATCGAAATCGATTTTCGGAAAGTGTGATCCGTAGATTCAATAGGTTAGAGCGACCTTTGTGCATCCGTAAGGGCACACAGCGCTCCAAGCGGACTTTAGCATTTCCAGCAAAAGCGCAAAGCGGTTTTGCGTGGAAAATTCGACAAAACAAAGAGGAGAGCGGTTCTGCTAAAACAGGAACCGCTCTCCTTTTTCTGGAAAACTCATTTCTTTTCCGGCGATTCAGCTTTGCCGTTGGCCAAGCGCCCGTTGATAAAGTGAGCGACAGTGCCGAAAGCAGCCGTGCTCAACAGCAATGTCGCCAGAACATTATTGTGAAACATACCAGCGACGAAAGCCAACAAGACCAAGAGTACCAGACCGGCGAAACCATAGTTCATCCCGCGGCGGGCATCATTTATTTGATGGTCGACGATCTTTTCTTCCATTCGCCGATTATGTTCCTGCGCTTTTTCGGCCATGCTTATTATGCGTTCAGCCGAACCCGGAGCAATATCCTCATACTCGCGAAGATGCTTGGGATGCGCAATAGGACCCGAAAATCGCTCATTAGACATAACAGAGACAATTCTGGTGAGAACTGCCTCTCTTTGTTGCTGTGGCAGAAGCGGACCGACCTGCCTAGAAATTTCCTCAGCGAGAGACGTTATTTCAGGCGGCGCTTTTGTGGCCACGCTTTTTTGTTCTTGTTTTTCTGGTTTCGGATTCAATTAAAGAGCCCTGTTTTTCAGTGGCTCGCGAAAGAAACATTCCTGCATCCGTCCAAGCCTTGTAAACATTGACGCTATACTGGCGTGGACGCTCTATTCGTGTTTTTGCAAAGAATGAGAAGGGCGCTCCAAAACCGGACGCGAACCCTTCCTTGAAGGTTTTCGAGAACATCGGATCAGTCCCTTTGCGCTTCTTTATCATCACTACCAACTATGCCCCCGCCATTGGCAATTCAACTCTTCAAATGTGAATTTTATGCAATCTTTTCATGCTTCTCCCCCCACAGTCTACCCGGATATTAATCTATTCAATCCTGGTAGAAACTGCAAGGATCGGAAATTATCTTACGAGACCGACTAAGCTTGTGGGATAATTTGACAGCAGATTTTAACCAAAGGCCGCCAGCGCGACCAATGCGCGCCGTTTCTGTTTGATGCTTGGCAAAGACGGCTCGCATGGGCTAGGTAAAGTCCGCCTGCATGGAGAAGCTTTGAGTTGACGACGAGCATCGGCCAATATCGGATGTCTCTGGCGATACGCATCTTGAGCGTATTCGCCCTGATATTCGTCGCCTTTGCGCATAAGCCCGTCGACCTCAATGCGCCCGACAACTACCTGCTGGCCCAGTACCAGTTGCCGGATGGCAGCTATCCCGTGCTCTGCATTGGCGACCATGGTTCCGATCCGGACCAGAAGGGCCATGACAGGCACTTCAGCAACAATGGATGCGAAGCCTGCCGGATTGCGTCCGCCTTCCTGTGCCCCGCGCCAGCCGGTTCCACCGGCGCCGCCCCGCACATCGCCATGGCCGACGGCATCGTGCCGCCGCAGCCCGTCCTGCGGCACAGCACCTACCCGCCTTCCGCGCCGCCGCAAGCGCCGCCCCTCGCCTGAACAGGATCGCTTGACCGAATGCCTCCCCCGCATTCGGAACTGAACACGCCCGGACCCTGTTCGGCGTGCCTGTCCATGATTATTCAGGTTTGAAACAATGAAGAACCATCGTCTTTTCGCCTCCGCAATCTCACTTGCCGCACTGTGCGCTTCCGCGGGCCTGGCCCAGGCCCATTCCTCGCTCGACAAGCGCGAAGCCGGGGCAGGCAGTTTCTACAAGGCCACCTTCCGCGTGCCGCATGGCTGCGACGGCATGGCCACGACCGAAGTGAAGATCGAGCTTCCGGAAGGTTTCATTTCCGCCCAACCGCAGGTGAAGCCCGGCTGGAAGATCGAAACCGTCAAGGGCGACTATGCCCAAAGCTACAAGGTGCACGGCAAGGACGTGACCTCGGGCGTGAAGGAAGTCCGCTTCACCGATGGCAGCCTGCCGGGCGACTTCTATGACGAGTTCACCGTCGTCGGCCAGCTCGCCCCGTTCGACAAGGACACCACCCTCTCCTTCCCCGTGACGCAGCTTTGCGGCAGCGCCGCCTCGGTTGCCTGGACGGAAGTGCCGCAGGACGGCCAGAACCCGCACGATCTCGAACACCCCGCACCGCAGCTTCTGGTGAAGGCCGCTGGCGCTGGCGGCGATCACGGCCAGATGAACCATGGTTCCATGCAGGCGGCAGCGCCGACAAAGCTTGGCGACCTCGAAATCACCGGCCCGTCAGTGCGCGCCATGGTTCCCGGCGCCAAGGTCGCCGGCGGGTTCCTGACCATCGCCAATGACGGCAAGGAGGCCGACAAGCTGGTTTCCGCCGCCACCGAAGGCGTCAAGCGCGTCGAAATCCACGAAATGACCATGCAGAATGACGTGATGAAGATGCGCAAGCTCGAAGGCGGTCTCGATATTCCGTCCGGGGAGAAGGTCGTGCTGAAATCCGGCGGTTATCATCTCATGTTCATCGAGCCGGAAAAGCCCTACAAGGAAGGCGAGACCGTGCCGGTCACCCTGGAATTTGAAAAGGCCGGCAAGGTGACAATCGATTTCCCCGTTACCGCGCAAAGCGGCCAGAAGAGCGCAGGGCATTCGGGGCATTAGAGCATTTCCAGCACAAGTGCGAAACGGGGCGTTTCGATCCGGCTGAACCGGACCGGCGCTCCTTTTCCGGCGCCCTTGGCGCAGCAATCGCAGATCGGTCAGGCTGTGGCGGAAGTTTCTCCGGAGTACCGGAATACGTCCCGTTCCCGGCATGGCCGCTCAGCTCCCTGAAAATGCGATTGCCGGGCCAGCAAGCGGGCGGATGATCGCGGTGTCTCTCCGTCGCGCATTATGCGCCCGTTTGCCGCAACCGCTGACCCCCCGCAGCGGTTGCGTTCCCTTGCAAATGCTGTAAACATGACTATTAAAGTCTAGAATAATTCCAAACTATTGAAATCTAATAAGATTTTAAAGATGAGTAATTGACTCCAGATGGATTTTCGGGCTTTTATGGATGTGCAGATTTACACCCTTTGATGTCTGGGCCTTGAACCCTTTCGATTGGAGGACCCTATGATTGGTCTCGGCGAATGCCGGTCCGCAAATGTCGACGGCCTGCCCTGGCAGCTTCGTCTCTTGCCGACCGGATATTGCAATGTGCGGACAGAAACGCAACGTTTCTCGGGCAGGTCCGGCCCGCGCATCACGTCATGCTCCCGCTTCTTCGGGAGGCGGGCATGAACATGCGCATATCCCAACTGAACGGCGCCAACAGCGCGGGCTATTTCGACCGCTTGCCGGAAAAGCTGGTGCTGGAAGGCTATCGCCGCTGGACGGCGGGTTTCGAGACGGGTTCGATCATCCCGTGGGAAATGACCTGGGGCCTCTATTCGGAAGTGCTTGGGCCTTCGGAAGCAAAGCGCGCCGTGGGTGAGCTGTCGCATTTCATCCGCGTTCTGCGCCATTGCGCCAGTTGCCCGTTGCGCGCTTTTCCCTTCGATTCGCACCATGTTTGCCGCGAGGAATGCCTGACGCTGGGGCTGATTTCCGGCATCCAGAATCAGGATGCGCTGCTGCTCGAAATCTGCCTTGAGGCCATTGCCTGTCATCGCCGCTGCGACGATGTGGCAGGGGCAGCCCGCAATTTTGCCGATACGCTGGCTGATTTCGGCCAGACTTTGTTGCCAATACCGATTCATGCCATCGACAGCGCACTGAATTTTACGCCGCGCGCGACTTTTCACTGACCGGCCCCGACCGGAAAAGTCCAGCGTTTGCGAATGAACGGGATTCCAGATTTTAGTCGCCGTCCGTCGGCGCAAGGAGATTGAAATGCAGGCCAGAACCGAACGACGCCTCGGCATTGCCGCCGCCCTCGTCCTGACCGCAGGAGCCTTTGTCATGCCCGGCCTATCCACCGAGGTCGTGCAGAACGAGGTCGCACCGCAGAGCCATATTCATATGGCTTCGGCGGAAAATCTGCGCGCCGAAATAAGCCACTTCGTCAAGCTTGGCGAAGCCATGCCGAAGTCAGTGCGCTACGAATAATCGTGCCGAGGCTGAACAGGGCCGGAATGCCTACGGTCCGGTTATCCTACGATGATCGGGGCCTTCCCCTCCACGCGATTGTAAAGATCGATAATGTCCTGGTTCATCAGGCGGATACAGCCCGATGACATGGACTGGCCGATCGACCACCATTCCGGCGAGCCGTGAATGCGATAGCCGGTGTCGCGTCCGTTCTGGAAAATATAGAGCGCGCGCGCGCCGAGCGGATTTTGCGGGCCGGGCTCCTGACCGTTACGGTATTTTTCCAGTTCCGGCTTGCGCTGGATCATTTCCGGCGGCGGGGTCCAGCGCGGCCATTGCTTCTTGTACTGGACATTGGCGCGGCCCTGCCACTCGAAACCGGCCTTGCCGATGCCCACGCCATAGCGCAGCGCCTCGCCGCCCGGCAGGACATAGTAGAGATAGTGGTCCTTGAGACTGACCACGATGGTGCCCGGCGCCTGACCGGTCGGGTCCGGCACGATCTGGCGGCGGAATTGCTTCGGCACCTTTTCGTAAGGAATTGCCGGCAGATCGTAAGGGCCTTCCTTCACGGAAGCATACATGACATCCGGCGTGGTGATGGCCTTGTCGACGCTGATCTGCGGGCGCATCGGCGTGATGCCGCCTGTCGACATGGGGTCGACATTCATCTGGAATGCCGACATGTCCATCGTCTGACTGCACCCGGCGGCACCGGTGAGGAGGACGGCTCCGGTGCCCAAAAGGAAATGGCGGCGGCTTAGATCATCACGCGACTTCGACATGCAACTGGCCCTGAAACAAGGGATGGAACGAAAGTTCAAAAACAGCCGCAGCGCGACCGCCATTACTAGCCAGCAATTTGCGTTCTTATGGTTGAAGAACGGTTAAACAACTCGCGCAAACGTGTCTGAAAATTGCGGTTTAAAGCTTAAATTGCAGCGAGGAACTGTATTCAATCGATTAAAAAATCAAGGCAAATGCGGCAAACATGTGTCATTCATGGTTTTTTGATGGCAAAATTGTGGTTTTTGCTATTTTTGGTTGTATTTCGATGGCAAAGGCCGGGTCGCAAAACCCGGCCTGTCCCGCTCATTGTTTGCGGCGGTCAATAATCTTTTTCGTAGAAAATGCCGCCGCTGGAGTCGCCTTCCGCACCCAATGCGCCCTTGGCTTTCAGATTGCGGGTGATGTCGAGATTGACAGTGCCTTTCGTCGTGCCGCCCGACCCTGCTTCCACGCCAAGATAGATATTGTCGCGGATATAGCGTCCGGCACGAACCGCCGTCTGGCCCTTGTCGTCCGTCACCACATCGAGGTCATCGAGACCTGTCCCGGCGCGCAGCTTGTTCATCAGCGAGTTGTTGGAACCGCCCGCAAGTTCTGCCGCCGCGGCGGCAAGCTGCGCGATCTGGAAGGCCGACAATTCGCCGATGGAGCGCTTGAAGATCAGCTGCGCCAGCACTTCATCCTGCGGCAGTTCCGGCGTCGAGGAGAACTTGATGTCGAGATTATCGACCGTGCCCGTCACCGTCACGATTGCGGTGATTTCATTGCCTTCGGAACGGGCAACGAAGTTGAGTTGCGGATTGAGATCGCCTACCAGCGTGACATGGCCTTCGTCGAAGGTAATGCGCTGGCCGAGAATGCCGATGCGGCCGCGGATCATGTCGAAGGCCCCGACCGGCTTGATGTCGGTCACCGGCCCGGTCAGGCGAAGGCGTCCGCCCAGTTCCGTGTCAAGGCCGCGACCGCGCACGAAAATCTGGTTGGGTGCATTGATCAGAACATCAAGGCGCGGCACGGTCGGGCGCGACGTTGGCGTCGGCACCTTGCTCTTGCGCGTTTCGACCTTGGCGCGGTCCAGCGTCACCTGCACGTTCTTCGGCGTATTCTTGTGCTGCACCGGCACATAGGCCGCGCCCCCGCCGAGATTTTCCGGCACCGAGATTTCGGCACGGTCAACGTCGATCCGGCCTGAAATCAGCGGGTCGCGCATCAGCGGCCCATTGATCGTGATCCCGCCATTGACCGTCGCCACCACCAGCTTGCCGTCGGCATAGCGGGCGCGATCCAGCTTGATTTCGATATTGGCCGGGAAATTCGCCTCGGCATTGGTCGAAATCGTGCCGCTGGCGGAAATCGCTCCACCGCTGCCAAGCGCGGCATTGACCTGGCGCAGCGTGATGGTTTCGCCATCCATGCTGCCCATGACATTGATATTGTTCAGGCGGACATTGGTGTCCGGATCGACAAAGGTCGCGCCATTGGTGGAGAACATGCCGCGCAATTGCGGACGGTTGAAGCCGCCCGAAACGCTGGCCGTCAGCGTCAGCGTGCCGTTTGCCTGTGCGCCGCGATCAGCCAGGAAGCGGTTGGCAAGCGCCAGCGGAACGCTACCGTTGACATTGACGCCAAGCCCCTGCCCCGAAAACGGCACCTTGCCATTGGCGGTGACATTGAGCCCGCGCGGACCATCGACGGTCACCGACGAAAAGTCGATGGCCATGGCCGCATAGCTGCCCGCCGCCTGTAAGGTGAGCGGCGCAAGCCCGTTATCGCGCAGCGGCTTGGCCGCAAGGCCGGTGCCGCGCAGATTGAATGTCGCAGCCGGATTGTTGAGCGGCCCGGTGACCCGCGCGGTGCCAGTGACATTGCCCGCGAGATCCTGCCCCTTGACCGCACCGTTCAGTGCCGTCAGCGGGAGATTGGCGAGATTGACATCGACGGCAAGGTCGCCCTTACCGAGCGGCACGCCACCATTGGCGCGGACATCAATGCCGCCCCCTCCGGTGACATGCGCATCGACATTAAGCCGGTTATTGGCGGAAGTGCCCTTGGCATCGGCATTGAGAGCGGCGATGCCCTGCTTCTTGAGCTCGGCTGCCGTCACGCCGCGCGCCGCCATGTCGAAGGCGACATTGGGCGCATCCTTGGTGCCGGTGATGCGGGCCGTGCCGTTGACCGTGCCGCCAAGCCCCAGTTCCGGCTTGAACGTATTGGCAAGCGCCAGCGGCAGATTGGAAAGCGCGACCGAAAGATCGAGACGGCCATCGACGACACCATTGACCTTGACCTGACCCGCGCTGGCATCCGCGCCCGTATTGATGACGATATCCCCAAAGGAGATTTCCTCGCCCTTCATGGAAATGGTGGCTGGCGCGGCCAGATTGGCGCTAAGCGTCCCCTGCTTCACATTGGCCGAGGCGAGACCCAGTTCAAAACCGCCATCCTTCGGCTCAAGCGAACCGGCAGCGCTGGCAACCGTGCCGATCTTCAATTTGGTATTGGCCGTGAAATCGGTCTTCGACCCGGTCGCATTGGCCTTGGCGTCAAAACTGTCGATGCCGAACGTGCCGACCAGAATGTCGCGCGCCGCGGCATTGCCGTCGACCACCGGCACACCGAACAGATCCCTTGCCGTCAGGGCAATATCCGCCGAGGTGATGCGGTTGCCATTGACCTTGATGCCCTTGGCGTTTGCGGTGACCGATGCATTCTGGCGACCGTCGCTGGCGTCCAGCGTAATGTCGGCATTGGCGGCACCCGTCGCTTCGGCAAGCGCCAGGGCTGCGGCGGTGGAAATATCGGGCGCATCCAGTTTCAGCGCGCCGGTGAAAAGGCCCTTCGCGCTCTGGGTGACATTGCCGGAAAGATGCGCACCGCCCGCATTGAAGACGAGATCGGTCAGGCGCTTCTCGTCATTGACGATATCGACCACGGTTCCCAGATCGATGCGCTGGCCATTGAGGAAGGCGCTGCCGGCAAGCTTGCCGGAAAGGGCGGCGCCTGTCGTTGCATTGCCGTCGAGCATGGCGTTGAAGTCGAGACCGCCTTCGGAAAGCTTGCGCCCTGCCAGCGTGCCTTGCGGCGCATCGGCGCGGAGCGCCAGCGCGATCAGCTTGTCGTCGCCGCGCGCGCTGCCCTTGACCGTCATGCGGCCCGATGCCTGATCGGAAAGAAGCTTGAGATCGGACAGCATGACGCCGAAATCGAAATTGGCCTTGTCGGACGCAAAGGAACCGTTTGCGGTGATTTCGCTCAACTCGTTGCCGATGCGGAAATCACGCGCTGAAAATCCTTCGCTGCTGCGGCCAAGCGCGCCGCCCAGCGTAACCGCGCCGTCGAGAATGCGATCCACGGCTTCAGTGCCGGTGCGCATGTTCTGCGCCGTGCCATTGAGGTCAAGCTGGAAAGCGCCGCTGATCGGGCGCACGATGCCCTTCGCGTTGACATCGATGCTGCCCGCGAGGTCACGGCCAGCCAGAGCGCCGAAAGGCGCGAGGCTTGCCACCTTGGCGGCGATGTCGCCATTGAAGGCGAAGTCGTCAATATTGCCCTTGAGATCGAGGCTGAGGCCATTGCCGGAAATATTGGCCTGTGCAAGCTCGACCGGCGAACCGGCGCGCCATGCGCCGTCGACGGCGAGCGCTATCCTGTTTCCGAGCGCCTCGGCGATTTCGGCGCGTTCCGCCGAAATGCCGTCCACCCCGCCATTGACCTTGAAGGTGATATGGCGATTGGCGGCGTCATCCAGATTTTCGGCAACGCCGCCCATGTCGAGCGCGATGCTCCGCGCAGAAATCGTTGCATTCTTGAGACCGGCAACGGCAAGCGTGCCCGTCCAGTCATTGGTCGGGCGATCACCGTAAGCGATCTGGAATTTTGCGTTGTCGATATAGGTTTCGGCGCCCTTGACCGGCAGGAGAACGCGGCCCTTGCTCTCATCGGCAATGGAAGCGTCAACACGCAGCCTGTTCAGGAAGCGGTCATTGCCGGTTTCGGCGGAAGCCTTGAGCTTCAAGGCGGCGCTGTTCAACGCCAGATCGTCGAGGCGGAAACCGCCTGCATCCTTCAGGAAGCCATCGGCGGAGAGAACCGTTTCGGCACCGAAGAAATCACGGAAGACCGGCGGCACCAGCACCGCGATCGGGCCATTGAAGCGGGCGGAGAAAACGCGGCCGCCATCGGGGGCCTGACCTTGCCGGTTGAGCGTAAATTCACCCGTCAGCGTGCGGCTGCCATTGGTGTCGAGCGCCAGATCGACTTTCAACCCGTCGAGCGGACCGGCACCCGTCAGGGTGAGATCGACCGGGGGACGGCCATCGATGTTCAACAGGTTGGCGACGATGCCATTGGCCGGTTCGGAGACTTTCAGGTCGAGATCGACCTTCTGGTCGGCATTGGCATAGGCCGCGCGAAGCGCGAAAGTGCCGCCCGGACCGTCGAGGCGCTTGATGTCGAAACTGGAATCCAGCGAGCCATCGGCAAGCGACAGGCGGCCATTGGCCGACACTTCCGATTCGAGACCGAAAATGTCAGGCCCGAAATGCAGGCGCGCTATGGCAAGCTGGTCGAGATTGATCGAAATCGGCAGTTCCGGCAGGCTGAAACTGGACGATTCCGGTGACGGCAGGCTGTTGTCCGGCAATGGCTTGCGAATGAAGTCGATGCGCTCGGCGGCCAGCGACTGGATGCTGAGACGCCCGACCAGAAGCGCGGTGCGGCTCCAGTTCAGCTTGGCATTTTCGATGCGCAGCCACACCCCTTCGCGGTCGGCGATGGTGATCGAACCGACCGTTGCTTCCGAAGACAGAACGCCGCTGATGCCGGAAATGGAGATGCGGCGGTTGGGCGCGGAAAGCTGGCTTTCCACGAAGGACAGGAAATAGGATTTCTCTTCCTCGGGCGCTGCCTGCTGCGCGCTGTCCGGCTGTTGCGCCTGCGCATTAGCCTGAGCTGGGGCCAGCACCGGCGCCTCCCGCTCCGGCCAGCCGAAGATGACTGCCGTAACGGCGAAGGCGATGAAGGCGATGATTGCGAGAAATCTGGTCAAAACGCCTGTCCTATACCTACGTACAAGCCATAGCTCGGATCGCCCGAGCGGCGGTTGAGCGGAACGGCGACATCAAGGCGGATCGGCCCGAGGCCGGTCAGGTAGCGCAGACCGCCACCGACGCCGACGCGCATCTGTTCCGAGAAATCGGGGAATGATTTTTCGCCGACATAACCGGCATCGACGAATGCAACCGCGCCGATGGAATCGGTAATGCGGGTGCGCACTTCGCCATTGGCCTCGACAAGCGAGCGTCCGCCGACGATCTCGCCATTGCCCGCGCTAACGCCGATATTGCGATAGCCGTAACCGCGAACCGAGCCGCCGCCGCCCGCGAGGAAAAGCTGGCTCGGCGGCAGGTCCTCGATGGACGCGCCGACAATGGAACCGACCTTGAGGCGGCCGGCGAGAATCACCCGGTCCTTCTCGCCAAAACCGTAATAGGTGCGGCCTTCGGCGGTGAAGCGGGTGGCGAAATTGCCGTACTGGAACTCATAGAAGGGCTGGATATTGCCTTCCAGATAGATGCCCGAACTCGGGTCCGGCTTGTTGTTGCGGCTGTCATAGAGGAGATTGCCCTCAAGACCCGCGGTGGTGAAAGTGCGGTCGCCGAACACGTCGTCGTTAAAGCGGCCATGGCTCGCCTTGGCATAGAGCGCGCCCGACAGTTCGTCGCTGAATATCTGCGTGAAGCCGGTTTTCGCATTGACCGAGGTTTCGGTATAGGCGTCCAGCACCTCGCGCTTGGCGTCCAGCGAGGCTACAAAATCCGTATCCGGCGTATAGACACCCGGCTTGGTGAACGTGGTGCCAAGAAGATAGGTGTAATTCTTCGGATCGAAGGAATTGTCCTGCGTGCCGCCAATGCCGCTGACCTTGGCATCGAAGCGCAGGCGTTCGCCGCGCCCGAACAGGTTGCGGTGCATCCAGTAGCCTGTGACGCCAAACCCGTCGATGGTCGAATATTCGGCGCCGAAGCCGAATCGACGGGGTTTTCGCTCCTGCACGTTAAGCGTCATCGGCAGGCTGCCGTCCGGCTCGATCTTTTCGGCTTCCTCAAAGCTCATCGCCCGGAATACTTCCATGCGGCCAAGGCGCTTCTTGGCTTTCTCAATGTCGTCCGGGTCATATTCCTGGCCCTCTTTCAGGCCCGTCATCCAGGCCACGAATTGCGGGTCCATGCGCGCCGTCCCGACGACGCTGACCGGGCCGTAATGCGCCTTCTGTCCCGGATCAAGCGATATATCGGCGGAAACCCGGTTGTCGGCATGATCGGCCACGATGTCCTCGCCGGTCACGCGGGCCTTGGCGTAACCCTGCTGGCGCCACGCCTCGACGGCCAGGCGCTCGGCCTTGATGACCGTGCCCGAACGCGCCACCTGCCCCTGGGCGAAACCGGCGTCTTCGGGCGACTGCACGTGATCGCGCTTGTCGACCGGCGGCGGCGCGATATTGGAAATCGCGGTGCGGGAAAAAAGGAATTGCGGGCCGGGATCGACGGTGATCGCGATCTTGGCATTGTCGGGTATGTCCGCGTCCGGCGGAATGTCGTTCGCCTCGCGCCCGTCGACCTTGATGGATATGGTGCCGCCATAACGGCCCTCGCCGTAGAGGGCGGCGAGAATACGGCGATAATCGCCACGCGCCTTGGCCAGCAGTCCGGCGGAACCGGAAGCGGGTTTTTCCTGATCGGTGACGAGGCCCGAAGCGCCTTCAATGGTGGATTTCAGATCGGCTTCGGTGCCGTCCGCATTCTTGCGGTCGCCCGTGGTCGTGACCTCGACCGTATAGGTCTTCGGATCGATGATATCCGGGTCTTCCTTCTTGTCCTCGCCCCACAGGCGGATTCCGAACAGCTCGAATGCCAGCGCAGGCGACACCGCGAGCGAGGAAAAATGCGCCGCCAGCAAAAGCATGGCAATGCTCTTTCCCTGTATCGTCCTGTTACTCCAAGTCATACGCTTTACTGTCCGGTTCCTGTCTATGCGGTCGCCTGGCAGCGTCCCGATCGTCATCCCCAGCCCAGGACGATTCAGGGATTACCATGGGGAGAACGGAACTCCAAGCGACAACGCTAGATATGGACCATTTCAGTCAACGGAGTATTAACGTTACCACAGTCTCGTGGACGCTCGCGGAGGTTGAGCGCGCCGCGCCCATGCATTTTCTGATGATTATCGAAAATTCCAAAAGGCACGGCCCGCCGGAGGGGTCTCGGCGGGCCGTCCATCAGGTCACGGGAGGAGGGAGGAGGATGACCTGACAAAGTGTTCCGGCTGTCAGCGTCCGGAATGGATCGGGCGCATATTGCCGAAATGACCGCCGCCGAAACCGGGATTAAATGCAGGTCTGCTGAACGCGGGCGTGTTGAATGCAGGTCTGCTGAACGCAGGCGTGTTGAATGCGGGCCTGCTGAATGCCGGCGTGTTGAATGCAGGCCTGCGGAATGCAGGCGTATTGAATGCGGGTCTGCGGAATGCGGGCGTATTGAATGCGGGCTGGCTGAAGCCGCCCCCGTTGAAGTGGGGCGGGCTTACCGGAGCCGCCCACCCATAATGGTAAGCCGGCCCGGTCCGCCACGCAGGACCGACGCCCCAGCCATAACCCCAACCGGGATCCCAATAGCCGCCGGTTGCCCAGCCGAGACCGAGACCGAGGCCAAAGCCCGGCGCCCAGCCGTCAGAGTAGCCATTATCGACGATGACGGTCGTCGAGGACGGCGCAGAATATGCCTGACCTTGATAGGAACCGAAGCGGAGATAGCGCGCGGACACAAAGCCGACGCGGTTGCCGTTATAAATCTGGCACCAGCCGTTGCGGCAGGAACCGGCATTGACCGCGGCACCGGCGGGAAGTGCGGCAAGCCGGGCATAGTTGGCCCCCGGCCCCGAGCGAATATTGACCGCAGCCGAGACATAGGCCGTGGCCGCGGAAGCAACCTCCGGCGCGATCAGAACTACAGCCGCAACAGCGACACCGATAAAACGATTATTATTAAGCAATCTCTTAAATAATGTCATCACATCTACTCCATATTTGCGAGTACGCAGAGACGCAATAGAGTATCAAACAAAATTGATACTAACCCAATATAGGTCAGTATGCAAGTCTTCACCTTAATAGTGGTAAATTAATGGCATATATTATACTTTGCTACACTTATATAATTTCCCCATCAACTTTTCCTTACGGAAAGTAATATCAATTTTACGCAAATTTTACTTGAGTTTAAGAGGTGGGAATTCTGCTACTCAACCCGCAAACGAAAGGCGCCCCGGAATGAACCGGGGCGCCACGCGGCTTTGGGGGGAGAGAGGGAGGATAAAGCCGCGATCACGGGCCGTCAGGCCACTTGTTTCGCGCAGCGCATGGAAGCATTCCCCGCAGGCGTTGCGATGCGGGGAATGCCCTTGGCGGAGCCTATGGCAGGTTGCGCACGTCTTCCGGCGACATGTACATCGGCATCATATTGGTATCGAGGTGGTGCATGACCCAGATGGAGCCTGCAAGCACGATAGCCAGAATGATGACCGTGAAGATGAGCGCCAGAATGTTCCAGCCGCCTTCCGACTTCGGATCGAGGTGCAGGAAGTAAACCAGATGCACCAGGATCTGGACGACGGCGATACCGAGCACGATGGCGGCGGTGGTGGCCGGCGTGAAGTAGCCGTTCATGGCGAGCATGAAGGGAACGACGGTGAGGACAACCGCCAGCACGAAGCCGATCAGATAAGACTTCAGGCTGCCGTGGCTTGCGCCGTGGTCATGTGTTTCGTGTGCAGAGCTCATCACAGTACACCCAGCAGATAGACAAGAGTAAAGACGCCGATCCAGATGATGTCCAGGAAGTGCCAGAAGAGGCTGAGGCACATCACGCGCGTCTGGTTCTTTTCGGTCAGGCCATCACGCAGAAGCTGGGCGGAAAGCACCAGGATCCAGATGAGGCCGGACGTGATGTGAAGACCGTGGGTTCCCACCAGCGCGAAGAAGGCGGAGAGGAACGCGCTGCGTCCCGGACCTGCGCCCTCATGGATCAGGTGATTGAACTCATAGACTTCCATCGCGAGGAAGGCGGCGCCGAGCAGGAAGGTCACACCCAGCCAGAACAAAAGGCCGGCGCGGTTCTTCTTGAACATCGAAAGCGTGGCCAGACCATAGGTCAGCGACGACACCAGCAGCAGCATGGTTTCGATCAGAACGAAGTTCAGGTCGAACAGTTCACGGCCGGTCGGGCCGCCCGCGAACTGGTGCGCCAGAACGGCGTAGGTTGCAAACAGCCCCGAGAAGAGGACGCAGTCGCTCATCAGGTAGATCCAGAAGCCGACCAGCGTGGTCGACCCTGCATCGTGATGGTCCTCATGCGCGGGGTGCTCGTTTCCGCCCGTGAACGGAGCGGCGGTCGAAATGCTTGCGCTCATCGGAATCAGGCCTCCTGAGCAGTCAGTTGCCGGGTGCGGAGGTCTTCGACTTCCTGCACCTCTTCGGCCGAGACGTAAAAGTCCCTGTCATTATTGAAGGAGTGAGCGATGGCAACGGCCAGCACAGCGAGGGCAGAGGCGATTGCCAGCCACCAGATGTGCCAGACGAGGGCAAAGCCGAGCGGAATGTTCAGCATGCCGATGATGAAGCCGGTGCCGGTATTCTTCGGCATATGAATGCGCGCGAACTTTTCGGTGCGGCGCACATAGCCGTTCTGCTTCATATCCCACCAGGCATCGTGGTCGCGCACATGCGGCACTTCGGCGAAGTTGTAGAAGGCGGGCGGCGAAGCCAGCGACCATTCCAGCGTGCGGCCCGTGCCCCAGCTGTCGCCGTTGGTGTCGCGCAGCTTTTCGCGGTCGCGGATCGAGATGGCGATCTGCAGAACCTGGAATACGATGCCGCAAAGGATGATCGCAACGCCGATGGCGGCAACGATGAGGTAGATGTGCCATGCCGGGTTTTCGGTGTGGTTCAGGCGACGGGTCATGCCCATCAGGCCGAGCACGTAGAGCGGCATGAAGGCGAGGATGAAGCCGACGAGCCAGCACCAGAAGGCGTTCTTGCCCAGACGTTCGTTCAGCTTGAAGCCGAAAGCCTTCGGCCACCAGTAGACGACGCCGGCAAAGCAGCCGAACAGGACGCCCGAAATGATCACATTGTGGAAGTGGGCGATCAGGAACACCGAGTTGTGCAGCACGAAGTCCGCTGGCGGAACCGCGAGCAGAACGCCCGTCATGCCGCCGACGACGAAGGTGCACATGAAGCCAATGGTCCACATGACCGGCGTTTCCATGCGAACGCGGCCCTTATACATGGTGAAGAGCCAGTTGAAGACCTTCGCCCCTGTCGGGATGGAGATGATCATGGTTGCCACGCCGAAGAAGGCGTTGACATTGGCGCCGCCGCCCATGGTGAAGAAGTGGTGGACCCAGACCAGGAACGACAGGATGGTGATGGCAACGGTGGCGTAAACCATCGACTTGTAGCCGAACAGGCGCTTGCCGGAGAAGGTTGCCACGATTTCCGAGAAGATGCCGAAGCACGGCAGAACCAGAATGTAGACTTCCGGGTGGCCCCAGATCCAGATGAGGTTCACATACATCATCGGATTGCCACCGGCATCATTGGTGAAGAAGTGGAAATCCAGATAGCGGTCAAGCGACAGCAGCGCCAGCGTGACGGTGAGGATCGGGAAGGCCGCGACGATCAGCACGTTGGAGCAGAGCGCCGTCCAGGTGAAGACCGGAACCTGCATCATGCCCATGCCGGGCGCACGCATCTTGATGATGGTGGTGATGAGGTTGACGCCGGAAAGCAGCGTGCCCATGCCGGAAATCTGCAAGGCCCAGATATAGTAATCCACCCCGACATCCGGGCTGAACTCCTTGCCGGAAAGCGGCGGATAGGCCAGCCAGCCGGTCTTGGCGAATTCGCCGACACCGAGCGAGATGTTGATGAGGATGGCGCCGGCAACCGTCAGCCAGAAGCTGAGCGAGTTGAGGTAGGGGAACGCCACGTCGCGCGCGCCGATCTGAAGCGGCACGGCGAAGTTCATCAGGCCGACGATGAAGGGCATCGCCACGAAGAAGATCATGATCACGCCATGGGCGCTGAAGATCTGGTCGTAGTGGTGCGGCGGGAGGAAGCCTTCATTCGCACCCGAGGCAATAGCCTGCTGGGCGCGCATCATGATGGCATCCGAGAAACCGCGGAACAGCATCACGAGAGCCAGGATGATATACATCACGCCGATGCGCTTGTGGTCGACGGAGGTGAGCCAGTCGTTCCAGAGCGGTACCCATTTGCGGTAGTAGGTTATGGCTGCCAGAATAGCGAACGCCCCGCCAGCCACCGCGGCCAAAGTGACCATGATGATTGGCTCGTGATAGGGTATCGCTTCGAGCGTAAGTTTTCCGAACATTTTTATCACGCTTCGATTGGAGCAATTCCGGGGCGGCGCAAGAGCGCGATCTTTCCGGAACCGCGTGAAACAAGGGATTGAATGCGGATGGCCGTGACCTCATTCGAGATCACGGGCCTATCGGCACATCAGTTTTCGAGCTGCGAAAGGCGCTGCGGCTGAACTGCGCAGATGATGTCGCTCGCCCACTGGCTGAAATCGACAGGCGAAGACTTGCGCAGGTTGGCGCGCGCTTCCCGGATCATCTGTTGACGATGCATTTCATCGTCGAGGCAGACGGACTTGCCGTCCCAGCAGCGGTTCACGATGTTGTGGAACAGCGTCTGGTCACTATAGGTGAAGAACTGCGGCGGAACCTTCTCGCTCGGCTGGACCAGCGAGGCGTAACGATCCCGGCTCAGCTCTTCGCCATTTGCCTTTGCCTTGACATCGGCCACCCATTTGTCGAAGTCGGCCTGGTTGTAGGCATGCGCCTTGAAGCGCATCTGGGCAAAGCCCTGACCGCTATAGTTGGCGGAGATGCCGTCGAACTCGCCTGCATGATTGGCAACCAGATGCAGCTTCGTCTGCATGCTCGGCATGGTGTAGACCTGGCTACCGAGCTGCGGAATGAAGAAGGAGTTCATGATGTTGCTGGAGGTCAGCTTGAAATTGACCGGCACATCGACGGGCATTGCCATTTCATTGACGGTGGCGATGCCCTGATCCGGATAGATGAAAAGCCATTTCCAGTCGAGCGCGACGACTTCGACATTGATCGGCTTCGCGTCCGATACCAGCGGACGATACGGATCGAGCTTGTGGGTACTGATCCAGGTGACCGTGCCCAGAACGACGATGATCGCCATCGGGATGAGCCAGACGGCAAGCTCGATCTTGGTCGAGTGGTGCCAGTCGGGCTGGTAATCCGCCTTTTCGTTCGAGGCGCGGTACTTCCAGGCGAAGTAAAGCGTCATGAAGATGACGGGAAGCACGACTAGCAGCATGAGGCCGGTCGCAAAGAAGATGAGATCGCGTTCTGCAATGCCGACTTCCCCTTTCGGGGACAGAAGGACCTGGTTCTCGCAGCCAGCGAGAAACGCCGTGAGGGCCATGACGGCGAACGAAACGATCGTCCGGGGGGTGCCGTGTTTCATTTGTCTTTCCATCCTGCGCGCAGAGTCTCATCTCCGGCGCATGCGTCATTTCCTATTTTTCGGTAAATTCTGAAATTTCCAAAAGTACCGTTATATCGAATAGCCGCATTTGTCACGTCTCTGACGAAAATTGTGCTGGATCGTAATGTCGCGCCCAAAACGGGCATTCTGTCTGAATAATCGGGGCTCAGCACTGATGTGCGGCCACTTGTCAGGCAATGTCTTATGCAATCATCGATCTCACTATCGGTGATCGATGGGCCGACAGATCGGGCCAGATAGGGCGCGAGCCGTCAGACGCGGTGCAATAGGCCCAACGCACGGGGTTTGCAAGTTGAAACCACCTTTTTCCCTCGAAGGAACGGGATTGTGATGGGATTTTACCGGATCCGCAGGCTGTTTCTCACCTGAATTCACGAAAATACGCAATCGACACGGGCGTTTGACAGGTGCATTCGCATAATGCTGATGGTCACTGTTTCACTCCGGCCCGATTATGTTCTATTGGATTTTCACGAGGGAATTGGGGGTGAACATGATATTTGCCGAAATACCGCTCGATGAGGCCGAAGGTGCAATCCTTGGTTATGCGGCGGCCGCCGGTGCGCTCACCTTGCGCAAGGGCACGGTTCTCGATGCGCTCAACCTTGCCATGCTGCGGGAGGCAGGCGTCAGCGCGGTTCTGGCCGCGCGCCTGGAAGAGGGCGATGTCGGCGAGGACGAGGCGGCGCTTGCCGTTGCGCGCATAGTCGCATCCGCCGATGTGGAAATCGGCAATGCCACGACCGGTCGCGTCAACCTGCATGCCCGGAAGAACGGCGTGTTTTCAGCCGAGGCAGGCCGCATCGATGCCATCAACGCGCATGATGCGCGCATTTCCATCGCGACGCTGCGCAACCATGTGCGGGTGGAAGCCGGGCAGATGATCGCTACCGTCAAGATCATTCCTTTCGCGGTGCCGAAGACCCTGCTGCACGAAATCGGCGTCGATGCGCGGCCGGCGCTGCATGTCCATCCGTTCAACGGCGCGCGGATCGGGCTGGTCCAGTCGCGCCTCCCTTCGATCCGCGAGACGGTTCTTGAGAAGACCCGCGAGCTCATGGAAATGCGGGTCGCCCGCAATGGCGGCAAGCTTGTTTGCGAAAAGCGCGTCGCCCACGATCAGGCCGCACTGGCTGCGGCAATCGCGGAAGTGGGCCCGGCCTGCGACATCATCGTGATTTTCAGCGCATCAGCGGTTGCCGACGAAGCGGATATCGTGCCGCAATCGATCCGTATTTCGGGCGGCGAAATCTTGCGCATCGGCATGCCGGTCGATCCCGGCAATCTGCTGGTTCTGGGGCGGCACGGCGGAAAATATATCGTCGCCGCACCCGGATCGGCTCGCAGCGCCCGCGAAAACAGCCTCGACCGCGTGCTGGATCGGCTGATGGCGGGCATGGCGCTCTCCGCCGACGACCTTTCGCGCATGGGCGTGGGCGGGCTGGTATTGTAGGCTGCATCGCTGCAGCAATCCCGGAGCCTGAATCAAAGAGCGGCGGGCTGCGAAAAATCGCTCATGAGAGGTATGCGAGCACCGGAATGCAAAAAGCACCGTTTGCAGACCGGCGTGGCGACGAGGCACCACAACCGACTGCAGCCGCTCGTCAATCTGCGCAGCTTCGAGAGCGTTTCCAGCAAAAATGCGACGGCAGTTCCCACTTTCGGGAGACATGCGCCTGACGCGAAAAAGGCCGGGCTGAACCCGACCTTCCGCTTTCACCTGAGTTGCGCCAGTACATCCGTGGTCACGATCCCAAGTGAATTCCCGATACGCATATGGGTATAACCCGTCTGCATTTCAGGAATATGACATTGCGGACAGTGGCCAGATTGCTCCAAAACCGGTTCAACCCGGCCCTGCCCCGACAGTTTCGGCCCACAAACCGTTGCCTGAAACCGCCGTATTCTCGCGCAAGCGCCGCATTCGCGCCCAATTGCGTCGGCATCCGTTCCGCTCCGCGGTCCGATGCCTGCCCACAGAACCCGCCGTCAGGCCGCCATCGGCGCTTCGGCCAGTTCCGGATGATTGTAGTTCCACACCTCGATCAGGCATTGCCGCATCAAATCGAGATCGACCGGACCGATCCGGCTCAGTACGAGATCGAGCTCATCGGGCTCCACGCCCCGGTTGAGCAACTCAACAATTGCCTCGATCAGAATTCTTTTATCGTCAAATCTGTAGCGCTGCATAAACCTGCTCCGCTAACCGCCCCATCCATGGTCGCAGATTAAACGGACATGGTTAACCGAAGCTTAAGCCCGCGAAAAACCACCCGCTCCACCGACGCTGAACAGAGGCTTGCCCCAACAAATTTCCCGCACGAGCCTGCGGGACCCCGATCAAAAATAACTTAAAAAGAAACATCAAACTCTTGCCCGAACGGACAAGATTAAGTCAAATTCTTAGTATATTTTCCACGAAAACCAAGAAGAAAGTTTCTACCCATTTCATTTTATTATATCCATTCATTCGAATGAGGTCCTATGTCATTCTTTCGCAGATATACGGATTGGTCCTTTACTCGCGTCCGGCTTATCGCGCTTGGGCTGCTCATCGGCGGAAGCGTAATGGGTGGGTATCTCTATACCCTGCAATATAAGGGCAATATCCACGCCATCGTCGTTGGTGAGGCCTATCGCTCCAACCAGCCAGATCCGGCGCGCATCGCTTCCATGCAAAAGCTTTACGGCATCAAGACGATCATCAATCTGCGCGGCGCCGAACCCGGATCGAAATGGTACGACGACGAGATTGCGGCTGCGAAGACGCTTGGCATAAGCCACACCGATTTCGGGATGTCATCCAGCAAGGAACTCAGTCCCGCGCAGACGAGACAGCTGATTTCCCTGATGCAGAATGCCGAAAAGCCGATACTCATCCATTGCAAATCCGGCTCCGACCGCACAGGTCTCGCCGCGGCGCTCTATGTCGGGGCCATCGCCAAAGGCAGCGAAAGCAAGGCTGAACGGCAATTGTCCATCGCCTACGGGCATTTCGGTTTTCCGCTGAGCCCCACCTACGCCATGGAAAAGACATTCGAGGCTATCGAAGCCGAACTCGGCTATACCGGCTCCTGATCACTCCACAAACGCAAAACGCCGGGGTTAAACCCCGGCGTTTCTATTTCACGATTACTGCCTTATTCGAGGCCGACGATCTTGCCGCCATCCCACTTGAAGATGTCGAAGCTCGGCGAGCTGAGGTCGCCGTTTGCGCCATAGGTCAGCGTGCCGATAGCCGTTTCGATCGGCTGGCCGTCATGCAGCGCCTTGGCAACGGCAGCCGAATCATCGGTCGAACCGGCGCGTTCGATGCCAGCCTTGATGACTTCAACAGCGGCGTAGGCGTTCATGGTGAAGGCTTCAGCCGGGATGTTCTTGGCCTTCAGGGCCTCGATGGCATCCTTGGAAGCCGGGTTCTTGGTGGCGTCCTTGGCGTTGGTGAACAGCGTGCCCTGTGCATTGGTGCCGCCGATTGCCCAATATTCGGTGTTGGACAGACCTTCACCGCCGAGAACCAGAGCCTGAAGACCGGCATCGTGCAGCTGGCGCGACAGGAGACCGCCTTCGGCATGGTAGCCGCCGAAATAAACCACTTCAGCACCGGCTGACTTCAGCTTGGTGACGAGCGCGGAAAAATCCTTGTCGCCCGGCGTGACCGAATCATAATGGACTTCCGTGACGCCGCCCTTGTTGAGCGCTGCCTTGAAAGCGTCGGCCAGACCCTTGCCATAAGCGCCCTTGTCGTGGATCACGGCGACCTTCTTGTCCTTCATGTTCTTCAGGACGTAATCGGCCATGACTTCGGCCTGCTGGTCGTCACGACCGCAGGTGCGGAACACGTTTTCCAGATTGCGCGCGGTCAGGTCCGGGCCGGTGGCGGTCGGCGTGACCATCAGGACGCCGTTTTCCGAGAAGACGTCGGAAACCGGAATGGCAACGCCGGTCGTGACCGGGCCGACAACGAACTTGATGCCGTCGCCGACGATCTGGTTGGCGGCGGAAACGCCCTGCTTCGGTTCGCCCGCATCATCGGCAAACTTCAGGACGACTTTCTCGCCCTTGATGCCGCCCGCCTTGTTGATGACCTCAACGGCGGTTTCCGCGCCCTTCTTCACCTGATCGCCGAAAGCGGCAACCGGGCCCGTCAGCGGTGCAACCACGCCGATGGTGATGTCTGCATAAGCGGCGCTGGCAAAGCCGATGCTGGCGGCAAAAGCCACGCTGGACAGAAGTTTCAGGTTCATTCTTTTTCTCCTTTGGTGGGGCGGCGTCCTCCGACGGCCCCGAGACAACCCTTGCCGGTCAAATCTCAGCGCATCCGCGCTGCCGAATTGCCGGGCCCTCCCTTTTGTTCATCGCATGATCTCAAAGGGTCAATCCAAAAGCGCACCGCCGCCTCAAAGAGGCCAGAGCCATAATATTATCCGAAACTGCATCCGCCCTTTCGGAATCATGCTCCGGAACGGGAGCGCGCTTTCATGATGTAATAAGAATGCATTTCCGGCTTTCGATTGCAAGCGCCAAGTACCCGCAACTACAACGAAAATCGGCTCCTCCCAAAGTCTTAGTCTCCTCCCTTCCATGATGGTGATTTCTTCGCAAAAAAGGCCGCGATTCCCTCAGCGGCCTCCGGTGTCTCCCATGTATCGGCAAGGCGGGTGAGCGTCATGTCGATCACCGCCTCGTCTATCGGCGCGCCCAGCGCATGGACCAGCCGCTTGGATGCGGCGACGGCTGCGGGCGCGGTGGAAAAGTAAGGTTTTATTTCCGCCTCAACCGCCGCATCGAGCCTTTCGGCTTCGACCACATCATGCAGCAGCCCGATGCGCCGTCCTTCCTCGGCATCGAACAGGCGGGCGGATGTGAATGTGCGCAGCGCATTGGCCTGCCCGATACGCGCCACGACATAGGGGCTGATAGTGGCCGGTATCAGGCCGAGTTTCGTTTCGGTCAGCCCGAAGCGCGCGCCGGAAACGCCGATCGCCGCATCGCACACGCTGATGAGACCGACGCCACCGCCATAGGCCTGCCCGTTGATACGCCCGATCAACGGCTTTGGCAGATCGCGCAGCGCTTTCAGCATGAGGGCAAGCTTGCGCGCTTCTTCAATGCGCTGTTCACGCGTGGCCTTGACCTGCTCCCGCATCCAGCCCAGATCGCCGCCCGCGCAAAAGCTGGCGCCCGCGCCAGTCAGGATCACGATGCGTATGGCTTCGTTATCGCCCAGATGCAGCGCTGCGGTGGTTAGCTCATCGATCATCAAGCCCGACAGCGCATTGTGCTGTTCGGGCCGGTTGAGCGTGAGCGTCGCCACGCCAGGTTGGTCTACCGCAATCTGGATGGTTTCGAAGTCGCTCATAATTGCTCCTAGGCCGCTTTATCCTGACGCAGCGCTTGCGCAAAAAGTGCAGCCGATCTCAGTTTTTGAATATCGAGACCGGTTTCGAAACCGAGATCATGCAGCATCTCGGCGACCAGCACCGTATCGACATTGCCCTTCGCACCGGGCGCGAACGGACAGCCGCCAAGCCCGCCGACGGAAGCATCGAACACGCGCAGGCCCTTCTCCAGACTGACGCGGATATTGTCGAGCGCCCGGCCGCCAGTGTCGTGATAGTGACCGGCAAGGCTGTGCGCCGGTGCGATGGCCAGCACCGCATTGAGCATGGCTGCCACCTTGTCCGGCGTGCCGCGCCCGATGGTGTCGCCAAGGCTCACCTCGTGACAGCCGAGCGAGAAGAGCTGCTCGGTCACATCGGCAACCGCCTGCGGGGCCACCGGCCCGTCATAGGGACATTCGACCACGCAGCTCACATAGCCGCGAATGGCCAGGCCGTCATTGATCGCGGCACCGATGACGGGCGACAGGCGCTCGATGCTTTCGGCAATCGTGCAATTGATGTTGGCTTTGGAAAAACCTTCGGAGGCGGAAATGAATACCGCTATTTCATCGACATTGGCTGCTGCCGCCGCCTCATAGCCCTTCATATTGGGCACCAGAGCCGAATAACGCACGCCATCGGCGCGCCTGATCCCCGCCATGACTTCCCGGCTATCCGCCAGTTGCGGCACCCATTTGGGGCTGACGAAACTCGTCGCCTCGATGCGCGAATAGCCGCAATCCGACAGGCGGTCGATCAGCGCAATCTTGTCGGTGGTCGGCACAAAACGCTTTTCGTTTTGCAGGCCGTCACGCGCTGCCATTTCAACGATTTCAACGTGTTCAGCCATGTTGTTCCTCCAGCTCCACCAGCAATGCGCCTTCACTGACCTGATCGCCCGCCGTAACGGTTACGGATGCGACCTTGCCGTCGCGCGGCGCAGTCAGTGACAGTTCCATCTTCATGGCTTCCATCGTCACCAGCGGATCGCCCCTGGCGACATGCGCACCTTCGACCACGGAAACCAGCGCTACCCGCCCCGGCATCGGCGACAGGATGCGGCTTTCGCTCGAGGCATCCTCTTCCGCGCCCAGCGACTGCACATGATGAAATATGGTGTCGCGACCCTCGAATTGCACCGTCACATCATGTCCGATGCGCGAGACCGACGCCTCCGTCACGCGACCATTGAGCGCGAAACGGACGAGACCGTTCTTGTGCTCACGAATTTCGATGGTGCCGAAAGCAAAGCTGAAACGGTTGCCGCCTCTGGCCGCAAAGCTGACCGTGCGGCGCTCGCCATGATGATCGAGCAGAACCGAGCGTGATGCCTCACCCCATAGACGGAAACCGCGCAGGCTGGTCCACGGGTCGCCTTCTTGCGGCGCATCCAGGAGGTCGAGCGCGCCAAGCGCGGCCAGTGCAAAGGCGATATCCGAAGGCTGCTTTTCGGTGAAAAGCCCTGCCGTCTCGCGCCCGATCAGCCCGGTATCGACATCGCCGGTGCGGAAAGCTTCAAGATTGCAGAGCGCCGACAGGAACTGGCGGTTCGTGACCAGCCCCGCAATACGGGTTTTGCCAAGTGCCGCATCGAGCCGGTTCAGCGCCTCATCGCGCGTGGCCCCATGGGCGATGATTTTTGCGATCATCGGATCGTAGAACGGCGTGATCGTGTCGCCGGTGCGCACGCCGGAATCGACACGCGCCTGTTCAGGCGGCGCGAACAAGGCGAGCTTGCCCGTGGCAGGCAGAAAATCCCGCGCCGGGTCTTCCGCATAAAGGCGCGCCTCGAAAGCCCAGCCGTTTATGGACAGTTCGTCCTGACGCTTCGGCAATTTTTCGCCGGAAGACACGCGCAATTGCCATTCGACCAGATCAAGGCCGGTGATTGCTTCCGTGACCGGATGCTCGACCTGCAAGCGCGTGTTCATTTCCATGAAGAAGAAGCGGTCGGGCCGCAGCCCTTCCGACACATCGGCGATGAACTCCACCGTGCCAGCGCCGGAATAACCAATGGCGAGCGCCGCCTTTACCGCCGCCTCACCCATGGCGGCGCGCATTTCCGGTGTCATGCCGGGCGCTGGCGCTTCCTCGATCACCTTCTGGTGGCGGCGTTGCAGCGAGCAATCGCGCTCGAACAGGTGCACGGCATTGCCGTGATTGTCGCCAAAGACCTGCACCTCGATATGGCGCGGCTTCGCCATGTATTTTTCGATCAGCACCGCGCCATCGCCGAAAGAAGCTTCCGCCTCGCGTCGCGCGCTGTCCAGTGCTGCGGCAAAATCCGAAGCCTGATCGACCCGGCGCATGCCCTTGCCGCCGCCGCCCGCGCGCGCCTTGATCAGTACCGGATAGGTGATCCGGTCGGCCTCGCTTTTGAGAAAGGCGCCATCCTGATTGTCGCCGTGATAGCCCGGCACGACCGGCACGCCCGCTTTTTCCATCAGCGCCTTGGCGGCATCCTTCAGCCCCATGGCGCGGATGGCCTTGGCCGATGGGCCGATGAAGACAAGTCCCGCTTCTTCGACCGCATCCACGAAACCGGCATTTTCGGAAAGAAACCCATAGCCCGGATGGATGGCCTCCGCGCCGGTTTCCAGTGCGGCCTTGATGATCGCATCGACATTCAGATAGCTTTGCGCCGAGATGGCAGGGCCGACGCGCACCGCCTCGTCAGCCATCTCCACATGCAGCGCATTGACATCCGCATCGGAATAGATCGCGACCGTGGCAATGCCGAGCTTGCGCGCCGTGCGAATGACCCGGCAGGCGATTTCTCCGCGATTGGCAATCAGTATCTTTTTGAACATCTGATTGTCTTCCTACATCCTGAAGATGCCGAAACGCGTCGGCTCGACCGGCGCGTTCAGCGTGGCGGAAAGCGACAGGCCCAGCACTTCGCGGCTCTTGCGTGGATCGACGATGCCATCATCCCATAGCCTTGCAGATGCATAAAGCGGGTGGCTCTGGCGCTCGAACATTTCGAGCGTCGGGCGCTTGAACTCCGCCTCTTCTTCCGCCGACCACGTGCCGCCGGTGCGCTCGATCCCGTCGCGCTTGACGGTCGCCAGCACACCCGCCGCCTGCTCGCCGCCCATGACCGCAATGCGGCTGTTCGGCCAGGTCCACAGGAAGCGCGGCGAGTAAGCCCGCCCGGCCATGCCGTAATTGCCCGCCCCATAGGACGCGCCGATCAGCATAGTGATCTTCGGCACATTGGCGGTTGCCACCGCCGTCACCAGCTTGGCGCCATGCTTGGCAATGCCTTCGGCCTCATATTTGCGCCCAACCATGAAGCCGGTGATGTTCTGCAAGAACACCAGCGGAATATTGCGCTGGCAGCAAAGCTCGATGAAATGCGCGCCCTTGAGTGCTGCTTCGGAAAACAGCACGCCATTATTGGCGATGATGCCGACCGGCATGCCATAGACGCTGGCAAAACCGCAGACCAAGGTGGTGCCGAACCGCGCCTTGAACTCATCGAAATCCGAACCATCGACAAGGCGCGCAATCACCTCGCGCACGTCATAAGGGATGCGCGTATCGGCGGAAACGACGCCCAGAATTTCTTCCGGGTCATAAAGCGGCGCGGCGCCATCGCCCCTTGGGATAAACGAACGTTTTTCGCTGTTGAGATTGGCGGCAATCGCGCGCGCGATTTGCAAGGCATGGGCATCGTCATTGGCCAGATGATCGGCAACGCCGGAAAGACGTGTATGCACATCGCCGCCGCCAAGATCCTCCGCGCTCACCACTTCGCCGGTCGCGGCTTTCACCAAAGGAGGACCCGCCAGAAAGATGGTGCCCTGATTGCGCACGATCACCGTTTCGTCGCTCATGGCGGGCACATAAGCGCCGCCTGCCGTGCACGATCCCATGACCACGGCGACCTGCGGAATGCCCGCCGCCGACATTTGCGCCTGATTGTAAAAAATGCGTCCGAAATGGTCGCGATCCGGAAAAACCTCGTCCTGATTGGGCAGGTTCGCGCCGCCGGAATCGACCAGATAAATACAAGGCAGGCGGTTTTCGCCCGCGATCTCCTGCGCGCGCAGGTGTTTTTTCACCGTGACGGGATAATAGGTGCCGCCCTTCACCGTCGCATCATTGCAGACGATCATGCAGTCGCGGCCCGACACGCGCCCGATACCGGTGATAATACCGCCGGAAGGTGCTGCCCCGCCATACATGCCATGGCCTGCCGTCAGGCCCACTTCCAGAAAGGGCGAACCCGGATCGAGCAATTGCGCCACACGCTCTCGCGGCAGCAGTTTTCCACGCGAAACATGGCGTTCACGCGCCTTCTCGCCGCCGCCATCCAGCGCAATACGGGCAGCATCGCCCACCACGTCGATAGCCCCCAGCATTGCCTTGCGGTTGGCCTCGAAGCTGGCGCTGCGGGTGGAGATTTCCGATTTCAGGACCGCCATCAACGGGTCTCCTGAAAGAGTTCCCGTCCGATCAGCATGCGCCGGATTTCCGACGTGCCCGCGCCGATTTCATAGAGCTTGGCATCGCGCAACAGGCGTCCGGTCGGGTAGTCGTTGATATAACCATTGCCGCCGAGAGCCTGTATCGCCTGCAAGGCCATCTGCGTGGCGTTTTCCGCCGCGTAGAGAATGCAGCCCGCCGCATCCTTGCGCGTCGTCTCGCCCCGGTCGCAGCTTGCGGCCACGGCATAGACATAAGCCCGTGAAGCGTTGAACGTCACATACATGTCGGCAAGCTTGCCCTGCATGAGCTGGAATTCGCCGATCGGCTGGTCGAACTGCTTTCGCTCATGCACATAAGGCACGACGACATCAAGACAGGCCGCCATGATGCCGAGCGGCCCGCCCGCCAGCACCACGCGCTCGTAATCGAGGCCGGACATCAGCACATTGACGCCCCTGCCCTCCGTCCCGAGCAGGTTTTCGGCTGGCACTTCGCAATCCTGAAACACCAGTTCGCACGTATTTGAGCCGCGCATGCCGAGCTTGTCGAGTTTCTGCGCTGTCGAAAAGCCTTTAAACCCTTTTTCGACGATGAAGGCGCTGATGCCGCGTGGGCCTGCCGCCGGATCGGTCTTGGCATAGACCACCAGCACGTCGGCATCGGGGCCGTTGGTGATCCACATCTTGTTGCCGTTGAGAACGTAACGGTCGCCCCGTTTTTCAGCGTGAAGCTTCATCGAAACAACGTCGGAACCGGCTCCCGGCTCGGACATGGCCAGCGCGCCCACATGCTCGCCGGAAATAAGCTTCGGCAGATATTTCGCGCGCTGTTCGGGCGAGCCGTTGCGGGTGATCTGATTGACGCAGAGATTGGAATGCGCGCCATAGCTGAGGCCGATGGAGGCGGAAGCGCGGCTGATTTCTTCCATCGCGACGCAATGGGCGAGATAACCCATGCCAGCGCCGCCATAGTCTTCTGGCGCGGTAATGCCAAGCACGCCAAGCTCGCCCAGTTCACGCCACAGATGCATGGGAAATGCGTTGTTCCGGTCGGTTTCGGCGGCAAGCGGCGCAATGCGGCTTTCCGCGAAACGGCGCACCGTATCGCGAAGGGCTTCGATCTCCTCGCCAAGACCGAAATTCATGCCCCCATTTTGGCCCAAAGCAAACATACTCGTCCTCCACAAGTTCTGCCCGGCGACCATCCTTTGCAGGATGGCTTATGTGGAAGGCAGAGTGTCCCGTGGCGGTCAAATAGGCAATGGGGTTGCGCGGCGTTCTGTGGCTATTTATTACCGGATAACGAAATTTTGTTGCGCCCGTTATCCGGCACCCATTCAGTCCTGCTGCAGCTCGGCTATGTCCCGATAAAGCTCCAATGCTTGCGGGTTGGCAAGCGCCTCACGGTTCTTCACCTCGCGACCGTGTACGATGTCGCGGACGGCCAGTTCCACGATCTTGCCCGACTTGGTGCGCGGAATATCAGAAACGGCAACGATCTTTGCAGGCACATGACGCGGCGTCGCGCCAGTGCGGATTTTTGTTTTGATGCGCGCCTTGAGATCATCGTTCAGCACGGCACCTTCGGCAAGCCGCACGAACAGAACCACGCGCACGTCCTTGTCCCAATCCTGCCCGATGCACAGCGCCTCGGCCACTTCCGGCATCTGCTCCACCTGATTGTAGATCTCCGCCGTGCCGATGCGCACGCCGCCGGGATTGAGCGTGGCATCCGAACGGCCATGGATGACGATGCCGTCATGCGCGGTCCATTCGGCAAAATCGCCGTGGCACCAGATATTGCCGAAACGCTCGAAATAGGCGGCCTGATATTTTGCGTCGCCCGGATCGTTCCAGAATTGCAGAGGCATGGAGGGGAAAGCCTTCGTGCAGACCAGTTCGCCCTTTTCGCCCCGCACCGGCTTGCCGTCATCGTTCCAGACATCGACGGCCATGCCAAGGCCCGCCCCTTGAATCTCGCCCTGCCAGACCGGCTCGGTCGGCACGCCGAGCAC